>ERZ835762.33-NODE-33-length-185796-cov-6.940869_pt1 | contig 185796 bp, 167 predicted proteins | sample MGYA00519687_ERZ835762 | MGnify/ENA primary metagenome ERZ835762 (study PRJEB31850, sample SAMEA3708783) | human gut metagenome | biome: human gut; feature: human-associated habitat; material: faeces | place: China | collected 2014 ... | reverse complement strand
ATTCCTGAGTACTGGTTCATTTGATACCTCCATGTTCGTAGGCAAATGATAGTACTTTCGCCCCGTGGAAGGGCGTCCACGGCGCTCAACGCAAAGCGCCACGCGCGGTAGACACGTAACGCCGCGTCAATTTCGGAAATCAGCCCCGCATGGGGCTTATTTCATATCGGGCCGTTGCACAAGCAGCGGCTTTTTTCATGCCCGCACGGGCGAAGACGCGAGCCGCACGGCTCAGAGAGGGGCTAAAAATGCCTAATCCCACCGACCCGACCACAGGCCAGAATCAGGAGCCGAACGGCACCGACCCCGCGCCTGTCGATTGGGAAGCGAAGTACAACGAAGCCCAAGCGCAGCTGGAAAGCGCGATCAAGCATTCGCGCGATTGGGAGAACAAGAGCAAGGCGAACTACGCCAAGGCGCAAGCTTATGACGAGCTTGAGAAGCAGAACAAGGCATCTGCCGAGCAAGTCGAAGCAGCCAACAAGCGAATCGCCGAACTTGAGACTGAGCTTGGCGGCATCAAGACGGAGCAGGAACACGCGGCGCTTGTCGCGAGCGTGGCGGCGGCAAAGGGCGTTGACGCAACGCTCTTGTCGATGGTCAAGGGCGATACGCAAGAAGAGCTTGAAGCGGCAGCGGACGCGCTGAGCGCACACATGGCGAGCATCCCCGTATACCCCGCTGTCAATGACGGCGGCGCGAGCAAAGCCCCTGTATCAGCAATCGAGACGATTGAAGAAATCAAAAACCCCATTGAGCGCATCGAGCAACGCGCTCAATACATCAGCGAACATAAGGAGTAGACAACATGGCTGTTCCCAGCAACATCATTGATTCCACCGCGATGAACATTTCCCTTGATAAGGAGTTCGTCAAGAACTTTCAGGGAGAGTCCGACCGCCTTCTTGAGATTCTCGGTCTGTTCGGAGTCGAGACTGTAGCCGCAGGCACCGCGCTCAAGATGCTCAAGGTCACCGGCACCCTGAACAACGCCAAGACCGATGCAACCACCACGCTGCCCGGTACCGGCGCGTTCTCCACTGGTTCTTCCTCCGGTACCGCCTATGTCGAGGGTGACGAGGTTGCGCTGTCCAAGTTCAGCGCAGCGTGGGAGCCTGTCGGCGAGATTGATTCCAAGCCCTACCGCAAGATCACTACCGCCAAGGCCATCCAGCGTGCCGGCTACATCCCCGCCGTGGTCAAGACCGATAGCAAGATGCTGAGTCTTATCCGCTCCGGCATCGTGTCCGAGTTCTTCACCTTCCTTGCAAAGGGTACCGGCGTAGCAACTGGCGCTGGCTTGCAGGCCGCAGCAGCAAACGTTGACGCGAAGCTTGGCAACACGCTTGAGACCAACGGCGATGCATCCAGCAACATCATCCACTTTATCAACCGCGAGGATGCAGCCGCCTACCTTGGCACCGCGCCCATCACCACTCAGACCGTGTTTGGCATGACCTACCTCCAGAACTTCCTTGGCATGACAAACGTGTTCCTGACCAACGCCGTAGCCAAGGGAGCCATGTACGCCACGCCCGCCGAGAACATCCACGTTTTCGGCATCGACTTCGGCGCTCTTGGTTCCGCCGGTCTTGCCTACGAGGTTTCCGCTGGCGGTCTTATCGGCGTTTCCCACGCTCCCGTTTACGATCACGTTTCCGTTGAGACCAACGTTCTCACCGGCATGATGCTGTTCCCCGAGGTCAAGGATTACATCGTCAAGGGCACCATTGCCCCTGCCGCTGCTTAGGTCGGTGACGCTCGATGAAGGCAACAGTGCTAATCAGCTACACCGACAAGTACACGGGTGAAGTCCACTGGCAGGGCGAGACGGTCGAGCTTACGGCGGCGCGAGCCAAGGAGCTTACCGCAAGCCACCACGTTGCGGTAATCGAGGAAAAGCCCAAGACCACGCGCAGGCGCACCACGGCGAAAAAGACCGCCGAGTAAGGAGCGTGGGCGCGTGGCTCCTTTTGCAACATTTCTCGATTATCAAGACCGCTACGATGCTGGCGGCTATGACGAGCGCCGAATATCAACGCTGCTTCTGGATGCATCCGCGCTCATAGCTTCTTACTTGCCCAGCACCGCCGACACGGCGGAGTTGTCGCAGAGCCTGACCGCCATAACGTGCGCGATGGTCAACCGCGCCGTCTCCGCTGCAAGCGGCGGATTCGCAGGCGTTAGCAACTACAGCGAGGGCGCGGCTGGCATGAGCGCATCCGTCACGTTCGCTAACCCGAGCGGGGACTTGTACCTGACCGCATCCGAAAAGCAGACGCTCGGCATCGGTGCTGGCCGAATCGGCGTTTACGACCCGTGGGCTGGTGGTCGCTGATGCAGCTGCTCAAAGGCGAGACGGTAACCGTCATCCGCACTTATAAGACGTACGAAGACGGCTACCCAGTGGTCAAAGAGACGACCGATATCGTCCAAAACGCGCTCGTCCATCCGGGCATCACCAGCGATTTGAACGAGGGCAACCGCCCCGATGGCGTGACGGTCGCATTCACCGTCGGTTTTCCCAAGACCTACCAGCAGGATTTGCGCGGCGCGTTCGTTTTGATCGACGGACGGCGCTACAGCGTCATCGGTGACCCGCAGCCGTGCTGCGAGAACTGCCCCACTGCGTGGAACCGCAACGTGGAGGTGAGCGCCGTTGAGGGTTAGTCTTACCAACATCAAGGTCAACCAGAAGGGCATCAGGGCTTGCCTGAAATCGGGCGGCGTTGTCGGCGAGCTGCAGCGGCTTACAAGCGCTGCGGCAAGCCGCGCGTGCTCGATGGTCAGCGATGACGATATGGGCGAGCCGTTCGTGGCAAAGGTCAAGACGGAAGGCGTTACAGCGATCGGATATGTCAACAGCGCCACGCCGCACGGTGACAGAGCCGAAGCAAAGCACCGCATTTTGCAAAAATGCCTGTGAGGTGATGGACGTTGGACGTTACCAAGACCGTTATCTCATGGCTTAGGAAAAACAGCGTTGACGCGTATATCGAAGTCCCGCGAGATCGTCCCAGCGAGTTTTGCGTTGTGCAAAGGACTGGCGGCGGCAAGGTCGGCGTCAAATGCAGCCCAACGGTAGCTGTCGATTGTTGGGCTGCAACGCAAATCGAAGCGAACTTGTTCGGCAGCAAGGTCGAGCAGGTGCTAATCGATATACCGGATGGCATCGACAACGTTTTTACTTGCGAGATCAATTCATTTTACGAAAACCCAGACCCAGACACAGGCTCGCCGCGCGTGAGCCTTTTCTGCGTGCTCCAAACAAACGATTAGGAGGTAGTACATGGCAGAGGTTAAGAACGAGACCAAGAACGTCTCTTCTGCCAAGGGCATCGCCGGCGGTTACTGGTTCACCGCACCGCTTGGCACCACGTTGCCCACTACGATCGACGAGACACTCGATACCAAGTTCGTCAACCAAGGCTTCTTGTCGGAGGACGGCATCAGCTTTTCGGATGAAAAGGATACAGAGGACAAGACCGACCTCAACGGCGAGAAGGTGGACAGCGCCACAACCGAGATCAGCAAGGGCATGACGCTTACCTATCTCGAGGTCAAGAAGAGCGCTCAGGCCGAGCAGTACGGCGAGGCGAACGTAACCGATTCTAACGGTGTCCTTGACGTTAAAGACACCGGCGAGGACTTGCCGCACCGTTGCGGCGTGTTCAAGGGCGCCTTGAAGAACGGACGCAAGATGATGATCGTCGTTCCCGACTGCCAGCTCAGCGAGCTTGGCGATTTGCAGGTCGGCGGCGGCGAGCTGTTCGCGCGCGAATGCACCTACAACCTTTACAAGGACGCGAACCTTGGTTGCTACAAGCGCTTTATCTACGAGTCCACCGAGACCACGGCGGGTGATGCGTAATGCCAGAGAAGAAGAACATCAAGACCGCCGAGTTCGAAGGCATCAAGTTCGATTACGATGCGGACGCGATCGCAAGCTACAAGCTCACCAAGGCTATCACGAACGTCGAGAAAGACCCCGTGGGCTACTTCGATGCTATGAGCATCATCTTCTGCGGCAAAGATGACGAGTACGCCGAGAAGCTTGGCGGCAGCGCCGCGAAGCTGGTGCAGCTTTACGAAGCCTGCGTTCGGGATAGCGCGACCGCAAAAAACTAGCTGTGCTTATCAGGCTTGAGGAAACCGAGCCTGATAAGCTGAGGGCTGATTTCCAGCAGTTCTACAACTTGAATCTCGACGGCATGGGCATCGATTACAGCTATGCCCATGCCGCCTGTCTCGCGGCGAACCTACCGCTTGAATCGCGTTGCGCCAAGGCGGATTGCGAACAGCTCCAATGGAGCACAACGGATTACCTGCTTGCAAGGGTGGTTGACGGCGTCGAGTGGCTTTGCTGGTCGAAGTCTAAAAAAGCGCAGAAGAAGGGCGCGGAGCCGCCCGAGCCGATGCAAAGACCGGGAGAGCAATCGGCGGCGCTACGCAAGGCGGAGGCAACGGACAAAGAGTTTGTAGACAAGATTTTGAATATGAATAAGGGGGCTGATTAATGGCAGTTAACCAAGTTGCAAGCGGCACCCTAGTAATCTACCCAAAGCTCAGCGAATCGGTTAAAAGCGTTGTCTCCAAAGAGCTTGCAGGCGTAAACGCGGCATCCGCTGGCAAGGAGGTCGGCAAGGTCTACGGCAGCAACATCGCATCTGCCGCCGACAAGCCGATACAGGGAATAGGAACGAGCCTAAAGTCCGTGCTCGGAGTCGCGAGCGGCATCGCAGCTGCCGTCGGTTTCGGCGGCATCATCAGCGAAGCAGGCGAAGCGGCAGACGCAACGCTCAAGTTCAAGCAGACGCTTGATTTCGCTGACGTTGACGGCAGCCAAATCGAAGCGCTCACGCAGAGCACCAAGAAGTACGCAGACCAGACGGTTTACGACCTTTCCGACATCCAGAACACCACCGCTCAGCTCGCGGCGAACGCAGTGCCGAACTACGACAAGCTGGCGGAAGCGGCGGGAAACCTCAACGCGGTCGCCGGCGGTAACAAGGAAACGTTTAAGAGCGTTGGCATGGTGCTTACCCAGACCGCCGGAGCCGGCAAGCTGACAACGGAAAACTGGAACCAGCTGACAGACGCGATACCCGGTGCATCCGGCAAGCTGCAAGAAGCGATGCTGAAAAACGGCGCCTACACTGGCAACTTCCGCGATGCGATGGCAAAGGGCGAGATCACCGCCGAAGAGTTCAACCAAGCTATCATGCAGCTCGGTTTCGAGGACGCGGCTGTCGAAGCCGCTAAGTCAACGAAGACGTTCGAAGGAGCGTTCGGGAATCTCAAGGCCACCGTTGTCGGCGGTCTTGGCGAAGCGTTTGCAACCCTGCAGCCATCGCTCACTGGTCTTGTCAACATGGCTAATGACGCTATCGCGCCGGTCTTTGAGGGAATGAACACGGCGATTTCAACGTTTGTGAGCGTTGCCGAATCGACAGGCGACCCGCTGGCTGGCTTGCAGGCGGCTTTCGAGACGTTCACGCCGGAGGCAAAGGGCGTCGCAGCCGCCATCGGCCTGATCGGTACGGCGTTCGCAACCGCGAAGCTCGTCAGCACCGGCGCTAAGGTGGCTGGCGCGTTCAAGACCATCGGCGGCGCGATTTCAAACATCGCTGGCAAGGGTTCTCAAGCGGCTGCCGGCTTACTCGAAACCGCAGCTGGCGAGACTGCCGCTGGCGCTGCTGGCTCAACGTCCGCGACGCAGATTCTCGCGGCTGCTGCGGCGGTAATCGCGCTCGGAGCCGGCGTTGCCTTGGCATCCGCTGGCTTGTGGCTGCTGGCAAACGCTGCGATACAGATTGTTAACGCTGGCCCCATGGCGGCTGTCGCTCTCGTGGCTCTTGTCGGAGCCGTCGCGCTGCTTGCCGTAGGTGCCGCTGCGCTCGCACCGGCTCTAACCGCTGGAGCTGTCGGCATGGCGGCGTTTGGCGCTGCCGTCCTAATGGTCGGCGCCGGCATCATGCTCGCGACCGCTGGCGTGTCGCTGCTCGCGACGCAGCTGCCGACGGTGAGCGCGTACGGCATGAGCGCGGCGGCTGCTTTCGCCGCTGTCGGCGCGGCTGCGCTGGTTCTCGGCCCCGGCTTGATCGTGGCCGGCGCTGGCGCTTTGGTTCTCGCGGCTGGCCTGACGGTGCTGTCGGTCGGGTTGATCGCTGTCGGCGCTGTCGTGACCGTTGCGGCGGCGGCGTTCGGGCTTTTTTCCGTCGCTGTCAACGCGATAGCGGGCGGCATCAAGACTTGCGGCAATGGCGTTAAAAACATGGGCAAGTACTTGCCCGCAGTCGGCAGCGCGGCACCTGCGGCGGCGGCTGGAATCGGCGCTTTCGGCGCTGCTTGCGGACTCGCGCAGGGTGCGCTCGATGCTGCTGGCAGCAGCGCGAATAACATGGCTGGCTCGCTCAAAACCTCCGCTTCTTCTTCGATGGTTCTCGCGAGCGCTGTAAGCGCTCTGCCCGCTGTCGCGAACGCATCGGCAACGTCCTTCAACCTGCTCGCTACCAGCGCGACCGCTGCCGCATCCAAAGCGACGGCGACGATTACGAGCGCATGCAGGCGCATGGCATCCGAGGTCGCATCCTGCAGGCTCAAGCTGCCGCGCATACAGGTAGGCGCTCTGCCGCACTTTTATATGAGCGGCAAATTCGATGCGAAGAGCGGCAGCGTTCCGAAGGTCGGGGTCAACTGGTACGCGAAGGGCGGCGTCTTCGACGGCGCGTCAATCGTCGGCGTCGGCGAACGCGGAACCGAGGCGGTCGTGCCGCTCACGTCCCGCAGGATGCTGCCCTTCGCGAACGCCATCGCCGACGGCATCGGCGGAGCTGGCGAGGTAACCAACTACTACATCGACAAGCTGCAATTGACCGCTGGTGACAAGGCGGAAGCCGAACGCGTCTTCGGCATCATCTCGAATTGGGAAAGGCTGGCGAGGGCTTAATGGGCGTTCAGAACTTTTCCCTATCAATCGGGCCGAACTACTCCACGCAGGGCCGCACGGACGGCATCCTGATACACGAGGATATGGACGGCAGCTACGGAGTCCGCGACATCCGCCTTGTGTGGTCAACCGAGTTCGGCAACGACTGGAACGAATCGTGGACTATCACGATCAGCGCGAGGGGCACTATAAAGGGTGCCCCCGCCGGTGCTGGCGCGTGGCATGACTACAAGGGCACTTTCTCAGCTGCCCAGTGCAACGAGAACAAGCCATACAGCGGTTCTAGAACGTGGTGGAGCCACAGCCTTGATATCGGCTCCTTCCTAACCGATTTCGCCGGCGGCTCTTGGCTGTTCAGCAGGCGCAAGTATGACAGCATCGACCTACGCATAACGTGCCAGTCGAAATACCGCGCGGGCATGGTCTACGAGGGCAACACGCATAGCGATTTGGCAACGCTCGATTGCTCCATAGGCTACTGTCCCGTGTACAACCTGACGGGCGCGGAGTACACGGCAGACGGCAAGCTGGCCATCACCTACACGACCAACTGGACGCGCACGGACGATCGCTACTATTGCCAGACGCTCAGCAGCGTTGACGGCGGCGCTTGCACCGTGGACGGTCAACCGCTATTCAATCAGGCACCGACAGGCACGGTTACCGCCAACGGTCGAATCGAGATTGACGATAGCTACCTGACGCAGCACGTCATAGGCAAGAGCATCTACTTAAACATCGCGCTCAATGCCGTTTACCGCCCTATTGCGATGGATTTCGCGAGCATGAGCGGCACGGTCACCGTGAAGGACGAGCGCAAGTGCTCCACGCCTAAGCTGTCCGTCACGGGGCAGGGCGAGGAGATCAGCATCAAGGTCGCGGACACCAAGGACAAAGACGTTGCATTCGAATACGCCGTTGTGAAGATGGTTGGCAGCGAGTACAGCAACGACACCGTAACCGTTGCCAACGGCGGCACGGCGGTTTTCCGCAGCGCACCGTTCGGCAAGACGCTCTACTTCGAAGCCATAGGCTACACGGCGGCTGGTGCCGTCTCGGGCGTATCAAACCGCGTCTCGGCCTATTCGAGCGGGCGAAATGACGCGATCATCGTCAGCACGGAAAACGCGAGCGTGGCGCTGAGCAGGTTCCTGAGCGGCAGCGATCGCGGCGTATCCATATCAGCCGAGCCTGTCGCTGACGTGGTCAAGATCGCCGGCAGGTCCAGGCCATCGGCCTATTACGGCAAGGGGCGCACGGGCAAGGTATCGCTTTCGGCTGTCATCGAGCCAGCAGAGTACGACGTGCTGCTCGCCATGTGCGAGCAGGGCGATATGACCATCCGCGACCCGCTGGGGCACCGTTACAAGATAGTTCCGAGCGTGAGCATCACAGCCAAGACGCCAACGCTCTTCGCGGTTGACATTAATGGTGAAGAGGTGGGCGGCTGATGGCGATGAACTGGGCCGCTTCCGGCAGGCGTGACGATTACACGTTCTGCCTTGTAGACCCCGTGAGCCTTGTCGAGACGGGCGAGACCGTGGACGTGGTTGAAGGTGGCACGATCACCTTCGCCACGTCCGCCGACAACCGCATCACGGCGAGCTTGGGTCTGCACAACGCATCGACCGACCGCATGATCCGCATCAAGCACACGATCACGTTACCCGGTGGATACCAGCACAGCGAGACGCTGGCAACGCTTTTCGTGGACGGTGAGAGCGCGCAAGCCCAGTACCACCACTCAACGCGCGACGTGTCGCTCTATTCGTCCCTGCTTAGAGCGACAGCGGACGTGTGCGCGAGGGACTTTGCTAGACCAGCTGGCACCAACATCATCGGCGAGATACGCGACCTGTTGGAGACGGACGGCGGCAAGCTGCGAGTGCTGCAAGGCGTAGACACCAACAGGACGCATACAGTCCCCGTCTGGTGGGAGGTCGGTACCAAGCGCAGCAAGGTACTTGACGATCTCGCTATGTGGACTGGCTGCGAGTACGGCGTTGACGAGGACGGCTATATCACGTGGGGCAGGTACATCGAGCCTGCCAACAGGCCGTTGGCTTTCGTGTTCGAGGACGGCGAGAACTGCGTTTACAAGTCGGGCTACCAGCTCGATTACGGCGCGGACGATACCTACAACCGCGTCGTGGCGCATTTCGCGCGGCAAAGCAAGCAGGATGACCCGTCCAAAGACAACTACGACCCCTACCCGCTCAGCGATTCGGTCTACGTTGACCTTCCCGCCACGCATCCGCACAGCTACGAGCGAATGGGAAGGCGCAAGGCGTACGACCTGAAGGTCAGCGACCCGTGCGACCACGCATCGCTTACCGCGATGGCTCAGCGCAAGCTGAACGAGGTATCTAGTAGCGACCCCATACTGGTAATCGAGCACGTATCCGTGCCGGGCTTGCGCGAGGGCCATCTGGTGCAGTACATCAACTCGACCGATCCGCAGATGGTGCCGCTCTACAGCGTGTACGCGATCGTGGAGGAGATACAGATGGAGCTTGGGCGCGGCTGTATGTGCAAGACGAAGCTGAGGTGTCTGTAGATGATAAGCACCGAATTAGACCTCGCTAAGAAGCTCTTCGGCTTCGCGGGCATGGCAAACGCCGTGAGCGATGACGCCGCCACATCCGTGAGAATCGGCATCGTAACGCAGATCAACGCTGACGGCTCCATATCCGTCCGACTCGCTGACACCGGCGAGACGGTATACCTGCGAACCTCAACGCCCGTCAAGGTCGGCGATACGGTTTCAATCATCAAGCAGGGCGGCGTCTACGTGGTATACGCGCTTGACGCGCTGTCCGAGCAAATAAGCAAGCAGGAGCAAGAGCTAATCGACTTCGCTGGAGCCTTGGGAGACTTGGGCACGCAGATCGATGGCAAGGTGGAGACGCATTTCTACGCTTACACGCCGACAACGAGCAACATCCCAGCGAGCCAGTGGAGCGCGGACGAGAAGCAGGCCCACGCGGGCGACCTGTTCTACAACACGTCCAACGGCTACGTCTACCGCTGGACGGGCGGCGCGTGGCAGCAGATAACCGACAGCCGAATACAGGACGCGCTGAACGCGGCGAGCAGAGCAGAGGACACCGCCGACAGCAAGCGGCGAGTGTTCACCTCGCAGCCCACTGGCCCCTATGACCGCGGCGACCTGTGGGTCAACGTCTCCAACCCCGGCGAACTCAAGGTCTGCAAGACCGCAGAGAGCAGGGTCGGCGCGTTCTACGCGAGCGACTGGGTTGTGGCGACGAGTTACACGGATGACACAGCCGTCAATGAGCTTATTGATACGTTTTCTATGACGCAGGAGAGGGCGTATGTAAGCATCACGAGGGGCAACAGCGAGCAACCGACGACCGGAACGGCCTATTGGTGGTCTTTCAAGCCGTCAAATGCTAAAAACGCGCCGACAGTGGCATACTGCTCGATTCCGCTCGCCAACGTAGCGACTCCGAAATACTTCGGCGGCATGGGTGAGTGGACGCTCTCGGATTGGTCTTGGACGGTCAGGTGGCCGTCTACGTTCGACAACATCACGTACAGCAACCTGCCGATCGTGATACTTGGCGCGTCCGGCTTCGGCGAATGGTGCTTCTCCACGTCCTACAACCGCGACACCGACGGAATCGGCCCCATCGTGGTCACGCGCCCGTACAAGGTCGGCGGCACCATCCCATCGGTGCGAATCGAGATAATGGCTGTTGAAAGGCGGTCGTGATGGACGAACCTGAATTCGACGAGGACGGCAGGCCCTATTGCACGTACGTTGACGCGCCGGAGCCGACCGCGTGCGAAAAGCTGAATGAAGCCATGGCCGAGCTGGCGGCAACGGACTACCACGCGCTCAAATACGTTGACGGCGAGCTTAGCGAGAGCGAGTACGCGCTAATCCGCGAGAGACGGGCGCGGCTCAGGCAGCGCGTGAGGGAGCTTGAAGCGGAGCAGGCGGCTGAGATGTCTGGGGGTGATTAAACATGCTGCTACATATTGCAACGGTTACAGAGCGTTCTGTCGAATGGGACGTCCGCGAGGTAGTGCGCGGCGGCATCGGCAGCGACTACGCGCAGATCATGCTCGATGATGAATACGAGGACTGCGACAGGGTTGTCGCAGTGTTCGCTTCTCGCGGGAGCGATAAGCCAGTGCGGGTCGCGTTCTCAGACGGCGTGCCGTTCGCCATTCCGTCAACCTTAATGGAAAGCACCGGCACCATCCGCACGTGCGTTGTCGGTTACATCGGCGATGACGTGCGCGTTGTCTCAGCAATGGAGCGTTCCCCGCTCTGCGTCATAGACAACGGCTGCGATGTTGACGGCGAGACGCCACAGGATGATTCACCCGACTTGTGGGCGCAGCTCATGGACGAGGTGCGCCGCGCCAACGAGACCGCGCAGAGCGTGCGCGATGACGCGGACGCGGGCAAGTTCAAGGGCGAGAAGGGCGACAAGGGCGATAAGGGGGACCGCGGGGAACCCGGCACGTCCAACGTGGACAAGATAACCAACACCGAGATAGAAGACATCTGCAAGTAAGGGGGCAGCTTATGGCAACCAACTTCCTAGACAAGGACGGGCTTATCCACTTCTGGGCGAAGATCAAGGAGAAGTTCGTCCAGAAGGAGCTAAAGACGGGTTCGCAGGACACCTACAAGGTGCTTTCGGACAACAACCTGACGGACGCGCTCGTCCAGAAGATCAACGACGCCGGTTCCTCCAGCTTCAACGGCCAGTATTCCGCGCTAACGGGCAAGCCGTCCATCGAGGGTCACGAGGTCGCGACCGGAGACCAGACGGCGGCATCGCTCGGACTCGAGACGCCTAGCGGCGCTCAGGCAAAAGCAGACGCGGCGAAGAGCGCCGCCGTCGATGAGGTGAAGACGCTCGGCTACCAGACCTCCACTCAGGTGGAGTCCGCCATCACCGCCAAGGGCTACGCGACCGCGGACAGCGTGGACAGCAAGGTCAACGCCGCTAAAGCCGAGTTGCAGGGCAAGATCACCGAAGCGGTATCGTCCGCGCTGACCTACAAGGGCGTGAAGGCCACCAAGGCAGAGCTGCCGGTCGAGGGCAACAAGACGGGCGATATGTGGCACGTGACCGAGGACGCCAACGAGTACGCTTGGGATGGCTCCAAATGGGAACCCATGGGCGGAGCGGTAGACCTGAGCGGCTATATGAAGAAGACCGACATGGTGGCGCTCACGAACGGCGAGATCGACAACGTGACGGTGTAGGCCTATGGCGAAGTACTTGGATGACGTAGGACTCGCCCATCTGTGGGGCAAGATCAAGGATTACGTTTCCTCGCAATCGCAGGCGGCATCCCCGCTCGATGCCTACCCTGTCGGCGCCATCTACCTCAGCATGTCCGCGACAAGCCCGCAGGCGCTCTTCGGCGGCACGTGGCAGAAGCTCGATGGCCGCTTCCTCATGTGCTCCGACTCCTCCCACGCGGCGGGCACCACTGGCGGCAGCAACGATGCCGTCGTTGTGTCCCACACGCACAGCGGCGAGAGCGACACGGACGGAAGTCACACGCACAGCATCAGCGGCGGCAGCCACAGCCACACAGGCTCTACTTCGAGCGCTGGCAGCCACAGCCACACGACCGGCATAGGCTCGCAGTCTTTCGTGACCACCAGTGGCAGCTTCGGCTACGGCTCTGGCGGTGCCACGGCACCTGCGCCGAGTTCTAAGACGAGCGCCACGGCTTCGTCTGGAAGCCACTCGCACAGCGTGACTGTCAACACGTCCAGCAGCCACAGCCACACCATGACGAGCGCGGGCGGGCACTACCATACCCTGACAATCGACAGCGCGGGACAGAGCGGAACCAACAAGAACATGCCCAAATACATCGCCGTCAACGCATGGCAGCGCACGGCGTAAGGAGCGAAAAATGAAGCTGAACGGAATTGGATGCAAGTGGTATGACGTGACCGGCAAGGACACGGTCGAGTTCGGGCTTGAGACGGATTTCAGGACGGCGCTCGCCATTGATGGTCAGAAGCTTGTTGCCACGCACGATGACGGCGAGACTCAGGTGGCCGTCTTCGATGGTTACGCTCTTGTCGGGATCATCGCCGGCAACGACGGCGGAGTTAAGGCGAGTTTCGCCCGCGAGCTGCCCGACTCCACGGCGCAGGCCATCAGGGGCGCGGAGGAGTCCGCTCGCGCGGCCCTCGAGCAGGCGGCGCAGGCCGTAGCCGGCGGGTCTTCCACCGCTATCGCCGTTGCCGAGCTTGGAGCCACGGCGGACGGCATCAAGGCGGCGGGAGACGAGACGGCGCTTGCGACTGGCGAGCTTGGCGTGAAGGTAGCCGAATTGGAGCAGCGTCTGGCTGCTCTCGAGACTGTTAAGGAGTAACTGAAATGGCGAAGCTTTACTACAACCTCATCAAGGCGGGTTCTTGGACTATCGAGAAGGTACCCAACCTTTGGAAAGCTCAGGTCGAGAAGCTGCTGGCAGCTGACGGAGATGGCGAGTTCAAGGCCATGGAGACCGCTTAAAGGCTGGTGACGCATGGACGCACTTCTAGAAGCACTTGCGCAATCACTCGCCCACAGCGGCCCCGAATGGGTCGGCGCAATCGGCCTGATCGTCACGGTCGGCTGGAGCGCATCGCAGATTCTACCGTTCTGGCAGACGGTGCGGCTAGAACAGCTCGACCTCGAGAAGTCGCGCGAGCAGCGGAAAGCGGAGGACGCGAAGCGACTCGACCAGCGCGACAAGGAACGGTCGGTCAACGAGGGCCGCTGGATCGAGCAATACGAGCACGCCAACGCGGTGCAGGAACAGACGAACGAAGCACTGTCAACGCTCAGAACGGCGGTTGACGGCATGCGCACATCGATGGATACGACCAACATGCTATTGCAGCAGTCCAAAGACCGCTCGAAGGAGATGGGCGCGAAGATTGACGCGATTCACAATGTAGTGATTCACGCGAAGGAAGGTACCGAATGACAGAACTTGTGGACATTCCCGATGATGCAGAGGTTAAAGACTATCCCCGCTATTGGTTGCCAGAGCCTGTCTATCAGGTGCTCAAATGGACGGCGCTGGTACTCATGCCGTTGGCGAGCGTGATCTACACCGCGCTTGCTGGCGTATGGGGATGGGGCGGCGCGAATGAAATTGCGGCAACGCTGCAAATCGTCGGCGTCGCCATCGGCGTGACTATCGGCGTGAGCGAGATTAGCAGCCTGGCGCGGAGATAGGAGGAAGCATGGACTACGAGAATCTTGAGCCTGACGTGATAAAGCTGCTGACCAAGCACTTTACGAGCGGTCGCAAGGGCAGGAAGGTGGAGTTCGTCGGCGTCCACTACATGGCGTCCAACGGCACCACGGAGACGTGTTACTCCACCTGGCAGACCCGCGAGGCGTCCGCGCACTACGCCGTGGAGTCGAGCGGGCGCGTCGGTCAGCTCGTCTACGATCGCGACACGGGCTGGGCGCTCGGCGATTTCGACGCGAACTGCAAGAGCATCAACATCGAGCACGCGAACTTGGCGGACGGTACCGTGACGAACGCTTGTCTCGATTCAGGCGCGCACCTCATCGCCGCCATTTGCAAGGAGTACGGTCTTGGCCGCCCGCAGTGGGGCAAGAACATGTTCCCGCACAAGCATTTCATGGCGACCAGCTGCCCCGGCCAGCTGTACGGGTCGCAGAAGGACTCGCTCGAATCCGCCGCCCAGCACTGGTACGACGTAATGACCGGTGCCGCCGCCGCGCCCGAGACGCCTGAGACCCCGCTGCCCGCCGTGCTCTCGGGTTTCTCGGACCTCGATGCCGACGCATGGTACATCGGCGCGGTCGAGCTGTGCGTGCGCGAGGGATACCTCAAGGGCTACGGCTCGGGTCGCTTCGGCCCCGATGACGCGCTCACCCGCGCCCAGGCAGTGGCGATGATCGCGAACTACGCCCGCGCGGACCTCACGGATTACTTGGAGCCTTACGAGGACGTGTCGCCCAACCCGTGGTACTACGAGGCGGTTTACTGGGCGTCCGACAACGGCGTTATCGTCAAGGCCGACAAGTTCCGCCCGGATGACGCCGCCACGCGAGCGGAGGTCGTGACGATGCTGCACAACTGGAGCGGTGGTAAGCAAGCAAAGGGCGAGCCGACCGGTTACGCCGACTGGGGCGAGGTGCCCGACTGGGCGCGTCAATCCATGGCGTGGGCGGTGGAGCGGGGCGTCGTTGGCGGCGCTGGGAAGCTCATGCCGACCAAGGGCTGCACGAGGGCCGAGGCTGCGGCGATGCTTGCGAATCTAAGTAAGGAATAGGAAAGGACACGTCCCTCCTGCCGAGATGGCGGGAGGGGCGTTTTTTTGTGCCGCGATTTAATGCAACATTAGAGTTATTTCATTCATCGTAAAAAAGGGCGATTTTTGGAGTTGGCACACGATGGCACACGAAAATATACATGCATAAAGGTAGGGCGCAGTAAAAACCACGCTCTACCTGCTGTTTCAACTGGTGCGGCGTACAGGATTCGAACCTGTGACGTTCTGATTCGTAGTCAGACCCTCTATCCAGCTGAGGTAACGCCGCAGCGCAAGGAATATAATGTCACTCCCCCTAGATAACGTCAAGCATAAATATCAACTTTTTTGAACTTCCCTTGCTCGAGATACAGTTTCGCGAGGTCATCGTCCATATTTACACAATTACGAATCGCCCATGAAAACCCAAGCGGCCACAATCATTGTTCCCAACGTAGGAAAATGGGAACATACAGAGCCGAGTAGCGCGATCTTTGAGGAGTGATTTAACGTGTCGCATCATACCGACCAAAATGAAGGCAATCCCATCCTCAGCGACCTTGGTGCCACCGAGTTCTTTCTTTCGCTTGCTTCCATGCAACTAGTCGACGCCCTTACGGTATCAATGCGCTCCATCTCCGAGAAAGAGGACCCCAGCGGCTTTGAGCTGTATGCAAAGCGGCTTATAAGCCATATCGACCTCGAAAAGCTTCGCGAGATCTCGACCGTGGGCTCGGTCTCCCTCGCCCGTATAGAACTCATGGATGCGTTCTATATCAACTATGATCGTGAAGCCGTCTCGCCCCATGACGCCAGGCTGCTTTATGCGCTTGAATCCATCCTGAATCGCCTGTCGAAGATTGCCGACACCATCACGGGCGAAGACCTCCCCCCACGTACCGACGGCGTCGAGCGAATCTGCGCCAACCTTGATATCGAGCAATTCCGCATCATCACCGGCTACGTTGATCGCCTCATGGAGAAATCCATCGAACCCAACCCCTGGGCATCGCCCGGCACCATTGCCTGCACGCCCGGCGGAGAGTGGGATATCCGTAGCCGCTTCGCGTCCCTTGTCGAGCATCTCTCGCTGGTCACCCGTCTTGACTACACATACCGCGTCGATGCGAAAAACGGCGTGATGGCCGTCAATTTCCTCGCCCCTCAGCCCGAAGACCTCCCCGCTGAAGAAGCGTTTAGCGGCACGCCCAAATCAACGGTGGTATGGAAGGAGATTTTGGACACGGACCGCGAGGCCCTCGCCCTTGAACACGGCTTTCGCATGGCGCTCGTCCTTGCCGGAGCCTGCTTCGCCTCCGGCCTGGGCATCCATACGTGCTACGTTCAAATGGACAACCAGGCAAAACCCAACCATTCCAGGTTTATGAAATACGAGCGAGAAGACTATCTCGCCCGCCTTGTCCCCCTTGCGCGCACGCTCGCAGGGACGTCCTTGCGCGATGGCCGGTGCACCACCGAACTCTCTCCGCTGTGCATCGATCAGCCCATGCCCCAATTGGGTTCCACCATTCGCGACGCCCAACCAAAGGATGACCCGCGTGACCTCCCCGAATGCCTGCGCCGTCTGCTCATGGCGGACAAGGCTTCCGAACTCGAAGTAATGGAGGATGAGGATAGCCCGTACAACATCCGCATCAAGGAACTGAGAGAGCATTTCGAAAGCGATCCCTCCGAGACCGCGGAAGGCCTTATCAAACTCACCGAGGAAATATCCGCCGCATGTGTGGTCGCGGAGCTTCAGTCAAGCGGAGCCGTGCAGACCCAATTTTGCGAGAATCACTTGGGTAGGCTTTTGCTCCCCCTTTTCGAAGATGACCCAACAACCCGCATCTTGCGAGCGCCCGATGCGTTGTTCTTCGCGGAGAGCGACCTGGCGACCATGTATCTCAAGTCCGGCAACTACACTCGGGCCTTAGACGAGCTGCATAGGCTTCTCGACGTTTCCGTCACATCGACCCAAGCGCACCTTCTTCTTATCAGCGCGCTCAGTCGCCTTGAGAGATTCGATGAGATAGCCGAGGTCGTCAAACACGGCCTGCGATGCGCTTATGACCGCGAGACCATAAGCTACTATTTCTACCGCGTCGCGTTCGCCTACTGGCAACTCGGCCGCATCGATGTAGCGCTCGCATGCTATAGCCTGGTCCCGCGCGGCGAACAGGTCAGCGAGGTTGCAGATGAAGAGCTTCGTGCCCTTTGTCAAAAAGAAGGGCTTTCCGGTAGGCTCGACTTTTCGCAGGCCGTCGAAGTTGCCCGCGCAGAGGGGATTCCCGTTCCTCCAACCGAGGAGTTCTCAAACCGCATCGCCGACCTCGCCGTGCTTCTTGTCGACAACGGCTTCTTCTTCCTCGCCATTCGCTGCGTCTATTGCATGTGGAGGACGATGGGGCGCGACGAACTTGGAGCCATCAACCGCTCTTTGCAACCCGGCATCGCGCACCTTGAATACGGAACGTACTAGCAAAAACCGATGCAACAGGATTGAATTGGGCTGAAGTTTTGAAGACTTGCTGAGCATGTCTTGTGCAAAGTACCGCTAATAGGTTATTATTCACTAGCTGTTACGGAGAGCTGACCGAGAGGCCGAAGGTGCTCGCCTGCTAAGCGAGTATTCCCCAAAAGGGAATCTGGGGTTCGAATCCCCAGCTCTCCGCCAGTATGATTTGATTAAGGGTCCCAATCGGGACCCTTTTTCTTTATCGATGCTTTTAGATACGCGCCCTCACTTTACCGTTAAAACCGGAATGTCCGCCGAGCGCAGAACGCCGTAGCTCACGCTTCCGAGCATGCCTCGCAAAGCCCCCAGCCCGCGACGACCCATCACGATGAGGTCGCAGCGATGATCCATCGCATAGTTGGTAATCCCCTCGACGGGAGAACCTGCAAGCCTGGTCTCAATGACCAGCTTCGCGTGTATGCCCTGCATATCCTTCCCCAAAAGCCCGGCCACATCATCATGAAGTTCACGATCGGACCGCTCGGCGATATGCGACAAGAGGGCCTCGTAATTCTCATAACTCACCGGAGACGTATCGAAGGCAACCGCCGCTGAAAGCGCGGAAGGGGGCATGATGTCATTTGAGACAACCGTGACCACCCGAATCGTCGCTTCGGGATCATCGCCAACCAAGTCAATCGCCAGATGCAGGGCAGCCGCGGCATGTTCCGACTCATCGTAGGGAACCAACACGTTCTTGAACAACATAAGGGCTCCTATCCTCGCCAGCTACAGACGCGGCCATCCAGCCGGCCGCTGTTGCTAACGTACCCTTTGCTTGTTGGGCGAATACCAAAATGCCCTCACCGTGCACATATTTCCGCCCAGCGGCATCCACGTAATCCGTCAGATCGAGCAATCGGCTACAAGCGCTCCGTCATCTTGCTCACAAGAGGCGTTGGCACCAGACAAGCAAGGTTCTTGCAGGCATAGTTGTTCATAATGGGAAACATCCCCATACGAAACGCCAAATTCTTCTTCATGGGCTTCAAGGCCCTTTCATAGCATTCAAGCGCCGATGAAGCCACCAGGGAATCGTCTTCGAATGCAGCCGCCACGGCCTTCCCCGCCATAATGCCCGAATTTAGCGCAAAGGATATCCCCTCGCCGGACGTGCACGACAAAAAGCCGCCGCCCTCTCCGGCTAGAAGAACCCTCCCCTTTCCCGCGACCAGGTCTGCGGGACGGCGAAGGTGCGCGGCGATCCACGTCTCGCGCTTCACCGACTCGCCAAACGGGTAGATGTCGCGCAACCTATCAAGCACATCCTCATGTTTGCGCTCAACGTCTCTCGATCCAGGGTAGAAAATCGAGCCAATAATCGCCACATCGCCCTTCGGCATGATGTAGCCGATACCGTAGTCGCGATCAAATTCCTTTGAGTAGATGCAATCGAAATACGGCTCGATAGCCCCGCGCTCGATGCTCACGTACTCCTGCACCGTGATGTAGCGGTCAAAGGGACGCAGCCCGAGCCTCTCCCTTACCGTGGCGCGCGGTCCATCCGCCGCGATGAGATACGAGCAGTCCACACTCGCTTCCGCGCGAGATCCGTCTGCGCGGAGGCCCTTCAAAAGCACCCTCGCCTTCACAGGGCTTTGCCAAAGGTCCGCCAAGCGCACCCCGCAGGCAACGTGCACGTTGGCGGGCAGGAAACTGAGAAGCCACTCGTCGAACATTCCTCTGTCAACATTCAGAAAGCGTACCTGCGTAGGTTTTTTTACCTCGCGATCAATGTGGTAGTAGCGAAAATCAATCCACTTGGGGTCGAGAATCATCTCCTCGGGAACCGCCCCGTAGGGTTCAAGCGCTCGCCTGGAGTAGAGGTTCAGCATGCCTCCGCAGCTTTTCTCGCGCGGAAGGGAGGACGCCTCCACAAGCAAGACGCTTCGCGCAGTGCGGGCGCTTTCGACGGCGGCCATGATCCCCGCAGGACCCGCCCCAACCACCACAACGTCATACGATGCAGCAATTCCGTCCATCTCAACCGCACGGTACCGATTCGTCCATCTGCGAGCCATGAAAGCGCCTCCACTCATACCAACTTGTCCGCGTGACAGTATACCGTTGGACCCCTATCGCACGATATCGCTTTCAATCACCTCATAGGGAACATCTAGGCTGCGCATGAGCGCCCGGATTCTCATGCCGCAGTCATACCCCATGTACTCGATGCGCAGAAGCTCGGGCAGCTGCTCGGGAATATCCAAATGGAAGTACCGCATCAGCGCGTCGACCGCGTCAGCGCCAGCGTACGTCTCCACCCTATGTGGGCTTTCTTCAAAGCACCACTCGGTCAGGGGGCCGGCGCTCTCTTGCATGATGTCCATGCATCCGTCCGCTGTAATAGCGCACTCGACCCTCAGGTCCTCCTCGTCCTGCTCACTTTGAAAAAGAACCGCCGCCCCGCTCCGCACATCCTTACAACCTTCGATCAATTCAAACCCGCAATCGCCCATCTCCACTCCCTTCTCTTCCGCTTTCACTATGCTGTTATAGTAACATAAAATCAGAACATATGTTCGTATCTTTTTACATCCAGTGCTTTTTTGAGCAAGCGCTCCCTTTCCGCAGGTCGTCCATTTCACAGGCGGATTAAATATGTAAAGGATGTGGAGAAGCGGCTCAGTATACTGGGCTCGCTTATGTTCCACACCCCTACCAGAGGAGGATTTATGGGGCTGCTCTACACGGCAGGCGATATGTCCTATTGGGCCATTTGGCTCTTCATCCTGTTTGCCCTCATGGCGTTCAATGAGCTCGGTCGCTCCAAACCCTGGGCCGGCATCACCCTGTTTGGCATCGTTCCGCTGGTGCTGACCATCTTTGTATGGCCCACCACCGCCGCCCCCGGCAACGAATACGGCACCGGCACCTGGTTCAACTGGGTCAAGACCTACTCCGCGCTCGCGGGCTGCCTGGGCTTCATGGCACTGCGCTTTGTCAGCTGGACCGGCAAGGACGGCCAGACCCATCACCTCTATGAAAAGAAGTGGGCCCTGTGCTTTCCGCCTCTCATCCTCGCCATCAACATCGCCGAGGCGGTGCTACGCGATTTCCAGGTCTTCAGCTTTGGCCTGTGGGGAGGCGGCACCGTCGAGAACCTGTGGACCATCTCCGGCCCCTGGAACATCATGAACGGCATCGCGGGCATCCTCAACATCATCACTATCTGCGGCTGGCTTGGCATCTTTGTCTCTCGCGACAAAACCCGTGACATGATCTGGCCCGATATGATCTGGCCTTGGATCATCGCCTACGACCTGTGGAACTTCGCCTACACCTACAACTGCATCTCCGACCATTCCGCTTACTGCGGCCTGGCCCTTCTGCTCTCTTGCACCATCCCCACGTTCTTCATCAAGCGCGGTGCCTGGCTGCAGCACCGTGCCCAAACCCTTGGCCTGTGGATCATGTTCATCATGACGGTACCGCAGTTCGCTGACCGCATCGCCCCTATCCCAACCACGCACAACCCCACCGCGTTCTTTATCGTCAGCGCCGTCGCCCTGGCATTCAACGCGGGCGTCGCGGTCTACCAGCTCCTCCAAATCAAGCGCAGGAGCCTTAACCCCCTGCACGATGAAATCTACACCCACACTCGCCCCTACAAGGCCGTGGTGGACGAGAACCGCTAGCGTATACCCCTTGCTTGTTCAACCTGCTCGTCCAGCGACAAGTGCAAAAGACGTGAGCCGCATCGGCTGAAAGCGTCCTTATAATATGGGCACCCCGTTTGAATGCGGGGTGCCCATTGTTGTTTTCTCGTCCCGAAAGAGAGCCATGCATACGCCCGAGAACATGAAGACCCATCGGGTCGATGGCCACACCAGCAGGCTTTCCCTCGAAAGCCGCCGGCTCACCGGACAGGCAGGGCAGATCGCCCAGGCCGCTCGCGCGCTCTACGAAAAAAAGGGCGTGGCAAAAACCACCGTCAAAGACATCGCCGCCGAAGCCGGCGTAACGCGCGAGCTGGTCTACTACTACTTTCATGGCAAAAAGGAGATCACTCGCGCCGTGCTCGATGACTACATCGAGGATCTGGTCGAAAGCGCCATGGTATGGAATGAGAACCGGGAATTCGGCAAGACCCGCCAGTCCCTGCGCGCCTGCGTGCAGGCGTTTCGCCGCTCGCTCTACGACGCCGCCGGCAACGAGCGCCCCATGATTCGCGTTATAGAAGAGCTTGGCGTTCGCGACGCCTTTGACGTGCGCGCGGTCAGAGAGACCGTCAACGCCCTGGACGCGTGCGTTGCGAGTGAATACGCGCAGTTCCACAAGGTTGAAATCGAGATGGTCTACGAGATGTTCTGCGTGGTCATCTTTGGCATGGTCGGCTTGGTCAAGCTCAATCCGGCTATCACGGACGAGGAACTCATGAAGGTGGTCGAGCAAACGCTCCACCTTGATATGGAAGACACCGAACCACCCCGCTAGGAGATGCTCCCCATTATGTACACCGTATTCGACCTGCACTGCGACACCGCCGACCGCCTTGCCTGGCAAAGCTTGCCCAGCGATCTCAAAACCGCCAGCGATATGGACTTCTACGGCCCGGGTGACGAGAATGCACCCGAGCTTTGTCGCGACTTGAAGCGCAACCACTGCCACATTTCGTTGGAAGGCATCGGCGACACGCCCTGGGCTCAGTGCTTCGCCTGCTTCATTCCGGACGAACTCTCCGCCTCGCAGTCGCTGGCGTTCTTTGAGCATGTGGAGTCGTATCTGGATAACCAAGTCGCCATCAACAGCGACCGCATCGGCATCGCGGCGGGCGGACGAGACATCGCCACCATCCTAGAATCCAAACGCGTCGCCGCCGTGCGGACCATCGAGAACGCCCGCTTCTTCGCGCTCGACCCCGCATACGTGGACGAGGCGTCGCGGCGCGGCATCCTCATGGCGTCGCTCAGCTGGAACGCCGCCGGCCCCCTTGCCAGCGGTCATGACACGGCAGACGGCGTTACCGCGGCAGGGTTCGCCGCGTTGCGACGCATGGAGGCGGCAGGCATCGCAATCGATGTCTCGCACCTAAATGATCGCTGCTTCGGTGAAGTCGCGGCTGCCACGGACGCCCCGCTGGTCGCAAGCCACTCAAACAGCCGCACCGTCTGCAGTGCGCCGCGAAACCTTACGGACGCCCAGTTCGATTGCATTCGCGAGCGCGGCGGCCTTGTTGGTCTTAACTTCTACAACGGCTTTCTACGCGAAGAGGGCGAAGCGGACTTCGACGACATCTCCCGCCACATCGACCGCTGGCTGGAGCGCGGCGGCGAGGACGTTATCGCGCTGGGTAGCGACTTCGACGGCTGCGACACGCCCCGCTGTATAGCGACCGCAGCGGACATGACGGCTTTCCAGAACCTGCTGCAGGCGCGCTTTGGCGAAACCATCACCGCCAAGCTCTGCGGCCTCAACGCCCTTCGCTTCTTCGGCGCGCCACAATCTCGCCTTATGGCATCCATCGACCATGCAGATAAAGAGATCGCGGCGGGAGAATATGAAGACTACAACGCCTTCGCCTCTAGGCTCAAGGCAGAATATTGCCTGTAGCCCGCCGGCTTTCCACCCCGCCCATCAATAAGCGCCGCAATCAAAAAGGCCCCCAAACCGGGGGCCTTCTCATATTAGATGGCTTGTGTGGACGAATATTCCCACCGCGGCTTACGCCTGGATCTCGATGCACTCGCGCCCGCCCATGTAGGGACGAAGCACCTCGGGAACGGTGATGGTGCCATCGGCGTTCTGATAGTTCTCCATGATGGCGGCCATGGTGCGGCCGGTGGGCAGGCCGGAGCCGTTGAGCGTGTGGACAAAGCGGGTGCCCTTGAAGTTCTCCGGGTCGCGGTACTTGATGTTGGCACGGCGAGCCTGGAAGTCACCGCAGTTGGAGCAGGACGATATCTCCTTGTACGCGTTGTAGCTGGGCAGCCACACTTCGATGTCATAGGTCTGGCGCGCAGAGAAGCCCAAGTCGCCGGTGCACAGGCTGATCACGCGATACGGCAGACCAAGCTGCTGCAGAATGTACTCGGCCTCTGCCACCATGCTCTCAAGCTCGTCATCGGATTCCTCGGGACGGGCGAACTTGACCATCTCGACCTTGGTGAACTGGTGCTGGCGAATGATACCGCGGGTATCGCGGCCGGCGGAACCGGCTTCCTCGCGGAAGCAAGGGGTGCCCGCGGTATAGCGAAGCGGCAGCTGCGAGGCATCAAGCGTCTCGCCGGCATGCAGGTTGGTGAGCGCGACCTCGGCGGTGGGAATCAGGAACTGGTCCTCGCCGGTGTGGTAGGCATCATCCTCGAACTTGGGCAGCTGGCCGGTGCCGAACATGATCTCGCGGTTCACCACCACGGGTGGGATGAACTCCTTGAAGCCGCGGGCCAGGTGAGTGTTGAGGAAAAAGTTCTCAAGAGCGCGATCGAGCGTCGCGCCATCGCCGGAAAGAACGGTGAAACGGCCACCGGAGAGCTTGGCACCGCGCTCAAAGTCCAGAATGCCCAGTTCGGTACCAAGGTCCCAGTGAGCCTTGGCCTCAAAGCCCTCGGCTGCAAAGTCACGCGGGGTGCCCCAGCGACGAACCTCGGGGTTCTCGTTCTCGTCCACGCCTACGGGAGTAGCCTCGCAGGGCATGTTGGGGATACGCGCCATGAAGTCGTACTGGGCGTCCTCAAGCTCGCTGCGTCGAGCAGCCAGGCCCTCAATCTTCTCGTTGACCAGACGGACAGCCTCCTTGGCCGCCTCGGCCTCCTCGCGCTTGCCCTCCTTCATGAGCATGCCGATCTTCTTGGACTCGGCGTTGCGCTGTGCCTGAAGCTCCTCGACCTCGGTGATGACGGCACGGCGCTCGCCATCGAGCTCAAAGAACTTCTCGCGGTCCCAGGATCCCTGGCGGTTCGCCATGGCCTCATCGAGGGCGTCGGGGTTCTCGCGAACAAACTTGATATCGAGCATGGTTCCTCCGGTTCGCACACGTAGCTGATGTGCAATTAAGGTTGGCATTATGGTGTTGCTCTCGCCAGTATATACTTGTGAGAGTTTTTCCTTAAGTGAGAAGGCGAGAAGGCATCATATGGACGCGATTTTTTCCTTTTTGTTCGGCACCCGCGCGGGTTTGGCCGTGCTTTTCGTCGGCGGTGTAGCGCTGTTTGGCCTCATCGCATTCGTGATGGAGAAGCGCACCCACAAGCTCTACGTCGACCGCGGTCCTAAGAAAGAGGACGAGGACGGTTTCTGGGACTAGCACCGGCACCACCAACAACAAGTCGCACAAAATGAAAGGGAGGCCAAAACGGTCTCCCTTTCTTTCTCAATGTGCCTTCAGGTGCGGCGAGACTCCCTGCCCCCGACCGGAGGCTATCCCCCGCGGTGTTCTGAGGCGCCACCGCGCCGAACACACCGCGGGGGATAGCCTCCGGTCGCGACAGGGCTGCAGCGCCGCACGCTAGTCGTCGTCGCCCGAAGCTCCCAAGCGCAGCAAGATGCCCAACGCCGCCTGCACGGGGCTCATGCTCTCGTCGCTCGCATCGATTCCTCGTCCAACGCCAGAACCGGCGCCCGCGCCGGCACGGTAGGGCACCGTGAGCTTGCGGCTCTTGGGATAGTTGATGGCGCCCAGCGTGCTCTTTAGGTCAAAAGCCACGTTCTTGGGCACGTCAACCCCCTGGAACACCAAACGGCCCTGCGTAAGCGAGATGCTCTCCAGCCCCAAGCGCTCCGCGCGGATACGGATGCGCGCACGGTCAAAGAGGTTCGCCGCCGCCCGAGGCAGCTCGCCATGGGAATTCTCGCAATCCTCTTGCACGGCGTCCACGCTGGCAAGGTCATCCGCCGCCGCGAGCCTTCGATACACTAGCACGCGCTGGTCCACCGCAGGCAGGTACTCCTCGCTTAAGAAGAAGTCCGCCGGCAGGTTGATGGTGACGCCGGATTCCTCCACGTCCGCACCGCTCTCACCACGCGCCTCCGCCACGGCCTGGCCCAGCATCTGCGTGAACAGATCAAAGCCAACGCTGGATAGGTTGCCATGCTGCTCGGCGCCCACAAGCGAGCCCGCGCCGCGGATCTCCAGGTCGCGCATGGCGATGCGCATGCCGCTGCCCAGGTCTTGGAACTCGGAAAGCGCCATCAGGCGCTCGGTCGCCTCTTCGGTAAGCGGCAGCTCGCCCGGGAACATGAAATACGCGTAGGCCTGCGTGGCAGAGCGCCCCACACGACCTTTGAGCTGGTAGAGCTGCGCTAAGCCCAAGCGCTGCGAGTCCTCGATAATCAGCGTGTTGGAGTGCGGGTTGTCGATGCCGCTCTCGATGATGGTGGTCGCCACCAGCACGTCGATCTTGCCCGTGGCGAACTGGACCATGACGTCCTCCACCTCGCGCGGGCTCATCTTGCCGTGCGCCACGCCCACGCGCGCCTCGGGCACCACCTCGTGCACGCGCTCCACCGCATCATCGATGGTCTTCACGCGGTTCGATACGTAGTAGACCTGGCCGCCGCGGTCGAGCTCCAGGCGAATCGCCGCCGAAACCACGTCCGGATCGTACTCGCCCACGTGGACGATAACCGGGCGCCTGCCCGTTGGCGGCGTGGTGATGAGGCTCATATCGCGCACGCCCGAAATAGCCATCTGCATGGTGCGCGGAATAGGCGTTGCCGAAAGCGTGAGCACGTCGATCTGCTCGCGCAGGTTCTTGAGCTGCTCTTTATGCTGCACGCCAAAGCGCTGCTCCTCGTCGATGATCACCAAGCCCAGGTTGTTGGGGTTGACGTCGGCGGAAAGCAGGCGGTGCGTACCCACCAGCACGTCCACCTTGCCCTCCGCGAACGCCGCCAGCGCGCGGCGCTGCTGCGCGGCGGTGCGGAAACGGCTGAGCACCTCGACCTCGACTCCAAACGGAGCGAAACGCTCGAAGAACGTCTCGTAGTGCTGCTGGGCGAGAATGGTGGTGGGGCACAACACCATAACCTGGCGCCCGCCGTCCACGCATTTGAACGCGGCGCGCAGGGCCACCTCCGTCTTGCCAAAGCCCACGTCGCCGCAAAGCAGGCGATCCATGGGCTTGGAGCTCTCCATGTCGCCCTTGATATCGGCGATGGCGTCCAGCTGGTCATGCGTGGGCTCGTAAGGAAAACTCTCCTCCATCTCGATTTGATCCGGCGTATCCGGCCCAAATGAGTAACCGGTGATGGACGAGCGCCTGGTATAGAGATCGACCAGGTCGAACGCCAGCTTTTTAGCGCTCTTGCGGGCCTTGTTGGTAGCGCGCGTCCAATCCGCGGTGTTAAGGCGGGTAAGGCGCGGATTGGCGCCGTCCGGTCCCACGTAGCGGGTGATGCGGTCCACCTGCTCAAGCGGCACGTAGAGCTTGTCGCCGTCAGCGTATTCCAGCAAGAAGTAATCGCGCTCGCGACCCCCCACCTCTTGGCGCACGATCTCGGAGAACAGGGCGATACCGTGCGTGGCGTGGACCACGTAGTCGCCCGGCTTAAACGGGAAGGTGACCTCCGTGATGTCGACGCGACGGCGGGCGCGCCCACGTCCACGCTTGGCATCCATGCGCGCGTTAAGATCGGCCAGCGAAAAGACCGCGAGGTTCGCCTCTGGCACCACGGTGCCGGCGGGCAGCGGAATGTCGACAAAAGTGACGCGTCCGCGGGTGATGGTGGGAACCACGGGACCGGCGGCGCCCTCATCCAGACCGCGGGCGTTGAGGGCGTCCGCACGGCGGCGCGAAACGGCCGGCAACTCCACGTGCACGGCGTCTTCGATATCGCCCCTGTTCTCGTCCGCCATTACCAGCGACTCTTCAAAGGGAATGTTCTCGTCCGTAAAACTGAGCTCCATGGACTCGCGGGCACCGCGGTCCGGAATGGCGAATACCACCGCATAACGGTTGCTGACAACCTCATTGACGCGCGAGATAAAGCGGTTGTCCGAACCCGCCAGCGCGGGCTGCTCCAGCTTGAGCTCCGCGGTCACCGCGCCGCCGGCGCGGATGAGCGACACGTAGTTAAGACGTTGCTGGCGGCCAAAATCGAGCTGCTGGGGGCGCACGTACAGGCCATCCAGCTGGGCAACCTTCGCCTCGCCGGCACGGCGCTCCAAGTCCTCATAGGCGCGCATGCAGTCATCGAACAGCGAGCGGGGCTCGGACAGAATCACCAGCGCATCGTGGCTCACATGCGCCAGCGGGCTATCGGTGCTCTCATATAGCAAGGGCATAAAGCGATCGAGTTCCGGCGTGACAATGCGCTGCTGCACCATCTCGAGCATGGCGGCGAGCTCGGTATCGTTTTGCGCGGGAACGTAGAGGGCTGCGGAGATGCGCTTGATCGCCTCATCGGTAAGGGCGAGCTCGCGTACGGGATAGATCTCCACGGCGTCCTCGTCACCGATAGTCTGGCCGGTGGAAGACACCATGCGGCGGATGCGGTCGATCTCATCGCCAAAGAACTCGATGCGCACCGGGGCGGTCGCCTGAGCGGGATAGATGTCGACGGTGTCGCCGTGCACATGGAAAAGGCCCGGCGTATCGGCGGCATCGGAAGGAGTGTAGCCCATGCCGACCAGGCGGCGGGAAACATCCTCGAACGGCGTCTCCTCCCCCACCGCAAACGTGGTCGAGGCCCAATACCGGCTGTCGCGCGGCGGCACGCAGCGCAGCAGAGCGCGCGCAGAGGTCACCATGATGCAGTGCTCGCCGCGGGCGATGCGACCCAGCGCGGCGCAGCGAGCGGCGACCACGGAGTCATCAGGCGCGGTATCTTTCCAGGGATAATCCGTGCGCTCCGGAAAACGCGCGACATGCTCAAGGCCAACGTAGGCGACAAGCGAGCGCATGGCGCGGTCCGCCGCGTCCTCGCCGGAAACGATGTAGACCGTGGGACGAGGACGACGCGCAAACTGAGCCGCCACCATCAGCGTGCGGCCGGATTGCGAGACGGCAAGCGTGGCGTCCTCGCCCCGATTGAGCGCCGCCTCGATAACCTGGGGGCCTTCAGCGGTATACAGCTGTGCGGCAATACGATGGATGAGCAAGGTCTCTCCCCGTTCAACATGCCCGCCGAAACGCATGCCAACAGCGGGCGTCCATACCAAAACCCACCCAACGCGATGCCGGGCGGGTGAGGGCTCTTGATTTTTCTACGTCCATTCTACCCTAGCAAAACGGATTGAGACGGCGTGCCACCATAGGGAACGGACGGCAACCCGCGGCCACGGGCGGCCAACTCCAAATACACGTTTTCAGCGTGAGAAGTGACCATATCCGCTATCCTGCGGGTGCGGCCATTTTCTTCGGCCTATGGTAAAGCCAAGTTCAATAGCACAACCCAATCTATTTTGCCAAAGCGCCCGCGCTGGGGCAGATGTCCGCCAGCGGGCATTCGCCGCACAGGGGCTTGCGAGCATCGCAGATTTCGCGCCCCAGCATGATCCACTGATGGTTGACGTCGTTCCAGTACTCGCGCGGCAAGATCTTAAGCAGGTCCTGCTCGGTCTTAAGCGGCTCTTTCTCATGCGTCTTGGGCGAGAGCTTGAGCCGGTGGGCGATACGGTTCACATGCGTATCCACCGCGATGCCGTCCACGATGCCAAAAGCGACGTTAAGGACGATGTTGGCGGTCTTGCGACCCACACCCGGAAGCTTGACCAGCTCTTTCATATCCGCCGGCACCTCGCCGCCGTAATCCGCGACGATCATCTGCGCCGCCTCCACGCAGTGCTTGGCCTTGGTTTTGTAGAACCCCAGCGACTTGATGACCTCGGCCACCTCCGCCGCGGTAGCACCGGCCATGGCCTGAGGTGTGGGCCAGCGCTCAAAGAGTGCAGGCGTCACCTTGTTCACCTGGGCATCCGTTGTCTGGGCGGACAACAGAACGGAGATAACCAAGCGGAACGGACTCGCATGGTCCAAAAAGCACTCGACGGGACCGTAGCGCTCGTTCAGGCGCCGGCACGTCTCGATGGCGCGCTCGCGCTTTGCTGCATTGGTTTCACGCGGCATGTCTTCCTCCTATCATGGCCGCTCTATCGCGGTTGCTTCCACGCCAATCATCGCTCCTCGCCCCGCGCGGATTCCTGGTCCAAAAGCGCAACGGGGCCAAAGGCGCCTTCTTCTATTCCCAGCAGGGTCGCCGCCTCATCTTGATCCTCCATCGCGGTCACGGACCGCAGCTTGCGCTCTATCACGTTGGTACGCGTGTTGATGATGCCGTCAACGGTCTTGCCCGCCGTCTCGATCTGCTTAAGGGCGCGGCGCAGCTCCGCTTGGTACTTGGGGAACTCCGCCTTGACCGCGGCGAGCACGCGCTGGATCTCGTCCGCACGCTTTTGAAACGCGAACGTCTGGTAGCTCATCTGCAGGCTGTTGAGAATGACGGCCATGGTGGAAGGGCCCGCAACGCTTACCTGGTAGTCGCGCTGCAGGGTCTCGATAAGGCCGGAGCGATCGACCACCTCTGCATACAGGCCCTCGAACGGCAAGAACAGGATGGCGAAATTGGTGGTAGCGGGCACGCTTAAGTATTTGGACGAGATATCCTTGGCCTCAAGCTTGATGCGCTGCTCGAGCACGCGGCGCGCGGACTCCACGGCGGCGGCATCCCCCGCCTCCACGGCATCGCGAAGATGCTCGTAGGCGTCGCCGGGGAACTTGGAGTCGATGGGCAGCCAGATGGGCTCCGCCCCCTCCTGCGGCAGCTTGACGGCGAACTCCACGCGGTCGGCGCTGCCCGGCTTGGTTGCAACGTTCTGAGCGTATTGCTCCGGCGTGAGGATATCCGCCAAAATGGCCCCCAGCTGCACCTCGCCCAAAATGCCGCGCGTCTTGACATTGGAGAGCACGCGCTTGAGGTCGCCCACGCCCGCGGCGATACTGCGCATATCGCCCAAGCCGGTATAGACCGCTTCGAGCTGCTTGCTCACTTCTCGAAACGAGGTGGACAGGCGGTCATTCAACGTGCGCGAGAGTTTTTCATCCACCGTCTGGCGCATGCGGTCGAGCTGGGTGGCGTTGTCTTGGCGAATCGCCTCGAGCTGGCGCTCCACCGTGGCGCGCACCTCGCCCAAGCGAGCATCGACCACGTCGCGGTTCTTGTCCAGGCGATCCGCCGTGTCGCGGCGAAGGCCGTCCACGCGCAGGCCCATCTGGGCGGACTCGCGCGCCAGGCTCTCATAGCGCTGCTGCGCGGCGGCGCCCTCCGCGGCGGCCCATTGCGCGATAGACCCCACGCCCGTCGACGCCTTCTCTATCGACGCCTCAAGCGAGGCCATGCGTTGTGCCAGAAGATCTTGCTGGCCCTGCTCGCGGCGAAGGCGAACCAGCAAAACCACGCATCCGCAGCTCGCACCGGCGGCGACCAGCGCCAGCAGGGCGACCGCGAGGAGCAACCCGTTATCCATCATCGTCCCCTCTCCGTTCTTCCCCTACACGCGAACAGCCAGGTTATACCACGTGGCGAACACCGCCATGAGCACGGCGACGCCGGCGCAGGCAATGGTCCATTTGCGCTCCGCGGCGCAATACTCATCTGGCGACATGGTGGTGAGCACGCGCATGTAGCCCACATAGTTCGCCATGCGCGCATAGAAGAACATGAACGCCAGCGTTCCGGCAAGCGCCAGGGCGGCAAGCAACATGCTCGCCTGGCCGTGAATCGCCTCCCACAGCAGGTTGTCGACCATGAGCCACATGGGGTAGACCACCACCGCGAACACCTGCCCGTGGCCAGCGCCCCAAATGGGCGGCATCAAGAAGGCCCCCCAGTTGAACTGGGGAATATGATAGATGGGCTTATCTACGGGCAACTCCATGATAATCGCCATGTCGCGGCGCCGATGCCCGTGGGGGTCGGCAAGGCTCTTGTCCAGCTCAACAAAGCAGCGGCAAGCCTTGCAATACCCAACCAGCCTCATGCCAGGGCGGGCGCGCGGAGTGTCGCGAGCAGCACGCTCGAGCGATGGCGCCGGCGCGTCCCGCTCCACCTTGCTTACCTTGTGTCCCGTTTTCTTTGCGCGCTTAGCCATAACCCACGCTTTCCCATACCGCGACCCATATACGTGCAACCCAGTGTAGCAGCGTGCGGCCGTGCGGGTCATGACGCCGCAAGGGCCCCCGCCACAAAGCCGCCCATGCGCTCTAGCAGCGCCCCCAGCAGACCGAGAAGTTCTTGGGGCGACGCGCCGTTAGCGATGCACGCCAGCGCGTACGCCGCGATAAACACCACCACGAGCACTACGGGAAGCAGCAGCACAAAGAGCGCCATCTTGAGCATGCCGGTCACCTTGCGCCTGCGGGCGCGCTGCTTGTCAAACGCGAGCTCGCGCTGATAGCTGTCCTGGGCAACCGAATACGGCTGCCCGGCGCGCGGCTGGGCGGCATAAGGCCGATTGCCGGGACGATGCCGGGCAACGGAGTCCGGCTCGTCCAAATCAAGCGAAGCGGCCATGGTCGACGCCGCACCATCCTGCACGCGAGCGATATCGCGAGCCGGGGCGGCGGCGCGCACGTAGCGCCGCTCGCGCTCAAGGCGTTCTGCAGCGCGTTGGGGCGTTTCGATAAACAGATTCATGCGATGCCTCCTTATGACGAGGCATGCGCGGTAGAAGAGGGTTCTCTAGGTGTACCCCCTGCGGCGCCGAGCCATTCACTTACTTGGCAAGGAGGCGAGGCAGCTGCCAATGGCATCGTCCGCTTCATAATCCGGCATGCCCGGGTACGCCAGGTCCAAAAGTCGTTGGACCTCGCCCGCATACGCCGCAACATCGATGCCCGCCGCGTCCAACGCGTCTCTCATGTAGGCAGTGACGTCCGCAAGCTTGGCGCGCGCGTCTCCCGCCTCGCGCCAGCGATCAACGGCTTCGATTCCGTATGCTCGCTCGAGATACCGCACAACCATGCGCGCCACCGGACCAACGGCCGCCTGCACCTGCGGGGACAGTCCGCGCTCCAACGCACCTTCACCCATGTCGACCACCTGCACGCCAAAGCAGTGCCCCGCACACGCAGCGCCCATAAAGGTCGCCGCCGCCAGCACGTCTGCAAAGCGCACCTCATGAAGGGACGTCTTGCCGGTAGACACTCTCATGTCCGCAGGGTCAAAGGAAAAGGTGGTTCCCGGCGCCGCGCCCGTGCCGTCGAGCGCATCGACCACCACCGCAACGTCGCAAGCCTTGAGATCAGAGACGATGCCGTAGCCCATAACGGCGCGGTCGAGCACCGTCACGCCCAAGGGAAACCGATAGCGATCATCCAGATAGCGCGCCACCGCCGGACCAAAGCCATCATCCAGCTGATATTCATTCCCCACGCAAATAATCGCGATACGGGGCGCGCTCGTCGCCGCCGGCACCGCCATCACAGCCTCCGCATCCGTCGCCATGGGCGCTTCCGGAACATCGTCCCCATACACTTCTGCCTCCATCTTATCCACGTGCCCCTTCTCAAACGCTGCCAGCTTACCGCACCGCGCCAGGAAAAAGGGCCCCGGCGCGCGTGCCGAAGCCCTTATTTGTCCTCATCCACATGAAACGCGGTAAGACACGCTATTTCTCAAAGCCGTTGTGCTGGGCATCGCCCGTGCTGATGGCCTCGTGCTCGACCACGCGAGCTCGGTCGACGGCGGCGCGCTCTTCGCTCTTGAAGGTCTCGCCGCAATCCGGCTCCTTGCCCATGCCATCGAAACCGACGATGTTCATGGTCTCGGGATCGTAGACCAGACCCGGCGTCTCTTTCCAGAAGAAGATCAACGTCGCGGGGGATACGCCCTCGATCAGCGACAGGTACACGTGGATGCACATGAACGCTAGGAAGCACCACATCATGAAGTAATGCAGGATGCGCACCTTCATAGCGCCGCCCATGAAGTTGAGTCCAACCTCGAAGATGGGCCAGCCGGCGGTGGTGCCCCACAGGCAGAATCCCGTGTAGCCCGTAAAGAAGATCAGCAGCGGAATAAGCAGGTAGACGATCTTTTGCGGAACGCCCAGCTTAGCCGCGATGGGGTGCTCCTTGCGCAGGAACAGATAGTAGCTGATCCATGCCCACAGCTGGTGCTTGTTATCGCGCTGGGGCAGCCACGTCTTGTAGTCCGGAACAAGCTCGCGGGTACCCGGCGCCGGAGCGCTCTTGATGAAGAACGCCAGCACCATACGGACCACGCAGTTGATAAGCAAAACGATGCCGCAGAAGATGTGCAGGCCGCGAGCCATGGTCATCACACCGCCAAAGAGCGGGTAGTGGATGTAGAAACCCGTGAAGATCAAGAAGATCATAGCGACCAGGTTGACCCAGTGGGTCACCACAAAGGGCAGCGGATGCGCCTCGCGGTAGTGGGCCATATGCGCCATTTACATCACCCCCCAGGGAGACGTGACGGTATGGAAGCTCTTGCCCGTGGCGGGTTCGGTCACATGGCAGGCGCATGCGGTGCAGGGGTCAACGCTGTGGACGATGCGAACCGCGTCAAGCGGCTTGTCGATATCGGTGACCGTGGTGCCCAGCAGCATGTGCTCCAGCGGACCGGGGTTGCCCTTGCCATCGGTGGGAGACAGGTTCCAAGTAGACGGGATGATCTCCTGGTAATGGGTCACCACGTCGTTCTCGACCTTCTCGGTATGCAGCAGGGCGCCGCGCGGAGCCTCCCACAGACCCAGGCCCTCGCCGGTGGTGCGGGCAGCGGGCGTGTAGTACTCCGCCTTGTCGTCCGCCATCAGCTGGACCAGCTCGTTGAAATTCTGCTCCATGACGTCGCAGACGTAGTCTGCCTCAAGCACGCGGGCCAGCAGGCGGCCGGCGACGCAGTCCAGCTGCGCCATGGTAAGACCGGTCTTTGCCAGGGCATCGTCCATCAGCTTCACCACGGGCTCAACGCCGCGCACATAGGCCGCCAGCATGCGGGAGATGCCGCCTGCCTCATAGGCCTCGCCGTCGTAGCGAGGCGCCTTGCACCAGGTGTACTTGTTGCTAAAGTTCTTGCCGTCCTTGGGCCACATGGGGCGCGTCACGCCGTCGACCGGGTTGAGGGGCGCATGGTTCTCGTAGAACGCATGGGTCACGTCCTCGGTGATCAGGCTCGCATCCACGTTGGCGATGGTCATGGTGCCGTCCTCGTTAAGCGTCACCATGCCGGCGGGCAGGTAGCGACAGTTGAGCTCGCGGCTTTCATCGTCCAAAACGCCAAAGGAGACAAAGCGACCCTCGCCCTTGCCCATGCCCACCAGGTTGGGATACTTCTCAACGATCATGAACATGTCCGGGATCATAGTTCCCTGAATCCACGTCTTAAGCTCGCGGATGCGGAAGATGATCTCGTCCAGCTTCTCCGGCGTGGGCACAAAGGAGGTGCCGCCGGGGATGGATGTCATAACGTGGGGCATCTTGCCGCCGATGATGGCGCAGATCTGCGACGCCTTGGCCTGGTAGTCGATGCCCTCGAAGTAATGGGCGGTGCCAACCAGGTTCTCGGCGGGCGTAAGGTGGAACGCGGAAGCGCCGTCGGCGTCCTTGCAATCAAACCAGTTGCCGGAGAAGATCGACAGCTGGCCGTTCTCGGCAAACGCCTTGAGACGGGCGGACAGGCCCTCGAAGTCGGCGCCGGCGGTGCCGTACTTGCGGCAGACCTCGTAGGCGTCGGCCGGGTTGGCGTTCACGGCGTCCAGAGGGTTGATGTAATCCAGACCCGCCAGGTTGTAGAACCACAAGATGGTGGAGTGCAGGATCTGGCCACCCTCGGAAAGGTTGCGGATCAGTCGCGCGGCGCTGGGGATCTTGATGCCGTAGGCGTCCTCGGCAGCGAAGCACGACGTGTGCACATGCGACACGGGGCAGACGCCGCAGATGCGCTCGGAAATAAGCGCGGCATCATAGGGCGTGCGGCCCACAAGCGCGTTCTCAAGGCCGCGATACAGGTTGCCGCAGCTCCATGCCTCGGTGACCTTGCCGTCCTCGACCTCCATCTCGATAGAGAGGTGTCCTTCGATACGGGTAATGGGATCGACAACAGAGCGAGCCATTACTCATCGCCTCCCTTCTCGGTGGATTCGCCTGCGGACGAGGATCCGCGACGCTTTTCGATCTCAGCGGCCTCGGCAGCCTCGTGGGCGGCCTTCTTAGCGGCGCGCTTCTTCTTCAAACGGTCGATGTTCTTGGGCTCCAGGCCGCGCTCGTCCAGCTCGTCATAGAGCTTGGCCGCGCGCTCGCCAGCCTGGTGCGCCTGCTCGGTGCCGTGCTTGACGTCCCAGCGGCGCTCCGCCTCAAAGTCCGCACCGCCGTCGACGCGGCCGGTCAGCTTCATGCCGACGCCGTGGACAACCAGCGCGGCAACAATAAGACCCGTGCACGCGGCTGCCGCCAGCGGGGGCTGGAAGTGAAAATCTCCCAGTGAAATGTTGCGATGGCGCTTGAGGAACGGCGTGTTCTCGTCCACCCAGTTGCGCTGGGGATGCATGGGGTTGATGACGCCGCAGCCAATGCACGGAGCGCCTGACTCCACGCACCAGGAAACCGACTGGTTCCAGCGCGTCACCGGGCAAACGGTAAAGGTCTGCGGACCACGGCAACCCAGCGGATACAGGCAGTAGCCCTTAGCCTCCTCCGCGCTGCCAAACTGGTAGACAAACTCGCCGTTCTCAAAGTGACCGCGGCGCGGGCAGTTGTCGTGAACGGTCTGGTTGAACAGCGCAGCGGGCTGGTTCTTGCTATTGAGCTTGGGCAGGCGGCCCATCAACGTGTACTCCACAATGACGGCGACCAGCCACTCGGGGTTAGCCGGGCAGCACGGAATGTTGACCACCGGGGTGGAGATTCCCTGCTCGGAAAGGAACTTCTGAACGCCCATGGCGTGCGCGTCGTTGGGACGAGCGGCCATCCAACCGCCGTCGCAGGCGCACGAACCAAGCGCGATCACGGCATCGGCATGCTCGGCGGTCTCCATAAGGGAGTCGATACCCTTTTCGCCACCGACCATCAAAACGTTGCCATCAAAGGCAGTGGGAACAGCGCCCTCATAGATGAGAACATATCCACCCGCCTCGATGGTATCGCGACGAGCCTGCTCCATTGAATGGCCTGCCGCCGCGGACAGCGTCTCGCTATAGTTCAGCGAGATAGACTCCAGCACCAACTGCGGAATGTCCGGCGTGTTTGTCTGGGCGAGCGCCTCGGTACACCCCGAGCACGATCCGCCCTCCATCCAGATCACGGGCAGAAGCTTTCCGGATTTCTCTCCGATTTCGAGAGCCTCGGCGATCTTGGGCGCCGCCGTAGCGGACATACCAAGAAGAACCGCGAGGCTGCCGCAATACTTGACGAAATCGCGACGGGTGAACCCGTGAGCCTCCAGGCGCTCGACAAGCGTCATGTCCTGCATCTGATGATCAGTAGCCATCCATACACCTCCCTGTTCTGTGCGGTGCGCATACTTTCGCGCACATAACTCCCTTGTCTGTACCTCATGCGCCGCGGGAAGTGGCGATACCGCCCGGGCGCAAATCCCCGCATGGCGAGGGCATAGACCAACTCATTATGACGGTTTTAAATTGGTTGTGCTATACATCTGCCCGCCCTCGCCGGTGTGAACTTTTACTCGGTTCGTAGCATCCCAATAGCCTTGGCGAATTTGGGAAGCCATCTCAAATCCTAGCGCCAACCCCATCTCGGCATCGCTACATTCGATAACATCCCCCGTGCACGGCGCCGTAAGCGCCCATATATGCCATAGATGCCCGCGCAGCCACCGCAAGCGGTAGGGCCACGCGGGCATCTATGGCATAGGACACATGAGATTTGGACGATATCTAGCGCTCGGAGGCTCCATCACGCTGACGAAGGTGCAAGGCCGCTCCAGCAAAATACTGGCGATGCGAAGCATGGTCCTGTACGACCCCGCAGAAAGACCGGTTTTGGCGCCAGCTTCCACGAACGGTCGACGTCGCCGGCATCGATGCTCTGGGTGCCCTGTTCAACGATCTCGAACGCTTCGTCAGAGTCCAGGCGAACCGACTCAATAGTCGCCCCGACCTTGCCGGCGTTTGAAAGCTCGACCGCCCGTGCATCAACGGGGCCATAGCCTGCCTCGACACGGTCGAACGTTATGGAAGGCGCCTCCAAGCCGGGCTCGTGAACCTCCCAGAAATCAAACAGCGTGGCACTGAAATAGATATCCGTGAGATGGATCTTGAAGTAGCGCGCTTTTATGGGGCCATTTGGGAACTGCAGCGCACAGCTTAAGTCCGCATCGTTCCATCCGCCCATAGGGGTACCGCTGCCGCCGTAACGACCAACCTCCGCAAATGAGCTGGAGTCGGCGACGCCCCCGGCGGGAAGGCCCGTATCGGGCGCTGCAACAGCCGCCGTCGCTATGCTTGCAGCTATAAGCATTGCCTTAACAACGCCCACCGATGTACGGAAACCGGGTTCAAAAGAAGACAGAACAAGGCCTTTGCCCTCGTGCAAGTCGGGGGTGGTTATAATGCATTCCTTTATGTTGTAGCGCGTTTAAGGTACGGCGACTGACTATACATAAAGGCACATCTGTTCAATTTGTTCTTTACTCGTCCATTTCAAACGATACCGCCGGGATAGCGCCGAAGACCCTATTCCTCGATGGCAGCAGCACGGTCCAAGGCGTCCTGCCCCTGCTTGCGCGCCAGCTTCGCCAACGTGTCATCGCGCACCAAGGTGTAGATAACGCTAGCAAGCGGGATGAAGAAGACGATGCCCACCACGCCAAAGAGCTTGCCGCCCACAATCGCCGCCAGCAGCGCCCACATGGGAGCCAGGCCCACGGACCCGCCAACTACGCGCGGATAGATAAACTGGTTCTCGATAAACTGGGTCGCCAGGTAGACCACCAGGCAAATGGGCGCCTTCACGGGATCCGCCAGCAAGGTGAGCACCACGCCGGAAGCACCGGACAAAAATGCGCCCACATACGGAACGAACGCGCACAGGCTGGTGAGGTAGGCGGTGATGCCCGCATAGGGCAGACCGAAGATCTTAAACGTGGTGTACATGAGGCAGCCCAAAATGATCGCCTCTACAAACTGGCCGGACAAGAACTTTGCATAGGTCTCGCACGCGAGATTGCCCACAAAGCGAATCTTCTGGACTACGCCCGCCGGCAGGTTTGCCCGCGCGATCATAAGGGCCTGACGTGAGAAGTTGTGCTTGCCAAGCAGCAAGTAGATCGCAATCACCATGCCAAGCATGGTGTTTCCGGCGGTCAAGATAGTCGACCTAGCGATAACGGCAGCAGACCCCACAAGCGAAGAGGCGCCATCGGCGGACACCTTCTGGCTCAGCTCGCTCATCTGCTGAACCAATCCAGACAGGTCGATGCCATTCGCCTCTGCAAAAGCGATCCACTCGGGAATCTTCTCTTGCGCTAGAGGAATGATGCTGCGCGCAGACTCGATCAACTCGGGAATCACCAGGGCAACCGCACCCACAAACGCAAGCACAATGCCCGCAAGCGTAATCAGCAGGCTCGCCACACGCACCGGAATGACCGGAAGCTCCCTGCCAAGGGACTTTCCAGCCTGTTGGAACATGCGCTCAAGACCAGACATGGGCACGTTGAGGACAAATGCGAAGATTGCACCTATCAGCACGGGCAGCAGCAGGTCGACCACGGAGGAGACCGCGGCGAGCACCGTTGAAAGATGCGTCATGCCAACGTAGAGCACCACGCCAAATGCAATAAGAAACAGCGCATCCTTCAACTTTTTATCGTCCACGTTCTTCTCCCTCTGCCCAAGCGCGCTCTGCAGCGCGGGCAGCAATCATCATATAGTTCTTATACAGCGCGTCGAATCGACCATGATAGCCAACGTTCCATGGCTTATCCCTGCCGCAGAAGTGCAGGATCGAGGTGTTCTCCATCACCCACGCCATGGTGCTCTCTCCACCCGTTCTCACCAGGTAGTCCGTGTATTTGCGGGCATCGTAGTTCCACAGCTTGTCCGGAACCTCAAGGGTGGATGCGCCGTAGAGCGCGCAAAACAGGTCTTGATCGGGAAAGAGCATCTCCGCTTCATGGTCGCGAGCATATGCCATCATGCCCGCAGGGTCGATCGCGCGGCGGGCGGCGGGCATGTCCATCAAGATTACGCCCGTATTGAAATACGCCCCCGTGGTATCCAGGCGAATCTTGTTGATACCCGTAACGGGGTGCGCCGCATCCAAATGCGACGCCGCGGCGAACGCGCGCCCCTTAAGATCGACCTCCACAAGAGGCCGCAAGGGATTGATTACCAGCACGTCCGGGTCAAGGTACAAGGCCCTCCCCTCAACCTCCGCAAGCACATGGGGCGCAAGAAGACGGTAATACACCTCTTGCGGATAACGCTTGCTTGCGTAGGCGCCATCAAACAAAGAGCGGTCTATGCCGTGGGCGCAAAAGTCGACGCCAAGGTAGCGACAATAGGCATCCATATGCAGCAGGCTCTTCTCGTCCACCGTGCTGTGCAGTAGGTGCAGGCAGAACCTCTCGCCCGGGTTATTGATCACGCAAGAAGCCATGGCGCTTCGCAGCGGCGCCAGGTACGCCCCATCGCATGTTGCAATGAGCTCGATAGGTTTGCGCATCAACAATATCCCCCCCCTGTGAACGCCTGCGGCTACTGCACGGCCGCGCTCGCGCCCTGCTCCACACTCATACCCCGGGGCGTCCAACATATACCTCACGCTGCCGCGCCATCGCTGGATGCCAAGACGGCATTCGCCGCACGCGCTTGGCCAACCCGCGCAATAAGGCCGCCCCACCTGACACGACGTCTCAGACGGGGCGGCCCCTATAAAGCTATGCGATGCATGCAGATAACATGGACGAGGAAGGCTGTCCCCCCATAACGCGCTATAGAGCGTGGGGACGAGAATCCCTAGTAGTTAACAACCTGCTCCTCAAAGTAAGCCTTGGGATGGGCGCAGACGGGGCAGAGCTCGGGCGCCACGGGACCAACATGCAGGTGGCCGCAGTTGAGGCACTTCCACACCTTAACGCCCTCGCGGGTAAAGACCTCGCCCTTCTCAACGCGCTCGGCAAGCTTGAGATAGCGCTCTTCGTGAGCCTTCTCGACGGCGCCGACGCCGCGGAACTTGGCCGCGATCTCCTTGAAGCCCTCCTCGTCAGCGGTCTTGGCGAACTCATCATACATGGTGGTCCACTCATAGTTCTCGCCGGCGGCGGCATCCTTGAGGTTGGTCAGGGTGTCGGGCACCTCGCCCTCATGCAGGTACTTGAACCACAGCTTGGCATGCTCGGACTCATTCAACGCGGTCTCCATAAAGATGTTGGAGATCTGAACGTAGCCCTCCTTCTTAGCCTTGGAGGAGTAGTAACGATACTTGGTATGGGCCTGGGACTCGCCCGCGAAAGCGGTCTCAAGATTCTTCTTTGTCTGGGAGTTCTCAAAATCCATGGTGTACTTCCTCTCTGCGCGGACCACCGCGCACTACGCTTGCCGGATATGGCGAATAGTATCCGGCACCGTGCGGACACGCTTTTGCCGTGCCCGTCTTTGAGTTATACCCCCAGCAGAGTCGCTCCAAGCACGCCATTGTCCAAATAATTAGGATTCATTCCTATCAAGTATCATAGCCGCGTTACTCACGAGCAGATGGCCCACACGTCCAAGCCCCCGCTCTCCCCGCGCACGCAAAAGCCTTCGCGCTCAAGGTCGTCAAGAATGGATGCAACCAGCTCGCGCCCGACGTGCGGACGGCCCGCCTTGAGCTCCATATCATTAACCCCCGCCGCGATCTCATCAATGCCCAACAGCTCCCCGCACTTGGAGGCGTCAAGCAGCATGCGCACAATATGAGCGCGCTTTTGCCTGCGCGAACCCTCAAACGCAGACTGGCGCGTATAGGAGCTGGAGCGCCGTGAAGGATTGGGGACGGTCTTTTTAAGATGCGCACCGTAGTCCAGAAGCGCGTAATACCAAGATCGCGGCGTATCGTTCTCATCTTGAGCGATGGCAAACAAATCGCCCGCCGCATCCTCGCATGCGGGGCATGCCGCCTGGACAAGTGGAACAAGCTCGCGATCGGGCACGCCGGGCACGTCGGGAAAGAAATGATGCAGGAAGACGGTTCTCACGTTGGTCTCTAGGTACACGCCGGGAAGATCGAATGCAAACGACCGAATGCCCTGCGCCGTCGCCGGACCTATACCGGGAAGTGCGCAAAGCCGGCGGGCATCTTGCGGGATCTCGCCATCGTATTCGGCAACAATTGCCTCCGCCGCGCCCTTAAGCGCCAACGCGCGGCGGTTATACCCCATTCCCTGCCACTCCTCGAGCACGTCTGCCACGGGCGCCTGGGCAAGGGCTTGCACGCTGGGAAATCTATCCAACCATGCTCCCCAGCGCGTCAACACGCGCGGAACCTGCGTCTGCTGCAGCATGACCTCTGAAATCCAAATGCCATAGGGGTCGCGCGTGTTTCTCCACGGAAGGTCCCTATACAAACGAACCCCCTCCGCGCGAACCAGGGTGCGGAAGGGGTCACGATTCATCATGATGGCGAAGCTCCTTGTCCCTTGCGGCAAGGATCGCACATGCGGCCTATTCGGCAGCGCGGCAGCCCTCGCCACAGCTTACATACTCGTAAAAACGGTCGCGATCGGCAAACTTGGGATCGACCGCGGGGCTCAGGCGACGGTTCACCACGTCATCCAATGTGACGGAATCAAGATAGTCGTGAACCAGGGTCTGCGTACCAACCCACAGGGGATGATAGCAGCAACCGCCCATACGGGCGCAGTCAGCGGTGGGAGCGGTGCACTCGTTCATAACCAACGGGCCCTGAATTGCCTCGACAACCTGGCGAATGGTGATCTGGGCGGGATCGACCTTAAGGCGCATGCCGCCATGCACGCCGCGAAGGCTCTCGACAATGCCTGCAAGCACCAGCCCATGCTGGATCGAGCGCGCAAAAGAATACGGAACGTCAACCTTCTCGGCCGCCGTTCTCACAGAAAGGAGACTCTCCCTGTCCTCTGCCAGCATCGCCAACATGCGCAGGGCGTAGTCCGTCTTCCTTGAAATGTCCATCTCTCCCCTATCCTTCTTGCTCGACCAACCCTTAGTTTGCGCGCGAGGAGAGACCACGCGCACAGATCAGGTCGGACTATGCAAACAGGTACCTGAAAACCAATGGATTTGACCTTACCATAACGGAGATTAAGTATTCAATACTCAATCGCCCCACATAACACGCAGGATTAACCTTCCAAAAGAATAATTCACGCGCTAGAGGATACCGTAATGATGCAGCTGATATACCCAAGCGTCGGCAACATGCAAAACGATGCTCGTATATTCATCAAATAACACCAGCAAATCTATATCACGATGTCGCGCCGCCGGAAAAGCATTGACTTAAGATGCACTAAAAAAGAAAAAGCCCCACCGAAGTGAGGCTTACCATTTCAAATGGCGGGAAGTACGGGACTCGAACCCGCGACCTCCGACGTGACAGGCCGGCGCTCTAACCAACTGAGCTAACTCCCCTCAGCGAATTGCTGCGGGGACTAGTATATACAGAGGTGCGTTTTGCACGCAAGAACTTTTTTAGAAAAAGTTTGCGGCCATGCACAAGACGTCCACAACCAGCCGTAACGCAACGGCTTCGCCGTAAAAGCCGGCGCGCCCACCCCTACTTCAACGGAATGATCTCTGCCGACATAACAGCGCCATCACCTACATAGAGACGCGCGATACTCGGCGTCCTTGTCCCTCGCGGCAGCGTGGCGGAACCTGGATTGATCAGCAGGCGTCCGCAAGATCTCTCGATCTTGGAACGATGCGTGTGGCCGCACACGGCAACGTCCACGCCGGTAACGGGCAAATCCTCTTGATAGTGAGCGACGGCGAAACGCAGCCCCTCGTAGTCGAACTCGCACAGGCGCGCTACATCCGGACCGTAGTCGCGATAGTAGTCGTTGTTGCCCAGCACCGCGCGCACCGGGGCGATGCAGCACAGGTGCTCGTAATCCATCTCAGACGTAAGATCGCCGGCATGGACAATAAGGTCCGCACCGGCGATCTGCTCAAGGAGCTCCGCTGAGAGGTGTCCGTGCGTATCAGAAACAATATCGATGCGCTTGGCATGCCCTTCCTGAATCTGCATGGAAGCCTCTTTTCTATGCTCTTTCAATTCCTCGCTACAGATTGAGCGCCTTCTTGAGGGGAACCACCCTGCGACGAGAAACCGGGATACGGTCATCTACACCCGACACGCCCAGCTGAATAGCGCCAGAGGGCACCGTCTCGACGTCCTCGACGTTGGCGAGGTTAACAATGTAGCGACGGTGCACGCGAAAGAACCCAAAGTCGCCCAGCTTCGATTCAAACTGTGCCAACGAGGTGGTGGACAGGTATCGATCGTCCTCCGTGAAGATGCAGGAATAATCGTCCTTGGCCATGATGTAGCGAATCTGGTCGACGGGAATAAGGACCTTGCGGCCACCCTTCTCGACGGGGATGCGCTCGATAGAGCTCTTGCTACTGTCCGATGTGGGCTTGACGCGCGCGAGCACCTTGTTGATCGCCTGATCCAAACGGGCTTCCTCAACCGGCTTCATCAGGTAATCGGTGGCATCGACATCAAACGCCTCAACGGCATGGTCGCTATAGGCGGTCACAAAGACCACGGCGGGCGGGTTCTTGAGCTTGTGCAGCGCCTCAGCGAGCTGAATGCCCGATGCGCCCGGCATGGAGATATCCAGGAACACAACGTCCACCCGATTCTCCATCAGCATTTCTATTGCCGAGCGAACGCTCGACGCCTCGTTGATCGAACCGATCTTCCCCGTCTGCTCAAGCAGGAACCGAAGCTCGGAACGGGCTGGCGCCTCATCATCAACGATCATTGCACGCAGCATACGTACATTCCTTCCAACAACAATATCCCGTGCGTCACGCCTCTCATCCAAGCACGAGCGATGAGACGGCGTTATACCATTCTACCCCGAAGTAAGAACCCTTACGCGAACATACTTTCTTGCAAATCAAGGTGCAGCGTAATGGTGGTGCCCTCACCGGGGGTGGACGAAACCTCCGCGCTGGAGCGGGGGCCGTAGAAGCGCTTGATGCGCTCTGAAATGTTGCGCGTCGCCACGCCCGCGCCGCCGCCCTGGGGCGACTGGGAATCGGGCATGGGGAGTGACGCGTTGAACAGACGCGCAGCGGTGTCGCGATCCATGCCGGCGCCGTCGTCGCTCACCTCGATGCAAATGCCCTCGCCGCCCTCTGAGCGTACCCTCACCGCGATATGCAGCGCGCCCTCGTCCTTCATAGCGTGGCGCACGGCGTTCTCCACCAATGGTTGGATGATGAAAGCGGGCACCGGGGCGTCCTCGACCCCCTCTTCGACATCCATGGTCGCGATGATGCGGTCATCGCCAAAGCGAGCACGTTCAAACGTAAGGTAGCGGTTGGTCTGGGCGAGCTCGCGCGAGATGGGGATCAGCGAACCGGAGTTATCGAGCGTAGAGCGGTAAAACGCCGCGAAGTCGCGAAGCAGCTCGCGTGCGCGAGCGGGCTCCGTGCGCGTAAGCGCGGCGATGGTGTTGAGCGTGTTGAACAGAAAATGCGGGTTGATCTGCGCTTGCAGGGCGCGAAGCTCGGCGCGCGCCGTCAACTCGTCTTGGCGCTCCAGCTCATGCGTGGCCAGCTGGGTAGAGATCAGCTCCGCAAAACCAGACACCAAAGCGTACTGCGTGCGATTGACCGCGTGCGGGCTGCTGAAATAGAACTTGAGCGTTCCCACTGACTTGCCGCGAACCTTGAGCGGGGCGATGATGCCCGCCGGGATCGGCGGGGCCGTAAGGGAGTCGCTAAACGTGGGCGTGGCGTTGGTAAACGACTGCACCAAACCGTGGTCCAAGGCATAACGCGTCGCGGGCGTATGGATGGGAGACCCGGGTGGAAACTGCTCTGCGAGCGCGCCCACGCAGGCAAGCACGCGCTCGCGGTCGGTCACGGCGATGGTCATCGCGCGGGTCTCGGGCAGCAGGCGCCGGCAAATGGCCTCGGCGCTCTCGGGCGTAAGGCCATCGCGAATATCCTCAAGCATCTCCGACGCGATGGAAAGCGTTTGCTCGGCGTACTGGGAGCGCAGGGTATCCGGGTTGAGGCAAAGGTGGGCGAAGATGAGCAGGAAGACGCACATAAGCGCGCACGCCACCAGCGTGAGAATGGATTCCGTCCCCTCGATAATGGAGTAGACAAGATAGACGGCGAGCGCAAGCGCGCACACCGCGGCGGCAACGCGCAGCAACGGAATGCTCACCAGCAGCGCTGAACGTGCTACCCCCAAAAAAGACTTGTTTTTATCGTTCATCGGCGCTCCAGCATGGCGGCAAGCGAGATATCTCCCCACAAGCCGTCCATGATACTCGGCCAGAAGCTTTGGAATTTCAGGTATTGGTCGGCGTTGTCCGCGGCATAGCGTTCCGCATCTTCGCGACCATGGCGCCAAATGTCCCAATACGCGCGGCGCTCGCGAGTGAACACGGCGCGGGCAAGGGAGGTCTTGCGCACGCGCTCGTCCAGACCCGGCGAGATCCACGGACCCGGATAGGGCATGAGCGAGGCGGACGTGACCTGGTTGTATTCCTTCTGCCTGCTGGCATACGTCAGTTTTGCCCGTTCATAATACCAGCGGTAGACGTTTTGCATAAAGCGGGGCGCGCTCTCGGTGCCCGCCGGCGGCAGGTGCTTGACCACCCATGCGTTGTCGAACCAGACGTCGTAGCCAAACAGGCGCATGTTGAATAGGTAGTCAAGGTCCTCGCCGCGGGTGATGAAGGGGTCAAACGCCACGCGGGTGAACGCGCGGGCATGCAGCGCCATGCAGCCGCCGCACACGTAGTTTGAGCGCGAGATCCTGGTGGCGGCAAGGGCCTTCTTCATCCAGCGGTTGAACTCTATGCGCTTGGTCCACCAACGCTGGGTGATGCCGGCACGGGTGGTATCCGCCAAGGGAGAGCCCTCGTTATCGTAGAAGTAGCCGCTCTTGGCGAGGATGGGCAGGCGCTGACGCGTCTCGGCCCCCAGGGCGTAGAGGGCCTTCTCCATGAAGTCCGGGGCGAGGACCACCTCGTCATCGTCCAAAAAAACCACCGCGTCATGGCCCAGGATGGCGGCGGCCGCCAGGCCCATGTTACGAATGGCGCCGTAGCCGCGCAGGGACACGGCCTCGCCCTTGATCTTGGGTGCAAGCTCGCTCACGCGATCCATGATGCGGGAGGCCTCGATGTTGGTGAGGAGGGTGACGTTGAGATCGGGGTGGTTGTAGAGGATGTGCTCGATGCGCAGCGTGACGTCGCGCGTGGCGGAAAGGGGGCATATCACAAGCAGGATGATACGCGGCAGCCCGCGGACCTGCTCGAGGGACGCCAGGCAGCGCTCAAGCTCGGGGCGTTCCGCGGTAAGGCTTGTAGAGTGGTCGTAGGCACCGGGGGCCAGCGTGTCCTCATGATTGCCCGCCCAGTAGGTGGGAATCACGATCGCAGGTTTCATAGCCACTCATCCCTTTCCATTGCAGCTATCGAAAGGGGCGGCAAGCAAAAGCCGCCGCGCCAACGTGTTGGAGTGCGTACGCGTTGGCGCGGGGCTAAATGTGCCCGAGAGCCAACTACTTAGCTGTTGTACCCATCTGAGCGAGCTCGCGCTTCATAAACGGCGTATTTGCCAGCGAGCGCTGCAGCGGGTAGCCCAGCACATACATGATAACCGCTTCGCCCGCGCCCGTGGTCACAAGACCAAAGAGGTACATAAGGCCCCAGGAGCCATCTAGGGAAATCGACGTGAAGGGAATGGTGTAAAAACCAATGCCCTGCAGCAGCAGGGGCAGGTACGCCGGAACGATGAGCGCGTTGGCAAGCACGGGTCCAGCCAGCGCGATTAGCGGACGAGAGCGCATCTTCCACGTGAACAGCGCGCCCAAAAAGGTTGCCAGCGAGCCAAAGACCACGTCGAGCATGCCCAGCATACCGGTGCCGGAAAGCACGATGTTGGCAACGTTGGCGATCACGCAGCCCAGCGTAAGGCCGGGGACGGCCGCGGGGGTGAAGAGCGCCAGCACGCATAGCGCCTCTGAGACGCGGAACTGGATGGGGCCCCATGCAAGGCTGCCCAAAAAGAGCATGGTCACCAGGGTGCACGCAGCGTACGCGGCCGCGATAACACCAACGCGGGCGATGTATTGAGATTTCAAATAAGGTCACCTTCTACTAAAAAACGGAGGGCTTTACTGTTGCCAGCAAGCCCTCCGTCCATAGAGAAGCGCACTCGTTGCGGCATGCGAGCTTTAGGCTGCCGCCTTCTGCATGCTGGAGAGCTTTACTAGCATGACAAAGCCCACAACCAGCAAGATCCCGATGGAAAGCACTCCTAAAGAAGGATCGTGCGTGAGCGATGTCACAACAGATACTAGCAGAGTGCCCATGACCGAAGCGTATCGTCCAAAAATATCAAAGAAGCCGTAGTACTCGTTTGAATGCTCCTTGGGGATGATCTTGCCAAAGTAGCTGCGCGAAAGCGCCTGCACGCCGCCTTGGAACATGCCCACTAGAATGGCGAGGATCCAAAACTCCGTAGCGGACTTCAAGAAGAACGCCGCAAACAGGACGATGCCCACGTAAGCGGCAACCGCCACGATGATCATGCGCAGGGTGCCAAACTTGCCGGCTGCCTTGCCGTAGATGATGGCGGACGGGAAGGCGACAAACTGCGTGACCAGAAGCGCCAACACCAGCTGCGTGGAATCGATACCCAATGCGGCACCGTAGCTGGTAGCCATGGAGATGACGGTGTGGACGCCGTCGATGTAGAAGAAAAACGCGATCATGAAGACCAGCAGCACGCGATCGTGCGCGATGCGGCGGCACGTGTCCAAAAGCCCGGTGAAGGTCTTGGCGATGTTGTGCAAGACGCCCTCTGCCCCGTGCTCGCGCTCCTTGCCGTAGCGCTGCTGGTAGGTGCGAAGCAGCGGAACGGTGAACGCCAGCCACCATGCGCCGGTGATGATAAACGTCAGACGCGTGCAGGTAAGGGTATCCAGGCCCAGGATGCTGGGGCCGCCGAAGATGAGGGCGATGCACAGGATGAAGGGAATGGTGGAGCCCACGTACCCCCAGGCAAAACCGGAAGAGCTCACCCGGTCCATGCGTTCGTCCGTGGTGACATCTGGCAACATGGCGTCGTAAAACGTCATGGACGAGTTAAGGCCGATGGTGCACAACACGTAGACCACCAGAAACGCCATAGCGGACATGGGGATGGCCTGCGCCAGGCACAGCACCACGCCTGTTAGGAAAAACCCGGTGAAGAACTTGATCTTGTTGCCCGCATAATCTGCCAGCGAACCCAGGATAGGCATGAGCAAAGCGACGATCAGGGAGGCCACGGTCTGGGCGTTGGCCCACGCGGTCACCAGCTCGGCAGAAGACGCACCGGTGTTGATAGCGTTGAAATAGATAGGCACAATCGAGGTGTTGAGCAGGACAAGGGCGGAGTTGCCCACGTCATACATGACCCAGTTGCGCTCCATCTTGGTGAATTTCATCTATGGCTCCCCTCTTGGCGACGCTGCGCATTCATAACGAGACATGGTAGGGCACATCCGCGTCCCAGACCATCAGCTTTCGCTCAGCGTCCTGTAAAGGCGGTGCAACGTCTACGCCAGACCAAGGCGAACCTTGACCTCAGACGCGCGGCGGCGCGACACGGGCACCGAAGCATCCACCCGCTCGACCTTGAGGTCCATCAGGCCAGAACGCGACACCTCGACATCATGTACATCGTCCAGATTCACCAAAAAGCTGCGGTGCACGCGCATAAAGCCCTGCGGCGCCAGGCGGCGTTCGAGAGACGAGATAGACTCGTTCACCAAATAGCTGCCAGCGGCGGTGATCACGCTGGAGTAGTCCGCCTTGGCCTCTATATAGACAATGTCGCTCACGGGGATGAACGCGCGCTTGCCGCCGCGCTCGACCGACAGGCGCATAACGCGCTCCGCCACGGGCGCGGGCGTGCGGGCCGACATAGCGGTAGCCACCTTGTCCAACGCCTTCTCCAGGCGCTTGGTCTCCACCGGCTTGAGCACGTAGTCGACGGCATCGAGCTCAAAGGCCGTAGCGGCGTACTCGGCAAACGCGGTTACAAACACCACCACCGGGGGCGTCTTGAGGTTCGATAGCGTCTCTGCCAGCTTGATACCGCTGGTACCCGGCATCTGTATGTCTAGAAACAGCACGTCCGGACGGCTGCCCAGGATCTTCTCGACCGCCTGCGTGGCGCCGCCCGCCTCATCCACTCTGCCAATGCGCTCGTCTTGCTCAAGCAAATAGCGAAGCTCTGCGCGTATGGGCGGTTCATCATCGACCACCAGAACGCTCCACTGATCACTCATGTCTATCCCCTCTCGAACGTGCTGGGCTCGAACGTGTTAATTGCCTAGGGCAGCAGGCTTTGCGCGGGCGCGGGCTCGTGCGGCTCGCCAATAAGCGCAACCGTGATCGCAGTGCCCTCGCCCTCTTTTGACTCGACCTTAATGCCCGATTCCTCACCAAAGAAGAAGTGGATGCGCATCAAGACGTTGCAGAGCGCAAGGCCGCACCCGCGCTTGATGGAACCATCTGCCGTCACGGTCTCCGGCTCATCTGGACGAGGAGCCTCCGGTGGATCGAACAGGTGCTGCTGAACCTTCTCGCTCATCCCTATACCGTCGTCTGCGACCACTATCTCAAGGCCCCGGGCGGTTGTGCGCGACAAAACAAAGATCGACAGCGGCTCGACCTCGCGCATGGCGTGCTTGACGCAGTTCTCTAGCAGCGGCTGCAAGATGAAGGGCGGCACCTTGCACTCCACCGTATCCGGATCGATGCGCGTCTCCACCTTAAGGCGCCCCTCGCCATAGCGCGCCTGCATGAGGTTGATGTAGCGAATGCCCTGCTCCACCTCGCGCTCAAGCGTGGTGAGGCTCTCGGAATCAGACAGCGTTTGGCGGTAGTAGTTGGAAAAGTCGATAAGCAGCGAGCGCGCTTTCTCGGGCTCGGTGCGCACCAGCGACACGATGGTGCCGATGGTGTTGAAGAGGAAATGCGGGTCCACCTGCGACTGCAGCGCTCGCAGCTCCACGCGGGCAGAGACCTCGGACTGGCGCTCGAGCTCAAAACTTGCCAGCTGCGTGGAGATAAGGTCCGCAAAGCCCGTTGCCAGCGCGGTCTGGCGCATGTCGATGTTGCTGAAGCGCGGGTAGTAGAGCTCCAGCGTGCCCACGCAGCGGTCGCGCACCGCAAGCGGCGCCACGATGCCCGCGCGTAGACGGGGGAAGAACTCGCGCTCCCGTGTGTCGTTGGCGTCGCGTGAGAACACGCTCATCACCTTGGACGAGACCACGTTGAGCGTGGTATCCAGCACCACGGGCTGGCCGGTGGGATAGCGCTCGCACCCCTCGCCCCAGCTTGCCAGCACCTGCTTGCCGTCGGTGATGCACATGGCGGACGCCAGCGTCTCCGGCAAGATGATCTGGCAGGCGCCCATGGCGGCGTCCGGCGTCATGCCCTTGCGCGTGTGCACAAAGATCTTGGACGCGATGCTAAGCGTGCGGTCCGTTGCGCTAGAGGTAAGGTCATCGGGAACCACGAACACGTAGCTAAAGAAGAAGCACAGCATAACCAGGCCGGCGATGGTGACAACCGCGGGTACCGGGCTGGGGTTTGCCATAAGGTCCCAAACCAGGAGAATCAATAAAAAGGGGACGCACAGTCCCAAGAGAATTGTTGCGACGCGCTGGGCATTTCGCAATGTCCTGGTCATGTTGCGCGACGCCGATTTATGGAACACGCGAGGCTGGTTATCCACTCGGCCCTGCTTTCTCTCTCTTCTCCTTTATGCTTGCTCCCCCATTGTACAAAAGGGCGCTCGATCACCAGGCACCCATCCGACAGGCGATGCCACATCTTCGATGGGCGGGACGAGGTTTACCGATTTTGCATGCATAAAATGAACGGTATAGCCCGTGGGTTCAGCATAAATGAAGCGGCCCGAGAATAAGCCCGAGCCGCTTGCGCAAACCAATGACAGAAGCATTCAGTCAGAAGTCCAAAAAGATTATTCCTCGCGGTCGAACTCCTCGTCCACGTCCAAGGGACGGCCGGAGTAGTTGACGTGGCCGGTGACATCGTCCATGGCGACGCCCTCGATAAAGCGGGCGGCGGCGATGGAGTAATCATCGAGCGCACGGTTGAAGATATCCGGGAAGGACTCGTCAGACTGTGCCTGGCTGAAGGGATTGGTCCACATGAGGTGGTCCAGGTTGCCGGCACGGCGCGGAAGCTCCGCCGTGACGGGGTGCGCCAGACTGGTAAACATAGCGTGCACCTGCGAGATGGGCGAGCCAGCGGGCTCGATAGCGCGGTAGGCGAGCTTCATGTCCGCGACGGCGCCACCGTACTCGTTCGCCCCTATCTCCAGATCGTAGACAGTGCGTGCCATGTGGCTCATCAGCACGCCGGCGACCTTGTTGATGCGCTCGGTGGTGACGATCTCGCTCTCCGGCGGGTAATCGAGGACCGTGGCGTGGTCGCGCTTGAGCTGCAGCATGAGGACGTCCAGGTCGCTCTCGATAACCGCGTGGACGTGGCTACCCTGGTCAGCCAAGGTGGGGTCTGCCTCCATGATGCCCCACTGCTGATCGTAGACAAAGGGATGCGCGTTGCGGTCGAGCGCGTAGTGAGACAGCAGGCCTAGCACGAAGGCGCGGCCCAGGGCGGCGTCATGCTTGTTGAGGCGGCTTACACCGTCGCGAAGCGCCGTGAACTGACGGGACATGCGGCAACGGTGCATGCGCTGGGCCAGGCCCATGCAGTCGCGCATCTTAAGGGTGCGGACGCGGAAGAAGAACGGATCCGGTCCTTGGTTGGCCAGCAGGAACGCACAGCGCTCCTCGTCCGTGTTGATAATGCCGGCGGGCAGACGATCGATGCTCTCTTCGCCGAAGAGATGGTGGGTAATCAAAGCGGGCATAGAGAACCTTTCTAGAAGGTGACAGCTGTCTTTGATTATGCCCCTCCCCGCTGGAGGCTAACGCGTGAAATGAGACGGCTTCCGCCGCTCGGCGGCTCCACCTGAAAAGGTTGCCGGACCGCGCGCCTACCCATCGGTGAACCGTGCGGCCACGCAACCCCCGGGGCCAACCGCGAACCCCCTTGAGCTCCATCAAAAAGGACCCCGGCGGGCTGGAGTTCCGCCGGGGTCCCGATGAGGGAGTTGGTAAGGTTAGCGTAGCTTGGAGGAGGTGCTACTCGGAGTACTTGTTGCCCTCGCCGAAGGTGCCGGGATCGACGATCCAGCCGTCCTTCATGATGACGTCCATGTTGTCGACGTTGAGGGTGTGGATGTCGGCGGCGACGTCGCCGTTGACAACCAGCAGGTCGGCGCACTTGCCAGCCTCGATGGAGCCGGTCTCGTCCTCGATGTGGCACATCTTGGCGCCGTTGAGGGTGGCGCAGGTGATGGTCTCGACCGGGGTGAAGCCGATCTTGTCGACGAACTCGTACATCTCCTCGATGGAGCAGGTGCCGTACGGGGTAACGAAGGAGAAGGAGTCGGAACCGATGGTCATCACGACGCCGCGCTTCTTAGCCTCGCGCAGGCAGTCGTAGTTGCGCTGCAGCTCCTTCTCGACCAGGGTGCCCTCGTACTTGTCATGCAGCTCGGGCACGTAGACCGGCGGATAGGTGGAGTACCAGGTGGGCAGGAAGGCGATCGTCGGGGTGAAGAAGGTGCCCTGCTCGGCCATGAGGTCCATGGTGCGCTCGTCGATGTCGAAGCCGTGGATCAGCTGCTCGCAGCCAAAGCGGACGGAATCGTAAGCGGCGGCGTGGTTGTTGTAGCAGTGGCTCCACACGGGGATGCCGACCATCTTGGCCTCATCGACCACGGCCTTGATCTCCTCGGAGCAGTAGTGCTGGTCGCGACCGGAGTCCCAGCGCCAGATGCCGCCGCCGGTAGCCCAGATCTTGATGGCGTCGGGGTTCTCGCGAAGGCGACGACGAACGGCCTTGCGCAGATCCCACGGACCGTCGACCTGATCGCCCCAGGGATGGGACTCTTTGTTCTCGAGCTGGCTGCAGTGGTGGGAGTCACCGTGGCCGGCAGTGCGGCAGAAGCCCAGACCGGTAGCGAGAACGCGGGGGCCCTTGAAGACGCCCTTCTCAATGCAGTCGCGGACCTGGATGCCGAAGCGGCCGATCTCGCAGACGGTGGTCAGGCCATGGGTGAGGCAGTCATAGGCCTGCTTGACGGCGACGGCCTGCTTCTCGAGCAGCGGCTGCATGACCCAGTCGGTGTCATCGTCGGTGAGGTTGCCGGAGAAGTGCAGATGGGTGTCGATCAGGCCGGGCATAACGGTCTTGCCGGCGGCGTCGATAACCTGGGCGCCCTCGGGCACATCCTGCATAGCGCCGGCGTACTCGATCTTGCCGTTCTCGTCAACGAGGACGAGGGAGTTCTCGACCGGATCGGCACCGGTGCCGTCGATGAGCTTACCGCCAACGATTGCAAACTTAGTGGACATGGTTCCTCCTTATGGATCCAAATCACGGAAGCGAGGGGCCGCATATGTTGGGTAAGAGCGGCCCTTCGCAAGATAGCCTACAGATGCGTCCGAGCGCATGCGTATGGACGCGGGCAGGGTGCGGCGCTGCGGCGATAAGCCGGCGACCGCGCAGCATAGCTACCAGCTAGACAGTTGCTATGCCTTTGCCTTGGCACGGGCGTTGGTGACAAACATCAGCACCAAGCCAAGGGCGAGCCAACCGAGAACGATGATCCAACCGGTGAGGTCGAGGGACTCGGCGGTGATGGGAAGGACGATCAGGGCGATGATGATCAGACCGGCGGCGATTGCCAGGGCGATACCGAACTTGCCACCGGGAACCTTGTAGGGGCGAGGCAGGTCGGGCTCGGAGAAGCGCATCTTGAAGCACGCAAGGGCGACCATGGTGCAGGAGAAGATGAACGCCAGAGCGGAGACCTTGGTCAGCGGGATGAGCATATTCTTGCCCATGAAGGGACCAACCAGGGTGATGGCAGCCAGGACGATGCAGGCGAGCTTGGGAGCGCCGGACTTGGGATCGACCTCGGCGAACTTCTCGGGCAGCTGGCCCTTGCGACCCATGGCGAGCATGATGCGGCTGGTAGCTCCGTAGAAGGAGTTCATGGGGCCCATGGGGCCAAGCGTCGCGATGCAGAGCATGATCAGGTAGAAGATGAAGTTGATGTCCTTGAGGCATGCCAGCGCGGGCACGGGGGACTCAACAAAGGTCTGCCAGGGCAGGATGGTGCCGAAGGAGTAGATGCACACCATGTAGAAGCCGCCGGAGGCAAGCAGGGCGAGGGAGATGATCTTGCCGAACTTGTTCCAGTTGAGGCCCTCGGCTGCCTCCTCTGCCTGCTGGGGAATGGTATCGAAGCCAGCATAGAAGAAGGGGGTCAGCAACAGGACGGAGAGGATACCGCCAAAGATGTTGTCGGCACCCGTCGCCGCGACACCGCCGCCAGCACCTGAGACCTGGAAGAAGACTTGGCCGTCGGCAAGGGCGTTCGCCGGGGAACCGGTGAAGATGGAGATGCCCATGGCCAGCAGCATGCCGCAGAGCAGGGCCTTGGTGAGGAAGGCCTGCAGCTTAGCCGCAGAAGATGCGCCGCGGAAGTTCAGGAAGATAACGTAGGCGGCAAATCCCAGGGAAATCAGCGTGGGGAACAGGTAGACCTTGGCGCCCAGGATCTCATAGAGCTCGAAAGCGCGAAGCCACTCGAGGCCGGGGATGGTGCCGAACATATCGGACAGCAGGGTGGAGATGGCGATAGCCTCCCACGGGCACAGGATGCCGTTACCCAGAGCCAGGAACCAACCGGTGATATAGGAAGGAACGCGGCCAAAGGTGCGGTCAACGTACTCAACGATGCCGCCCGAGATGGGAATGGCAGCCGTGAGCTCGCCGAACACTGCTCCGATGGGAACCAGGAAGATGGCTCCGATGAGGAACGCGATCATTGCGGGAACGGGGCCGCCACCGACGACCATCCAGTCGCCGACCTGAAGCACCCAACCGGTGCCGATGATCGCGCCGAAGCCGATGGTGAAGAAGTTCCAGAGCGACAGTGTTTTCTTCATTCCGCCCTGATCTGCAGTCGTATCCGCCATATCACTCCTCCTTTCGTAGTTTTGGGACGTGTACCTTCGTCCCTAGCCTTTGGGGCCGCCATGTGGCCTCCCCCTTTACGGGGAGCGTGCCGTACCAGCTTGCCCCTCCCCTCTTGCACGCTTGTACGTGCTTGTTGAGTTGAACAATAGGGGAAGCCGGACGGGCCGCGCGCCGCAAACCGATTGGAGGAAACGCCGTTAAAATGAACGGATGCATTTTACCGACTAACGGCGGTGTATTTAAATAAAGCTCCTGCATAAGTGCCATTTTTATCTGCAATTATGCTCCAATCGCCGCACTCATCCCCCGTCAGCAGTTTTGGACGAGGAGCCTCTGCCGCGCGCGCAAGCGACTTAAAAACAAATCCACCCGTATGCCCTTTCGCATACGGGTGGATCTATCTAGCAAAACACAATGACGCCCAATAATAAAGGGGCTAAACTAGCCTAGCCCCTTTGAATTTACCGAGACCCACTATTCTCCGGAACATTTCACGTTCACCGAATATATCGAATTGTAGGATACTTGCCTTCAAACATAACAGCCCCAACGGGGCCAAAAGGAGGACGCCCCCGCAGGAGGAGCGGGGGCGTCGAGGAGAGAGGCTAGCTTGCAGGTCACCCTGCTGAAGGGAGGAGCGTGATTTAGCCGCAGATGCGGGTGCCGGAGAGGCCGGCCATGGTCTCGGCGGCCTTGTCGAGGGCGCCGATGATGCAGGTGCGGCCCTTGCGGGAGCGCGCGAACTTGATGGCGGCGCGGACCTTGGGCTCCATGGAGCCCTTGCCAAACTGGCCCTCGTCGGCGAGGCGCTCGGCCTCGTCAGCGGTGAGCTCCTCGAGCTCCTGCTGGTCGGGCTTGCCGAAGTTGATGGCGACATGCTCGACGGCGGTCAGCAGGAACAGAACATCGGCGCCGCAGTCCTCGGCGAGCAGCTCGCCGCCCATGTCCTTGTCGATGACGGCGGCCACGCCCTTGTAGCAGCCCTTGTTGTTGTAGTCGCGGACAACGGGGATTCCGCCGCCGCCGCAGGCGATGACGATGAACTCGTTGTCGAGCAGGTTCAGGATGGAGTCGGCCTCGACGATCTTCTTGGGCTCGGGAGAGGCGACGACGCGACGCCAGCCGCGGCCGGAGTCCTCGACGAAGACCATCTCGGGGTTCTCGGCCATGATCTCGCGGGCCTGCTCCTCGGTGTAGAACGGGCCGATGGGCTTGGTGGGGTTGGCGAACGCGGGGTCGTCCGGGTCGCACTCGATCTGGGTGACGACGGTGGCGGCGTGCCAGCGCTTGTAGCGGCGGTGCATCTCGCGGCCGATGCCCTGCTGCAGGTGGTAGCCGATGTAGCCCTGGCTCATGGCGCCGCACTCGGGCAGGTCCATGGCGGGGGTGCCGATGGCGTCGTGGGCGGCGGCGAAGGCGTTCTGGATCATGCCGACCTGCGGGCCGTTGCCGTGGGTGATGATGATCTCGTTGCCCTGCTCGATGAGTCCCAGGAGGGCGTGGGCGGCGTGGCCGACCTTCTCGATCTGCTCCTCGGGGGTGTTGCCGAGCGCGTTGCCGCCGAGGGCGACGACGATGCGATCGGGCTTGCCGAGCGGCTTAGACATGATGGTTTCCTTTCTCACAGAGGAACATTGCTTCTCGTGCCTCTTACCACAAACGCCTAAGCGACGCCTGTGCGCTTGTCTAGGAGTATATTCTCAATATGCTTGTTTTTATTCATTTCTAGCAATAAGGACGGGTGAACGGTACTCTTTTGCCCCTCAGCGTAATCTTGGACGATTTTTTTGAAAGATACCTGTTAATCCTACATATTTCATCGTGCATACCCATGCATATCTTCCCTGTTGGGCACTCCATATAGCTATAGCGCTTGCTGCACTTTATACATCTTATGCATATTCAGCCCTCTGAGCGCTTGCGAAATGAGTAAACGGCGCTCGGCATACGATACGGGTTGTGCTTGCATTTATTCATCGGTTTGCCGGACGGCCCCCGCAACGCGCCGGCCGGCTGCCCACGCTGCCCCCTATACAACCGAGCGCCCACGCATGGCATAGCGAGCCGAAGCAACATGGCTGCACACAAAAAGAGAGGCGCCCTCAGGCACCTCCCCCCATCATCGTTATACAGACGGCTCGCCGCGCATCATGCACGCAGATGCCGCCGGCGCGCGATTCCTACCCGCGCAGGCGCTCCGCCACGCGCGTGCGAAACGCATCGGCCTGCTCGCCGTTAAAGATGTCGTACGCGCAGAACACGCCATCGATACCGTCCAGCTCGACCATATCCGCGGCCTCCTGCTCGGTCTCAGCCAGATAAATGTTGTCCTTATCGATACCCGCCATCAGCAAACGCAGCAGCAAATCGTCCGAATTCGCACCCTGGACAATAACCTGCTTGATGGCTGGGTCCGCCAGATACTCGAAATCGGCCTGATAATACCAACCGGTGTACTCGGTCTTCTTGGGATTGGTGGCAAGGTAGTAATCCGCCAGCATCAGCACCACGGCCTTGTCGCCCGCCTCGCGGCAAATAGTCGCCAGGGCGGTCGAGGTGGCGGTGCTGTTCTCGCCCTTGGAAGCGGTGTTGACCAAACGCATGCCCTTCACCGTCTCCTCGCTAAAGCGCGCCGCGGTGACGTTGACTTTGCCGTCCGCCAATGTGCGCTGCAGGTCCTTGGCCGAGACACCAAGTTCGCGAGCCGTCACCAACGCGGAAACCAAGTTATACAGATTGGTGATTGAGTACGTGCCGATGTGATAGGTATACTCCGGCGCCACGCCGTCTTTCGCATGGCACAGCTCGCGCACCGTAAACTCATGCGCCTCTTTATCCACGCGGGTCACCAGATAGTCGGGCTCGGGATTCTTGAAACCGCACGACGTGCAGCGCGCGCGACCCAGATGGCGCAGGTGGCACCAGTCATATTCAAGCGCGCCGCCGCACTCCGGGCACGCGGTAAGATCGCAGACAATACCCTCCGGACCCTCAAGATCGTCCTCAAGATGGTCGATGGAAAAGTAGGTGCGATTGGTCGCCTGCGGCGCCAGGCGGCAGGAGATCAAGTCATCCGCGTTGAGCACCAGATGCGTCGAGGCCGGGATGTTCGCATCGATCACGCTAAAGATATAGTCAGGGTTAGCGTTACGGGTAAAGTTGTCGCGATACAGGTTAGCGACCAGCATCACCTCGGGAACCATATGGGGCAGAACGCGGCGCGAGGACAACTCGTCCAGCTCCATGCAGGCTACCTGGCAACGCGGGGAGCCGCTCATACGCGCGTTCTTTATAAGAGAGCTCTCGATACCCGTGATGATGTTGCCGCCGGCGCGGTTGGTCACCAGATCGAACCCGCACGCAAGCAGAATATCGTCCAGCAAATTGGACGTGGTTGTTTTGCCGTTAGTGCCCGTTACAAATACAACGCGGCGCGGCTTGGGGCAGCGGGCGAGAAAATCGGGGCAGATGGCCTCGGCAACGGAACCGGGAAGCTGGCCGCCGTTTCTGCGGGCAAGCTTGAGCGCGGCGGCCGTTGCCTTACCCGCAGCGAGCGCGAGGTAGAAGCGAGGCGTTTTGCTGGTGGAAGTACTCACTATTATGAACTCCTTGGCTAGGAGGGCGTGTAGTGCATGTTTGTGGACGAGGACAGGTCGCGGGCCTAAACCCAGCCTAGCACCTAGACATCCATACCCGGGGTCGCGAAATCCTTGACGCGCTGGCTATAGGACCTCATCGCAACGTCTTCGAACGCCAGGGGCGCATCCGCCTCGCCCATGGTATCGAGCAACCAGCGGGTGAAAGGCGGATTGATGGTGAGAAGCGGGCCCAAAAACCAAGTGCCGATGAGGTTCTTGCGACGCACGCCCTCGTAAGCACTTTTCTTGTTGATGCCAAAACCCTGTTTGAGCACGCAGAAGGGACATTTTTCATTTTTGCCCTCGGCCTGCGTGAATTGCATTTTGAAACCGACGATATCGATGGGGTCCGCCCCCGGCGCGGGCTCAAAGGTGCCCAGGCCAACGCCGGTGAATCGCTGGGGCGTCAGTTGGTGCGTCACGATATCAAACAGTCCCAGGCCGGTGATGCCGCGGCCCTCCGGCGTAATGATCATGTTGCCCAGAAGCTCGACCGCGTTACCGGTAAAGAGCATGGGGACGCCAGCGTCTGCGAGTTCCGCCAGGCGGTCGCGATACGGCATGAGCGCCTCGAGCACACGCTCCTGCTGGCGCTCGGTCATGCCGCATAGCAGGACCAACGACAGGTCATCGCGCGTGGCAAACGCGGGGACCTCGCCAAACGCGGTTTCTATAAAGGTGGCATGAGGCAGGCAGGCGCGAAGGTACATCGCGTTGCCGTTGTCCCCCGCCTGGTTGCCAAATTCGGGATAGAGTATCTCAACTGTTGTTTGCGCCATTCAATTCCTCCCGTTCAATCCATCCGCATGCAATTATCCAACATGAGTGCGCATGAGGACGGCGCAACCATATAAAGAGCAGAGCGTGCAGGAAGGCGACGCGAGAAGCAGCAAAACCCGGTAGAAACCCAACGTGATGCAACGGCAAATCCGCACGCGCTGGCGCTGCACACAAATAGGGGCCTGCAACGAGCGGCCACAGACCCCTAAAAGTAAATTCAGATTCCCTATTTGATAAACGTTAATTCGTCCACATCATCAATTGGCCACATCGGACGATAGACGCGCTTGAACGGAATGTTTTCGGAGCGCTGAATGGTTGGTCCGTCAGTCAACGCCATGACATGGAATGCGGTCTCCGGGATGAGATAGGTATCCAGATAGCCCATTTTCACCACCACGATATCGTAGTCATGGAAGTCGACCCCTGCGTACGCAAACTGCTCCATCGTTCCATATTGCACGTTGCGGTTGACGACAAGAACATCGATGGGAGCCCTGTCAATTGATACCACGTAGCATGGACCCACCACGTGAATCTTACCGAGACCCATCGCCGCTTCGCCAATATGCGCTAGCGTTCCTTCAATGGCAACGGGAGCGCTCAGATCGTCAAACCCCGTACCGAGTTCAAAGCTCACATGGCTTCCCACTGTAACAGAAGACAGTTCTTCGCATGCTCCCGCATCGTTAATGCCTGCGACAAGAACGCGCTTCTTGCCAACGCTCTGAGAAAGCAGCTCGCGCAAAACAAGCGTGCTTTCACCGGCACCACCCGCACCACAGTTGTCGCCCGAGTCTGTGATGACAGCGGTCTTCCCGTCAAATTCAATAGCCGCACGCACCGCTTCATCAAGTTCACCGTAATTACCCGTGAACTTAAACTCGAAACGATGGTCCCACGCATATCGCGAGATACGTTCAGCCACCTGAGCGCAATACTCCGTATCGCCTGGATCATTAGGAACGACAACCACAGCAGCGCCCAACTTGTCGTCATCGTGACGAATATATCCAATGTGGTATGAACATGAGAACACGCGTTGATCCTCTTCCGCCTCATCAAGCAGACGGTTTATAGAACACATCGGTTCCATAGCAGAAACGCTTCGCTCGCCGCCGACCATAATGGGAATCTTCCGCATAACGGGCCTCATGGGACGCCGATGCTCCATAAGATCGATGAGCTTTTCTGCAACGACCCGCTCGGTATCGACAGAATCGGAATGCGGTGACTGACGATAGCACCGAACAATATTGACACGTGAAACGAGATCTTGCGTCACGTTGCCATGAGGATCCATGACCAGCGCGACAGGAATATACCTGCCTGCTATTTCGCGTATTCGTTTAAGCAAAACGTGCTCTGCAGATACCTCTTCAAGATCGCGAATGCCGCTTGCCCCGTGAAACTGCAAATAGATCGCATCTATCTCGCCTATATTACTTTTGAGAGTATCGAGAATGGTATCGCAAATGTAATCGAACGCAGCCTTCTCAATCATGCCACTTGGGTGCAACGAAGCGAAGATCGAAGGCACGATCTGGATACCATGCCCCTCGAATATATCGCGCACATGCATCGCATCTATGCATTCATCGCCATAGAGCAGCAAAAAGTCATCGAGCGTCGCATCTTTGCGAACATGCTCGTTGCACTCCGACGTCATATGAGCAACAAATACCTTCATGCTTGTTCTCCCATCTAGAGGGGCGCCGCAACGCGACGTCCCTCCCTTCTACCTGCACACCGATAGCGCCATGCGCCGATAGGTGTGTTGAATGCCTCGAATCGCGATGCTATAAGCCATTATGTTCTCCGGCAAGGCGATACCGATAAATCCGGTGTCACCAATATGATGGATATCCGTCCCCGCTTGCTTCGCCATAAGAGCAATGGCACGAATTGTCGAAGTGTCCGCCCCCTCTTGAGAGGTTCCAATCGATGTCATAGCCAACTTGCCCTCACGATGAACAGCACCCACAAGAGAGCGAACCAATTCGAGTGTGATTCCAGGGACCGTCCCCGGAGCAGGCATAAGAATGATATCAGCACCATCGCGAGCAAACGAAGCAACATCTTCCATGCTGATCAGGCGCTCTGAAGATTCTGAGGCAACACCGGAACAATGCATGCGCCCAGCAGCAATAATCACTCGATCGCCAACAGCATCGCTCAGCTCTTTCACGGCCGCATGCACGCGCTCGTTGCTCACGCCGTGGCCGGGATTGCCCGTGACGAGAATGATGTCTATCCCCAAATCGGCAGCGCGCCTCGCATTATCCGCAGTTGCTGCCAAGCCGGGCAACATCTCGTTCCAAGCACCAGGCCCGCCCTCGTCGACGCTGCTACCAAGGTTACCGGGCTCCAAGTTGATTCCAACAGGACGTCCCGTCAACTTCTTGAGCATTCGTATCGTTTCTGCCGGAGGACATGGGGGCAGCCCAACGATCGAAGGATTTGCCACGTCAAAGAAGTTGAGCAAAAGGATATCAGCTCCCATTGCCGCGCAAATCTCAGAGTTGCACGCACCGGTGATCGGGCATGGCAAATTGACAATACTCTCGGAAACAAGCGTCCGGCCTTCACTTGCCGCAATCGCCTTTAGTAACTCATCCTTACCCATTGCAGCAAAATCGCTCGCAACACAATCAAGCAGTCGCTTCATATCGTCCACTCCTCTCGTTCAACTTTTTCAAAAGGCGCGATCAATCTTTCTGAATGACTTTCTTCTGAGAAATACGAGAGCCGATGAGCGAAATCGCAAACGATAGACCAAACGCCACGGCGGAGGCGATTATTCCGGGCATCAACGATGTTCCATCGCCTCCAGCGAACACTGTTGCAAACAAAGCGTTACCCGTTCCCAGCACCCATGCCTTGCAGCTAAAGAGACCACCGATTACTCCTCCAACAAAACCACCAGAGAACAACGCAACCCAATTGAGCTTGTTGGGAAGTAAGCTTGTATAAATCGTCGGCTCGCTTACACCGCCAACACCAAGCGTCACGGCATTTGAAACCGCCATCGAGCGCTTCTCACCGCGCTGGGTAAACACGCTTGCCACGGCAACACCAAGAAGCGCATAAGTGCCAAACACGGCGCTGCACCAAAACAGATTATCAAATCCATGCTGTGCAAACTGCTGCAGAACAATAGGAACAATAGCCTTGTCCATACCGAGAGCAACGAGGAAATACCACAGTCCACCGATGAGACCAATAGCAATAGGACCTGCAACCTCGGCGAGCCATGCAGCGAAGGCGCCGATCAGATTGCCCATCCAGCTACCCAGAGGTCCGATCACGCACAGGCTGATGGGGAGCATGATCATAATCGTGAACAGGGGAAGAAACGCGTAACGCAATGACTCCGGCATATGCTTACGCAAGAAACCGTACACGTAGGACATAATCCACACGGATACGATGCTGGGCAGGAACTGACTTGAGTATGTAACGGGCGTCATCGGAATACCATACACCGTAAACGGAGTCTGGTCGGCTACAATCTGCATCAGCGTTGGATGAATCAGCACCGCGCCCAAAAACATAGCGACCGGAGCGCTTGTATTGAAGTACTTCGCTGCTGACCAGGCGGCAAACACGGGCATAAAGTACATGCCGGCATTGCCTACGAAATTGAACAGAACAATTAGATCATGATCGGCAGGTAGGAGATTAAGAAGGTTTGGACCCAACACGGACCCAAGAAGAAGCATAAGACCAGCAGGGATAAGGATGGGAATGAGAGGGAAAATGCATCCGGATAGTGCATGAAGCATATTGCCGGGAATATCCTTGATGGAAAACGGCTTCTTCTCAAGATCGGCATCCAGATTCTCATCTATTCCCGCCATGCGCTTGAAGCCTCCTAGCTCGCACATAGCATCATAGACCTCTTCGACCGTCTGCCCAATAACGACCTGCAGCTGCTCGCCAGCCCACTGCGTTCCCAGAACGCCCGCGATTCCCTTCATAGCGGCCTCGTCGTACGCGCTCTTATCCTTCAAGATAAAACGCAGACGCGTGACACAATGGGTAAAGGAACTTACGTTGTCCTTACCTCCCACGCACGCTAGGACTTTCTCTCCGATATCCGAATACTTCGACATCGTTCCTCCTTGTTACGTTGCCGTACTAATCAGCTCTTCTCGGCCCCGCGCGCTATGAGCCTTGAAAAGCTGGTATCTCATGAGACCCTAGGCCTCACAATCAACATCACAGCGCTCAATCTGAGCCTTCTCGCACAATCGGTTTATATGCATGATGAGATACAACAGCTCCTCGTCCGATAGCTCGCGCGACATACCATCAAGAAAGATCGCGGCAATAGAATCGGCGATATCGGATGCATCGGGATACTCTCGGGCAAGCATGGGATACATAGAAGCATTCTCACTTGTAAGCGACTTGCCCCCAGAAGCACGCATATAGAGATACTGCAAATGTGTTGCGAAACGACTGAAATTGAAACTCGATCGGTCGAGATCGATTCCAAAGCCCTTCTCTATTACGCAAACGGAACGTTCGAGAAGCTCATCGAATGACAACTGGGAATCGTCAGCTAAGTCCCCGTCACCCTCCGCACCACAATCCATATTGTTAACGAAGCACAATGCAATACCCGCCGCTTCTCGCTGCGGAATGGACAAGCCAAACTCGCGACTCATCCGCTTACAGAGATGCAAGCCAACCTCGTACTCAGCTGGATATTGCTGCTCCACATCGAAGACAAGCGGCATGTGAACGGCAATTCCTTCCCTAATGCGCTTGAGGGCAAAACTCAAATGGTCTGCCAATACGAAGGTAAAGTTCGAGCTCAATCGATAGGCAAAACGATCTCGAACCAAGTCTGCAGTCTGGCTAGCAAGGGATAGGACCCGCGGATCAATTTCTTCCAACAACAGGGAACTCTGGGGGTCAAGGTCGTAGAACGTCCTCTGCACGCGCTGCAAATCCACCTCGGAACCCAACTCGCAAAAGCCTATTCCTTTGCCAAAGGCAACAAGCTCCTCACCGTTGTCGTCTATACATAGCACAGCGCTGTTATTGATCTTTGCGGTCACGCGCATCTCGTCCCCCCCCTCCCTGTGCATCTCTAACAAAAAACTCCCGGAGCAGTATCCATGCGAATCTCACATTGGATAGCGCTTCGGGAGTCCCAAATAACGTTCCAATTAAATTTATACACCGGCATTAAACCGCCCTATATGTCCTCCGGTGAACGGCAAGCCTCTTTCCGCAAGCGGATTCCGCAAGCGAATTAAGTTGGGGTGAAACAAGCGATTAAAATACGAAGCCAACTCAAAAGAACGACAGATGGACATCGATACGCCCATCCACCGCCCAGCCTACGAGAATAGCTCTCAAACAAAAGGGACCAACCCGCCCGCGAAGACGAGTTAGTCCCTTGTTCTACCGGTCAAGCGCTAAACGCATGCCCTAAAAAAGCGGTCTGAAAAAGCTTTAGGCCTCGTTATAGAGGGTCTTGAGCTTCAGCAGGTGCTGGTAGCGCTCCATAGCCGCCTTCTCATTAGCAGCGAAGAGCTTCTCGGCACGCTCCGGGAAGGAACGGGTGAGGGAGGCGTAACGGGCCTCGTTCATCAGGAAGTCCTGATAACCGCCTGCGGGCTCCTTGGAGTCGAGCGAGAACTTCTTGCCCTCGTCGGCAGCCGGGTTGAAGCGGAAGAGGTTCCAGTAGCCGCACTCGACAGCCTTCTTCATCTCGGCCTGGCAGTTCTGCATGCCGCCCTTCTTGATGGAGTGCATCTCGCAGGGGCTGTAGCCGATGATGAGGGACGGGCCGTCGTAAGCCTCGGCCTCCTGGATGGCCTTGAGGGTCTGAGCCGGGTTGGCGCCCATAGCGATCTGGGCGACATAGACATAGCCGTAGCTCATAGCGATCTCGGCGAGGCTCTTCTTCTTGATGGCCTTACCGGAAGCTGCGAACTGGGCAACCTGACCCAGGTTGGAAGCCTTGGAGGCCTGGCCGCCGGTGTTGGAGTAGACCTCGGTATCGAAGACGAAGACGTTGACGTCGTTGCCAGAAGCCAGGACGTGGTCCAGGCCGCCGAAGCCGATGTCGTAAGCCCAACCGTCGCCGCCGAAGATCCAGAAGGACTTCTTGGTGAGGTATGCCTTATCGGCCAGGATGGCCTTGGCCTTGTCGCAACCGCAGGCCTCGAGCTGCTCGATGTAGGCGGCAGCGGTGGTCTTGGAGGCCTCGGCGTCGTTGCGGGCGTCCAGCCATGCCTGAGCAGCGGCCTTCAGCTCGTCGGTAGCGCAATCGCTGGCCATGAGCTCCTCGGTCTCGGCGACGAGCTTGCCCTGGACGGCCTTGTAGCCAAGCTCCATACCCAGGCCGTGCTCGGCGTTGTCCTCGAACAGGGAGTTGTTCCAAGCCGGGCCGTGACCGTCCTTGTTGGTGCAATAAGGAGCGGTGGCAGCGGGGTTGCCCCAAATGGAGGAGCAGCCGGTGGCGTTGGAGATGAACATGCGGTCGCCGCAGACCTGGGTGACCAGGCGAGCGTAAGCGGTCTCGGCGCAGCCTGCGCAGGAGCCGGAGAACTCAAGCAGCGGCTGCTTGAACTGGCTGCCCTTGAGGTTCTTGTTGATGAGAACGGGCTTCTCGGAGACGTTAGCGACGCAGTAGTCGAAGGTCTTCTGCTCCACGAGCTCGCCCTCGGCGGGAACCATGGTAAGAGCTTCCTTGGGGCAGACCTTGGCGCAGTTGGTGCAGCCCATGCAGTCGAGCGGGCTGATGGCCATGGTGAACTTGAGACCGGTGTCCTTGGGGATCTTGACGTCGAGGGTGCGCATGGTATCGGGGCCGGCAGCGACCTCGTCCTCGGTCAGGCCGAACGGACGGATGGTGGCATGCGGGCAGACATACGCGCACTGGTTGCACTGGATGCACTTGGTCTCGTCCCAATGCGGAACCATAACGGCGACGCCGCGCTTCTCATAGGCAGAGGCGCCCAGCTCGAACTGGCCGTCAGCGCAATCCTTGAAGGCGGAAACGGGCAGGGAGTCGCCGTCCATGCGGGCGATGGGCTCCATGAGCTCCTTGACCTGCTTGGCGATGGCGCTCTTCTGATCGTCGGTGAGGATCTCAGCGGGAGCCTCGTCCGTGGCGTCAGCCCAGTCAGCGGGAACGTCGAACTTCTTGAAGGCGGTAGCGCCGGCGTCGATGGCCTTGTGGTTGGCGTCGACGATGGCCTGGCCCTTCTTCATGTAGGACTTGGTAGCGGCGTCCTTCATGTACTGCAGCGCCTCCTCGGCAGGCAGAACCTTTGCCAGCGCGAAGAACGCGGACTGCAGAACGGTGTTGGTGCGCTTGCCCATGCCGACCTGCTCGGCCAGGTCGATAGCGTCGATCAGGTAAACCTGGATGTCGTTCTTGGCGATGTAGCGCTTAGCGGTCGCCGGCATGTGGGAGGCGAACTCCTCGGGCGTCCACTGGCAGTTGACCAGGAAGGTGCCGCCGGGCTTGACGTCGCGGACCATCTTGAAGCCCTTGACGATGTAGCTGGGGTTGTGGCACGCAACGAAGTCGGCCTTGGTGACGTAGTAGGGGCTGCGGATGGGCGAATCGCCAAAGCGCAGGTGGGACACGGTCACGCCGCCGGTCTTCTTGGAGTCGTACTGGAAGTAGGCCTGGACGTACTTGTCCGTGTGGTCGCCGATGATCTTGATGGAGTTCTTGTTGGCGCCAACGGTGCCGTCGCCACCGAGACCCCAGAACTTGCACTCGATGGTGCCAGGGGCAGCGGTGTTGGGAGCGTCCGGATCCTCAGCCAGGGACAGGTTGGTGACATCGTCCACGATGCCCACGGTGAACTCGCGCTTGGGAGCGTCAGCCTTGAGCTCCTCGTAGATCGCGAACGCGGAGGCGGGGGTGGTGTCCTTGGAACCCAGACCATAACGGCCGCCGATAACGGTGATGTCGGACTTGCCGGCCTCGTAGAGCGCGGAGACGACGTCCTGGTACAGGGGCTCGCCGATGGAACCCGGCTCCTTGGTGCGGTCCATGACGGCGATCTTCTTGACGGTCTCGGGGAGAACGTCAACGAAGTGCTTGATGGAGAACGGACGGAACAGGCGAACCTTCACCAGACCGACCTTCTCGCCCTTGGCGTTGAGGTAGTCGATGACTTCCTCGAGGACGTCGCAGAAGGAACCCATGCAGACGACGACGCGGTCGGCGTCGGGAGCGCCATAGTAGTTGAACAGACCGTAATCGGTGCCCAGCTTGGCGTTGATCTTGCCCATGTACTCCTCGACGACAGCGGGAAGCGCGTCGTAGGCGGAGTTGCAGGCCTCGCGGTGTTGGAAGAAGATGTCGCCGTTCTCATGGCTGCCGCGGGTGTGCGGATGCTCGGGGTTGAGAGCGTGATCGCGGAACGCCTGGACAGCGTCCATGTCGCACATCTCGGCCAGATCGTCGTAATCCCAAACGGCGACCTTCTGGATCTCATGGGAGGTGCGGAAACCGTCGAAGAAGTTAAGGAACGGAACCTTGCCCTCGATGGCCGCGAGGTGGGCGACCGGGGAAAGATCCATGACTTCCTGGACGTTGCCCTCGGCGAGCATGGCGAAGCCGGTCTGGCGGCAAGCCATGACGTCGGAGTGGTCGCCGAAGATGTTGAGCGCATGGGAAGCGACGCAGCGCGCGGAGACGTGGAACACGCCCGGCAGGCCCTCGCCAGCGATCTTGTACATGTTCGGGATCATGAGCAGCAGGCCCTGAGACGCCGTGTAGGTGGTGGTCAGAGCACCAGCGCCAAGGGAACCGTGAACGGTACCGGCAGCGCCTGCCTCGGACTCCATCTCGACGACGTTAACGGGCGTTCCGAAGATGTTCTTCTTGCCCTGGGCTGCCCACTGGTCGACGTGATCGGCCATAGGGCTGGACGGCGTGATGGGATAGATACCCGCCACCTCGGTGAACGCATACGAAACGTATGCGGCGGCCTCATTGCCGTCCATAGACTTGAACTTACGCGCCATATACCCCTCTCCTCTCGTGTAGGTGTACATGTGCGGGGGCGCGTCACCCCCGTTCGGACTCCCGCGGCGAACGCGGAACTCCGGTGTTGCCGTTCGCATGTAGACGTGCCCAGGCGATGTCGGGAAACGCCCTCAGATCAAAATCTGCATGCAGGTTCATTGTACCCCCATACTTCGGTTAGCCTTATCTAATTGCGAACGTACTCACCTCAGATGTCGAGATTCACGATTAGACGAGGTAACCCCGCACGCCGGGGCCGCGCACGTGCAATTAGCAGTGTGCACCCAGGTATTAGAGGGAACCGTTTCCGAGCTTAAAAACGGTCCCCTGTAATACTTGGACGGATGCCGGCATTTTCTGAAATGACTCCTCGTAATACCGGGTATTGAAATATGCCGTTTTGAGACCCGAAAATGGCCTTCTTTAATACATATTTTGAGATTGGTATTAAAGAAGACCACTGTTTCGATGAAAAATGGTAAATGGCAATACCCAGATTATCTACGTATTACCATTTACCGTTTTTGCAGTTAAAAGTGGCCAGAAGCAATACAAGTATCACTTCTGGCCAAAATGTAATCGCATGTAAGACGCGCCTTGAAACACCAACGCGACCGCCCCGAAGGCGCCGCCCCTTTCAGCCTTCGCTACAACGTACGACGCGCCTCGATGGCACGCCCCAGGGTCAACTCGTCCGCATACTCAAGATCGCCGCCCACGGGCAGCCCGCTCGCCAGACGGCTCACCGCCACGCCCAAGGGTTTAATGGTGCGGGCGAGATAGCTCGCGGTGGTCTCCCCCTCGATATTGGGGTTGGTCGCGATGATGACCTCTTGGATGTCCTCTGCATCCAAGCGCCCTATGAGTTCGCGGATGCGCAGCTGGTCCGGCCCGATCTTGTCCATGGGGCTGATGACGCCGCCCAGCACGTGGTACAGGCCGTGGTAGCTGCCCGTACGCTCGATGGCGGACACGTCGCGCGGCTCGCCCACCACGCAGATGCGGGTGGTGTCGCGCGTGGAATCCGTGCAGATATCGCACTCGTCCGCCGTAGCGTAGTTAAAGCATCGACTGCAAAAATGAACCTGCTCCTTCACCTGCAAGATCGCATGGGCAAGCCGGCGCGCCTCCTCGGCGTCCGCCTCCAGCAGGTGATATGCGATGCGCTGGGCGGACTTAGGGCCAATGCCCGGGAGCCGCCCCAGCTCATCGAGGAGTATTTGCAAGCTGCGGTCTGCTGACATCTCCGTCTACTCGTCCAATCGCGCGGAAACTAGAAGGGCATACCGGGGATATTGAGTCCACCGGTGATGGAGCTCATCTGCTTGCTGGCGACCTCGCTGACGCCGCGGATGGCCTCGTTGACGGCGGCGACGATCATGTCCTGCAGCAGGTCGACGTCCTCGGGATCGAGCGCATCCGGGTCGATCTGGATGGAGACCAGCTCGAGATCGCCGTTGACGGTCGCCTTGACCATGCCGCCGCCAGCGGAAGCATCGATGGTGACGTCCTTCATGCTCTCCTGCGCCTGGGCAAGCTGCTCCTGCATCTTGCGGGCCTGCTTCATCATTTCCTGCATGTTCATTCCAGCCATGGGGAACTCCTGTCTGGTCGAGGGGCGCGGATGGCCCCGGCTTTCGCTTCTTTTACGTTTGGCATGGTACCACGCGCGCGAGGGCGCCGTAGCGCCACGCCCCCCGTAGGCGCGTCCGCAACGGAAACCGCCGGACCGCGGCAAGCGGCTTGCGATGGAAGGCGGCAGCAGGGGACAAGGCGGGGCTACTCGCCAGGTTTGAACACGATACCGGGACCAAAGATGTCGCCCAACATGGACTTGGCCTCTTCCTCGTTCTTTGGAATCTGGTCCTCGGCGCCGGGGTGGGTCGCCCACGGCAGGGCTCCGGGCGCAGCCGCGGGGGCAGACGGGGCGACGGGGGCAGTTGCGGGCAGCGCGGGATTTGGAGCCGCGGACGGGGCCGCCGTCGGCGCGGGCACGGACGGCGTCGCGGGCGCGTCTGCGGGCAGGTCCACGGGCGGAACGTCCGCGTCGCCCTCATAGGCGGCAATCGCGGCGTCGTCATAGGGAACCTGCTCATCCTCCCATGCCTTGCGATCCGCCTCGATATCGCGCTCGGCAACAACGGTGGGACCGCTTGTATGGTCAGCTTGGGGAGCTGCTGCGGGCACGGGGGCCGGTGCCGGAGCTGGCTGTTGCGGAACGGGAGCCGGGGAGATCGCGGGGGCGGCGGCGGGCGCGGGGGCGACGGCCGGTGCGGAAGGCGCGGGCGCGGCGGCCGGTGCGGAAGGCGCGGGCGCGCCAGCCATGGTGAACTCGACTTCGCGCTGCCCAAAGACCTGCACCGCAACGGGGATGATGACCGACTGGGAGTCCTTGCGAGCAAGCATCTTCATCGCAAAGCCGGATCCCGCGGGAAGCTCGACCACCAGCTTGGAGCCATCGTCCGAAGCCGCGTGAGCGCTCTGCAGCAGCGCGCCATGGGGAGGATGGGCGGCAACCACGCGCTTCACAACGTCCGTCCACTTTCGCTGCAGCTCGCCCGCATCGGTGACGGGCGCCGACGGCGAAGCCGCGGGCGCAGAGGCGGGCGCCGGCGCAGGCTGCGGCGCAACGGGCGTCGGCGCGCTTACAGGCGCGGCGGCGGTACGAGGCGCAGGGGCGGCTGTCGGCTGCTTGGGCTGGGTCGGCTGCTTGGGTTGGGTCGGCTGCTTGGGTTGGGTCGGCTGCTTGGGTTGGGTCGGCTGCTGGGGCTGCACCGGGGCGGGTGCCGGCGCGGGCGCGGCCTTGGGGGCAGCGGGCTGCGACTGTACTGGCGCTGCCGCCGGAGCAGCGGAGGCCGCGGGGCGCTGCGCGCTCTTCATCCAAGGCAAATCGCCAGAGCTTGATGCAGCCGGCTGAGGCGCAGGGCGCGACGGCGCAGCAGCGGGAGCGGCGGCAGACGCGCCAGCGGGGGCGGCAGCAGAAGTCGCGGGCGCCGAGGTAGCGGGGTGGCTGGCGCCGGTGGGCGAAGCGGAGGCAACAGAGCCGCCCAGCGCGGCGAGCGCCGCAGCGTCCATGGGCGCGCTGGGCACGCCGGAGGCGATCCTTGCCTCCAGGCGATCCAGGCGCTCGGCCAAAGCCTCAAGCGTCAAATCAGATTCCGGACGGGCCAACCTGGTGAGGGCGATCTCCAACACCAGACGCATGTCGCTGGCGTTGCGCATCTCAAGCGCGGCATCGTCCAAAACCGTCAAGACGCGCGCCAGGCGGTCGGCGTTCTCAAAGAGGGAAGCCTCCTCCTTAAGCGCCGCCGCCTCCTCGGGCGTGCAATCTATCAGCTCGGGCTTGGCGCCGGCGACAAAAGCGGTGTAGACGTCGCGCACGTGTCCCACCAGGTCGCGCGTGAGCTCCATAAGGTCGTTGCCCTCGTCCACCTGCGTGCGCACCAAGCCAAAGAGCTCAACCACGTCGCGCGACGCGATGCCGCGGGCGAACTGGGCAAGAATGGTCGAGGACACCTCGCCCAAAAGCGAGCGGGCATCTGCCAGGCGCACGGAGCCCCCGCCAAAGACGGAGAGCTGCTCCAGGGTGGAAAGCGCGTCGCGCATGCCGCCGCGGGCGTGCTTGGCCACGATCTCCAGCGCTTCCTCGTCATATGAGAATCCCTCTTGCTCGCACACGTAGCGCATGCGGGCCAGAATGTCCTCATTTGAGATGCGGTGGAAGTCGAAGCGCTGGCAGCGCGACAAAATGGTGTCCAGCAGCTTTTGCGGATCGGTGGTGCACAGGACAAAGACCACGTGGCTGGGAGGCTCCTCCAGCGTCTTGAGCAGGGCGTTGAACGCCTGCGTGGTCAGCATGTGGACCTCGTCGATGATGTAGACCTTATAGGCGCCGCGCACCGGGGCGAAGTTGACGGAGTTGATAATCTCCTCGCGGACGCTGTCGACGCCCGTGCGGCTTGCGGCGTCCAGCTCGTAGACATCCGGGTGCGCGCCCTCGGCGATGGCCTCGCACTCCGGGCAGGTGCCATCCGGCATGCAGCCATGGTCGCCCTGGGCCTTCTGACACAGCAGCGCCTTGGCCAGGATGCGCGCCATGGTGGTCTTGCCCGTTCCACGCGGACCGCAGAACAGGTACGCATGAGACAGGCGCCCCTCCGTGACGGCGTGCTGCAGCGTGGACACAATATGCTGCTGGCCCACTACGCTCTCAAACGTCAGCGGACGATATTTTCTGTAGAGCGACTCCATGGGAGCTCTCCTCCTTATAACATGCTGAAACAACGGCGCGTATGCGCGCGAGGGTGAACGGAAAACGCAAAGGCCTGGGGCTACAGCCCGCGCTCCGCAAGCCTGCGGTCAATGTCTCGCAGGGTGGAGCGGATAGCGAAGAGCTGCCGGTAGGTGGCGCTCTTGACCTTGCCCTGGGACCTCAGCCGCTCCATCCGCTCGCCCGTCTGGGCAAGCTCGCTGCGAACATCGCGCGCAAAGGCGTCGTATGCCGCCAGGCGCGTCGCCGCCTCTGCCGAGTCAGCGCTCATATTCGTCCACCTCCCAGGGTATATACTCGCTTACCGCACCGCCGGCGCGCGACCGCGCCGGATGCGTGTTTACCCATGATACCTTTTGGCGGGCGCGGCTATACGCACGGCCGCATGGAGAGGAAGCCACATGAGCGATCTTTCGACCGACCCTTCAACCACCCCCATCGATGCCGTCGCGTACGTTGAAAATGTAGACGGGACCGCCCCCGTCGACGGCTCCGCCGAGCGCCGCCGCCCGCGCTTTATCTGCGAATACGAATACACCGACGACCTCCTCACCCGCTTCGCGCGCATGCAGGTGAGCGCAAAGCGCCGCGGGGCTCTGCTTTTGATGGGCTGCATCGAGATCGCGATTGGCCTGCTGTGGATCTTCTCGCCGCAGTCGCTGCATTGGGCCGGCATTTTCTTTGTCGCCGTGGGCGCGTACAGCCTGTGGTACCGCTCCAACATGTACCAGAACCTCGCCCGGCGCTACATTCGCTCCATGGAGAAGGACGAGAGCGAGATGGGCGGACGCCACCGTCGCATCGTGGTAACCGATGAAGCGGCGATCGTCTTTGCTTCCGACGATCGCTCGCAGCGCTACGAATTCTCCGAGTTCACCGACTTCCAGCACGACGACGCCATGTTCGTCGCCATCTTCGGCGTGAACGGCGTGGCGTTCCCCGTCGACTCCTTCACCCTGGGAACCGCCACGGAGTTTGGCGATTTCCTCGCTTCCAAGCGCTATCCCGCCGGCTCCATGGGACCGGATACGCCCAACCGATAGGCGGACCACCCCCGCCGGCTCGTCCAGAGCTATTCAATGTTGACGACAACGTTGATGAAACGCACAGAAGGACGCTTTTCCAGCCAGTCATCATGCGAAAAAGCGTTCCTTTTGTGCGTTTTGCCGTTTGCGGAACCCCCGACATCGCGGAGACGCCGCCAACGCAGCTCGTAAAAGCAGATTGGCCGCCTATAGAGCGCACATATTAGGACAATATGCGGAAGATTCTCCGCTGCAGCATCCTCCATCCTTTGTTGCGCCGCGCTTCCCATACCGTCCCCGCATGGGAAACGTGCGATCCAGCAACACATGCATATGGGCATGCATATGGAAGAGTGAGGACGATCCATGAGTAAAGCCTATGATCGGACGCTCGATACGCTACTCGCGGAAGCCGATACGAAAGGGATGTGCCTCGCCCCGCGCGATCGCCACCTGAAAAGGCTGCTGCGCGCCCGCGTCAGCTCCGGCAGCGTGAAGGAGCCCGCAAAAGGGCTGTTCGTCAGTGCCGCCCGATGGGAATCTGCGGACATGACCAAGCGGGCGCAAGCATGGCGCATTATCCGCGGGCTGCAACATCTGCATCCAGCATGGGTCTTCTGCAGCTTCAGCGCCGCCCTGATTCATGGCCTCGAGCTCTCCAACCGCCTTCTAAAACCCGTCCACGTAATCTCGCGCCGAAGCCGGATCACCAACGATATCGTCCACCACGCCGTCGACTCGTTCGAAATCAGAACCGTCATGGGATTGCGCGCCACCGACATGACCAGAACGCTATTCGATTGCCTAAAAAGCTGCACGTTCCCCCAAGGGCTTGCCATAGCGGACTCCGCCCTTCGAACCACTCGGACCTCGCGCGAGGGCTACCTCCGCGCGATCGAACGGCGCTATCACGACCAGAAGGGGGTCCAGAAAGCACTCAGGACGATGTCGCATGCAAACGGGCTCAGCGAAAACGGAGGGGAATCGTACGCGCGCGGTGTCATGATCGAGCTGGGTTTCAAGACGCCTGACCTGCAAGTGCGCCTCACAGACCCGCTCAACCCCTCAATAGAGTACAGGATAGATTACGGATGGGACGTAGGCGACCACCTTATCCTGGGGGAACTTGACGGCAAGGGCAAGTACGCCAACAAGGGCGGGGCCCCGCTCGACCTTGGCACCGTAATGGCCGAGCGGGAGCGAGAGGCCCGCATTACGACGTATCGCCCCGTCATCTTCCGTTTCGCGTTCCCCCTTGTATACAGACCCGATGAGTTCGCAGCGCTGCTTGATGCGCACGGCGTTCCCCGCCTCAACCCCTGATCGCCAATCAGCATCTCCCCGCCCCCCGGCTGGAGCCGCCCCCGGCCCCCGGCCCCCGGCCGGCGCTGTTCAGACCCGTCCGTCGCGCATTTTTCGTGAGAACCACAAATGGACGCTTTTTCCTTTGTCTCCAAGCCAGAAAAACGACCGTTTGTGGTTCTCATCGCAAGCGGAGCCGGGTCCGCCCCGTACGGGCAGGGACACGAGCGGGATACGGGCAGACACCGCGCGGCGCCTCGCGGTTCCATACCTCCACGGTTCCGCCATCTGCAGCGTGATAAAATGCGGCAACACATGCCTTACACACACCACAAACGCACCAGGAAAGGCATCTTCATGCCACTCTTCTCGTCACAGCGATCGCCGCAACGGGTGCAGCAACGGCCCCAACAGGGATCTCAGCAACCCCGGCGCGCCAACTTCGCACAGGCCCCCGCCCCCGCGCCACAGCCTGCGGGCACGGCGGCATCTGCCCTGCTCAAGCGCTATCGACCGCTCGAAACCCGGGCCGCCGGCGGCTTTGGCAGCGTCGAGATCTGCCTGGACGGGCGCCTGCAGCGGCGCGTCGCCATCAAGCGCATGCCCTTGGCGTCGCCCTACACACGGGCCGCAGCAGAGACCACGCGCACCGCGCTCGCGGAGGCGCGCACGGCAAGCATGCTCCAGCATCCCAATATCGTCTCCGTCATCGACTTCACCTATGATGCCGGGTACGCCTATCTGGTTATGGAATACGTCGACGGCATGTCGCTGGAAGAGTTCCTCTCGCAGGTAGAGGGCAATTCGCTCACCTACGATGAAGCCGCCTGCATCGCAGACGCCCTGGTGCAGGCCGTCGCCTACGCCCACGAGAACGGCGTGCTCCATCTGGACATCAAGCCCGCCAACGTGCTGATCGACCGCAGCGGGCACGTCAAGATAACCGACTTTGGCATGGCGACCCTCACCAGCGCGGCGGGCTTTGGCGGAGCGCGCGGCGGCACCATCGGCTACATGCCGCCCGAGCAGCTGCGCGGCGACTATGTGGACGAACGCAGCGACATCTTCTCGCTCGCCTGCGTCCTCTACGAATCGCTCTGCGGCGACGCGCCCTTCCGCGCCGGCTCGTCCATCGACTCCATGACCCGCATCAACGAGGGCGTGGTCCTGCCCGGCACCCTTTTACCGGACTTGCCGGAGCTCGCCGAGCAAGCGCTCTTGAGCGCCCTGGACCCAGACCCCGCCATGCGCATCTCCTCGGTCTTGGGCTTTGGCGACCGCTTTCTGTACAACCTGGGCAATCCGCGCGAGGGCCGCAAGAGCCTTGCGCGTATGATCGACCAACTTACGTCGGACGAGGAAGAATCGCAGGACGAGGACTCCTTGGCGCCCAAGCGCACCTGGGAGCTTGACCCTGCAGAAGGCCACCTGGGCAGCCGCGACCCGCGCGCCCGGCGCATCGCCATGGGCCTTGTCGCCGGCGCCTCCGTCGCTGCCGTCGCATTTTCCCTCATGCAGACCGTAGGCGTTGCAAACCCGCTGGCATGCCTGCTCTCGGCGCTCGCTGTTGGAGCCGCCGCGGGAGCCGCGCCGCAAATGGGCTCCGCGCTGGCGCTCGCCGGCCTGGTCTTCACGGTCACCAGCGCCACCGCGTCCCTCGCGGGGATCCCCACCATCGTCCTCATCTTCGCCCTCGCCGCCGCCTGGTGGCTGGTGTGGGGCCGCACCGTCCCCGCCGCCTCGATGGCCTTGGCCGCGTGCATGGCCCTCTCCGTCGTCGCGAGCAGCCCCTCCGCGCTGGCGCCGGTCGCGGCCGCGGCGGGCTACTTCCTCTCGCCGGTCACCGCCGCGGTCTCGATCGCTCTTGGCACCGCGTTCTCCGCCCTCATGCTCGCCGCGTCCCAAGGCGCGGGCCAACTTCCTATAGATGTCGCCTTTGCGGCCCTAGCCTCGCCGGACACGCTGATGGCAATCGCGGGCGCCGCAGCCCTATCAGCGGGCATCTCGCTTGCGCACCGCCTCGCCTGGAATCGATACCAAGATTCCCTCGGAACCGGCGCATTTGCACTGGCGTACGCGCTGCCGCTGGTCGTTTCCCCCGCGTTGCTGTGTCTTGCGCACCCTATGGAAATTGCCAGCTTGTCAACGGCGCAGGTCCTAACAGCGGGGGCGAGCGGAGGGCTTTCCTCTATAATCGTTTGGATATGTGCATACACACTTGGCTATAAGCATGTTCCGGAAGGTGATCGTTCGTGAACTTCCTCAATATCTTCGAAGACCGCGTCGCCGGCATCTTTGGCGCCACGCGCGCGCCGTTCTCGTTCAAAAAGCTCGCCCGGCAGGCCGCGCGCGAAATGGAAGATCAGACGCTGGTTATAAACGGCGTCAACACCGCGCCGGCGCTCTACACCATCCTTATCGCCAATGAGGACGATCCCCTCATGGCACCCTATTACCCGCAGCTCTCCGCAGAGGTGAGCGAGCTGGTCAAGGCGCAGGCTGATAAAAAGCGCTATGTCTTTGTGGGCGAGCCCCTGGTTCGCTTTATGATCGACCCTTCGCTTAAGAGCGGCCGCTTCTCCGTCTTCGCCGAGAACGTGGACGCCCCCACCCTGGGTCGCCTGTACGAGGAAGAGCGCGCCTACCAAAAGGGCCTCACCGGCGCGCAGAAGCCCCAGCGCGTCCCCGCCCCCGTCGAGACCCGTCCGGCGACGCAGCCCGCCGCAGCCTTCGCAGGCGCGGGCTCCCAACAGGGAGACCTTGCTTCTTCCGTGCCCTCGCCCGCGGCAGACCCGTTTGCCCCCGCAGATCCCTTCGCACCGGCAGCCGACCCGTTTGCACCCAACCCCATCGACCCCGCAGCCCCCATCCCCGTGCCGCAGACCATGACGCGCGACGCGATGGCCGGCCTGGGCGGAGCCGCCGCCGCAGGCGCTGCCGCCGGGGCCGCCGCCGGCCTTGCAGCATCCGTACCCAGCGTTACGTCCCCCCGCCCCCAGCAACCGGCGCAGCCGCGAGCCCAGCTGGTCGATGTGGTGACCGGCGAGGCGCTGGGCATCAACGGCGCCCGCTGCATCGTGGGCCGCGAGCGCGCCGCCGCCGACGTGGTCCTGCGCGACCCCAACGTGAGTCGCCGACACGCGCAGCTCACCTACACGGGCAGCGACTGGTCCATCGAGGACCTCAACTCCACCAACGGCACCCTGGTCAACAACCGCCGCATCTCGCGCTGCCCGCTGCGCGACGGCGACCTTCTCACCTTTGGCCTGAGCACGTTCGAGTTTAGGGGCTGAGCCGCCATATGATCGACCTGATCCTGTTTGCGGGACGCATCGTCCTGGTCATCCTGCTCTACATCTTCCTGTTCGCCGTCATGAAGACGGGCGTGGGCCTGGTCCGCGGCCAGCGTCGCGACTCCGCGATCTGGACCATCGACGTCGACAAGGGCCCGCGCGGTATCCGCGGCATCCACGTGGACATGCTGGGCCCGGTCATCGTCGGCCGATCCCCCAGCTCCGACATCTGCATCAACGAGCCGTTTGTCTCGGCATCGCACGCCCGCTTCTCGCTGCAGGGGCCCGCGCTGGTCATCGAAGACCTCAACTCGCTCAACGGCACCCTGGTCAACGGTCGCCAGCTGGTCGAGCCCGCCACCCTCCGCGAGGGTGACGAGGTCCAGATCGGCGACGTTGTCATGAAGGTGAACCGCCGATGACGGACGAGGAAAACAACCTCACGCAGCGCCCTGCAGACACTTTCGACCTCGAGCCCGCAGACGAGCTCGAGGCGCTTGCCGCCGCGCACGTGGCACAAGCTAACGCGCAGGCGGACGATGAGCTGGAGACGCTCGCCGCCGCCCACGTTGCCTCCACGCTTGCCGCCGGCTCTCACGCAGACGCGCCCCAAGAAGATGCCCCTCGCGCAGAGCGACCCCACGCGGACCGCTCCCATGCCGAGCACTCGCACAGCGAGGACCTCTTTGAGGCGTCGGCGGAGTACGTGGGCGAGGCCCGCTCGATACCCGGCTTTCTCGAAGCGGCTGCCGGGCCCGTGGGCAAGCACGCGGCCTCTGCAGAGGATACCGCGCCATCCGGCGACGCAGGCTCCTCCGATGCCGTCGCCGGCGCCACAAGCTCCGTCGACGCCGCTGACGCTGCAGATGCCGCGCGCGCAGCCGCCCCTGCAGCCCATACGCCGCAACGCGCCAATGAAGACGAGGACGACGCACAGGCGGAAACCTCGCCCGCGGACACCGCGGAGATAGACGTCGCCGCCGTCGAGGCCAAGCTCAAGGACCCCGGTTCCACCCAGAGCTTCGCCCCCATCGCGGACGACCTCATCGATGCCGACTCAACCTATGACGCCGGCACCACCACGCAGCTTATGTGGGGCGCGCGCTCCGATGTGGGCTGCGTGCGTTCGCATAACGAGGATTCCTACCTGGTCCAGTCGCCACTCTTCTGCGTATGCGACGGCATGGGCGGCCACGCCGCGGGCGAGGTGGCGAGCTCCATCGCTGTGGAGACCATCGCCAAGACAGCCCCGCACACCGCCGATCCCGCCCTGTTGGGCGCAGCAATCGAAGCCGCCAACGCCGCGGTAATAGAAGCCGCGCTCAACGGCTTGGGCAAGCCGGGCATGGGTTGCACCGCCACCGCGGCCTATATAGAGGGCAACACCATCGCTATCGCCCACGTTGGCGACTCGCGCGCATACCTGCTGCACGAGGGCACGCTCATCCGCGTCACCCGCGACCACTCCTATGTGGAGGAGCTGGTGGACGCCGGTGAGATCACCGCAGACGAGGCACGCGTCCACCCCAACCGCTCCGTTATCACGCGCGCGCTGGGCTCGGACCCCGCCATGTACGCGGACCATTTCTCCCTCAATATCGAAGAGGGCGATCGCCTTATCCTGTGCTCAGATGGCCTGTCCAGCATGATTCCCGACGGCGAGATCGAAAACATCGCCACCCAATCGTCCACCGCCCAAATCTGCACCGACAATCTAGTCGATGCGGCGCTGGCCGCCGGCGGCTCCGACAATTGCACCGTCGTGGTGGTAGACGTGGTAGACGATGGCAAGCTGCGCGAGATCTCCAAGCGTCGCCGCCGCAACGTTATCGCCGTCATCAGCGCCGTCGTCGCGCTGCTCGCCCTCATAGGCGTCATCGCGCTGGCATCCGTCGCCAACTCGGTGTACCTGGGCGTCAAGGACGACGCCGTCGCCATCTACAAGGGCGTCCCTAACAAGGTTATGGGCTTTGAGCTGCACTGGCTTGAGGACGAGACGTCCGTCATGCTAAGCGACCTGCCCGAGGACACCCAAAACCGCTTGCGCGAGGGCATTCCCCAGGAGAGCGTCGAGGCTGCGGCCAAGACGGTTTCCAAATACCGCGAGCAGATTGACGAAGACCAAAGCAAGCAGATACAGGACGCCAATGTTGTGCGCTCTGGCGTTGAGGCCGATAGCGGCAGCGCCATCCCCGGCACCGCCTCTTCAGGCGATGTCGCCAACTCGGTTTCCTCGTCCGCTGAAAACCCGACCTCTGGAGGCGATGCCCAGTGAGCAGCCGCCGCAATACCGAGCTCTTCTTGCTGATTTCGGCCGCGTTCCCCGTGGTGCTGCTGTACGCCATGTACGTGATCACCACCGGAACCGCCCTGACGTTCCAGACGCTCGCCGTGCCCCTCGGCCTGTTCGCCGCCTTTGCCGCGGCCCATATCGCCGTGCGCATCCTGGCACCCGGAGCCGACCCCGCGATTCTGCCCGTGGTCTTCTTGCTCTCGGGCGTCGGCATCACGTTTGTTACGCGCGTCAAGCCAGAGCTGGCGATGAACCAGCTCATCATCCTCTTTGCCTCCATTGTCCTTATGGTCATAACGCTTGCGCTGGTTAAAAACCTGGACGTGGTCAAAAAATACAAGTACTCGCTGGGCGCCATAGGCATCTTGCTGCTGCTGCTACCCATCTTTATCGGTACGGAGATCTACGGCTCAAAGCTGTGGATCACCATTGGCGGCTTCTCCATCCAGCCAGGCGAGTTCGCAAAGGTCTTCATCGTCCTTTTCCTAGCAGGTTATCTGGCCGAGAACCGCGAGCTTCTCTCCATCTCCAACCACGAGGTACTGGGCTTTAAGGTCCCCCGCCTCAAGCTGCTGCTGCCGCTCTTTGTGGTCTGGGGCATCTGCATGCTCATCGTTGCCTTTGAACGCGACCTGGGCAGCGCCGTGCTGTTCTACACCATCTTCCTGCTGATGCTCTACGTTGCTACGGGCCGCATCTCCTACGTCGTCATCGGCTTTGCGCTGCTGGCCGTGGGCGGTTTTGGGGCGTACAAGGTCATGAGCCACGTGCAGACCCGTTTCCAGATCTGGCTCGACCCGTTCGCCGACCCTTCCGGAGATGGCTACCAGTTGGTGCAGTCGCTGTTCTCCCTGGCAGATGGCGGCCTGGTGGGCACGGGTATTGGCAAGGGCATGCCCACGCTGATCCCCATCGTCGAGTCCGACTTCATCTTCTCCGCCATCGGTGAGGAGATGGGCCTTCTGGGCGGCGCCGCGGTACTGTTCCTGTTCATGTTGTTCGCCGTGCGCGGCCTCACCACCGCCGCCCGCGCCAAGTCCGACCTCGCCGCATTTTGCGCCAGCGGCCTTACCGCGGCAATCTCCTTCCAGGCGTTCCTCATCGTCGGCGGCGTCACCCGCCTCATCCCCCTTACCGGCGTCACCCTGCCCTTCATGAGCCAGGGTGGCTCCTCGCTGCTGTCGAGCTTCATCATCGTTGCGCTTCTGCTGCGCGCCGGCGATGAGGCCACGGGCCGCGAAGCCGAGCTCTCTGGCACCGGCATCATGGCCGCGCAGGACGTCCCCGTCCCTGGCGGCGTCAGCGCGGCGGGCACCCGCGTCTATGGCGGCAACGCATCCGCCGCAGGCCTCACCGGCTCCGCCGGTGGATCGCACGCGCGCCCCGGCTCCCGTCTGCGCCGCCGTCTGCTCGACACACCCGAATCCGGTGTTTTGGGACGAGTCGCACTCGCCAAGCGTCTTACCGTAGCGGTCTTCGCTTTCACGGCCCTGTTCGCGATCCTTGTCGGCAACCTCACCTACATCCAGGTATTCAAGGCCAAGGACTACCAGAACATGTCCATCAACAACCACAGCATCGCGCGCGCGGCCTACGTCAAACGCGGCTCCATCATCACATCCGATGGCGTGACGCTGGCCGAATCCATTCAGAACGAGGACGGTACGTACAGCCGCTCCCACCCCAACGGCAACCTTGCCGCCAACGTGGTGGGCTATTACTCCACCCGCTACGGCACCGCCGGCGTCGAGAGCACCATGAACGAGACGCTCACCGGCTCCAAGGACTACTCCAGCTGGATGAATGCGGTGAACTCGCTCGCAGGCATCTCTCAGCCGGGCAATTCCGTCAAGCTCACCATCGACTCGCGCATTCAGTCGGCCGCCGAGCAAGCGCTCTCCGGCATGAGCGGCGCCATCGTGGTCCTCGACCCGCGCACCGGCGCCGTGCTGGCCTCTGCCACCGCGCCCAGCTACGACAACAACGACGTCGAGGCCTCGATCAGCGCAACCGAGGAATCCGGCGTCTCCATGTACGACCGCGCCACCCAGGCGCTCTATACGCCGGGCTCCACCTTCAAGGTGATCACGCTCGCCGCCGCGCTTGACACCGGCGCATCCAGCTTGCAGGAGACCTACAGCGCCCCCTCCAGCATGGAGATCGGCAACGCCGATGTCACCAACTACGAGAACGCCAACTTTGGCACCATTTCTCTGCGCCGCGCCTTCGCGGTCTCGTCCAACGTAGTCTTTGGCCAGGTTGCCAACCAGGTAGGCGCCACCTCCCTGGTGCAGTACGCCAACGCCTTTGGCTACGGGCAGTCCCTTGGCCTGGACTTCTCGACCGCGGCCTCCATCATGCCCGACCCCTCGCTGATGACCGAGTGGGAGCTGGCATGGGCGGGCGCCGGCCAGCCCGTGGGCCAGGGGCACACCGCCGGCCCGCAGACCACGCCCATGCAAAACGCGGTCATGGCGGCAGCCATCGCCAACGGTGGCATCGCCATGAACCCCTACGTGGTCGCGCAGACCCTCTCGCCCGAGGGCACGGTCATTAAGAGCACGCAGCCGCGCTCCCTTGGCCAAGCCGTAAGCTCCAGCACCGCCCAGCAGGTAAAGGAAGCCATGCTCGACGTTGTTGAGGAGGGCTCGGGCGGCGCCGCGGCGGTCGCAGGCGTCAAGGTTGCCGGCAAGACCGGCACCGCAGAAACCGGTACCCACGTGAACTCCGTCTTTGTTGGGTTCGCGCCGTACGATACGCCCACCGTGGCGATTTCCGTTATGTTGGAAAACTACGACGTGCACGGCGTCAAAGCCACCTACGTAGCCAGTCAGGTACTTTCCGCCGCACTCTCCGCGCAAGGGTTGTGATAGGGTGCCTCACTAATACTTCGCACGCATCGCATCCCGTATAGTTTGGTTAAAACGCTCAGAAGTTTAAAGGAGCAGCTCACATGGAACAGCAGAGGGTTTTGGGAGGTCGATACCTTCTCAAAGACAAGGTAGGATCGGGCGGCATGGCCACCGTCTACCGTGCGCAGGATCAGGTTTTGGACCGTACCGTCGCGGTCAAGATCATGCTGCCGCAATACGCCGGCGACGCCACGTTCGCCGCGCGCTTCAAGCAGGAGGCCCAGGCGGCGGCCGGCCTGCAAAGCCCCTACATTGTCGGCGTCTACGACTGGGGCAAGGATGGCGACACCTATTACATCGTCATGGAATACCTGCGCGGCACGGACCTTAAGAGCGGCATCCGCAGCCACGGCGCGCTGGACCCCAAGAAGGTCGCCCAGATTGGCTCGCAGATCTGCGCCGCCCTCTCTGTTGCCCACAAGCATGAAATCGTCCACCGCGACATCAAGCCGCAAAACATCATGGTCCAGCCCGATGGCAACATCAAGGTCATGGACTTTGGCATCGCCCGCGCCAAGAACAGCCACCTCACCCAGGACAACAACGTGCTGGGCACCGCCCATTACGTAAGCCCGGAGCAGACGCGCGGCCAGGAGCTTGGCCCCACGAGCGACATCTACTCGCTTGGCGTCGTCATGTACGAGTGCGCCACCGGTCGCGTTCCCTTTGACGGCGACGACGCCATCTCCGTTGCCCTTAAGCAGGTCAACGAGATGCCCGTGCCGCCCAGCCAGATCAACTCCAGCGTAGACCCAAGCCTCGAGCGCATCATCCTGCGCTGCATGGAAAAGGACCCCGCAAATCGCTTCCAGTCTGCCGAAGAGCTGCGCGGCGTGCTGAACACCTACCTCTCCGGTCGCACCGTCGACGTCCCCGAGCCCACCCGCGTCATCGGCGCCGCAGCGGGCATGGGTGCTACGGAGACCCGCGTGATGAACGACTCCACCCAGATGATGGCCCGTCCCGCCGCAGCGCAGACCACCGCTCGCCCAGCAAGCCGCAACGCCGCCCGCGGCGGAGCGCCCTCGAGTACAAACGGGTTTGAGCCGGTTGACAACGGTATGGGCAAAGGCAAGATCGCCGCTATCGTAGTGGGCGTTATCGCCGTTATCGCTTTCGCCGTCTTCGCTGCCAGCCAGTTCCTTGGCGGCGGCGAGACCGTCGACATGCCCAGCCTAATTGGCTGGGAGCAAGAGGCGGCCGTCGACAACCTGCGCTCTTTGGGTATCACCAACGTAGAGATCACCCAGGAATTCAATGATGAGCAGGACGAGGGCAAGGTCTGCGACCAAACCCCTGACGGCGGTAGGTCCGTCCACACTACCGATAAAGTGACCCTGGTCATTTCTAAGGGCGAGAAGCCCGCGGAGACCACCACGGTTCCCAAGCTTGTCGGTCGCACCCAAGAAGCCGCCGAAGCCGCGCTGAAGCAGGCGAATCTTAAGGGCAAGGCGGTCACCGAGGCCAACGACGCGGACAAGGGCGAAGTCTTTGAGCAGTCCATCGCCGAGGGCGAAGAGGTAGAAGTCGACACCGTTGTTGAGTACAAGGTTTCCGCCGGCCCCGATGAGCAGGCTGTTCCCGGTGTTCTGGGCATGACCAAGGCCAAGGCGTCCAACGAGCTGACCAACGCCGGCTTTAAGGTTGCCTACGCCGAGGATTACAGCGACGAGTACGACAAGGGAACGGTCATGGCTCAAAGCCACACCGGTACCGCCGCCCCTGATACCGAAATCACCATTACCATCTCTAAGGGCAAGAAGCCAGGCAGCGACGATGACGATTCGAGCGATAACTCCGGCTCCGGCAGCCAGACCGGTGGCTCCGTTTCCGTCCCCAGCCTCTCCGGCATGACCAAGGCTCAGGCCGAGAGCGCGCTGAAGAATGCGGGCTTTGTTCCCAGCTTCTCTTATGCCGATGGCACCAACGAGGGCATCCACCCCGACTACGTCATCAGCTGGAGCCCCACCGGTTCCGCCAAGACTGGCGACACCATCAACGTAGTGGTCGCCTACGGAGAACCCTCCGAGTAAGCCAATACTTCGACAGCTTGCACAAGATAATCCCCCGGCCGGCTCACCGCCTGCCGGGGGATTTATTTTGCCGAGAACAACTAGCACGTTGGGGAGTGCGGCAGCCCGCCCAATCCCAAGCGCCTGCCGCGACCAAATAGCGCGTTAGTGCGGAATCGAGGTGTGCCAAATAATGGCTTAGTGCGGAGGTTGGGACAAATAGTTAGTTAGTGCGGTTCCAAAAGTGTCAAATAATGCGTAAGTGCGGTGAAAGAGGGTGAAAGGTGGGGTACCTTATGAATAAGAACCTAGCATTACCCGAGCTAGATTGCTTGGACGACAGTAGCTACTGCATAGAGATCCCTCGCCGGACCGCTTCCAGTCCGCACTAACGCACTATTTGTCCCAACCTCCGCACTAACGCACTTTTTGACACTCACCCCTCTCCGCACTAACGCACTATTTGGTCTCGCCACCCCACCATCCTGCCGGACGGGCACCGCGAGCTTAATCAGCGCAGCAAGAGGCCTTCAATCGCTCGCTCCACACCCACCCCACCACAAGCGAAGCGTGCCACACGCTTGGGCGCTGCAAAATAGAAACCCGCCTTAACGCCATTCTTGAAAAGGCGTTAAGGCGGTCCGTATCAGGCATATGCCGAAAACAATAGTCGCGGGACGAGTCGAGCTGGCGCGCGAACGCACGAGGCGCAAAGCGAATGCCCTATTTGTCATTGAAGCCGTAAGACTTCCCCATCTCGCTCACAAACTGAGAGACCTCTTTGACATCGCAACCGGGCAGGCGAATGGGACGCTCGATATCCTTGATCCTAAAAGTGACAACCGGGTTGCCATGATCTTTGGCAACGCGCGCGGCATCGACTTTTGACCAAGCGTAGCGCACGCCGTCGATGTACACGCCAGTACGGCCGACGCCGTTGCGCACCGCCGCCATAAAGATGGCGAAAGCAAACAACACGGAACCCGTCGCGATCTCTTTAAGGCTCTGGCCCGCAAAGAAGTAGTAACCGACAGCGAACACAATAAGGCCGACAGATACCACATAGGTCCACGGACCGCGCGAAACCTCGAACACCAGTGAGCGGCGCTGCTCAACCAGCAGGTACAACGTGTAGACAAGCATAACGGCGCCGATGGCGAATAGGGCGTAGACTAACCAGGAATCCTTTTGAGCCAACAGATCCATACGATTCTTCTCCTTGATTTCGCTATCCGCAGACGCTGCAGATTTAGGCGGTCGATGGGCAAAAGCCAATAGAAACTTGATACCCAAACGCTAGACGCCCATGTACTTGACCATGTTAAACGCGCAGATACCCATGATAACAACCATCAAGCCAATAATGAGCTTGTCCACGGCCCGGTCATCGATTCTGCTGTTCACCTTACAGCCCGCAAAGCCGCCGCTGCCGCAGATGGTTCCGATGGCGGACGCGAAGAACGCGATCGCTGCGACAAGAAAGGTCATAGCGCGGTGCTAACCCTGTTCCTTTATGCGCTATTTCTGCAGTGCTTCAAGCGCGTCGACGGCCTTTTTGTAATAGGCATCCGCAGAAGCACTGTCGTTTCTGTTTTCATACTGGACGGCGATGAGCTGGTACAGGCGCAGGCGCTCGCCCTCGCCCGCCTCGTCGAGTCTGGCGAGCATCTGGTCGAGGTACTTGTCCGAATGGTTCAAGAAGATCTCGAAGGTCTCGCGGCTCACCTGCGCCAGCCCCTCGTCGCCCATCTTCTCAATGCTCTCCAGCACCTTTTTGGCACGGCTCTTATCTTCGTTCTCAACAAAGAATGCAAATGCCTTGCTGTACAGCGCCAACTGCTGCTCGCGGTTCATCTTAAGGCCCATCATCTCGTCGATGATGCGAGTGGCCTCGCCTACGTTCTCAAGGCCCATCTGGCAGTTGAGCCTCATAAAAAGCTGGTTATAGCGGGGGTAGACCATCTGGGTCAAAGTCTTGTCCAAAAGCGCAAGGCAGCTTGCGTAATCCTGCTCGCTAAAGTAATGCTCGATCTTGGCAAAGATGGTGCGCTTCTTAACTTCCATAAAGATGGTTCCCGCAATAGCGAGGCCCAAAATCGCAAAGCCAATGACCTTCATATCCATGTCTATCCCCCGTCTCACATCAAGGCGCCCGCGCACGCAATCGCGCATGCGGGCGCCTTGGCGGCGCTTACTGGTACAGCATGGTAGCAGGCTTTTGACCAACCACCAGCTTGCCGTCTACCACATAGCCCTCGGGACGGCCCTCAAGCTCGCTCGCAAGCGCGGCGCGCAGCTGGGCGATGCGATCCGCATGCTCCTCGTCGGCGATAAGGTCATGTTCCTCGCGCGGGTCGGCGTCCAGGTCAAAATACTGCTCGCGACCGGTCTGGGTAAACCAGATGTACTTATCATGCGGCGTCACAATGTACTGGTTTGACTGCTCCATATCACGGCTATGCTCGCCGTGCACGTATGGACGAGAAATCGCCTCGCCGGCAGTCAACTCGCCCACCAGCGAAACGCCGTCCACGTCTTCTGGAACATCGATGCCGCACAGTTCCAGCATGGTGGGCATGATATCCATCAACTCCACGGCGCTGTCGCTGGTGCGGACCACGCGCGGCGCCACGTTCTTGCCCACGTGGATGATAAGGGGGATACGCGCGCTGCCCTCGTACGGAAGCACCTTGCGGAACAAGCTGTGGTCGAAGAGCATCTCGCCATGGTCCGCCGTGAAGATGATGACGGTGTCATGGTAGGTCTCGTCGTTCTCCAATGCGGTGATCAAGCGGCCAATCTGGTGATCCAGATGCGTGATGCAGGCATAATAACCGGCCATGGCCTCGCGGCGCAGCTCCGCGTCGCGGCAACCGTGCACGCTGTCCAACACCATGCCGTCGCGTTGCGTCGCGGCCTCGTCGTCCCAATCGCCGCGGGCGGGTTCGCGCAGATCCATATCGCGGTACAAGTCAAAATAGAACGCCGGCGCATCAAAGGGCGGATGAGGGCGAACAAAACTGGTCATGAGGAAGAATGGGCGCGTGCGGTCGCGCGTCTCCAAAAAGCGGATGGACTCGTCCACAACCCAATTGGTGGGATGCAGGCGCTCCTCATAGATCCAGGGATGCGTGATCCAGGAGTTGTTCTCGACGCCGGAACCGTTGACGTCGGCGAACTCGCCTAGCTCGTTTTTAAGGAAGCGCACGTAATCATCGCTCACCGTCTGGTGCATCCAATGCGGCAGGTTCGCCTTGCGGTAGTGCCCAATGTAGCCGTCGTGCAAGCGCATGTGCTCAAAGCCGCAACCCAAACGAGGCGGATGCACGTGCATCTTGCCCACCACCGCGGTCTGGTATCCGCCGTCGCGCATCTCCTGGGCCAGCATATGGTCGTAATTCCAATCGATACCGTCTTGGTATCCCACGCGGCCATGGTGCTGGGGCGTCTTGCCCGTAAACAGCCCGGCGCGCGCCGGAATGCAGCTGGGGCAAGCGGAATACGCGTTTTCAAACAGCACGCCGTCGGCCGCCAGCGTATCCAAATAGGGCGTCTTCACATCCGGATGCCCATCAATCCCCAGGCAGTCGCCACGGAATTGGTCGCACATCACCAACAGCACATTAGGACGATTAGAGGACGGCGCAGCATTGCTCTTCCCCATCGCACATCTCCTTCCTTATTTGGCATCTTCCAAGATATCGCAATGAGAAAGCCGGCAAAACGCTTGCGCGCCCACCGGCTTGATATCTAATCAGCTACAGGACTATAGACCCAGGCGCTGGCGCTGCTCGGCAGGAGACTCGTGCTCCTCAAGGCCGCGCAGCAACAAGTCGATCATCTCGCGCTCTTCAGGCAAGCCCTGGCCGGCTAGGTTGTTCTTCTGACCATAGTCGCTCTCAAGGTCAAAGAGCATGGTCTGGGCAACCTCTGCCAGCGGCGCGGCGCTCTCGATCTGCGCTGGACGCTTGCAGGGAATCTTGAACAGCGGATAGGCCGTGCGGGCAAAGAAACGGCCGCACTCAATCTTCTCCGGGCAGTCGGATCCCATCTTCTTGCGAATGGTATGGGGCAGCGCCGCATACTCAAAGCAGGGCTGGTTGCCCTCAACCGGCGCACGGAAGTACGTATAGCGGCCGTCCGTAACGTTCACCGTCATGCCGTGCACGCCGTACAGGGCGTAGTCGCGCGTGGGGGCGTCCGGATCCGTCATCAGCGGAACCAACGAGGCGCCCGTGACCTCGCGGGGGATTTCGCAGCCATGTGCCTCGAGCACGGTGGGCATGATGTCGATCGCCTGGGTAAGCTGGTGGGCGTGCTCGCCGGCGCGCCCACCGCCCGGGAAGTGGACGATGAACGGCAGATGCGCCAGCTCGTTATACAGGTGCATGTAGTTCTTGCCCATGTAGTCGCGCTCGCCCAAGAAGTACCCGTGGTCGGTGGTGACCATGATCATGGTGTCCTCGAACATGCCGTTTTCGTCCAGCTTATCGATCAGCTTGCCAAACCAGTGATCGGTCATGGTGACCAGGGCCTGGTAACGGCGCTGGATGTAATCGACCGCACCGGCGTTGAGGTCAGTGTCAGAGACGCGCTTGTACTGCGGGGTCTCGAAGTAATCGCGGTCAAGCTCGCCCTTGCCACCGTACATCTCCATGTATTTGTCCGGCACGTCAAAGGGCTCATGAGGGTCAAAAGCCTCGACCATCAAGAAGAAATCGTCCTTGCCCTTGTTGTCCTCCACCCAGTCGCATGCGGACTGGAAGGTCTTGGGGCTGGGCATATCTTCCTCGTGCGGCCACTTCTGGCGATTCTTCTGATACTGCTCGCGCACGCGGCCGTAAAAAGTCTCCGGCATGTTATCGGGTTCGTCGATGCGGCTCACCCAGGGGTCGCCCTCCTGCCCGCGATAGTAATCCCACGTGTTGAATTCCTGCAGGTAGCCCTCGCCACCGGTGCGCAGATAGTGGCAGTGGTCGGTAGTGATGTGGCAAAAGGCGCCGGCCGCGCGCAGGCATTGGGGCAGCGTCACGTCAAAGGGCTCGATGGGACCCCAGGGGCGCTCAAGAAAGTTGTAGCGGCCGCACATGATGTCGCGACGAGCCGGCATGCAGGGGGCGGAGCCAATCCAGTGGTTGTCGAACACGCACGAACGCTCTGCAAACCTGTCCAGGTTGGGCGTCTTCACCTCAGTCTGGGGGTTGTAGCACGAGAGCACGTCGCGACGCAGCGTGTCCATCAGCACCAATACCGTTCTCATGACTCTCCCTTTCAACATATACGTTGGTCTACGCGATTGTTTTTGGACGAGGACCTCGTCCAGATAGAGCGCCTTGGCACACGGCTCGGCACCAGGGCAAAAAGGTTTCGGCTCAGGACAACACGACCTGCCTGGGGGCTCGCAGGACGCGCTGTCCTGAGCCGAAAAAGGCGCGCCCCCAGGGAGGGAAGCGCGCCTTGAAGGTTGGGCGCTTTGGAATAGTCGCTGAAACGGGAATTAAGCGAAGATCTTAAACGCGGGGAAGTAGAAGCCGATGGCGGCGAACACCAGCGCGAACACGATCAAGCCGATGATGATCTGGGCGGAGTTCTTGCCCTGGCCACGCTTGAGCAAGCGGTAGCAAATGAAGGTCAGCAGGACGGGCAGCGCGTAGGGCAGCACCTTGTCCAGCTGGTCCTGGAGAACCAGCGGGTCGCCCTCGCCAAAGGCGAACTGCACGGCGAGCTTGAGCTTGACGGTGGTGGCGATAAGGCCGCCGGTGACCATGACGCCCAGGACGTTGGCAAGGTTGCCAAGACGGTCGAAGATGGCCACGCCAGCCTTCTCGACCAGATCCATACCCATCTCATAGCCCTTGTGCAGGCCAAAGTACTTCAGCGGCCAGTACAGCAGGTTGATGAGCAGGAACATGACCAGCGGGCCCACGATGGAACCGTTGTCGACGCACATGGAAGCGCCGATGGAGCCTGCGATGGGGAACCAGGTGAGGTTCAGCAGCGAGTCGCCCAGGCCTGCGAACGGGCCCATAAGAGAGGTCTTGATGCCGACGACGGTGTCCTTTTGGTCCTCGTCCGTAGACTCCTCGATGGCGGCGGTGATGCCCAGGATGAAGGGGATCGCCAGCGGATGGGTGTTGAAGTACTCCAGGTGACGCTGCATGGCGTGGACGCGCTCCTCCTTGGGAGCATCCTTGTAGAGCTCCTCGAGGACGGGGGCGAAGCAATAGGTCAGGGACAGGGACTGCATGCGCTCGTAGTTGTGGGCGAACTGGCAGCCCTGGGTCCTGAGCAGAACCCTATTCAGGGTGGACTTTGAAATCTTTCCCATTAGAGATCATACTCCTCTTCCGTCTCGGAGCCGTCAGCAGGCGCTGCGGCCACAGGGGCGGGCTGGTTCTTCTGGCCCTCGGTGATGACGTCCCAAACGCCGGCGGCCGCGCAGGCTGCAAGAGCGATGCCGACAGTGGGAACGTTGAGGAAAGCCGCCATGACAAAGCCGATGAGCAGGAAGATCCACATGTTCTTCTTCATCATCATGGTGAGGAGCATCGCCAGACCAACGGCGGGCATCATGCCGCCGGCGGTGGAGAAGCCGGAGAGAACCCAGGGCACCTGGTTCTGCAGGAAGGCCATGATGTCCTCGATCACAAAGGAGCCGATGCCAGTCGCGATGAAGACGGGGACGGCGCGGGTGAGGAAGAAGCAGAAGGCGCCCGCCCAGAAGTACTTGTTGACGGCGTTGAACTTACCGGAGAGGACGGCCTTGTCCGCGGCGTGAACCAGCGAGACGTTGGTGGTCATGACCAGGATGTTGAGCTGCTGGACCAGGGTGGCGGTGGGGATACCGATCGCGACTGCCAGGGCGATGGCGCTGGCGGTGTCGGTGGAGCCCATGATACCCAGAGCAGCACCCACGATGGTGCCGGAGATGACATCAGGCGGAACGTAGGCGCCGATGTTGTTAACGCCAAGCCACATGAGCTCCATGGTCGCGCCAATCATGATGGCGGTCGTCATATCGCCCAGGATGATGCCGACGCCCACGGACGCCAACAGGGGCTTGCGGAAGCCCAGGTGGGGACCAAACTGGTCCCAGGTGCACAGGCCCGCCCAAATGGCGAGCAAGAGTGCCTGAAGCATAAGCCTCTCCTTCCATATCTTCCCGGCACCCCAGCGCCGGGAACACCCCGAATCCCCGCGGACTCGAAGCTGATTACCAACTTAGTAATTCTTGAGCAGCTCGCTCACCGGCTCCTTGGAATCGCGCGTGGTGGTCTGCATCCAGCACTCAACGCCCAGCGCCATGAGCTCCTCAAAAGCGGCCTTCTCCTCGGCGGTGACGGACATGTTCTTGTGCAGGCGGTGGCGCTGATCGTTAAAGCGCATGCCGGAGACGTTGAGGTAATCGAAAGGCAGGCCGTTCTCATGCAGCTTCAACGCGTCCATGGGATTGGTGAACAGCACCATGGTCGCCTTCTTGAGGGTGGTCTTCTTGAGAACGTCGATGAACTTGTCCACACCAAAGACGCTAACCTTGATCTCCGGAACAGCCAGGCCCGCGACGGACTTCTGCACGGGGTCGTTAGCGACCTTGTCGGAAACGATGATCGCGGACTCGATGCCGTAATCCGGGATCCATGTGGTTGCCACCTGGCCGTGAATCAGACGGTCATCGATGTCTACAAGCTTGAGTGCCATGGTGCGTGCCCTTTCTTATCGGTGCCCTTTTTGCGGGCGTCCTTCCATTATTGGTAACGGGCCAAAGCGTTTTTGGACGAGTTCTCCTTGACCCCACCCACTGTTAGAGATCCAGCTCGTCCTCATCCTCGTCCGCTACAACCGGAGCCTTGATCTCTGCCTGGGCCTGGGCGTGTGCCGCTACAAGCTGAGCGCGGATGTCTTCCGCAGACTCCAGGCCATCGCGAGTGAGCAGCAGCTCGACCACCACGGGCATGGACAGGCCGGTATAGGCGATCATGTCCATACCGCCGGCCAGGCAGCGGGTGATGACGTTGAACGGGGTTCCACCGTAGATATCGCACAGGGCGACAACCTGATCGCACTCGGAGATCAGCTGAGCATAGGCGTCTTTCATCTCGGCCTCGAAGGTCTCCAGGCTCTTCTCGGCGGTCAGCGATAGGGTCGCCACGTCGGCCTGCTTGCCCGCGATCATCTCGACGGCACCCAGGGCGGCCTTCGCAAACTCTCCGTGACTAGCAAGAATCACACCAATCCTCATGAACTATCCAATCCCCTCTTCTAGTTTCAAACGCGATCTTGTCTTGTTTTGACCTTGTTAGCTATTCGAAATCCCTCAAGCGCACAGGATTTTTGCGCTTTTAAGTTCGAATTTGTTCTTTTTCATAATCGTTGCGTGTTCAATCTTTGTCAACGGCCAATCTTGCCAATCTGTGTATATATGCAGGTAGATTGCCATTTTTAGCTTATTCATCCATCTGTGAACGGTATCTTTTGGACGACAAACGGCTCATTTTCAACCTAATCCGAACATTATATTGTTCGTTTTTATAATTTACTTGATTGAACGAACATTCTAGCTATCATCATATATAACATTTGTAGTCTTTAGTCGTTCCCGGAGTTCGCATGCTCAAAGTTGAACGTCACCAGGCCCTGCTCGAGCTATGCGCGGAGCACGGCTCCGCCAGCGTAAAAGAGATCTCGGACGCTCTGGGCGTCTCAGAGATGACCGTGCGCCGCGACCTTTCAGAGCTCGCCAACATGGGCAAGCTTGTCCGCGTCCACGGCGGCGCTCGCATGCCAAGCAGCGCCCATGGCACCAAGCTTACGCATGCCCTTACCCACGTTGAAAAGATGCAGGAGCATATTGATGAGAAACGCGCCGCTGCACGGCAGGCCGCCCTCATTATCCAGCCGGGCGACACCGTCTTTTTAGGCGGCGGCACCTCGGTTGAGTTTATGGTTGATTTTCTACCGGACGGCCCCATACGCGTTATCACCTGCAGCATGCCCGTTTTCACCGCCCTGGCGGATCGCGACAACATAGAGCTCTACCTCTCCGGCGGCATCTACCGCAGGCGCACCAACATTCTGCGCGGCCTGCCGGGCGAGCGCGCTTTGCAATCCATTGTGTGCGACAAGGCCTTTATTGGCGCCACGGGTATCTTTCATAACGAGGTCTTTGGCACGGACACCGAAGTTGGCAGCTTTTTGCAAACCGCTTTCAACCGCTCAACAGAGCGCTACCTGGTTGCAGACTCCAGCAAGATTGGCCAGCGTGACTTCTTCTCGTTCTACTCCATCGATGACGTCGACGCCATCTTTATCGATTCAAACATCACGGACGAGCAGTACCGCCAGCTCTCCGAGCACACCCGCGTTATCTGCGGTTAAGGAGTTGCCATGCTAAAGAACGAACGCCAGGCAGCCCTGCTTGACCTCTGCGTGGAAAACGGATCGGTCTCCGTGCGCCAGGTTGTCTCCGCCCTAGGGGTCTCGGAGATGACGGTGCGTCGCGATTTTGACGAGCTGGCCGGCACCGGCAAAGTCGCGCGCGTGCACGGCGGCATACGCTCCATTTCGCATGCGTCCGCACCCGCCTACTCAGAGCGCTCCTATTCCGATAAGCTCGCCCTGCACGTGCCGCAAAAAAGCGCCATTGGACAGGCCGCCGCACACCTTATCGAAGAACACGACACCATCTTTATAGGATCCGGCAGCACCTGCAACGCCATCGCGGCGAGCCTGCCCTCTACCACCCTGCGCGTGGTCACCAACAGCCTGTTGGTCTTCAACACGCTCGCTCCGCAAGAAAACGTCGAGCTCTGCATGGTCAGCGGCTGTCATCGACAGCGCTCTGCATCCATTGTGGGACCCATTGCAGAAGAGATGGTCGCCACGTTGGGCATAGACAAATGCTTCATCGGAGCCAACGGGGTCATGGGATCCGTCGCCTCGACCTCCAACATTGAAGAAGGTCGCCTGCAGTCGCTGGCCTATTCTCGATCCGCTGCGCGCTACCTGGTGGCGGACTCCAGCAAGCTGGGCCAGATGGATTTCTACAACTTCTATAACCTCGACCGCCTGGATGCTCTTATCACCGACGACGCGGCAACTCCCGAGCAGCTTGCAGCCATACGCGAGCACACCCACGTCATCCTCGCCCGTTAGCGACTGGCACGCCGCCGTTCCAAAATGGGCGCTCAACAGGTGCGCTTTAGTGGGATAGAATAGACAGCGCTCCTATACGCACTGGTAGAGAGTTTACGTCATGCAGCATAACCACGCCCCCCTCTCCCACGCGCCCGCGGCCGCCCTGCGCAGGCTCGCGCACAAGACGCTTCGCGCCGCGCTAGCTGCCACCCTAATCGCCGCCGTGGCCACCCCTATCGCATCGCCCATCGCCCTCTTTGCGCCCTCCGTCGCCCTAGCAGAAGACACCGGATACAACGCCGACACCCCGCCGGAGCTGCAGGCGCAGTCCGCCTACCTCAAAAACCGCACCACGGGTACGGTGCTGCTCAACATAAACTCCGGCGACCGCCGCTACCCCGCCAGCACCACCAAGGTCATGACGGCGCTTCTGGTTTTAGAGAACGCCAAGCTGGATGACACCGTCACCATTGCGGAAGAGGATTTTGCCGCACTGGACGAGAACAGCATGACCGCCGGTCTCGAGGTTGGCGAGACCCTCACCGTGCGAGACATGCTCGCCTGCCTGCTTCTGCCCTCCGCCAACGAGTGCGCCTACGCGCTGGCGCGCCACGTCTCCGGCAGCGTCGACTCCTTTGTGGAGCTCATGAACGCGCGCGCCAAAGAGCTGGGCTGCAAAAATACCAACTTCGTCAACCCCTGCGGCCTACATGACGACAACCACTACACCACCGCCTACGACCTCTCGCTCATCTTTGACGCCGCCCTTCAGCTGCCCGACTTTGTAGAGATCGCCGGCTCCGCCACCTGGGAGCTGCCCGCCACCAACATGCAAGAGGCGCGCACCATCGAGTCCACCGATGAGCTGGCCAACGCCAACGGTCCCGTCTACGTCGAGGGCGTGCAGGCTGCCAAAACCGGATACACCGAAGCCGCAGGTCGCTGCCTGGTGGCTGCCGCAGCCCAGGGAGACATGAACCTCATGGGCGTGGTGCTGGGCGCGCCAAACACAGATTCCGGCAGCGGGGTCACCGCCAACTTTGTCGACATGTACACCATGTTTATGTGGGGCTTCGAGGCCTGGCAGTCCGGCGCCGTCATCTCTGAGGGAGCCGATCTTGGCACCGCCCCCATAGCGCAATCCAGCGATGGCGACGAGGTTGGACTGGTTGCGCTCGAGGCCTTCAACGCCACGGTGCCCATTGACACCAAAACGTCCGACCTCACTATCACCCCCACCTGGAAAGAGGAGCTCACGGCCCCCATCTCCGCCACGCAGGAGCTGGGCACCGTCACCGTCTCTCTTGACGGCCAGGAGCTGGGCACGGTCAAGGTGGGCGCCGCAACCACCATGCGTGCGTCGCTGTTCGCAAAAATTGGCGCCTTCCTCTCCAGCCCGCTCAACATCATCATCAGCATCTTGGTCACAGCTCTTGTGGGCATCCTCGCCTACGTGGGCTTCTCCGTTGTTCGCGCACGTCGCCACCAGGTTTTTGGTGGACGAGGATCGCGTCGCTACCGCCAACCCGCCAGCCGTAGCGGGCAGGGTCGCGGACGCGGACCGGCCCACAGCCGCGTGGCCCAGGGCGGCCGCCCCATCCCCGATGCGCGCGCCGGCGCCGTGCGGCATCTTGATCCCGCAGGCCGCGGGACCGCATCACGCGACGGCTACGGCGATCGCGCCCCCTACGGCGACCGCACCCCTTACGGCGACCGCACCCAACCCGGCCCCCGCGCCGCGCGCGGCGACGCCCGCCGTTACGGAGCGACCCGCTACCAGAGCGCGCAGCAGCGCGGCGGATACACGGGCACAGACCGCTACGGTTCCGCCGAAAGCGGCAACCCGGATGACCGTGCCCGCAGCCGCAGCGCCTACGGGCCACGCGAACGCAGCGTCTACCCCGCCGGCTACGACCCCGATAGCCAGCCCGGATCTTCCGTAGCCGAGACCCACGGCTTCAGCGTGCGCTCGCAGCAGACCAACGGCATCCGTCGCACCGACGGCACCGTAAGGCTCGCGCGCTCCGGCGGCGGCAGCCGCCCGGGAGTCCAGCCCTCGCCCTATCGCGGCGCCGGCGCGGAACCCGATCAAGATGACGGACAGCAGCCCAGCTACTACCACACCAACCGCTCGCGCCGTGGCGGCAGCGATACCGGTGTGGGCATGCCCCATCCGCGTGGCCGCAACGACTGGTAGAGCGCCGCTTTCGCCCGCCAACTGCCTCTCGACTGCAGCCATCTGCAAAGGCGGGCAAAACATCGAACACCATCTGAAGGGACGTTGGATTTTCCAGCGTCCCTTCTTTGTCGCTTTTTTGTCCGTGCGAAGTGGATAATACTAGAACAGACGTTCGTTGAGAACTGCAGTTCGTATACGAGCAAGCAGACAGGTCGAACTCAGGGGAGGCATGCATGGATTACAGGGTACCGGTCGCCGTACGCCTGCGCGTCGACACAGATGGAACGGTCCAGCCCAAGACTATCGAATGGCCGGATGGACGAGAATTCGATATCGTTCGCGTGGGTGGTCGCACCCGCACGGTCGATCGCGAGAGCGGTGAGATCGGCTGGTGCTACGAGGTCACCCTCTCGCTCATGAAGCGCGACGAGGCGCGCCGACTCTATCGATTTGGACCCATCTGGTACGTCTACTGCCACTCGCGCTATAGGTAAGTGACCATGACCAGCCAATTTGCCGTATTGCCAAATGAAATGGCGCATCTTCGCTAACCGGCGCGGCGATAATATCGACAACGGGCCCGCCCTCGAACCTGGCGTTGCGCCCACTAGCCCCGCGAGAAAAGGACCGACCATGATATCTGACAAGCTCTTCGCCCTGCGCCGCCGCGCCGGCATGAGCCAGCAAGAAGTCGCGGCAGCCATAGGGGTCAGCAGGCAGACCGTTTCCAACTGGGAACAAAACCAAGGCGCCCCCGCCCTCGACAAGGCTGCCGAGCTCGCCCGCCTCTACGGCGTGAGCCTCAACGACCTTGCCAGCGATGAAGTGGACGTGGTGAGCTCCGCCGGAACGCGCGCTCAATCCGACCTCCATGTACTCGAAGCATTCGTTGGAGCCAAAGACGCGACCATCAGCCTTTCGGGTGACGAGGCGACCATCCAGCACGCCGAAATTCTTGAAGCGGGCGGTGGCTGGCTGCGCATCGCCGTCGAACGCTCGACCGCGCTGTTCGGCAACCCCAAAACCAAACGCGAGCATGTCATACGCCTTATCGATTTGGACGATGTCCTGAGCATCACCATGGCGCTAGCTGCGGCGCCATCGGCAAAAACCAGCGAGACGGAAGGAGCCTAAACGATGGAAACCTTCGGTATGATCAGCTTCGCCCTTCTCATCTACCTCATCTGCACCGTGCCCACCAAGAAGGACCTTAAACGTTTTCTAGAATCCGCAAACGGCTCTAGGGCAAACAAGTACAGGGAAGCTCTCAGCAGTCGTATGGGAACGCGATGCAGCGTCACCCTAGCAGACGCGACCATCGCAACCGAGGGCATCACCCTTACCGGCACGCTGCGCGATGTAGATGATGAGTGGGCGCTCTTTGAGGTCGAGCAAAAGAAGGGCTGCGCGCGTCTCACGGCGGTCCGTCTCGACTCAATAGAATCTTTTGAAGAGAAGTAGGGCTACCCTATTGTTTCGAGCGCATCCTGGGCGCGCTCAGTCATCGTCCGCTTTCTCGCTCCCCTCCTAAACCATGTGCGTAGGTCGTCCAACGTTGATCCGGCAGCATAGACCTTGTGCTTGCGCCCGCTTTTCGCAGTCAGCATGCAGCGGTTGCCGCTATCGCTATCCTCTACGGCAGATATCCTCTTGATGTAGTCGCGACGAAACGCAACGATGCGGGCGTTGCTGATAGACACAAACCAGTCCTCGTCCTCAAGCTCCGTGCCCGTAGCTCCGTGGGCAGCCATCTCGCGTGCGAAACAGAAGCCCAGCTCCCGCTCCTGCCTACCGATCAGCAACACGCCGCGCAGCGGCATACTGAGCATGCAAAGCGGCAAGACAGCCCCCAGCAAGATGAAGAGAAACGGAACCATGGCGAGCACAGCGATGCCCACGTTCGCGAAAACAACCATAAAGATAAGGACGAGCGAGAAGACGGCCGCCATGCCGAGAAAGACGATCGTCAACGGCTTGATAGCCGCCCAGCACAGGCTCGCCTTGGTCATGGGGGCCTGAACGGCGTCAGCGACCTCTACCCCCTCTTCGGCCAAACGGATCAGCAAGTTGGAAGAACATACGCCCTCGAGGCTAACGGAGGAGAACTTTCCTTGCTCCGTGTAAAGCGCTATCGACATCATCTGCGTATGCAGCGTCGCGGCGGTGATGTGGTCAAACGTGGTGCGCTTGCGCATGCCGACTATATTACGCGCCGAGATCTCCTCGCCATCGACATCGATGCGGGGCATGCTGAAAAGCGCTAACACCGCAAGGGCCGCAAGCGCCAGGCCGTGCCCCAGCCAAACCAGCTGATGATCCCAAATACCCAGGGAGAGGCCCTGCCAGATATAAGGGACCAGCATGATGACCTCGAACGCGATGGCGCAACCAGCCATGAGGAGACGGGGAGCCCGAGGCATGCACACCGTGAAGCGCTCGGTGCTTTCATTCGCATCGCCGCGTTCCTTCGCGCCCACGCGTGCGACCCAAGCCGTGACGGGCCCAACGATCAGGACGATCATGGCGACGCGTAAAAATGACTCGAAATAACCGCCCATGCAAAACCGCCTCGCTGCCGTAGGAGAGTAATTGCAGCAGACTCTACCAGAGCAGCGGGCGAGCCGGCTATGGCTTAAGGGCGCTATTCCACAAACGGATGCGAACGCAGCGCGTTCGATTCGCCTGCGGGGAAAATATTTGTACAGCAATGCGCCGTAGATGGGAGTGATTATGGCCGGTATCGCCGCAGCAAGACAGAGCGAGCACCTATACCTTCGCATGACAACACCGCGCTGACAATCTACCCCTCTCCATCAAGGCGAACGCTCGCAAGGCAGTAGGTACGTTCAGTAAAAACTTGAACGGAGAATAGGACATCAAGTCGCGTGCGATTTGAGGGTTCCCGCACGGGAGCTTCACCCTACGATATACTCCATAGACCCTCGGCAATGGAACAGGACGGGACAACTGATGAAAAAGCCTATCGGCAGTATCAAGATACCGGGCGATGTAGACGTGTGGCCCCATGAGTACCGAACCGCCGTCGCTCTCTCATGGGCGGGATTCAACGTGACGTTCATCAAGAAGAGCGATGAAGACCGTGAGAAGACGCCCGACCTTCTCATAGATGGGCAGCTCTGGGAGATGAAGGCCCCAAAGGCCTCCAACGCTCGCGCCATCGACCGGAACCTGCGCCGTGCGCTGCGTCAATCGAGGCGCATTATCATCGATTCCCGAAGGATGAAAGACCTGCCCGATGCCACGGTTGAAAGGGAACTTCGAAAGCACGCCCGCGACATGCGCTCCATCGAACGCTTGGTGTTTGTGAACCATCGCGGAGAGGTCATTGACATCAAATGACGAAAATGGGTACTATACAAAATGAAGACGCCCGGACGGTATGTATTTTACCTTTCCCGGGCGTTATTCATGTCTAGCTAAGAAGCCGCACCCACAGGCTTGAAGACCTCCTTTTACGCCGGACGTCAGCCGAAGACCTCTCAATTGACAATTCGAGGCAGAGCTGCCCAACGAACACGAAGAGCAACATAAAAAAGGCCAGAGGTTTAATCTCTCTGGCCCACAATTTTATGTGGTGCCCCCGGGCGGATTCGAACCGTCGACACCCGCTTTAGGAGAGCGGTGCTCTATCCCCTGAGCTACGGAGGCACGTATCAGCTGATTTTAGCACACTCGTCCTCATCTGGAACCGCGACCTCCTTGATCATGGTCTCATCGCCTTGGATAAGATAGGTGTCGCCGCTGCCGCAATTGGGACAGGTGCGCCCATGCTCCACAGTTGGATATTGGCGACCGCATGCCTCGCAGTAGGTGATGGCGGGAATCTCCTCGATGGCGAGCTCCGCCCCGCGCATAAGGTCGTTTTTGTCGCAGGCCCAGCGCCAGCAATCGGAAAGATAGTCGTGCAGGATGCCCGAGACCTCGCCCAGTTGCAACGTCACGCCGGAGACGCGATGGATGTTGTTTTGCGCCGCGACCTCCTCGACGCTCTCGATGATATGAAAGACGATGCCCAGCTCGTGCACGAGCGGCCTCCTTTTTGGCTGAGAGGCGGCCGCGGATGGATAACCGCAACCGCCCTGTGTACTATGCAGCGATCAGCTTTGGCTACTTGCTCTTCTTACCAAAGCGAATCTTGATCTCGCGCTTGAGCGCGTACTTAGCGAGAGTGGGCAGCTTCTTCTCGTACTTCACCATACGGCTTGCATCCGGGTGCTCGCGATGCAGGTGGATAGCATCGAATGCGCACTTGGTGGTGCACAGACCGCAGCCGATGCACTTGTTCTCGTCCACGATGCTTGCGCCGCAGCCAAGGCAGCGAGCGGTCTCCGCACGCACCTGCTCCTCGGTAAAGGTCTCGAGGTACTCGCGGAAGGGCTCGGCCTTCTCGCGGGCGTAATTGTGCACGGCGTCGCCGCGGCTGGCGGTGTCGTAGCTGCCAAACTCGACATCGTCCTTATTGAGCTCGCGGTAGGAACGCTGGTTGCGACCGATGGTGAGGGTGGCGTTCTGCACAAAGCGGTGCAGGGAGACGGCGGCCTCATGGCCGGCAGCGATGGCGTCGATGGCGAACTTGGGACCGGTGTAGACGTCGCCGCCCACGAAGATGTCGGGCTGGGCGGTCTGATAGGTCTTGGGGTCGGCGACGGCGCCCTGGCCGCGGCCGAGCTCCACGGCGGAGCCGGCGAGCAGGTCGCCCCACACGATGGACTGGCCGATGGAGAAGACCACGCGGTCCGCGGAGACGGTGCGGGTCTCGTTCTCGTCATACTGCGGATCGAAGCGGCCCTCATCGTTGAAGACGCGCAGGCAGCGCTTGAAGGTGATCTCGCTCACGCGACCGTCCTCGCCGCAGCGGACCTCGACCGGGCCCCACCCGCAGGAGATGTGCACGCCGTCCTCGTTGGCCTCCATGACCTCCTCGGTGCTGGCGGGCATGTCCTCGGAGCTCTCCAGGCAGAACATCTCGACGTGCTCGGAGCCCAGGCGCGCGGCGGTACGGGCGACGTCGATGGCGACGTTGCCTCCGCCCACCACGATGGTGCGGCCATGCATGGGATCCGCGGCGCCTCCATTCTCCTGTTGCTCGGCGACGCGGCGCAGGAAGTCGACCGCCACGGACACGCCCTCGGCGTTCTCGCCGGGGATGCCGGGCAGGCGGCCGCCCTGGCAGCCGATGGCCACGTAGAAGGCCTTGAAGCCCTCCTCGCGCAGCTGGCCCAGCGTGATGTCGCGGCCAACCTCGACGCCGTAGCGGAACTCGGCGCCCATCTCGCGGATGATGTCGACCTCGGCCACGATGACGTCCTTCTCGAGCTTGTAGCTGGGGATACCGTAGGTGAGCATGCCGCCGGGGCGGTTGCTCTTCTCGAACACCACGGGCTTGTAGCCCTTCTCGGCCAGGTAAAAAGCGCAGGACAGGCCGGCGGGACCGGCGCCGATGATCGCGATCTTCTCATCAAAGCCACCGCTGGTGGTGGGGGTCACCACGGGCGGAATATAGCGGGTGTCCGCATCCAGGTCGCGCTGGGCGATGAACTTCTTGACCTCGTCGATCGCGATCGCCTGGTCGACGCGTCCGCGGGTGCAGGCATCCTCGCAACGGCGGTTGCAGATGCGGCCGCAGATGGCGGGCAGCGGGTTCTCGCGCTTGATCAGGGCCAGAGCATCGGTGTAGCGACCCTGGGCGGCGAGCTTGAGGTAGCCCTGGACGGCGATGTGCGCGGGGCAGGCCGTCTTGCAGGGCGCGGTGCCGGTGTCATAGGTCTCGACGCGGTTCTTGTTGCGGTAATCCGGGCTCCACTTCTCCGGGCCCCACTTGACCTCATCCGGAAGCTCCTGCTTGGGATACTCCGGCACCTTGCCGGTGCTCGACGCGCAGAGCTTCTGGCCCAGCTTGACGGCGCCGGCGGGGCAAACCTCGACGCAGCGACCGCACGCGACGCACTTCTCGGTCTCGGTGCGGGCAACATAGGCGGAGCGGGAAAGGTTGGGCGTGTTGAACAGCTGCGAGGTGCGCAGCGCGTAGCACACGTTCACGTTGCAGTTGCAGATAGCGAAGATCTTGTCCTCGCCGTCGATGTTGGTGATCTGGTGCACAAAGCCGTTGTCCTCGGCGCGCTGCAGGATCTCGTAAACTTCGTCGCGCGTGATGTAGCGGCCGCGATCGGTCTCTACGATGTAGTCCGCCATATCGCCCACCGCGATGCACCAATCGCTGGGATCATCGCCGCAGCCCTGGCCCAAGCGGGCACGGCTCATGCGGCAGGAGCAGGGGCTGGCGGCGTACTTGCCCTCGTACTTGTCGAGCCAATGCTCGATATGCTCAACGGACACGGACTGGTTCTCGGTCTCGATAGCCTTCTCGACGGGGATGACGTGCAGGCCGACGCCGCCGCCTCCCAGCGGAACCATAGCGGATGCCTTGGCCAGGGCGTTCTTGGAAGACTGCTCGAAGAACTTTGCCATAACGGGATGCTCGTCCAGCTGGCTCTGGCGCATGTTCATGAACTCGGCGGATCCGGGCACCAGCATGGGCAAAACCCACTGCTTGGTGCGGGTGGAATTCTCCCAGTTGTACTCGAGCAGGCCGATGCAGCTCATCTCGTCCAAAAGCTTCTCAAGCGGTTCGGCATCCATGCCGGTCGCCTTGACGGCCGCCTCAAGCGTATAGGGCTTGCGCATCTTCATCTTCAGCAGCACGTCGGCCATCTCATCGGTCGCGGCGGCGTCGAACGCCCAGTACTCATACGGTAGCAGCTCATCGCGCTTGAGCATACGATTGGTGCAGTGCTCGCACAGCGCGACGATCTTGGGACGAGGGTTTTTTGGCAGCGGCGGAACAAACTCCGCTCCGATATCGTCCTCGCGAAGCGAGATTCCGGGTCCGTTTACGATCATGTGGCTCCCTCTCTAGCGCACCGCATTCGACAGCATGCGATGCACGGTGCTGCACGGCGCGTGCAACGTACAATCCTCAACGCCGGCACGGGGCGCCAACCCCGCGGGGCCCATTCCCCAAAGCCGGTCGGGCTCAAGACGTCTGCGCCACACCACCCTTAGGCCCTGCCGTAACCGTTCATCGGCTGATATTGACGCTTCGTCAAAAATTAATATTGACGGTTTGTCAACAATAATCAAGACTATATCGGCGAGATACCAACAACTTGACGGAGGCGGTACGTGGACCAGCAAGTTTCCCATGAGGAGTCAAGACGTCACGAGCGCCATGCCCACGACGACAGGCGCGAGGAGATTCTCGCGGCGGTTCGGGACGCATGCGCCGAGGAGGGCGTGAGCAGGTTCTCAGTCTCGTCCATCACCAAGCGCGTGGGATGCACCCGCTCGCTCTTCTACCACTACTTCCCCGATAAGGAGGCCGCGCTCAACGCCGCGCTGGACGACATCATCGAGTCCTTTATCGAGCGTCTGCAGGCATGGAACTCCGATCGCGAGCAAGGCGATATCGAAGGCGCCCTGGACGATGCGGTCGCGCTCATGAAGCATATAGTGCTCGACGAACGCGACCCGTCCAAGTCGCTGGCCACCGGCGGCAACGCGGCGCTCTACACCGCGTTTGTGCACCGCGTGGCGGACCGTACGGCGCGCTATATCTGCGACTCCACCGTGGTCGACTTCGCCCGCTACCACGAGGTGCGCATCGACCACGTCTACGAGACCTTTTACGTGCTCATCACCGGCCTGGTCATGTACATCCGCACGCATCCGGACGCGCCGGACGACCTCATCAAGGACATAGTCGCCAGCACGCTCCACATCGAGGGATACACCGAGAAATACAAAGATCGTCGCCCCGAGCGCTAGGCGCATCGCCCACGCTCAAGGCTCGATATATGGACATCGTCTTTGGATCAAAGGGATCGCCTTTCCTCGTCCAAAGACAAAAAGAAGGGAGTTTGTCCATGTTGTTCCAGGTATATGGCGAGACCGCCATGTTCCAGTGGCTGGGTTGGGTCGCGGTATTCGCGTGCCTGATCCTGGCCAACGAGGTCGCACGCCGCTCTAAGGCCGGAGGCATTTTCTGCTTCCTGGCGCTGCCCGCCGCGCTGACCGTCTATTTCATCAGCATCTACGTGTGCGCCGGCATGGGCATGGAGTGGGCGCTTAACAACCCCACTTACGTGCACATGAACAGTTGGTTCCACTACGCCAAGCTTTACGCCGCCACGGCGGGCTGCATTGGCTTCATGATGCTCAAGTACCGCTGGGGCAAGCTGGGCAAGGCCGAGTGGTTTAAGGCGTTCCCGTTCGCCATCGTCGCCATCAACATCCTGATCGCCGTGGTCTCCGACTTTGAGAGCGCCTTCCGCGCCTTCGGAACCACCTGGGTCTCCTCTGAGGGCGTCACCCTTATGGGCGGTTGGCACAACGTCTTCAACGGCATCGCCGGCCTGATCAACATCTTCTGCATGACCGGCTGGTGGGGCATCTACGTCTCCAAGAAGAAGGACGACATGCTTTGGCCGGATATGACCTGGGTCTTCATCATCGCCTACGACCTGTGGAACTTCTGCTACACCTACAACTGCCTGCCCACCCACGCCTGGTACTGCGGTCTGGCGCTGCTGCTGGCCCCCACCGTGGCCAACTTCTTCTGGAACAAGGGCGGCTGGATCCAGAACCGCGCGAACACCCTTGCCCTGTGGTGCATGTTCGCCCAGGTATTCCCCATGTTCCAGGACTACAGCGTGTTCTCCGTCGACTCCGTCAACAACCCGCAGATCAACCTGATTGTCTCCGTCATCGCGCTGGTCGCCAACATCCTCGCCCTGGGCTACATCATCTACCGCTCCAAGAAGCTGGGTGTGAACCCCTACAAGCACGAGGTCTTCCGCGGCACCCGCGACTTCGAGCAGGCAATGGCCCGCGCGGAATAGCGCCCACGGCGATACCCAACCGCACGTTCGCCCGAGCGCTTGGCATGAGCTGGAGTTATGCCAGGCAAAACGGGTATAGTAACAGGCGGCTCGCAGATTTGCGGGTCGCCTTTTTGTATACCTCGCCTATGGGAGTCACGCATGTCGCAAAACAGAAAGCTGCTTAAGGTATTCAGCCTCATCCAAGTCCTTGTCGCCGTATTCGCCCTGGTACTGGGCTTTGTAACCATCGGTAGCTCCGAAGCTGCAGCGGGCACCACCGTCGACGTCTTTGGCATGCAGCTCGAAGGCGGCATGTGGACTATGCTCTGCGGCGGGCTCTCCATCGCCACCGGCGTTCTTACCTTTATCTCAGCCGCGCTGGGCATCCGCGGAGCCAACCGCCCCAGCTCTTTGGGCGGGCATGCCCCGGCGAGCGTTTTGGCCGCGGTCTGCGGCATCGCATCCGTTGTTCTGGCGATCTCTGGCGGCCTGCTTACCTGGATCGTCACGGCGGCTGCAGCCATTCTGGCAGCTCTCGCCGCCATTTTCGATGGCCGCGTTCGCAAGGAGCTCGACCGCTAACGCGGCGGAGCGCTCTGGTTGCTATAGAAACTGAAAACGGGAGGTGGTCCATAGGGGCCGCCTCCCGTTTTCATACCTCGATTCGCAGCGATCCGCCCGCGCGGCGCGCCCCGGAAACCCTCTGCCTGTGCAAAAGCAAGGGGGCAGTCGCGAGGACCGAAAGATTCCTGAGTGAAAAGCAGGCGCCTAGCCCAAAGAGGCTCCGCCTTGGAGAGTAGTAAGGTCCTTTACGCCCACGGGTCGTGCTGAAACAGAGGCTCCTTGGCGGGACGACGGTCGGAATAGGGATCGTAGCCGTCGTCGTCTTCGTTCTCCGCACGCACAAACGGATCGCGAGAAGCCGTCTTGCGTTCGCGGCGCAGCTTCTCCTCGAGCGCGCGTTTAATCTCTTCTTCAGAGCTCTTCTTCATGGCGATTCCTTCCGTTTCCTTCGCCACCATTATACGAATCAGACATAGGCCCTCATCGCGCGCGCAAGCTTTCTAAAGAAGCATCCGCACCGGCAGCATAAAAAGGGAGCCGGGACTCGATGCCCCGGCTCCCCTAGCGTCTCTACTTATTTAGCGCCCTTATCGATGCCCTTCGGCAGCGCGCTACTCGACTTCGTACGTCACGTTCTCCGCGTCGGCGACAACAAAGTTGTTCTCCGCATCCACGTCCACCGTGACCTCGTCACCCTCGCGCACGCGACCATCGATGATAGCGCGCGCGATCGCGTCGACCACCTCGCGCTTGATCAGGCGCTTGAGCGGACGGGCACCGAACACCGGGTCCAGGCCGCCCACCGCGAGCATCTGCTTGGCCGTCGGGCTGATAACCAGCGTCATGCGCTCCTTAGCAAGGCGACGGCGAACGTCTGCCAGCTGGATGTCCACGATCTTCTCGATCTGGGCCATACCGAGCGGATGGAAGACCACGATGTCGTCGATACGGTTCAGGAACTCGGGCCTGAACGTATGGCTCATGGCCTCGTCCACCTGGCGGCGCATCTCCTCATCATCCCTGCCCGCATACTCGGCGATCGCCGTCGAGCCCACGTTGCTGGTCATGATGATGATCGTGTTCTTGAAGCTCACCTGACGGCCCTGGCCATCGGTCAAGCGACCGTCGTCGAGCACCTGCAACAGCACGTTGAACACGTCCGGATGCGCCTTCTCCATCTCGTCCAGCAAGATGACGGAGTAGGGCCTGCGGCGCACCGCCTCGGTAAGCTGGCCGCCCTCGTCGTAGCCCACGTATCCCGGAGGGGCGCCGATGAGGCGCTGCACGCTGAATTTCTCCATGTACTCGGACATATCGATGCGAACCAGCGCGCGCTCATCGTCAAACAGGCACTCGGCCAGCGCCTTGGCGAGCTCGGTCTTGCCCACGCCGGTGGGGCCGAGGAAGAAGAAGCTGCCGATGGGGCGGTCGGGGTCGGAAAGTCCCGCGCGGCTACGGCGAACGGCGGCGGCTACGGCGGTCACGGCCTCATCCTGGCCGATAACGCGCTTGTGCAGCTCGTCCTCAAGGGTCTTGAGCTTGTCCAGCTCGCCTTGCATCATCTTGGACACGGGCACGCCGGTCCACGCGGACACGACCTCGGCGATCTCGTCGGAAGTCACCTGCTCGTTCAAGCCCTCGCCGGAGGCCTTTTGTGCCTCGAGCGCCGCCTCCGCATCGGCGATCTCGCGCTCGAGCGAAGGAATCACGGAATAGCGCAGCTCACCGGCGCGCTCGAAGTTGCCGTCGCGCGTCGCTCGCTCAAGCTCGCCCTTAGCGTCATCGATACGGCTCTTGAGATCCTGCACGTGGTCGATGGCGTTCTTCTGGTTCAGCCAGCCAGCCTTCTGCACGTTCAGTTTCTCTTGGACCTCGGCGATTTCCTGGCGCAGGGTCTCCAGGCGCTCCTTCGAAGCGTCGTCGGACTCCTTCATGAGGGCCTGCTCCTCGATCTGCATCTGGGTGAGCTGACGGGTGATGGCGTCGATCTCCACCGGCATGGAATCAAGCTCCATGCGCAGGCGGCTTGCGGCCTCGTCCACCAAGTCGATGGCCTTATCGGGCAGGAAGCGGTCGGCGATGTAGCGATCCGAAAGGTCCGCCGCCGCCACCAGGGCGCCGTCCGTGATGTGCACGCCGTGGAAGATCTCGTACTTCTCCTTAAGGCCGCGCAGAATCGAGATGGTGTCCTCCACGGTAGGCTCGCTGACCATAACCTGCTGGAAACGACGGGCCAGCGCGGCGTCCTTCTCGATGTACTTGCGATACTCGTCCAACGTGGTGGCACCAATGGCATGCAGGTCGCCGCGGGCAAGAGCAGGCTTCAAGATGTTGCCGGCGTCCATGGAGCCCTCGGTCGCGCCAGCGCCCACAATAGTATGCAGCTCGTCGATGAACAGGATCACGCGGCCGTCGGACTTCTGCACCTCCTTGAGCACGGCCTTGAGACGGTCCTCGAACTCGCCACGGTACTTGGCGCCGGCCACCAGCGCGCTCATGTCGAGCTCGATGATGTCGCGATCGCGCAGCGTGCTGGGTACGTCGCCGGCGACGATGCGCTGGGCGATACCCTCCACGATGGCGGTCTTGCCCACGCCCGGCTCGCCGATGAGCACGGGGTTGTTCTTGGTACGGCGGCTGAGCACCTGGATGGTGCGACGGATTTCCTCGGTACGGCCAATGACCGGGTCGAGCTTGCCGGCGCGCGCCAAATCGCAGACGTTGCGGCCGTACTGCTCCAGCGCCTCGAACTGCATCTTGTCATCTTCGCTGGTCACGCGATCGTCGCCGCGCAGCTCCGTGTAGACCTCCTCGATGCGGGCGCGCGTCACACCGGCCTGCGACAAAATCTGCCCCGCCTGACCCTTGTCCTCGGCCAGCGCCATAAGCAGGTGTTCGGTCACCACAAAGTTGTCCTCCATCTTGGAGGCGAACTTCTCGGCCTTGTTCAGAACGCGCGTCAGCTCGTTGGATAGCCCGATCTGGGCCTCGCCGCTCACCTTGGGCGCGCTGTCAACAGCCTGCTGCGTCGCGCGAGCAAGTTGCTTGGGATCGGCGCCGATGCGCTCGATAATGACCGAGATGTTGCGCTCGCCGCTGGTGAGCAGCGCGCTCAGCAGGTGGACGGGCTCCACCGCGCCGGCGTTCGCGTCGCCCGCGATACCAATTGCCGTCTGCAGCGCTTCCTTGGAGGTCATCGCCAGCTTGTCGATCCTCATATTCATCACCTCTCCTGGGTTGCGCGCGCCGGCGCCCCGGGCTTGCGACCCTTAGCGCCGTTGCGCACGCGGGCCACCCTACGGGGCGGCCCATCGTTTAATCGAGGCTATTGTTTCCGACCAGGCTGGTTTCTAAACACAAATCTAAGTCTCCATATATAAGATTTCTTAAGCGCATATATAACAGAGGTTACTCCGGCATTTGCCGAACCGCCCTATGCCCGGCGTTCCATATCAAGGTCGCGCATGGCTTCCTTCACGCCGTTTTTGACCGCCGCTTTGATGAGGAAGTAACTCACCACAAACGCCAGCACTATGGGGACGATGAGCAGCAGCGCCCATACAAGCACCAACACGGTCTCCGTTACGCCAAAGCCGGACATAAGCTCTCCAATCTTTTGCAGTAGACATACCAGCGGTGTACCCAGAAGAGCGTGCAAGATGTAGCAAAGGGCGCACGGTATCCGCCACGCGCCCCAAAGCTCGGCAAAAGGAAAACAGGATCGCTAACTGCAGTTTTAGCAAGTTTTAGTTTCTTTTAGCAAGTTTTAGCAAACAGCCGCCTCTAATCTAGCGCATGCAGATGTGGACGATAAAATCTGGACGAGAACCCTCAAAACGCGAAAGGGCGCCTGGCATGCAGCCAAGCGCCCTTTGTTGTTCAGTTGCCGCCACCCATAAGGCGGCCCAGCGCATGCAGCGCGCAAGCGCCTACAGCGAGCCGCCGCCCAGAAGGCCGCGCAGCACCTGCTCCGGATTCGCGCTGCCGTCGCGCGGAGCCAAGGCCGTGATGCGCTTCTGCATCTTCAGCTCATGCAGCTCGTCCTGCGCGCGGCGCAGCTGCTCGCGCAGCTTCTCGTTCTCGCGCTCGCGCTCCTCAGCCCGCTCCTTCATATCGAGGATGCGGACCACGCCGGCAAGGTTGATGCCCTCGTCCGTAAGCTGGTTGATAAGCTCCAGGCGCTCGATATCGCTTTGCGAGTACAGGCGGGTGTTGCCGCCCGAGCGCTTGGGATTGACCAGGCCCTTGGACTCGTAGACGCGCAGGGTCTGCGGGTGCATGCCCGTGAGCTCAGCGGCCACACTGATCATATACAGCGGCTTGTCGCGTCCATCTTGGGACATTGTTAACTCCTCACCCTAGGCGTGCTGGCAACTCTTACATCTTAGCGCGGAAACGGTCGACCTTCTCGCGATAGTCGCGCTGGTCGGCTTCCAACAGGGACTCAAGGCTTTCGCGCTCTTGGTCGGAAAGACGCGAGGGCGTCTGCACCACGATCTTGACCAGCAGCGCGCCGTTGCGACCGCGATGCTTTACGTCCGGCGCGCCCATATCCTTGAAGCGGAAGGTCTTACCCGTCTGCGTACCCGCCGGAACCTTAAGGCGAACCGTGGCGCCGCCCGGGGTGGGAACGTCCACCTGGCAGCCCAGCGCCGCCTCGTAGATGGAGATGGGCAGGTCCATATTCACGTCTGCACCCTTGCGCTTGAACAGCGGGTGCTCCTCGACGTGCGTGGTAACCACCAGGTCGCCGCGCTCGCCGCCGCCGGTACCGTACTCGCCGCGCCGCTTGTAGCGCAGCTTGCCGCCATCCACCGCGCCGGCGGGCACGGAGACCGTTATGGTCTGCTGTTCGCCGGTGGAAGGAATGCGGTAGGTCACCTTATGCGTCACGCCGCGAAACGCGTCCTCCGCCGTAACGTCCACGGTCAGGGACAGATCGCTGCCCTTGCGGCTGCGCGCACGCGCCCCCGCGGCGCCGCCCATGCCACCCATGCCGCCGCCAAACCCCTGGCCCCAATCAGAGCCGAAGGCGCCCTCGCCACGCAGGATGCTGTCGAAGATATCGCCCCAGCCCGCACCGGCGCCTCCCGTGTAGGTATAGCCGCCGGCACCGGGCATGCCGCCAAACATCAGTAGCTGGTCGTATTCTTTGCGCTTCTTCGCGTCAGACAGGGTCTCGTACGCTTCGCTGATCTCTTTGAACTTCGCCTCGTCGCCGCCCGCATCCGGGTGGTATTTCTGGGCGAGTTTGCGAAACGCCGTCTTGATGTCCTTGTCGGAGGCGTCGCGTGATACGCCGAGGACGTCGTAGAAGTTCTTACCCTGTGGCATCGTCTGCCTCCTTTCTTCAAAACGAAACCAGAGCGCGTCGCCAAGAACCCCAAGTGGGTCCACGACAACGGCTCTGGTCCCGCAAAGGGCTCCGGTCGCGATCAGCTTCCGAAGCCCTGTCTACTTACTCGTTGGCGTCCTGGGCCTCATCGGCCTCGGGCTCCGGCGCGGGGCGCTTCTCGCCACCGTAGGTGACCGTCACCATCGCGGGACGCAGGACCTTGCCGCCCATGCGATAGCCCTTCTGGTACACGTCGTTCACCGTCTCGTCGTACTGGCTGGCGTCCTCAACGCGGCCCACCGCCTGGTGGACGTTGGGATCAAACGCCTCGCCGGCAGGATCAATGACCTCGGCGCCCTCATGCTCCAGCACGCCCATGATCTTGACGCGGACGGCATCCACGCCATCGACAAACTGGCTAAAGCTCTCAGAAAGCTCCTGGGCGCGAGCGTGGTCAAGCGCGCGCTCCATGTCATCGATCGCAGGCAGCAGCGCCATCACAAGCTTCTCGGTCGCGCGGTCGCGCTCCTCGTTGCGCTCGCGGGCGGTGCGGCGACGATAGTTCTCCCAGTCCGCCTGCAGGCGGGCGTGGCGCTCGACGGCGTCCTTCGCCTTTTCTTCGGCGGACGAGGCGGCCTCGGCAGCTTCCTCCAACTCGTGGCGAACCTGCTCCAGCTCTTTGACGGCCTTTTCATATTTGAACTTAAAGTCGTTCTCGGCAGCCTCTTCACCGGCGCGGATGGCGGCCTCGACCATTTCCTCCTCAGTCATGGCCGGAGCCTCCGCCTCGGCGTCGACAACTTCCTCGACAACCTCGGGCGCTACGGTCTCTTCTTCGGTCTCGGGTGCATCAACTTCCTCAACCGACTCAACAGGGATCTTCACGTCCTTCTCCTTACGCGGGGACATCGTTAGTTGTTGGAATCGTCGTCAACGACCTCGTAGTCGGCATCGACCACGTCGTCGTCAGAGGAGGAACCATCGGCAGCGGAAGCCTGCTGAGCGTCAGCGTAAACCATCTGAGCGAGTTCGTAGGCAACGGACTGCAGGTTGTCGCCAGCGGACTTGATGGCGTCGATATCGGAGCCCTCGAGTGCCTTCTTGGCGTCGGCGATAGCGCTCTCGGCCTTGCTCTTGAGGTCGCCGGAAACCTTGTCGCCCAGCTCGTTCAGAGTCTGCTCGGTGGAGTAGCACAGGGAGTCGGTCTGGTTGCGGGCCTCGACCTCTTCCTTCTGCTTCTTGTCCTCCTCGGCATGGGACTCGGCGTCCTTGACCATGCGATCGACTTCCTCGTCCGAAAGAGCGGTGGAACCGGAAATGGTGATGGACTGCTCCTTGCCGGTGCCCTTGTCCTTAGCGGAAACCTTCACGATGCCGTTGGCGTCGATGTCGAAGGTAACCTCGATCTGAGGCACGCCGCGGCGGGCAGCCGGGATGCCGGAGAGCTGGAACTTGCCCAGGGACTTGTTGTCGCGTGCAAGCTCACGCTCGCCCTGCAGGACGTTGATCTCGACGCTGGTCTGGTTGTCGGCAGCGGTGGAGTAGACCTCGGTCTTGCTGGTGGGGATGGTGGTGTTGCGGTCGATCATCTTGGTCATGATGCCGCCCATGGTCTCAACGCCCAGGGACAGCGGGGTCACGTCGAGCAGCAGGATGCCCTCGACATCGCCGGTGAGAACGCCGCCCTGAACGGCAGCGCCGTTGCAGACGACCTCGTCCGGGTTCACGGACATGTTGGGCTGCTTACCGGTCATGTTCTTGACCAGATCCTGAACGGCGGGCATACGGGTGGAACCGCCGACCAGAATGACCTCGTCCACCTCGTTCAGCGAAACGCCGGCGTCGCGCAGAGCCTTGGTAACGGGCTGCTTGCAGCGCTCGAGCAGGTCGCGGGTGATGCGCTCGAACTCGGCGCGGGTCAGGGTGTAATCAAGGTGCTTGGGGCCGGTGGCGTCAGCGGTGATGAAGGGCAGGTTGATCTGGGCCTGCTGAGCGGAGGAGAGCTCCTTCTTGGCGTTCTCGGCCGCCTCCTTCAAGCGCTGCAGAGCCATGGCATCGCTGCGCAGGTCGATACCGTTGTCCTGCTTGAACTTGTCGGCCATCCAGTCGATGACGCGCTGATCCCAGTCGTCGCCGCCCAGGTGGTTATCGCCGTTGGTAGCGAGAACCTCGAAGACGCCGTCGGCGAGGTCGAGCAGGGACACGTCGAAGGTGCCGCCGCCCAGGTCGAAGACCAAGACCTTCTGCTCCTGGGTCTTCTTGTCCAGGCCGTAGGCCAGAGCGGAGGCGGTGGGCTCGTTGACGATGCGCTTGACGTTGAGGCCAGCGATGCGGCCGGCATCCTTGGTGGCCTGGCGCTGGGCGTCGTTGAAGTAGGCGGGGACGGTGATGACGGCGTCGGTGATGGTCTCGCCCAGATACTTCTCGGCGTCGGCCTTCATCTTGGACAGGATCATCGCGGAGACCTGCTCGGGGGTGTACTCCTTGCCCTCGATCATGACGACGCAACGGCCGTTGGCGCCCTCCTTGACCTCGTAGGGAACGGTCTTCAGCTCGTCCTGGACCTCGGAGAACTTGCGGCCCATGAAACGCTTGATGGAGAACACGGTGTTCTTGGGGTTGGTGACGGCCTGGTTCTTAGCGGCCTTGCCCACGATGCGGTCGCCGTCGGCGCGGAAGCCCACGACGGACGGGGTGGTGCGGTCGCCCTCTGCGTTCACGATGGTAGTGGGGGTGCCGCCCTCCAGGACCGCCATGGCGGAGTTGGTGGTACCGAGGTCGATGCCGAGGATCTTGCTCATAGTAATCATCCCTTCTTGGGGTTGGACCGCGCTCCCCGAGTCGCCGTGAAGCAGCGGTGCCTTTTTCGTTCGGTAGTACTATATCCCCTTAAGTATCGCGATATACAAAATCTAAGTCAATTCATATAAGATTTCTTATTTCGTCCGCCCTAAAGTTACTTTAGTGAGCACGCCACGTGCGCTGAGCATGGGATTCTCTAGCCGGTGCTCTTGTTTTGGCCACACCGGCGGACCTCCGTCATCTTCACATTGCTCCACAATCATGCAAGTGGGCTTCATGACGCCGCGCTTTGGCGCGCCCGCTGAAATCGCGCTCCGGTTGGACTTGCACGTCCGCTGAAATCGCGCTCCGGTTGCGCCCGTTTGCTGAAAATGCGGTTCAGTTGGACTTGGCGCTGCTGGAAATGACCTCCAGTTGGAGTTGGGCGCTTAGGCACAACAGATCTCTCCAGGGAAACTGCAGGTAATGGCGGCGCAGCCACAATCTCCTCGCTGGCGCAACTCCAACTGAAGGCTGTTTTCAGCAGTCGAGTGCGCACGAAGGCATTTTTCAGCAGAGCGCAAGTTCAACTGAAGGCAAAAAAACAGCAACCGCATCACGCCGAGCCATGTAGGCACCTCAAAGCCATCCCTCAAGCAATCAGCCGCTGCCCAAACCTGTGCCGCTCTTTATTAAAGATACTTTTCCTAGGAATGCATCCCAATTATTAGAAGTGAGAGTATGGGCGCAGGCAAGCCCTCTACCTGCATGTTTTCAACCCATAGCAAAAGTGATCTCTAGTAAGCCTTAGCTGACTCGGTGAACGGTATGAAGAAGCTCACCGCGAGGACTTGCAAACCCCTTTACTCGCGGTATATTTGACCCGACCGACCGATGCCTATCGCCTAAGCGCATCGGACTATAGAGAGGAAACTACCATGGCTCATCCCGTAATTGATGCCGACGAGTGCATCGCTTGTGGCGTTTGCGTTGACGCTTGCCCCGCTGGTGTTCTGGAGCTCAACGACGTCGCTACCGTCGCTGACGAGGATTCCTGCGTTGCCTGCGGCGCCTGCCAGGACGCTTGCCCCGCTGGCGCGATCACCGAGATCGTCGACGAGTAACATCGTCCGCGCACCCGCGTGCTAAAGAGAACCCGGCTCGAAGCGGATAATCCGCCGAGCCGGGTTTTTTGTTGCACCCCTAGACAACGAAGCCCAACGAAGCCGCAGCGGGATACTGCAGGCAGCTCCGGCGAAGCGGCCCCACGGGCTTACCCGCCGGATCCGTCCGCCATCGCATGAGGCCCCGCCGCGACATCGGGCTCGACGCCGCGCCGCTACTCCAAATCATCCTCATAGGGCATGACCTCTGCCAGGTAGCCCTTCTCTGCCAGCGCCGCCTCTATCTCGTCCAACTCCTCTTCAGAATCCGCCACGATGCGGTGGAAATGATAGCCGCTGGTAACGGTCATAAGAGGAAAGCTCTTGCCCGTCTCGATACCCTTGATATAGCGGGCGACGTCGCGCCGGTTGCGCACGTCCAGATCCGCGGTGATCTTGCCGTAAACGCGGTGGTTGACCATCACGTTGGTGACCGCGCCGCCCAAGTCGACAATGGTATTGAGCTCGTCCTCCACATCGTCCACCGTGTGATGCACCTTCACCAGGCGCGTGGGCAGCTCGGCGACCGCGCCCTCGCGCAGAACGTAGCCGCGCGCCGTGGCGACCACGTCATGGCCGTTGGCGCGCAGCAAGGCGATGTCTTGGACGATGACCTGCCGGCTCACGCCCAGGGCCCGCGCCAGCGCGCTGCCGGAGACGGGCGAGGCGGCACGCTGCAGCTCGCCCATAAGCTCGAGCCTGCGTTCGCGACCCGTCATCACTTGTCCTCACCCGCGCGCAGCGCGGTATCGGCAGCGCCCGCCGCCACGCCCTCGTCCCCGATCATGCGCAGGTGCTTGAGCGACAGATCCAAAATGCCGGCCGAATGCGTAAGCGCGCCGGAAGAGATCACGTCGACGCCCAGGTCCGCCAGCTCGCGGATGCTGTCCAGGTCCACGTTGCCGGACGCCTCCACCACGGCGCGCCCGTCGATAAGCGCGATCGCCCGGGCCATGTGGTCGCGGTCCATGTTGTCCAGCATGATGATGTCCGCGCCGGCGTCCACGGCCTCGCGCACCATGTCGAGCGTCTCGCACTCCACCTCGATTGTGCACGTAAACGACGCATGGGCGCGCGCCGCCGCGACCGCCTGCGCAATGCCGCCCGCCGCGTCGATGTGGTTGTCCTTGAGCATGACCGCGCTCGAAAGGTTGTAGCGATGGTTGGCGCCGCCGCCCAGGCGCACGGCCTCCTTCTCGAAGATGCGCATGCCGGGCGTGGTCTTGCGCGTGTCTGCCAGCACGGTCTTGGTGCCCGCCAGCGCGTCCGCCATGCGACGCGTGTAGGTGGCGATGCCGCTCATGCGCTGCAGGTAGTTCAGCGCCACGCGCTCGCCGGACAGCAGCACGCGCGCGTCGCCATAGACCATGGCGAGCAGCTGGCCGTTCTCGACGCGCTCGCCGTCTTGCACGCGGGCATCCACGCGCGTCGAGGGGTCGAGCAGCGTAAACGCGCGCTCAAATACGCCCAGGCCGGCAATAACGCCGTCCGCCTTGGCAATCAGCTGCACTTGCGCCTCGCGACGGGCGGGGCACACGGACATGGTGCTGATGTCCTCGCTGGTAATGTCCTCTTGCAGGGCGCGGCGAATGTACTCGTCCGCCACAAGGTTCATGGTGATGGGGTTCATGGGTCCTCCTAGTGGGCCTTGGATTATTTGGACGAGGATTCGCCACGCACCGGACTCGCGGGATCAGATGCGTTGGGCGCGGAACTCGCGGGCGCCGCGCACAGGCGGTCGATCGATGCGTCGATGCCGGTTGCGCGGTGCGCCCCGTCTAGCGCCGGCTCCCCCGTAGCCTCAACTTCAAGCGAGCGGCCCGTGGCGATGTTGTACGCCGCGCGGCGCGCGAACACCAGAGCCTCCAGCAGGCTGTTGCTTGCAAGGCGATTGCGCCCATGGACGCCGTTGCAGCTGGTCTCGCCCGCGGCGTACAGGCGGGGCATAGAAGTTGCGGAATCGCGGTCCACCCGCACGCCGCCCATGAAGTAATGCTGCGTGGGCACCACGGGGATGGGCTCGTCCAAAATATCGCGGCCCTCTTCCAAGCAGCGCTGGCGAATGTTCACAAAGTGCTCGCGCACCACCGCAGGGTCCACGGGGGCGAAGCTCAGCCACTCGTGCTCCGAGCCGTCTGCGCGCATCTGCTCGCGAATGGCAGCGGCCACCACGTCGCGCGGCTGGAGCTCGTCGACAAAGCGCTCGCCTGCCTGGTTGAGCAGCACCGCGCCCTCGCCGCGGCAGCTCTCAGAGATAAGAAACGTGCGCCCCGGTCGCTGCGAATACAGGCCGGTGGGGTGAATCTGCACGTAGTCCAAATGCTCCGTCTCAAGGCCATACTTGGTCGCCAGATACACTGCGTCGCCCGTGAGCTGGGGAAAGTTGGTGGAATGCTGGTAGACGCCACCAATGCCGCCCGTCGCCAGCAGCGTGGCGCCCGCATGGATCTCAAAGGCGGGGGCGGGACGGGTGCCGGCAGCGGGGTCGCCGGCCGCGGGGTCGCCGGCAGCGGGGGCGGTCGCGTCCTCTGGCATAAGCTCGTCGATGGTCCGGACGGATTGCTCCTCCGTCACCGGGCAGGCCACAACGCCGCGGCACTCTCCCTCCTCGACCAGCAGATCGATCATGGCCGTGTGGTCCAGAATCTCCACGTTGGGCAGTTGCTGCACGCGCTCTAGCAGCTTGGACGTAATCGCCTTGCCCGTAACGTCCCTGTAAAAGGCGATGCGCGGACGGGCATGCGCGCCCTCGCGGGTAAACGCCAGCGAGCCATCCGCCTCGCGATTGAACTCCACGCCCAACGCCACCAGGTCGTTGATGACCGAACGGCTGGAGCGAATCATAATGTCCACGCTCTCGCGACGGTTCTCGAAATGCCCCGCGCGCATGGTGTCCTCAAAAAAAGAATCGCAGTCATCGCCCTCCGGCAGCACGCAGATGCCGCCCTGGGCAAGCATGGAGTCGCACTCGTCCAGCTCTCCCTTTGAAAGCATGACCACGCGCGAGGTGGCGGGCAGGTTCAGCGCGGCATACAGGCCGGCCACGCCGCAGCCCACAATGACAACATCACAGTCCATCTGCTCCCCTTTCTAGCGGGCCGCGTACTCAAGCATGCGGTCGAGCGTCAGCTTTGCCTGGGGCGCCGCGGCGGGGTCGACCGCGACCTCGCCCAAACCCGCCTCCAGGCACGCCGCCACCTTTTCCAGGGTGACCATGTCCATATCGCGGCAGGTGGGAGGCGTATGAGTGAAATAGAAGCGCTTGGAGGGACAGCGTCGCTGCAGCTCATAGAGGACGCCGCGAACCGTGACCACGATGAACTCGTCCGCGTCGCTCGCCTCTGCGGCCGCGATAATGCCGGAGGTCGCGCCTATGTAGTCGGCCTCCGCCAGGACCTGCTCGGTGCATTCGGGATGCGCCAGCACTCGCGCGGCGGGATGCTGGGCCTTGAGCTCTCGAAGCTCGTCCAAAGACACCTCTTCATGGCGAGGGCAGCAGCCCTGGTTGAGGATGATGTGCTTGTCCGGAACCTGCTCGGCCACATAGCGGCCCAGGTTACGGTCGGGAATAAACAACACGTGATGCTGCGGCAGCTCGGAGACAATCTTGACGGCGTTGGACGAGGTCACGCAGACGTCGCTCCAAGATTTGACTTCTACCGTTGAGTTGACGTAGCAGGCGACCGCGAGGTCGTCGCCGTATCGCTCGCGTGCGGCCTCCACCGTTTCGCGCTTGACCATGTGAGCCATGGGGCAGTCCGCCGCGGGCTCGGGCAGCAGCACGGTCTTGGACGGATTGAGCAGCTTGGCGCTCTCGCCCATAAACTCCACGCCGCACAGCACAATGGTCTGCTGCGGCAGGCTGACGGCGAGCTTGGCCAGGTAAAACGAGTCGCCCACGTAATCTGCCGCTGCCTGGACCTCCGGCGCCACGTAATAGTGCGCCAGGATCACGGCGTCGCGATCCTGCTTAAGCCGGGCGATGCGCTCAAGCAGATTCTGCGCATCGGCGTCCTTAGCGAGATCGCCATTCAATTGTCGATTCATTATTGTCTCCCCCTGTTTGACGCGCCCGCGCGGACGCGCTCTCAATCGTTGGGGAAAGTATGGCACCAGACCATACACCTGACAAGACAGGTGTAAAGACTGTTAACGTTTCATGCACATGAGGCGCCACCGACCCGCGGCGCGGACGGGCTCGCCCAGAACATGGCGCAGACTTGCCGTGAGGCGGCCGGGAGCGAATCTCTAGTACGGAGCGGCGGCGGGACGAATCTGCTTGAGGTACGCCCACATGCGCTGCTTGGCCGCGCGATCCGCAAGCGCCGCCTCGAATCCGTCGAGCGCCAGCACGCGGCGACCCCGCACGGGGGCCACCAGACCCGGCATAAGCATCGCCGTGTTAAAGTCCTCGATAGCGGCAAGGGCGTCCGCGTACGCCTCGCGCATAAGCGCCGTCGCGGCATCGTCCAGCAAAATCACGGCCTCCGGATCGAACGCCTCTACGGCCTCGCGGAAAAACTCAACCGAAAGCGGGCCGCCCAAGACGCCGGCAGACGCATCCGCCCCCTCACCATACACGGCGGCCATACCGCAGAAATCCTCGGGCGCAAACCCCACCGCGGAAAGGGCGGAGCGCAACGCGTTGCCGTCAGCGCCCGCCAAGAGCTCGCCGCCCGCGATCTCCGCCGCGTTAAGATCGCCCTTTACCAGCAAAACGGGCGAAAACCCGTTGCCCACGGCGCGCAGGCCGCGCGACACCAGAGACTCAAGCTCCTGGTTCGCTTGATTATGCAGGGCGGATTTGCGATCGGCGGTAGAGATGTTCATGGGATTCCCTCTTTCTCTTATGCCGCACCATTCTACCGCGCAGACGGCGTCTCGCAATGTCGGTAACCTTGTCACATAAACCGTTGCAAGCATTGGCGCAACTTGGGTATAACGCTTGTCGATGAGATAAACCACCGCGCGCCGTAGCGTCGCGGGCACGCCAATAGGAGGAACCATGGCAAACATCACCGAGGTCACCATGGCCAATTTTAACGATCTGCTGAACGAGGACGCCCCCGTCCTGGTCGACTTCTGGGCACCGTGGTGCGGCCCCTGCCGTACGCTCTCCCCCATCGTCGACGAGATCGCCGATGACCTTGCCGGCCAGATCAAGGTCGCCAAGTGCAACGTGGACGAGAACCAGGATATCGCCATGAAGTACGGCGTCATGTCCATCCCCACCCTGGTTCTGCTCAAGGGTGGTCAGGAAATCGCCCGCACCGTGGGCGCCATGCCCAAAGCCAAGCTCATGGCGGAGCTGCAGGCGCACCTGTAAACCCCGCCCCGCCCGCGAGGGCAAACCAACAGCCCCCTTCCGCCCCGGCGCCCTCCCCTTCTGGCGCCGGGGTTTCTTTTTGCCCCGACTGTCCAATAACAACACGCATGAAGACAGGCGCAGCCATCCCGCTGCGCAGTTCTTGAGGATAATTGCATCAATTTTAAAAAGTGCTGAGTAGACCCCAGTGGCCTAACGCCGCTACCTCGAATTTCGATATGTTATTGATTTGGTATACAAAACAAATCTCAAAAGTCGTGCAATTATCCGTAAGAACCGTGAAAGCCCCGCCGTAGTACACTGAACCAACAGCGACACAACCGTCCGTTTTTTGGACCTACCCCAGGAGGAAGCCATGCATGACGTGGGAATGAACATGAGCCAGCTCGCCATGAGCGTCAAGCAGGTCGACGACACCATCCAGCTTGCCCATGAATGGAGTCACCAGCTGCTGCACGCCACCGAGAACTTCGACATGGAACGCATCGGCGCCAAACTCGAAGCCGCCATGGCCGCCCTGCACGAAGCCCACGATGCACTCGAGGGCTACGAGGACGCCATAGAGGCCGACCACAACTCCGTTGGCTCCGTAAAGCTGGTGTAGGCGGTGGCCACCACCCCGGGCGCAGCCGCCGAGCTCGCCCGCTTCTCCATCGCCGTTCCGGAGGACCTGCTCCGCGCGTTCGACGAGCAGATCAAGCGCCGCGGCGACAACGCCAACCGCTCGGAGGCTATCCGCGACCTCATCCGCTCCTCGCTGGTCGAGGATGCGCAACGCACGCCAGACGCGCAGGTCATAGGTTCGCTCACCATGATCTACGATCACCACACCGGCGACCTCACCCGTCGTTTGGACGAGGTCCAGCACGACTACACGGACGAGATAGTCTCGACCATGCACGTGCACCTGGACCACCACAACTGCCTTGAGATTCTCGCCCTCAAGGGCCGCGGCGAGCGCGTCTACGAGCTCGCCGACAAGCTACTGGGCCTGCGCGGCGTCTCCCATGGCGAGCTCACCTGCGCGGCGACCGACTCCAGCCTCGAGCTGTAGCGGCATCCGTCGCGCAACGCCCGCTGCGGCGCAGCCCGCACCGCGCCGCGCCGCGCGACGGCACCCCAAAAGTTAGGAACATGTATGACCGACGCCCTCATCCATATCACCGGCATTGTCCAGGGAGTCGGCATGCGTCCCTTTGTCTTTCGCGAGGCCGTTGCCAACCGCATATCCGGCTGGGTGCTCAACGCCGGCGACGGCGTACACATCGAGGCTCATGGCGCGGACGAGGATATGCGCAAGTTCGTGCGCGCGCTTTCCGCCCACGCGCCCGCCGCATCCCGCATCGAGCGCGTGGCGGTAACCCCGCTCGAGAACCATCCGCCCCGCAACGGCGACGCGGCCTCCGCCCCTGGCGCGCCTGCGTTCATCATCCGCACGTCAGAGGACAAAACCGCCCACACCACGCTGGTCTCGCCCGACATCGCCACCTGCCCGGACTGCGTCCGCGAGCTCTTCGACCCCACAGACCGGCGCTACCACTACCCCTTCATCAACTGCACCAACTGCGGACCGCGCTTCACCATCATCCGCGACCTGCCCTATGACCGCGCCATGACCTCCATGGACCGCTTCCCCATGTGCCCCGCCTGCGCCGCCGAATACGCCGATCCGCTCGACCGGCGTTTCCACGCCCAGCCGGACGCCTGCTTTGAGTGCGGCCCGCACATCACGTGGCGCGAGCGCGATCCTCAGCCCGGCACCGCGCCCGACGCCGGGCCAGTCCCCGCCATTGGGCGCACCCGCCAAGAAAGCGACGCCATCATCGAGCGCTGCCGCGAACTCATCGCCGCAGGGAACATCGTCGCCATCAAGGGCTTGGGCGGCTTTCACCTCGCCTGCGACGCCGCCAATCAGGCCGCGGTGCTCGAACTCCGCCGCCGCAAGCGCCGCTCCAACAAGCCGCTCGCCATCATGGTGCGCGACATCGACCGCGCCCGCGCCCTTTGCCATGTGGACGAGGACGAGCAGCAGCTGCTCACAGGATCGGTACGGCCCATCGTCCTGCTGCGACGCCGCAAGTCCGCGCCCGGCGCCCGCCCGGCAACCGCGCCCGCAGTCGCGTCGGCGGTCGCGTTCGACCTGCCGGAGCTGGGCGTCATGCTACCCTATACGCCCCTGCAGCACCTGCTGCTGGCGGCCTGCGAGAAAACCGGCGTCACCGCGCTAGTCATGACCAGCGGCAACGTCAGCGAAGAACCCATCGAAACAGACGACGAGCTTGCCTGGGAGCACCTAGTCGCCGCCGGCATCGCCGACGCCCTGCTGGGCAACGACCGCGACATCCTCTCGCGCTACGACGACTCCGTGGTGTGCATCGTCGACGGTACCGCCATGCCCGTGCGCCGCGCCCGCGGGTACGCTCCGCAGCCCCTTCCGCTGCCCGTACGCCCATTGCCGCCCGCCACCCAAAACGCCCCCATCGCGCAGGACGCCTGCATCCTGGCGTGCGGAAGCGAGCAGAAGGCCACGCTCGCCCTCACGCGCGAGAACGCGGACGGCTCGGCCAGCTGCTTCTTGTCCCAGCATATCGGCGACATAGAGAACGCCGAAACCCTCGACGCGTGGCACGCCGCGCGCGAGCGCCTCACCGGCCTCTTCGACCTGCGGCAAACCACCATCGCGTGCGACCTGCACCCCACCTACCTTTCAAGTCAGTGGGCGCGCCAGCAGGCAGCGCAGCACCAAGCCCCGCTCGTAGAAGTCCAGCACCACCACGCCCACATCGCCGCCGTCATGGCCGAGCACTCCCGCCGCGACCGCATCCTGGGTCTGGCGTTCGACGGTACCGGCGCGGGCACGGACGGCACCGTGTGGGGCGGCGAGTTGCTGCTCTGCGACCTTGGCGGCTACGCTCGGGCGGGATCGCTCGCGCCGTGGCGCCTGCCGGGCGCGGCGGCATCGGTGCGTGACGCCCGCAGAAACGCCCTGTCCCTCCTTTACGCTGCCGACTTGCTGGACCACCCCGGCGCGACGACAGCGCTCGGCAAACTTGATCCAACGATGCGCGAGGTCACGCTGCAGATGGTCGAGCGCGGCATCAACAGCCCGCTCACCAGCAGCATGGGCCGCCTCTTCGACGCCGCCTCGGCCCTGCTGGGCATCTGCGGCACCGCCACCTACGAGGGAGAACCCGCGATCCTCTTGGAGACCGCCGCATGGCGCGCCCACGACCGCAACGCGCCCGCCATCGACCTGCCCTCCTTCGCGCTGTCCTGTCAAGGCCCCGCAGAACCAGACTTCCAGACCCGCTCGCATATGGCGCGCGTGGACGAGGAGCTTCCGAAGCGCCGCCTGACGCTCGATCCCGCACCTGCGCTGCAAGGCGTTCTCGATGGACTTCATGCCGGCGCGCCTACGGATGCGTTGGCCTTAGCGTTCCACCAATCCGTCGCCCGCTCTGTTTGCGCCGCCGCGGAAGACATCTGCCGCGATGCCGGCATCCATACCGTCGCCCTCTCCGGCGGCGTCTTCATGAATCGCCTGCTGCTGCAGCTTATCCGCGACGGCCTTGAGGACGAGGACCTCGAAGTCCTTATCCCGCGCAGCGTCCCCGTCAACGATGGGTGCATCGCTTACGGGCAAGCAGCGGTCGCTCGGCAGCGCTTGAGCCTGGCCTAAACCAGCTGCTCGGCAGTTCCGTCTACGACGATCAAGTCCGCAGCACCCTCGCCCGCAACAATAGCCCCGTCCGCAGCACCCTCGCCCGCAGCGGCAACCTCGTCCGCAGACGGAATCGAAGCGGCAGCGCCCGGGCGCGAGACAGCGATCGACGCCGCGCATGCAGCCGTAGCCATTGCCGCAAGTGCGCTGCCGCCCAACGCGATTCCCGCCAAGAAATAACCCGTGAACGTGTCGCCAGCTGCCGTGGTGTCCACCGCCTTGCAAGGACATGCCGGCACGTGCGTGCACGCGGCGCCGTCAATAAGATAGGCTCCCTGCGCCCCCAGCGTCATGACGACGCACGTGGAGCGGAAGCGCTCGCCCAACGCGCGGGCCACCGCCGCCCAATCACCCGCGGTCGCGTCAGCCCCCGTGGTCGCGGTGGCCTCTCCAGCATCGATATCGGCACTGTCCACAGAAGCGGCGCCCAGCGCTTTGAGCAGCTGCATCGCTTCGATTTCGTTCACCAGCAGGTAGTCGACCTTATCCAAAGGCAGGTCCATAATCGACGCATCGAAGGGCGAGGGATTGAGCGCGACCTGCATGCCGCGGTCCGCCGCCTGGTCGATAACCTCGTCCACCAAATTAACCTCGTTTTGCAGCACCACCATGTCGCCGGGCCCATAAAACGCCAGCGAGCGGCGAACCAGCTCGGGCGTCACACGGCGGTTGGCGCCACCGTATAAGATGATGCAGTTGTCGCCCGCGTCATCATTTTGGATAACGGCGAGCCCAGTGCGCTCGTCCTCAAGCACCTGCACGCGCGCCACATCAACGCCCGCCGCCTCAAGCTCGCCCAGCAAAAACGCGCCGTCCGCTCCCACGCAGCCGGCAAACGCTACGTCCAGGCGCCCCGACGCGGCGCGCGCGAGCGCTATCGCCTGGTTAAGCCCCTTGCCGCCGGCGCAACGAACCACGCTGGTCGCCGCCAGCGTCTCGCCGCGCGCAACCATATGAGGCACGCGATACGTGTCGTCGATGTTTGCAGATCCAAAGCACAAGATGCTCATGATGCCTCCCGGGCGCTGCGGCCAGCGCAATCTATGGTCGCTTGGATGGGGTTTCTCTTTGGGATTATCGCACGGGCGGGGACGCCGCGGGCTGCATTTGCACGGCAGCGAAGCGCGGCAAGGGGCCTGGAGCGGCGCCTTCTGTCCCAAGCCGGGCGCTAGGCCATACACCCCAAGCCGCCGCGCAGGCATCCAAAAAGCCGTTAGCGAACCGCTTGGAGCAAGTTGCCCAGGACCTTCTGGAATCCCAGCGCGTCCACCAGGCTCAAAACCAACGCATTAGACGGTGTCGCATTCCCCGAGGCCTTCGCGACGCCAGCATCCGCGCCGTCGCCCGCAGCGACAAGCCGCGTCTCGCCACGGTCGTCCTGGCCCAAGCCAATCTCAACAACGCCGCGCACTCCTTGAAACAGGTCGGGCGCGAGCACGTAGAGTAGCGGCACCGCATCGTGCACCACGCACACGCCATGCGGCCACGCGGCGGGATCGCCCTTGTAAAAGGACAGCATACGAGCCAGTGCGCAAAGGCGTTCGCTATCGCCATCGCGCATCGATGTCAGCTGCTCTGCGGACAGCCCGCTTCTGAGCGTGACGTCCAGCCCGCACATCACCACGGGCACGCCCGACGCAAAGACCATGTGCGCCGCCTCAGGATCCGCCCAAATGTTGTACTCCGCCCGCGGGGTCACATTGCCGCCGCAGGTAGACCCACCCATAATGACCACGTCTTGAATGCGGGCAGCGTCATCTGGAAACGCGCGCAACAGCAGGGCGATGTTGGCGAGCGGCCCCGTGGCCACCAGCCTCATGCGGCGCGCGGGCGCCAGCGAGCAAATGGCCTTGTGCATTGCCAGCACTGCAGAATCGTTGGCAAGAGCTCGGTCGCCCGCGGGGATCTCGACCTCGCCCAGGCCGTTCGCCCCGTGCACGTGGGCGGCATCGCACGCGGCGCGCACCAAGGGGCGGTTCGCCCCGCGGGCAACCGGCACGTGCGGAAGCGCCCAATAAGAGGCTAGTGCCAGCAGATTCGCCGTCGTCACGTCAAGCGGCATGTTGCCCGCAACGCTCGAAAGCCCATGCAGGCGCACGCGCCCCCGCTCAACCGCGCCGGAAAGGGCGGCCAGCATCACGGCGTCATCGATGCCGGGGTCGCAGTCAACCCACACATCGCTTACAACATAATCTTCCCAGGTCATGGCACCCCTCTTCTTCTGCGGCGAGCGCACCCGCGCGCTCTTGCGTTCCGCACCCATCATACCCACGCCAGCCGGCGGCGCGTGTCAGCCGGCGGCGCGTGTCAGCCAGCGGCGCGTGTCAGCCAGCGGCGCGTGTCAGCCAGCGGCGCGTGTCAAAAAAGCCTTTAGTGTGGAGGTTAGGACAAATAGTGCCTTAGTGCGGTCCGGAGAGGTCTCGAAGCGAATTCATTATGCATCAAGCCCCACCGTCCAAGCCATCTACCTCGACCGATACAAATACCGTATTCATAAGGTACCCATCTATCACCCTTTTTCACCACACTAACGTACTATTTGACACAATCCGAACCGCACTAAGCGATTATTTGTCCGAGCCTCCACACTAAGCGATTATTTGGCACACCCTCCATTTCGCAGCAAGGCGCTATTTGGCTCGGAGCCCGCTTGGGGCGGCCCGCCCCTCTCGCTCGGCCCCACTCCCCAGGACCACCCCCGCACCCCGGATCTGTCGCTCCCCAATCCGCGTCCAAACCAACGCTTGTCATTGGCGATGCCGCGCCAGCGGGGTACCATCTAGCAAGAAAACAATTCGCGCGCCCGCTCCGCCCAACACCGTGCGCGGCGGACGCCCCTACCCGTAAAAGAGGTCTTATGTGCCTTGCAGTTCCCGGTAAGATCCTGCAGATAAACCCCCTTGGCCGCGCGACGGTCGACATGCTGGGCGTCCAGCGCGAGGTGTCGCTGCGCCTGGTGCCCACCGCGCAGGTGGACGATTACGTGCTGGTGCACGCCGGCTTTGGCATCCAGGTGATCGACCCCGCAGAGGCGGAGGAGACCCTGCGCCTGGTGCGCGAGCTTCCCGACCTTTTTGACGAGGACCTGGCGCAGGCCGAGGCGGCAGAAGAGCTTTCCACGCAGGCGGAACCCTCGCTCGACGACGGCGGCGCCGCATGAGCGATATCAACTTCGGCGCCTTCCGCGACGCCGCGCTTGCCCGCCGGCTCATCGACTCCATCCACGCCATAGCGGGCGATCGGCAGATCAACCTTATGGAAGTCTGCGGCACCCACACGGTGAGCATTGGGCGATACGGTTTTCGCTCCATCATGCCCGCCGGCGTGCATCTGCTCTCCGGCCCCGGCTGCCCGGTCTGTGTCACCTCCAACCGCGACATAGACCACGCCATCGCGCTCTCGCGCCTAGACGGCGTGGTCATCGCCACCTTTGGCGACATGATGCGCGTACCCGGATCGACCACGTCGCTATCGCGCCAAAAGGCCGCCGGCCGCGACGTGCGCATCGTCTACTCCCCCCTAGACGCCGTGGAGCTCGCCCAGGCAAATCCGCACCTGCAGGTCATCTTTATGGGCGTGGGCTTCGAGACCACCACCCCCGCGATCGCGGCGACCATCCTCGACGCGTACGACCGCGGCATAGAGAACTTCTCCGTCTTCTGCGCCCACAAGACCACGCCGCCGGCGCTTCGCGCCATCGCCAGCGATCCGCAGACGCGCATCGACGGCTTCATCCTGCCGGGCCATGTCTCCACCATCACAGGGCTGGAGCCCTACCGCTTTTTGGTGGACGAGTTCTCTACCCCGGGCGTTGTCACCGGCTTCGAGCCCGTCGACGTGCTGGAGGGCATCGCCATGCTGGTCCGCATGGTTGCCGAGGGCGCGCCGGACATCCAAAACGCCTACCGCCGCGGCGTGGACCAGGGCGGCAACGCCGTCGCGCGCCAGCTGGTGCAGCAGGTCTTCGAGCCCGTCGACGCCACATGGCGCGGCCTGGGCACCATCCCCGCCTCCGGCCTGCGCATTCGAGACGAGTTCGCGCACCTGGATGCAAGCCGCCGCTTTGACGTCGACATCGAACCCACGCGCGAGGCCGCCGGCTGCCGCTGCGGCGACGTGCTGCGCGGCGTCATCACCCCCGGCGGCTGCCCGCTGTTTGGGCGCGCCTGCACGCCGGAAAAACCCGTGGGCCCTTGCATGGTCTCAAGCGAGGGCAGCTGCGCGGCCTACTATCGCTATCGCGAGGCATAGGCAAGCCGGCAAGGTGCAAAGACCCAGCAAGGTGCAAAGACCACGCCGGCGCCCATCCTCGTCCGCACCAACCCCGCCCCGGCGGCCCCGCCGCCCCGGCGGCCCCGCCGCCCCGGCGCCATCGCAACCAAGAAAGGGTGACCTTCACCATGGATACCTCAACAGACGCAACCGTCCTTCTTGGCCACGGGTCGGGCGGACAGATGATGAAGCGCATCATCGATGAGCTGTTTTTGGACGAGTTCAGCTCGCCGGAGCTCCTCGCCGGCAACGACGCCGGCGTCGCCCAGCTTGTCCCCACCGGTCGCATAGCCATGTCAACGGATAGCTTTGTAGTCACGCCGCAATTCTTCCCCGGCGGAAACATCGGCAGGCTCGCCGTGTGCGGCACCGTCAACGACGTCGCCACCTCCGGCGCGCGCGTGCGCTACCTCTCTTGCGGCTTCATCCTGGAAGAGGGGTATCCCATGGTGGACCTGCGAGCGATCGTCCACACCATGGCGCAGACCGCGCGCGAGGCGGGCGTCGCCATCATCACCGGCGACACCAAGGTGGTCGAACGCGGCGGCGCGGACGGCGTCTACATCAACACCGCAGGCGTGGGCGAGGTGCCCGCGGGCGTTGAGCTCTCCGGAGCGGCCTGCCGACCCGGTGACAAGGTGCTGGTCAGCGGCACATTGGGAGATCACGGCATCGCCATCATGAGCCAGCGCGAGGGCCTGGCGTTCTCCACCGCCATCGAGTCCGACGCCGCGCCGCTCAATCATCTCATCTACAACGTGCTCGACGCCGCACCGCATGCGCGCTGCTTCCGCGACCCCACGCGCGGCGGCCTTGCCAGCACCCTCAACGAATTCGCCGCCGCATCGGGCGTGGATATCTATGTGGACGAGGACTCCATCCCCGTGCGCCCAGAAGTCCGCGGCGCCTGCGAGATGCTGGGATACGACGTGCTGCAGGTTGCCAACGAGGGAAAGATGGTCGCCGTTGTCCCCGCGGACGAGGCCGACGCCGCGCTTGCCGCCATGCGCTCCAGCCGCTACGGCGAGAACGCCGCCATCATAGGCGAGGTTTGCGAGGCGGCCTCTACCGGGCGCGACGCACGCCCCACGGTTCGCGTCCGCTGCGGTTGGGGCTCCACGCGCGTGCTCGATATGCTGGTTGGCGAGCAGCTCCCCCGCATCTGTTAGCGCGAGAGCACGCCGCGCGCCCGCACGTCATCGCGTCCGTGCGCCCTCGCATCTGGCGGCCGCGGGCGCCCGGCGCCTCGAAACAAGCCTATACGGCGGTCTCGCCATCGGACGCAAGGCGGCTCATGCCGCGATTGAACGCCACCGAGAACGCCGCCACTACCGCCGCGGCGATCAGGCTGTCCGCGATGCGCCAAAACGCCGCCCCGCCCATGCCAAACATGGTCTGCGCCAATAGCATCGCCCCCATGGTGTTGAACGCCTGCGTCCAGTGGTATTTGCCGGATAGCCCGCAGCACATGCCCACCACCATGCCAAACACGGCTTGGACCAGGGGCGGAGCTGCCGGGTAAACCAAGCAGAACAGCGCCACGCCCACCGCGCTGAACCCCACGCGCCACCAGATGCGGTCGCGCACGGCCGTCGCGTACGGGGTCAACAGGCTCGACCCCACCAAGCCCATCCACATAAGGCGCTCCACGCCCAACACGTCGCCCGCAAAGAATGCAAGGGAGATGCCCAACGCCGCCCTGATATGGTAGCGGGTCTTGGGATTTTGCAGCGATGCCTCGTCCAAGGCCTGGACGATGGTTCTATACGGGTGCATCTCGCCGCGCTCGCGCGCCGCCGCTGCCGCCTGGGCCTCGGCCGTGCGGTTGCGGCAGCGCCAATAGACCGCCGCGCACAGCGCAAAGCCCGCGGCCATGGTTGCCAGTCGAGCGGGAACCTGCCCGACAGAAAGCGGGGCGTCGTAGGAAGCACCCACCAGCAGGGCGTAGCCAAAGCCGTATGTGCCGCCGTTTCCCATGCGCGGGTCGTCGACGCCCACCACCATAACCACCGCGAGGCCGGCGATGTTGAGCGCCAGCCGTGCAAGCGGCCCCGCCCCCTGCCCCAGCAGCGGCACCGCCGTGAGAACGGCGAACACAACCAGCAGGGCCAGCAGGTTCTGGCGCGGAGCGTAGTTGAAGCCCACAAAGCGCACGCACAGGATGAAGACAAAGACCGCGACGGCCGGAATGGAGCTCTGCGGTCCAAACGCGGCGCTAAAGGCGGAGATAAACAGCACCGCAGACGCCACAATAAGGGCGGCGCGCACCAGCAGGGCGGCGTTGACCGTGGCGCGGCACGCCCGGCAGCCAGCGGACTCGCGCAGCCCCTTGAGGTCGCGCACGCTCAGCTGCAGCATGCCGTAGAATCCGGGAAGCCGATTGGCCCTATGGTCGCGATGGGGCTTGTTTGCGCGTGCGGTAGCAACCTGCTTGCCTTGGGGCATGCCGGACTCCTTCTCATCTGCTCTGATGTACTGATCCCCCACGCCGCCATGACAGGCCCGCCCTGCCGCCGGGCAGTCGGGTCGCAGGGCCGTCGGGACGACGCGGCCGGGCGCGGTGCGCAGGCGGCCGTTCAAATTTGGGTGACACAGTATCGCGAAAACTCGCCTTGCTGCCCACCCCCGCGACCGTAAACGCACGAGAAGCGCAAATATACCCACCCGCCCTATGGTATGGTTGCCAAAGCAGTATCCATCATGCCGCGGCGGACCCGGCAAACGGCGCCGGCCCGCTGTCCCCCGCACCGCCCCGCGCGATGCGTCTCAAATAACCCACGGGGGTACTATGGAATTCAAGCACGTAATCTTTGACCTGGACGGTACCATCCTCGACACGCTGGAGGACCTCGCCCTTGCCGGCAACCATACCTGCGAGCTGCATGGATGGCCCACCTTCGCCGTCGACCAATACCGCTACAAGGTCGGCAACGGTATGCTCAAGCTGGTCGAGCGCTTCATGCCCGCGGAGTACGCCGGCGACGGAATGATGTTCCAAACCGCCCTGGCAGAGTTTCGCTCCTACTACGGCGAGCACAAAGAGGACCATACCGCGCCCTACCCCGGCATCATCGACATGCTCGACGCCATGCGCGAGGCGGGCGTCACGCTCGCCGTCCTCACCAACAAGGACCACGCCGCCGCAGTCCCGCTGATCGAGCGCTATTTTGGACAGGACCGCTTCTCCGTGGTCCAGGGACGCATAGACGCCTATCCACCCAAACCCGCCGCGCCCGTCACCCTCCATGTTCTGGAGCAGCTTGGGGCCGACCCCTCGTCCACGCTCTACGTGGGCGATTCCAACGTCGACATCCAGTGCGGGCACAATGCCGGCATGCGCGCCGCCGGCGTGGCATGGGGCTTCCGCGGAACGGAGGAGCTTGAGCGCGAGGGCGCGGACTTTATCGCCCACACGCCAGACGACCTGCTGCGCATCGTCCAAGGCTAGATACAAAATGAAGGGCGCCCCGCACATGCGAGACGCCCTTTCAAAATCATCTTCGGCAAAGCGGCCTACGCCATCATCGCACCCATCAGCGCCGCCTCGGCGGAGTCGTCGACCTCCCACTCGCCGTCCTCGTTCTTGGTGTAGCCCATCTCGATCTCAGAGTCCTTGGGCTCGGCGGCATCCGTTACCTCAAGCAGGATCTTGCCGCCCTCCTTGTAGAGCTCGGCCTCGGTCATCGACGCAAGATCCATGGATCCCAGGCGCTCCGTAAAGGCCGTCTGGAAGTTGGTCATGATATCGGTCATCGACTTGATGGTGATGGACACCTTCGCCACGGCCGTGCCGGCCTCCTCGTCCACCGTGATCTCGCCCACCTCATAGGCAAAACCGTCCAGGTACGACGCCATAAAATCTTTGGACGATATTCCCAGCTGCTCGATCTCCTCGCCCGCAACCTCGTCCAGGCTGTCCATCAATTCGCTATCGTCCGCATTCACGCGGTCAAACTGAGAGGTCAAATCCGTTTTGATCTGCTCTTCAACGGACGGACCGCCGCCGCAGCCGTACAGGCCAAACAGCGAGGCGATCATAACGGCCATCAGAGCAAGCAGGGGGAGCCTCTTCTTCATAACAACCTCCAAGGGGCTCATAGGTCCAGCGCCACGCGCCGCCGCGCACTTGAGATACGCCCGCGGGCGCGCCTTCCCGCACAGTGTACGCGAGACAAAAAGATGCCGCCCGGCCCATCGCCAAGCGGCACCCCTTATTCAACCAATGGCTCAAGCGAGCAGCAATTCGCTTGCTTTTTTGGACGATGCAAGCGCCCGTCCCCGCAAGCGCCCCGCCTACTCGCGCGCGCCGTACTGCTCGTAGTAAGCGTCGATAGCCGCCTTGATCTGGTCGTCGATTACCACGCGACCCTGGACCTCGCGGTTGTAGAGGTACTCGGTGACCTCGGCCATGCTCACGATGGAGGCAACGGGGAAGCCGTATTTGGCCTCGACTTCCTTCTGGGCGGTGGTCACGCCGCCCTTGCCAACCTCCATGCGGTTGAGCGAGACGATAAGGCCCTTGACCTCGACGTCCGCCGCAGCCATGAGCTTGGGATAGGTCTCATCGATCGACTTGCCAGAGGTGGTGACGTCCTCCACCATGATCACGCGGTCGCCATCCTTGAGCTCGTAGCCCAGCATGCCGCCCTTGTCGGCGCCGTGGTCCTTGACCTCCTTGCGATCGGAGCAGTAGCGCACCTCCTTGCCGTACAGCTCGGACAGGGCGATGGCGGTCACCACGGACAGCGGGATGCCTTTATACGCAGGTCCAAAGACAACGTCGAAATCCAGGCCAAAGTTATCATGGATGGCGCGGGCGTAGTACTCGCCCAGGCGCTTGAGCTGCTCGCCCGTCACGTACGCGCCCGCATTCATGAAGAAGGGGGACTTGCGCCCGCTCTTCAAGGTGAAGTCGCCAAACTTCAACACGTCGGACTCGACCATGAACTCGATGAACTCGGACTTGTAAGCCTCCATGTGCATTCCTTTCGCTGGGGGCGCGCAGACGCGCGCGGTCGCGGTGCGGACAGGGCCGCGCGCCGCCTCGACACAGATCGCTTTTTAGTGTAATGCAATCGCCGACCGCCTAGCCGCTAAAGCGCGACAGGAACTCTCGCGTGCGCTCGTGCGCCGGAGCGTCCATCACATGCTCGGCGGGACCCTCTTCCACAATAACGCCGCCGTCCATAAAGACCACGCGGTCGGCGACGTCGCGGGCGAACGCCATCTCATGCGTCACCACGATCATGGTGGTGTCCTCGGCCGCCAGCTGCTTTAACACCTTCAAGACCTCGCCGGTGAGCTCGGGGTCCAGCGCAGAGGTGGGCTCGTCAAAATACAACACCTGCGGGTTCATGGCAAGCGCGCGGGCAATGCTCGCACGCTGCTGCTGGCCGCCGGAAAGCTGACAGGGCACCTTGTCCTCGCAGCCCGCCAGACCCATTTTTTGGACGAGGCCCCGCGCCTGCCGCTCAACCTCCGCGCGCTCGCGCTTTTGCACCACCAGCGGAGCGTCCATGATATTGCGCATCACGCTCATATGGGGAAACAGGTTGAAACTCTGAAACACCAGGCCAAAGCGCTGGCGCGCCTGGGCAAGCGTGCCCTTGTCGCCGTACACCGCGTGGCCCCGTGGATCGCCGCCGGCAGGGCGCGCCACCGCGAGCTCGCCGTCCTCGCCCGAAGAAAAGCCGCCGTACCACAGGCCGCCGCCGTCCAGGCGCTCCAGCAGCGTCATGCAGCGCAGCAGCGTGGACTTGCCCCCGCCCGAGGGCCCAATGATCGCCACGACCTCGCCCGGGGAAACGGAAAGCGAGATGTCATTCAGCACCTGGTTGCCGCCAAACGCCTTGCGCGCGTGCTCCAGGCGCACCACCGGGCGCTGCGACGCGGACTGCGGTGCTGCCGCGCCCGCAGGCTGCGACGCCACCTTGGCCGCGGGCTGAGCCCCTGTATTCATACGCTCCATGTTCGCCTCCTAATCGTGGTAGTAGTCCATCTTCTTCTCAATGCGGCCAAGGATGATCTCGACCAAGAAATTGAAACCCCAGTAGAACAGCGCGGAGATGGCGAAGGGCATCATGCTGCGCTGCGAGGCCACCAACGCCTTGGCGGTAGAGAACATCTCGGCCACGCCGATGGCAAAGGCAAGCGAGGTGTCCTTGACCAGGGTGATGATCTCGTTGCCCATAGCGGGCAAAATGCGTTTTGCCACCTGGGGCATCACGATGCGCGCAAACGTCTGCATGCGCGAGTAGCCTAACACCTCGGCCGCCTCGTACTGGCCGCGCGGTATCGACTGAATACCAGAGCGGTAGATCTCTGCAAAGTACGCCGCGTAGTTGATGATGAACGCGATGATGCACGCCTGCCATTTGGACTGCGTGGTGAGCTGGATGCCAAACACGTAGTAGGGCGCAAAGTACACGGCGAACATCTGCAGCATCAACGGCGTGCCGCGCATAACGGAGATAAACGCGCGGGCCAGCAACTGCAACGGCTTAAAGCGCGACAAACGCGCCAGCGCCACGGGAATTCCCAGCGGAATCGACCCTAGCAGGGTGAGCGCGAACACCTGGGCGCTTACGCCAAACCCCTCCAACAGCATGCCCGCCATGGTCGAGATATCCATGCCGCGCCTCCTTTCCAACCACCTTGCGCTCGCACCCGCGCGGACACGCCGTCCGCGCTCCGCCGGCGCGCCCGCGGCCACACGGCACCGCGGGCAAGAGCGTAAAGCCCCCGGCCCGCAAACACGAACCGAGGGCACCTCATCTATCCTGTTCGGCGTCTTACTTGATCAGCCAGTTGTCGTAGCTCACGCCGTCATCCGCGTACTTGTCGCACAGCTCTTTAACAAAGCCGTCCTCGTCCATCTCTTTCAAGGTCTCGGTCACCTTCTCGGCAAGCACGGTATCGCCTTTCTTAAAGCCAACGGCGTAGTGCTCGGTAGAGAGCTGCTCGTCCAGCTGCTTATAGGTGTCCTTGCCGGCCAGCTGGTACTGTGCGATGGAGAGGTCACAGGCAACCGCATCGACGGCGCCGCTTTCAAGCTGCATAAACGCGGTGTTGTAGTCGCCAATGGTCTCCAGCGAGGCAAACGTGGCGGTAAGGTCGGCCATATCGCCGTTAAGCACTTCCTCCGCAGCGGAGTCAACCTGGGTGATCACGGTCTTGCCCGCCAGATCCTCAAAGCTCTCGATGCCGCTATCGGCGCGGACCACCACAACCTGGGCGTTCAGCATATAGGGGTCGGAGAACGTGTAGTCGTCCTCGCGGCCCTCCATGGTGAAGCCGTTCCAAATGCAGGTGATGGCGCCAGAGTTAAGCAGCGTGTCCTTGGCGTCCCAGTCGATGGGCTCAAGCTTGAGCTCCCAGTCGTTGCGTTTGGCGACCTCGGCCGCAAGCTCCAGGTCAAGACCGGTGAACTCGCCGTCATCGCCCACGTAGCCATAGGGCGGGTAGGCCTGGTCAAAGCCAACCGTAAGCGTGGTGATCTCGCCGCTGGCATCAGCGGACGAGGATCCGGCAGAGCCCTGGTCGCTGGCAGCGGGCGAGGCGCCGCACGCAGACAGGGCCAGCGCGGCGACCAGCGCCACCGCCGCGGCAACGGGAGCAAAGATGCGCTTCTTCATATCAGTTTCCTTCCCCATGTCACAAATCCTCGTCCACCCGCGCCGCCATGCACCCATGCGTCGCGCGCGCCATGGCAAGAGATCCGAGCTTGCATAATCGCCTTACAACGAGCTAGTACTTTACTATGATGCAGTGTCAGGGGCAACCTTTATTCATTTGGACAAGCCCTCCGTAATGCCCGCGCAACAAACCCCCTGCCGTCTTGACGCAGCGGACCGCCCGTGCACCCTGGCACCAAAAAGGCCCCGCGCCAAAACGCGGAGCCCTAAAAGCAAGCTGTCTTGAATTGGCCTGGGGTCGAATGCCGCCCCGCGCCAAAGGTAACGGAGACTCGGTCGCCGTTAGATATTCGCGATGTTACAGAGGCTTCGCAGCATGGCGGCGAATTCGCAGCGATATGCCGTGCCCTGGGGGTTCAGCCGACCGTTCTCGCCGTTGATGATGCCGGTCGCCACGGCCCAAGACATGGCCTGGGCGCCCCACGGGCTCACTTCATCGTCGTCGGGATACGCGGAAAGGTTAGCGCGGGCAGAAGTGTCAAGACCGCGCATCTGGGCGTAGCGCATCAAGAAGATCGCCGCCTCCTCGCGCGTCACGTCCTGGTCGGGGCGGAACGTGCCGTCGCCGTAGCCGGAGACAAGACCGTTCTGCACGCCCCAGGCGATTGTGCCGGAATACCACTCGTTACGGGATACATCCGGGAAAGCGAGCGAGCCCACGTTGCCGGTCGCACCGCCGGATACGCGGCACAGCATGGTCACCACCATGGCGCGCGACGTGGTGCCGTACGGAGCCATCTGGGTGGTGCCGCTCAAGCCGGACATAAAGCCGCGCTGCGCCACCCATGCAATCGACTCCACGTACCACTGGCCGTAATCGATGTCGCTATAGCGAGAGCTCAGGTACTGGCGCTCGTCCTCGGCCACATACCCCAAAACAACCTTTTGCTCTTTGCGGTAACGGTTGATGTAGCCGGCCGCATAGGTATGGTCTTTGCCGTCGCCGGTGGAATAGTAGGTGACGATCGCGTTGGTAAGGCGCGTGGCGATCTCGCGGTCCGTCATGGCGTTGTTGATGTTGGCCGCCTTGATGAACTTCTGCATACCGCCCGAGCCAAACAGGTTGCACATGCCCCACGCCAGGCCGCGCACGGCGTCCGCGCGGTTGTCGATGGTGATGCCATAATAGTTACGGAAGATGCGCTCGGCCTGCTTGTAGTAGTTCTCGTACGCATAAGAATCCTGAAGCGCGGAAAACTCCGCGGAGTCCGCTTTGTATGCGGCGTGCCACGCGCTGTTGACCAACCTGCCAAGGTCGCTCAAGCCGTCTTGGGACGAGGAGTCGCGAAGCGGATTGACCTTCTTGGAGGGATCGTCCGGATAGTTGGGGTCCTGGGCGCCGTTGATGATGGTGTCGCCCTGGGCGATGACCTCTTTGAACATGGCGTATTTGGTGGGATTGTAGTTGTAGACCGCGGTGATAAAGGGCACCAGCGCGTAGCGGCGGTCAAACTGGTAATAGCCCATCGCATTGTAGCCGTCGCCGTAAGAGAGGCCCTGGTCGTAATTGTGACCGCTTTCATAGATGGCGAAATACAGCATCTCATCAGAAAGCTTCACGGGAGAGAGGCGGGCGGTCGAAAGCAGCGAGACCGCATCGGCCGTGTCGTCGGCTGCGGCGTCGTCGGCGGCGGCGAGCGCAGCGAGCTCGTCTGCGGAAAGCTCCTGGTAATCTGCACCGCGATCGATCGCGATGGCATCGCTGGCAGCAGGTGCAGAAGCCTCAACGGATGCAGAGATGGAAGCGGATGCTGACACGGGCGCCAAAACGGACCCGGTAGCCAGCACGGAAACAAGCCCTATTGCCAGGGCGCGGTGACGAGGCTTGGCCATTCGTCCTCCTTGGTTGTCGCCCCCTTACGGGGTGGTGCGTTTACATGTGCGTTTGCGATATAGCAAGGTACCTGCCCAGTATGGACGAGGATTGGCCGGCGCGCAACATCGCCGACCCGCCGCCGTCGTCTCGTCCATAAAAAAGCACGCACCCCGCTGCGGAGATGCGTGCCGTATATGCAAGCTATCGCGTGATGCAAAACGATGCCGGCAACATTGGTGCTAGCAGATCTCGAAGACCCAGTTGTGCTTGTCCTCAACGGCGCCGTCCTGGATGCCGGTAAGGGTCTCGCGGAGCTTCTTCATGACGGGGCCAATCTCATCATGGCCCGCCGGGAAGGAGACCACGGTCTCATCCTCGTGGATCTCGCCCACGGGGCTGATAACGGCGGCGGTACCGCACAGGCCGCACTCTACAAAGGCGCCGGACTTGACCTCTGCCCACTCGACCGGACGCTGGACAACGGTGATGCCCAGGTCCTCGGCCACCTGAACCAGCGAACGGCGGGTGATGGAGGGCAGGATCGAATCGGTGTGGGACTGGGGAACAACCAGGGTGCCGTCCTTGGTGACAAACAGCACGTTGGCGCCGCCGGTCTCCTCAACGTAGGTGCGGCTCTGGGAATCCAGATAGAGGTTCTCGGCAAAGCCGGCGCGGTGGGCATCCATGGTGGGCTTGAGGCTCATGGCGTAGTTAAGGCCGGCCTTGATGTTGCCGGTGCCGTGCGGTGCAGCGCGATCGTACTCGGAGATGCGCAGCTTGATGGGCTTGAGGCCGCCCTTGAAGTACGGGCCCACGGGGGTGACCAGAATGCGGAACTGATACTCGTCCGCAGGAGCAACGCCAATGACGTCGCCGGTGGCGATCATAAGCGGGCGCACGTACAGCGTGGCGCCAGAACCAAAGGGCGGAACCCATGCGGCGTTGGCGGCAACAACTTGCTTGACCGCGTCGACAAAGCGATCGACCGGGAAGGGCGGCATCTCCAGGCGCTCGGCAGACTCGTACATGCGCTGGGCGTTGAGGTCAGGACGGAAGCAGACGATCTTGCCGTCTTCGGTGGTATAGGCCTTGAGGCCTTCGAAGCACGCCTGGCAATAATGGAAAATGCCCGCGCACTCGGACAGGTTGAGGCTGTGGTCGGCGGTAAGGCCGCCCTCGTCCCACGCGCCATCCTTCCAATTGGAGACGTAGCTAACGTCCGTCTTGCGGTAGCCAAAGTCCAGGCTGCCCCAGTCCAGGTCCTTTTTCTCAACTGCCATGGCATTACTCCCATCGACGCGTGCGGGCAAGCGCTCGCCCTGATTGACTGGATGTGATTCTACTCCGCACCCCGCTCGCGCGTAAAAGCTTTCTTTTATTAAGTAAAGCAATTTGCCATCGCGTAACAATTAGATTCACAGTTGCGCCCGTGCCGGGACCGCTTTGCGCGTTGCTCGCACGACCCGGGCGCAACCCCGCGCTACGGGGTGCCCCGCGTGCCCTGGGCGCCCCGCGTCCCGGCCGCCCCGCGTTAGGCGGCGCTACGTTAAACCCTAGCGTTTCTCTAGACTTAACCGCGGACGATGGCTACTATGACAGCATTACCGATTACGCCGGACGTCTACAGCACGCCGCGGCAACCTGTCCGGCGGGAGAGCGGATGAGCTTCATCACCACCATACGCGAAGACATCAACACCGTGCAGACGCACGACCCCGCTGCGCAAAACGGCCTGGTCATCTTTTTGTCCTACCCCGGCCTGCACGCCAAGTGGGCCCACACGCCGGAGCATTGGCTATGGAACCACGGCCTTCACAGCATTGCGCGCGTGATGTCCCAGTTCACCCGCTTTATGACCGGCGTCGAGATTCATCCCGCGGCTCAGATTGGGCGCCGCCTGTTTATTGACCATGCCATGGGCGTGGTGATTGGCGAGACCACCATTGTGGGCGACGACTGCGTGCTGTACCAGGGCGTCACCCTGGGCGGCACCGGCAAGGAGTGCGGAAAGCGCCATCCCACGCTGGGCGACCGCGTGACCGTGGGCACCGGCGCCAAGGTGCTGGGCAACATCCGCATTGGCGACGACGTCAAAATTGGCGGCAACTCCGTGGTGGTTAAGGACGTGCCGAGCAACTCCACCGTGGTGGGCGTGCCCGGCCGCGTGGTCCGCCGCGCCGGCTGCCGCGTACTGAACGAGAACATGGACCGCCGCGAGCATCGTGAGAGCATGCCCGACCCCGTGCAGGAGCAGTCGCTGCTTAACCGCGAGGGCATTGTGGGCAACCAACGCCGCATCGAGGAGCTTGAACAGCGCGTGGCAGAGCTGACTGCGCTGGTCGAGGCGCTCGCGACGCAAGGAGCCGACCAGGAGCGCGACTCGTCCATGCCCCCGAACACTCCGTCCGCGGACAATGCCCGGCGCTAGCGGCGCCGCAGGCGCGACGTCACGCTACAATAAACCGCGTTTTCGCGTCGCCCGCCTGGCTCGCGGCACGTTTTGGCGCCTTTACTTGGAGCTCGCATGTCCATCCCCTCCAACATCGTCCCTTTTGTAAAGCCCCAGAGGCGCGACGGCGCGGACGACGTCCAAGGCCCTATCGAAGAGGCGCGCGGCGGCCGCGAGGGCCGTAGAGCCAAGCCCGCGAGCCGCGTCTGGATCATCGTCCTTCTCATCTTGCTGTTTGGCGGTTTCGCGCTCATCTTTGGGGGCGAGTGGGGACCCAGCACCGGAGCCGCCGGCCTTGCCATGCAGGCATGCCAGGGAGTGGGGCTGATTACGTTTGGCATCAGCCTAGCCATGACCGCGCGCCTTCTACATCTGCAGCACCGCACGAAGACCACGGGGACCCCTGCCGCGCCGAACGAGCGGACTCGCGACGCGCTGCGCCGCGAATACGTCCAAGAGCTCGTCATGCTTGCACCCGCCGTCGCCGCGTACGCAGGCTGCGCGCTGCTCTATTTAACCGGCGTTTCCTTTCTTGAAGACGAGACCGCACTCAACCTCATCATCATGCTGGCGTTCGCGGGCGGCGCGGTTGCGCTGGCTGCCCTTGTGCACCGCAGGCGCAAGCGCAGGGGCGTGTCGTACAAGCACCTTGGCAATGCGGGGCTCATCGCATTCTGCCTTTCCTTTGCCGTTGGCGGCGCGCTCATTGGCTGGGATATCGCATGGAGGGCTGCGGTCGATGCGGCAAACGGCCCCGCTACGGTGCGATGCTTCTATCGCGACTACGACATCGACAGGCCCACCGGTCGCTACGCGGGGCTTCACCCTACCAAGCTCGAACTCGCTTTTACCAACGTGAGCGGGGACGGCACCATGCCCAACCCAGTGGTCTATATTGCCGCCGGCGACGTAGATGCAGTTCTTGACCAGGTATTTCGCGAAAACGCGTTTGCTATCGACCTCACGTACTACCCCAACAGCAACGTCTTTGTGTCTGCCGAGGCCGCATAGGCGCACATGGCACGTGCCGCGCGGTCGCGGGCCCCCGCGGTTGCGGGCCGCCGCGGTCGCGATCGCACGCGACCGAAGGCAGCCGCCGCCCACACCTCGCGCGGCGCCTGAATGAACACCCGGAAGCAACCGCTGCTATTTTTAGCCTCCAGTTGGACTTGGAGCGTGCTGAAATCAGCCTTCATGTTGGCCAAATTACTAAAATCGACCTTCAGTTGGACTTGCTAGTATTCATCGTCCAGTCGCGCAAGCTCTCTACCTGCTATTCTTTCACGAGAGTCTTTTTGATAGCCAAGGCAAACTCCAACTGAAGGTCGATTTCAGTAGGGCGAAGTCCAACTGGAGGCCAAAAATAGCAAAAGAGCGTACATGAAGCTCGATTTTAGTAGAGCGAAGTCCAACTGGAGGTCGTTTTTAGCAAGGCAACTCCAACTGAAGGTCAAAAATAGCAGCGGGGCGCGGGGACGGCCCCGCGCCCATACGCGCCCGTTACATGAACTGCGACCGATACAGCTCCGCATATGAACCGCCCGCGTCGAGCAGATCCCGGTGCGTGCCCTGCTCGATGATGGTACCGGCCTGCATTACCAAAATCAGGTCCGCATCCACAATGGTGGAGAGGCGATGCGCGATGACAAAGCTGGTCCTGCCCTGCATAAGCGTTTCCATCGCATGGACAATAGCCTGCTCCGTGCGGGTGTCAACGCTGGAGGTCGCCTCGTCCAAAATAAGGATCTTGGGATCGCAGAGGATTACGCGAGCGATGGTAAGCAGCTGCCGCTGGCCCTGGCTGATGTTCTCCGCGTCATTGGCCACGTGGGTGTCATAGCCCTGCGGCATGGTGCGTACAAAGAAGTCCACGTGCGCCATGCGCGCCGCCTCGATGACCTGCTCGCGCGTGGCCCCCGGGCATCCGTAGGCAATGTTATCCGCGATGGTGCCGTCGAAGAGCCAGGCGTCTTGCAGCACCATGCCGAAGTTCTGGCGCAGCTCGCCGCGATCCATCGCGCGGGTGTCCACGCCGTCCAGCGTGATACGGCCGCCGTCAATCTCGTAGAAGCGCATCAGCAGGTTGATCAGCGTGGTCTTGCCCGCGCCGGTCGCGCCCACAATGGCGATTTTTTGGCCGGGGCGCGCCTCAAAGCTGACGTCGCGCATCAGCGGCTTATCCGGGCTGTAGCCAAAACGAACGTGCTCGAAGGCCACGTGGCCCTGCGTGGGCTGGTCCACGTGGGCGGTAGCGGCGGGGGCGGGATCCGGCTCCACCTCGGCCTCGTCCAAAATATCGAAGACGCGTTCAACGGAGGCAAGCGCGCTTTGCAGCGTGTTGATGGTGAAGCTCATCTGGGTCAGCGGCTCGGATGCGTGGTAGATGTACTGGAAGAACGCCTGGAACACGCCCACGGTAAGCTGTCCGGCCACCAGCATGCCGCCGGCGACCACCGCGATGATAACCTGCGCGATGCGAATGATCATGCGGATGGCGGGCGAGATGGCGTTGGTCATGAAGTCGGCGCGGCGGGAGGCCTCTGCCAACTTATCCGAGATGCGATGGATGTCAGCGGAGCTTGCCTGCTCGCGGTTGAAGGAACGAATGATCACGCGCCCACTGTACGCCTCCTCCACTGCTCCGGTGAGATGACCCACCCACTTTTGGCGCTCCGCCGCCAGGGCGAGGTTGCGCTTAGCGACAAGCTTGGTCACCACGGTGGAGAGCACGGCGAAGCAGATGAAGATGCTCGCCAGCAGCGGGCTGTAGCGAAACATCATGATGACCGATCCGGCGATGGCGCCCACCGCGGTGAGCAGGCGGAGCAGGCCGGTCTGCAGCACCTCCGACATCTTGTCCAGGTCGTTGGTAGCGCGGCTTACCACCTCGCCGGGCTTATGGCTATCGAAGAACGCCAGCGGCAGGCGGTTGAGTTTATGGGCGATGCGGTTGCGCAGCTCCAGGTTGAGCTTTTCCGCAAAGCCCGCCATGGTGAAGCTCTGCAGGCTATAGAAACCGCAGGCAGCCGTCCAAATGCCCAGGTAGATAATGATATCGCGCCCAGCGTTATCCCACGTGACGGTAAAGTCGCCACCCCGGGCAAACGCCTCGCTGATGCCGTTCCACAGCACGTCGATCACGCGCGCGCTGTATGCCGGCGCGGCGAGGCTAAATCCCGTGTAGAAGATGATTGACACCATGACCAGGTAGAAACGCCAGTGCTGGCTGCGCGCGGCGTCCCATAGGCGGCGGATGGTCGCCCATGTATCACGCGGGACCTCGAGCTCTTCCGTAGCGTTATCCATGGTGTTATCTGCGGTGTTGTCCATGGCGTTGTCCTTATCGGCCATTGCCGTCACCTCCCTTCATCTGCGACTCCGCGATGGCGCGGTACACCTCGCAGGTCTCCATGAGTTCCTCGTGCGTGCCTATGCCGGCCATCTCGCCGTCTTTAAGAACGATGATTTGGTCCGCATGCAAAATGGTGCTGATTCTCTGGGCGATGATCAGCGTCGCGGCGTCTCGCGTCTCCGGTACCAGGGCGCGACGCAGAGCGGCGTCAGTCTTGAAGTCCAAGGCGGAGAAGCTGTCATCGAAGATGTAGAGGTCGGCGCGCTTCATGAGAGCGCGGGCGATGGAGAGACGCTGGCGCTGGCCGCCGGAAAAGTTGGTTCCACCCTGGGCCACGCGCGAATCGAGGCCATCCGGCAGGTCGTAGACAAACTGGCTTTGGGCGACGTCGAGCGCATGGCGCATCTGCTCTTCCGTGGCGGCCTCATTACCAAAACGCAGGTTGTCCGCAATGGTGCCGCTGAACAACCACGCCTTTTGCGGCACGTAGGCGATCGCATCTCGGAGCGACTCCTGCGTCATGCCTCGCACGTCCGCGCCGTTGAACTGGATGGCGCCGCCCGTAACGTCATGGAAGCGCAGCAGCAGCTTGGCCACGGTGGACTTGCCCGAGCCCGTGGAGCCGATGATAGCCGTGGTCTGGCCGCGGCGGCAATGGAAATTGAGGTTGTGCAACGTGTCCTCGTCCGCATCTGAAAAACGGAAGGTCACGTGGCGGAAGGCGGCCACCACGTCGGCATCATCGTCCGGCTCCGCCGCATCGGCGGTCACGGCGGCATCGAATGCTGAGTCGTCTTTGGCATCAAGCGGGTCGTGAGCGGGTCGCACGCAATCGCGAATCTCAGGCACCAGGTCGATGACCTCGCCCGCGCGATCCAGGCACGCCTTGGCGCGCGGCAGGGTCAACGCCACGATCTGCGCCATCATGATGAAAAACAGGATGAGCATGGCGTATTCCAGCACCGCCGAGATACTGCCGATCTCCATGGCGTGCGCGCCCACGCGGTTGCCGCCAAACCACAGCACGGCGACCTCTGCGATGTTCATAAGGAAGAACGCCGAGCAGTCCAGACCGGCGAACAGCCAATTCACCTTGATGGCGGCCTTGGCGTAGCGAGAGAAGACGTCGTCCAGGCGCTCGTTTTCATGCTCTTCCTTGTTGAAGGCGCGGATCACGCGGACGCCGGTGATGTTTTCACGCAACACCACGTTCATGCGGTCGATGAAGCGCTGCAGTCGCGTGAAGATGGGCGCGGCGTTTGCCACCGTGATCGCGGCGATGACCAGCACCACGGCGACCACGATCGCAAGCAGGATGCCCATTTGATAGTCGATGGAAGTTGCCAGCGCGATTCCCATGACGCACATGATGGGCACGGGCAGCACCATCTGGATGGTCATGATGATGGACTGCTGAATGACATTGATGTCGTTGAGGGTGCGGGTGATCATGGAGCCGGTGCCGAAGCGCTCGAAGTCGCTGCCGGAAAACGCCAGCGAGCTATCGTACACGGCGTTGCGAATGTCACGGCCCACGCTGGCAGCCAACTTGGCGGACAGATAGCTGCCCAGCAGCGCGCCGCCGCTCGCCAGCGCCGTAGCGCCCAGCATGGCCAATCCGTTTTGCAAGATGTAGTTGAAGTTCTTGGTGGCCACGCCGATGTTAACCATGTTAGCCAGCAGCGTTGGCACCAACAGCGTGCCGGCGATGTCGACCATCAGCACCAGCACGGTGACGATGGCAAGCCCCCGATAGGGCTTCATGTACTTTAGCAGCAGCTTCATGCAGCCCCCTGCCCTTCTGCGGCGTCCGTGGCATTCGCCGCGCCCTTGGCACCGTTTTCGCGCCGCCCGTCTTCCGAGCGCGAACCGTTCATGTTTTCGAATTCCCTTGTGAGCGCCTCTGCGTAGCGTCGCGCCAAGGCCATAAGCGTCTCACGCTCTTCCTGATCAAGGCTGAAGAACGCCCGTTCCTCTGCGCGCATGGCGGGGACGATGTTCTTATCCACGAATGCGCGGCCCATGCCCGTCAACGAAGCGCGTTTGCTTTTGCGGCTCCCCTCTTCAAACGAGAGCTCGATAAGCCCGCGCGACTCCATGGTCTTGAGTGCCGAGCTCATAGTCTGCTTGCTATAGCCCCAATCCACGTTGAGGGCGCGTAACGACGCCTCGCCCCCGGCGCGCTCCAGCTCGTAAAGCATCCAGTAAGCGCAGTTCGAGATGCCGCAGCTGCGTGCGAAGTCCACGTACAGCCGATCCGCTGCTTTATAGAGGTACTCGAGCTCTATCGGCAGATTGCAGGTACCCGACATCGAAACCCCCTCTTCATGTCCAGTCCAATCACTCGCGTACGCGCGAAATATACCTTCCGCGGCGTTATTCTGTCCGATTTCGGACAAACTTAGAGGTTAACAATCCTTTGGTGACGAAGTCAATCCCTCCTGCGGTAGCTTCGCTGCGCAGTTCTCAAGGATAATTACATCGATTTTGAAAAAGGCCGAGTAGCCCCATCCGCAGCCCTTCCGTACGCTGGGAAAATGATTTGCTACTCATTTTGTATACAAAGCACTTTCCCGATATTGACGCAATTATCCTCAAGAACTGTGCAGCGACATGTAAAGCCGACGCCACCCGACTGGCAATGTGGTTGCAAAATGGATCGCAAGAATGCAAAGAGCCGCCTAGCATCGCTGCAAATGCTGTACATTTGCAGGAGGTCACACTCGAATAGACATATGCGAGGGGGATGCTCATGACAACGATTACGCTCTTTCACGGTTCCCCCCATGAGGAGGTAACGCCCGCGTTCGGTTTAGGAAATGACAAGCATGACTACGGCCGTGGTTTCTACTTAACCGAGAGCGTAGGGCTTGCCAAGGAGTGGGCCGTATGCAGGCCGGATGAATCGAACGGTTGGGTCCACCGTTACGAATTGGACCTCGAGGATCTGCGCATCCTAGACTTCCAACAGCACAACGTCCTAGCCTGGCTAGCCGAACTGATGAAGCATCGCAGCGCCGCCGATTCCAAGCGCTATCGAATGCTCGCAGCTAAATTCATCGAAGCCTACGGCATCGACACCAGCGGATATGGCGTTATCAAAGGCTGGCGCGCAAACGCGTCATACTTCTACATCGCCAAGGAATTCGTCCGAGACAACGTGGACGTTGACATCTTGGAGGAGCTTCTGTCGTTGGGTGGCCTGGGAATCCAATACTGCATCAAATCTGAGGTAGCATACTCGCGCCTTCAAGAGGTTGAAAGCGACCTTACGGCCGTAAGCTACGATGAGTTCAACGAGAAATACAATCGGAGAGATATCGAAGCACGCGCAAACATGCGACGCCTCATCGATTCCGATGCTAATAAGGTAACCAATGTATTCAGCACGCTGCTGTAAGGAGCCACGGCAATGACGTCATATCCAGAAGACTACCTAGACGATGTGGTGGAAAACCAAGGCAAGCTCTTCGATTTTGTAGCGCAGGCCTTTCCCCATAAGAGCACAGAGGACTTCATCACTGCATATATGACCAGCAAGACTCGCAAATACATCGATGAATGCCAGGCCTACGTAAACACGATGAGCGCAGAGGAGCTATGGGAGTATTTCACGAAGACCGAGCGCTACGAGCTGAAGGACGGAAAGGCGCTCGAGGGATTTATGCCCGACTGGATTGGCGAGTTCTACGCCTACTACCAGTGGTTCTACAACATTCCCAGCGCCGAAGTCATCGATAAGGTGCCGCTCAACTTCCTCAAGAAGGCATATTTTGGCCTCCATGATCTGGACTTGGATCTTGCCGTACAGAAGGTGGGCAGGCAATGAATGAGATTATCTGCTTCCATAACCCAAATGAGGAAAACGGCTACCTAAGCAACTGGCATCCATCGCGCTTCATGGTACGCGGGATAGTGTTCTCTTCAATGGAGCAATACATGATGTACCGCAAGGCAATGTGCTTTAACGACGAAGAGGTCGCCACGCGCATACTCGAGATTGACGATGTTGGAGAAATCAAGCGACTGGGACGACTCGTCGCAAATTATAACGAGCACATATGGAGCGGCATGAGGCAGATTGAGGTGTACGAGGGGCTGGTTGCCAAGTTCGAGCAGAACCCGGACCTTTGCGCGCAGCTTGACGAAACCGGCAACGCCATGCTGGCTGAGTGCGCGGTCAAAGACCGCATCTGGGGCATAGGGCTGTCCATGAAAGATCCCGCCCGACTCGACCCCGCGCTATGGCGTGGACAAAACCTGCTGGGCTACGCATTGATGCTCGCAAGGAAAAAGATCTGCCGCGCATAGTAAATGACGAAGGGACGCCCCATACGGAGCGCCCCAACCATGAAGCGTTCATTTGATTGCGTGCGAATGCCTACGGGCGCCGCGTGCCCCGTTGGTTAGCCTACTCGGGGCGGACCCAACCCTCCTGCACCGACTCGTAGAACGTGGCGTTTTCAAACAGATCGTGCAGGCTCTTACCATCCAGCCACGGAAGCTCGACGAGCTCGGACATGGTGGTAACAAGCTCGGAGCAGTCGGAGAAACGACCCTTGGGGTTGAGCTTCTCGCAATCCTGCACGCGCCAGTAGCCGTCGGTGTGGGTGATGTAGTACTCGTGGTCGTCCACATCCATGAACACACGGGTCTTGGAGCGCAGGTAAGCCAGCAGCTCCTCAAACGAAAACGTGAGAGTGTCGTCTGCCTTCAGTCCCATGGCTGCCTCCTCGGCGTCGCGCGCCCCGCCGGGCGCTCGGATGTAATAGCTATCCTCAGTTAAACCCCCAAATACCGTTCGCCAAACGATTAAATAGGTAGACGGGCAACCTATTCGAGCAGCGGTTAAGATTGGGCTAGAAGCGTGACGATTGCGTGTTGATACGGAGCACATAAACACGTTGCCGCTATTTATTCTTGTCTCGCTCTCATTTATGCAGATGCCAAACTTTTTTGATACAGCTTGCCATGCGACCAAGCAGCCCCCAATCCATGGGGCCTTGCTGCCGCGCGCCGCCTCGAGCATCCGCCACCGGCGCCACCGCCCAAGCGTCACGTAAAAGAGCAAAAGAAATAAAAAAGGGCAAAAGTTGTAAAAGCATCTTTGACGAAACCAACAAAAAGGCCGCTTTTCCCGCTGTACGTAACGGGAAAAGCGGCCATTCTTTTGGTTTCATCGATTGGAAAGGGGCCCGGAGGCGCAAACGCGAGCGATCGGCAGCCTGCCGCCGGCCCATACGCAGGGCGCTCGAGCGTCATTGCTCGGTTTACTCGGCGCGGTCCTTCTTCATGGCGGGGATAATGCGCTTGACAACCCACCAGGCGATGACAGCGACGGCGACCACGATGATGACGATCTTCACGATATCGGAGAAGCCCTCGACCTGCTGAGACACGGTCTCCCACGCATTGCCGGCATAGAAGCCCAACGTGCACAGCACGGCATTCCACACCAGTGAGCCCACAAGGGTGTACAGCGTAAAGCGAATAATGCCCATCTTGGCGGTGCCCGCCGGAATAGAGATCAGGCTGCGGACCACGGGGATGCAACGGCAGATGAGCACGGTGATCTGGCCGCGCTTATCAAACCAACCGATCGCCTTAGCCACGTCGCCGGAATGGAATCCCAGCATGCGCATGGGCTTGGTGTCGAAAAAGCCCTCCAGGCGCTCCTGCGACAACAGGCGACCAATGCCGTACAGGAAGAAGGCGCCGACGACGGAACCGACGGTCGCGAACGCGATGACACCGGGCAACTGCATGTCGGTCTGGGTAACCAGGGCGCCGGAAAGCGGCAGGATGACCTCGCTGGGAATGGGCGGGAACACGTTCTCAAGCAAGATGAGCGCCGCGACGGCAAAGTAGCCAAACTGGCTGATGAACGAGAAGAATGCCTCTTGCATAACCGAACCTTTCATATTTGCTGCGCGCTACATCATATATGCAGGGGCGCCCGCCCACGAAATTTGTACGGAATGCTAACGAAACGTGAACATAGAAAAAGGCGCCGGCACCCATCATCGAGCGCCGGCGCCAATAAGGTCAGCCTACCAAATGCCAAGCATATGCTGCATGCCCAGGCTCACCAGAGCGATGCCGATCCAGCAGCACAGACCCATAAAGATGGGCTTGCCGCCCGTCTTGACCAGCTTGACTATATTGGTGTTGAAACCAATCGCCGCCATAGCCATCACAATGAAGAACTTGGACAGCTCCTTGATGGGCGCGGTCACGCCCGCAGGCAGCGCGAAGACCGTGGTGATCACGCTGGCAAGCACAAAGAAGAGGATGAAAAAGGGGAAGATCTTCTTGATATCGAACGTGCCCGCGGCCTCGCCGCCCTCGCCGTTCGCGGCGGCGCGCTTGGCCTTGTGCACCTGCCAAAATGCCAGCGCCAGCGTGATGGGAATGATGGCGAGCGTGCGGGTGAGCTTCACAATGGTCGCCTCGTCCAACGTATTGGCGCCAGAGTGCATGCCGTCCCACGCGGCAGCAGCGGCGGTTACGGACGAGGTGTCGTTGACGGCGGTGCCGGCAAACAGGCCAAAGCCCTCGTTTGAAAGGCCCAGCATGCCTCCAAGAGCCGGGAAAATAAGCGCGGCGATGATGTTGAACAAGAAGATGACGCTGATGGCCTGCGCTATCTCCTCATCGTCCGCATCGATAACCGGAGCGGTCGCCGCGATTGCCGAGCCGCCGCAAATTGACGACCCCACGCCCACCAGAGTGGAAATCTTGGTGGGGATCTGGAGGGCGCGATGCAGGGCGAAAGAAATCACCAGTGACGTGGTGATGGTTGCCACAATAATGGGCAGCGAACGGGCGCCCACGCGCGCGATCTGGGAAAGGTTGAGGCCAAAGCCCAGCAGGATAACCGCGTACTGCAAGATCTTCTTAGAAGTGAACTTGATACCGGGCGCAAACGGCAGCGCCGCATCGTCCTTAATAAACAGCGCCAGCACCATACCGATGAGAATGGCGAAAACCGGCCCGCCGATCACGTCAAAGCGCTCGCCCAAAAACCATGCCGGCAAAGCGATAAGCAGGCATAGCGCCACGCCCCTCCAGCTATCTTGAACCTTGTCCCACGTTCTTCCCGCCATGTCATCGTCCTTTCCCTAGGCGCTGCCCCGCGTGCCGGGCCGCCGGCCATCGTATGCGGCGCAGCTGTTCCCAGTCCGCCGCCGGGTGAATGTGCAAAGAGATGGTACTACCTTGGTTTATAATTCTTTTCACCCATTTGGTTATCACTCCATAAATATTTGTTATATATGGATGATGTCAATGGACGATGCGATGTACAGGGCTGCGGATGATGCCGTGGACGATGCTTGAGCATAGGAGACGCCATGCTGGACTACCGAACCCACACGTTCTTGGCCGTGTGCAAGCTGGGCAGCTTTACGCGGGCGGCGGCGGAGCTGCACATTACCCAGCCCGCCGTATCGCAGCACATCCGCCAGCTTGAAGCGCATTACGGATGCGACCTGTTCTACAGGGGAGGCCGTCGCGGCGAACTTACGCCGGCGGGAGCCATGCTGTTTCGCGCGCTGGAAACCATGGAAAACGACGAAGGACGCCTCAAAACGCAAGCAGAAGCCCTGTCACAAGAGCAACCTGCCAAAGCGCCGCTGCGTTTTGGATGCACGCGCACCATTTGCGACTATTGGATGCCGCGCGTGCTGGCCCGCCACATGGCGAAGCACCCCGACGAGCTGGTGCGGATGAGCGTGGGCAACACGCATGACCTTGTGATGCGCCTAGAGGCTGGCGACATAGATTTTGCCCTGGTAGAGGGGTCCTTTGACCGGGAACGCTTTGACTTCGTCACCGTGTCTCGAGAGCGCTATGTTGCCGTTGGATGCGTGGACGAGTTTGACGCGCCGGGCGGCCCCGCATCCCTGACGGACCTGCTTGATCGCAGGCTCATTCTGCGCGAAGAGGGATCCGGCACGCGCGAGATTCTCGAAAAGCACCTGGCAGCGCGCGACCTCGCCGTAGGCGACTTTGCCGGCACGCTCGAGGTCGCCAGCATCCCCGCCATCAAACGCTGCGTTCAAGCGGGGGCTGGCATTACGTTTATGTATCGCGCGGCCGTGCAGTGCGAGCTTAACCAGGGCGAGCTGCGCGACATCACCCCTGCGGACTTCTTTGTAGAACATGACTTTCGCCTAATCTGGCAGCGCGGCAGCCTGGCTGCGCGCCGCTACCAGGAGCTCGCCCGCTCCTGGGCGCAATAGCTGCGCGAGCGATTCAGCCGACCGCCTAAGAGAACCTCAGCCTATCAACCACCGTGACTTTATTGGGAAGTACGGCTCCGTTCATGAATGCCAAAATGTTGTCGACTGCCATGTCGCCCATACGAAGATTCGCTTCCATCGTCGATGATCCAATATGTGGAGTAGTAAGCACGTTTGGAAGGCTCATGTAGGGAGTAGGATTTGGCGGCTCCTTGGCGTAGACATCGACCGCGTATCCGCCAAGATGACCAGACATCAGAGCCTTCTCAAGAGCCGCTTCGCGAACGACCCCCGCACGGGCAGTGTTGATCAGAAGCGCACCCGGCTTCATTCTTTTCAGCTCCCGAGCTCCGATCAAATTCTTGGTCGCCGAAGTCAGGGGCACATGAATTGTCACAATATCCGAAGCGGAGAGAAGCTCATTAAGGCTCGTGTATAGAAGCCCATAGCGTGCGGCCTCATCACGTTGAACGATGTCGTTGCCCAAAATATCCATCCCGAACCCCATGGCACGACTGGCAACCGCCATGCCTATAGCGCCTACGCCAATAATGCCAATCGTCTTGCCATAAAGGCTTCTGCCTGGGATTTTATTCCATACGCCACCCTTGAGCTGATTAATGCTTTGAGTCATCATACGCGCCAAATCGAGAATGAGGGCAAAGGTGAGGTCAGCAGTTTCCTCTTTGTTGGCGCCAGGGGTGTTTGCAACAGCAATTTCCCGCTTGTCAAACTCAGAGAAGTCAATATTATCCAAACCGGCTCCATGTCGAACGACGAGCTTAAGATTTGGAAGCTTGCCGATGGTGGCGGAGTCGAGGCGATCGTTGCCCAAAATGATAACGTCGGCATCCTTGGCATGCTCAACGATCTCAACAGGAGTCAAGGGACGTCCGTAAGGATTTAAGCGGACCTCACACCCTGCGTCCTCAAGACGCTCCACGGGAACCTTGTTAAAAATACCAAACGTAACGGCGCAAGACGCAACGACCAAACCGCAGGACAACCCCGAATCCTCCCTACGTTAAACAATCCAAACGACCTATTAGATATCGCGACACACCGGACTCCGAACAGCTCGCACAGAGATGATCGGCAGCGAGCTTGCAGACATGGACGGCATTCTCCATCGCCACGCCATCTCCAGCAGCGCGTAGCATGGTTGTATCATTTTCATTGTCACCGAATGCCACCACATCAGTCGTGGAAACGTCTAAGAATCCACAAAGCCATTCGAGGGCGGCTCCTTTATGTGCACATACGTTAGTTATCTCAACGTTGCAGGGGAGAGAGGTACTCCTCCTGAGTTCAGAACGCCTATCAACAGCATCCCATACCAGGTCACGATCTTCTTTAGTGTGATAAAAAACGTTGAGACGACATACAGCACCTGTCTGCATCATCAGCTCTTCCATTGAACAATCGAGCAGCGTCCTGCCCGCTTTAATGAAGTCCCTCGTAGGTCCCGACAAATCTACTGTATCAATGTATCCGAAACGGCTTCGTTCGGTATAAACACGCCTGTCTGCAAAAACATCGAAAGTGATTTTGAGGCTCGACAGCTCGTTGTACAGCCCTAACACGACACGCTTTTCAATGGGTGTCTCTCGCAATACACGACCAGTTTTTGCGTCTACCACGAGAGAGCCGTTGCAACAGACTGCGTACGAAACACTTGGATGAGCCAGTAGTTCCGATGGAATATCGCTTAGATTGCGGCCCGTACAAGGAACAAACTGGATGCCACGGGTATACGCGACATCCAGCATGTTCCTGTTTTCGGCCGTAATGATCTTATCGGGCGTTAAAAACGTTCCATCCAAATCGGAAAAGATCATCTTGACCATATTTGTTCCTAAATGTAATTAACGAACGACGGCGCCAGTTTTTGCAGAACCTACAGACTTTGCGTAGCGCTCAAGCAGCCCGCCGTTGTTCTCATGAATGATCGGCATCCATTTTTCCTTGCGCTTGGCAAGCTCTTCGTCACTCACCTCAACCTCAATTAAGTCACGGGTAAGATCAATGTTAATCACGTCGCCATTCTCAATCAAAGCAATGGGCGACCCCTCGTATGCCTCGGGACAGAGGTATCCAACTGAAAGGCCTCCAGATGCTCCCGAGAAGCGGCCATCGGTTATGACGGCGGAATTGGGGATGCCCTTCATAATCTCGGTAACGCGATGAAGCTCCTTCATTCCCGGACCGCCCTTGGGCCCCTCATAGCGAATTACCACGCCAGTTCCGGGCTTAATATCCCCAGCATTATATGCGACGAAAGCTTCCTCTTCTGAATTGAAGACCTGTGCGACGCCAGACCACACATGCTGATCAGCGGGCACGGCACTCGTTTTAACTAGTGCGCCCTCCGGTGCAAGGTTGCCGTAAAGCACCTGAATACCCTTTGCAATGGAATTGGGATCGTCTTGGGTTCGGATAACAGAGCGGTCGATCAGGATGTCGCTCTCAAGATTTTCTCCCAGAGTCTTACCCGTCACCGTCATCACTGAGGTGTCCAGGTCGCCCTCGATGGTCTTAAGAACGGCGGGGATTCCTCCTGCTTTGTATAGATTAATGCAGGAGATATCGCCGTTCGGCACCACGTTGCATATCACCGGGGTCCTGGAGGTAATCTCAGCAACCTGCGACCACGTGCAGCTCAAACCAAGCTCTTCGGCCAAAGCGGGCAGGTGAATCAAAGCGTTGAGAGAACCGCCGATGGAAGCAAGCAGCTTGACCGTATTGTCAAGGGCGGCCTGGGTCATAATATCGGAGGGCCTGATGTTACGGCGAACCATATCCACCACGGCGGCACCGGTACGGCGCGCGCTGAATCGCCTCTGACTCGTAGAGGAGGGCCAGAGAGCCCCCATGGGAAGCATCATGCCGAGGCCCTCGGTTAGGCAGCCCATGGTATTCGCGGTTCCGAGGAACGGGCACACGCCCGGACCAGTGTAGTATTTTAGCGTGCCTTCGATAACCTCACGCTCAGTTGCCTCGCCAGCAAGGAATCGCGCGCGGAGCGCTTTGGACTCAGAAGGCTTAATTTCGTCATAGCAAGGCCCACAGGTCACCAGGGCAGACGGAAGGTTGATGCGCGCCGCAGCCATAAGCATTGCCGGAATAATCTTGTCGCAGCTTCCTAGGTAAACAACACCATCGAAACATCCCTCTCCCACAATCATAGCTTCGCACGAATCAGCAATGATTTCGCGATGAGGAAGGCAGTAGCGCATTCCAGCATGCCCCTGAGCGATTCCATCACACATTGCAATGGTGTTGAACTCGATCGGTTCTCCACCCGCCTCGAGAACGCCTTTCTTTACCTCGGCCGCGAGTTGACGCAACGGCTCGTGTCCGGGGCAAACCTCATTCCAGCTGTTGGCAATTGCAATCAAAGGCTTGTTGGTGTCCTGAAGAGAATCGATGGATATACCCGCCGATGCAAGATGCGCTTTGGAAATCGCTCGCTGAAACGGCTCGAGCTTATCAATTGCACGCTCCATATAGGACACCTCCTTTCTTTGTAATGGGACGAAGAGCAAGCCGCCCTTCGTCCCTTATAGGTATGTACTCTTCTTACATCTCGTCGTATTCGGCAGCGTAAGCTTCGATCTTCTCCATGGTGATCTTCTTCTCGACCACATACCAGATGGCGATGAAGGCGATAACCAGAGCTGGAACGACGATAATCGCGTTCTCAGAGATGCAGCTCCAGAAGATGATGGCAGTCTGGGTAAGCGAGGGGCCCGCCATGGAAGCAATCTGGCCATCAAATGCCAGACCAGCGGACTGCGCCATCTCGGTCATGAACGGAGCGGCGAACGTGCCGGCATAAAGAATCGCAGCCATAACGGGAATGGAAATGAGAATGGAACGGAACACGTTACCACGGCACAGGGCCACAACAAGAGCGACACGGAAGGTCACAACGGCGAGGTCCGCCAAGGGCATCATACGATTGCCGGGAAGGATGAAGGCCAGCAGGATGGTCACCGGAATCATGATGAGTGCGGTGGTGATGACCTCGGGGTTGCCGACAACAACGGCAGCATCCAGACCAATGGAAAGGGCGCGGCCGCCAAACTTCTCGCTTGTGAACTTCTGAGCGGCAGAAGAGATGGGCATGAGACCCTCAACAAACATAGCGGTCATCTTGGGCATGAGAACCATAACGGCAGCTACGTTGATACCGGTAAGGAAAATCTGGTCAAACGGGAACATTGCAAGAGCGCCCATCGCGCAACCGAGGATGAAGCCCAGCATCATGGGGTCGCCAAAAACACCAAGATACTTTTGAACCCCCTTGATGGAGAAGTTGACCTTGTTGAGACCCGGAATACGGTCGATAAGCCAGTTCAGCGGAGCAGCGATAATAATTGAAGAAGTATAGGAAATGGTGGGAAGCGTCACATCGGGAATACCGAAGAAATGCTCGATGAGGGGCTGGGTCCAGTCGGCGAACTTGAACGTCATGACCGCAGTGATGGCGGTAGCAACCATTGCCCAAACAATATTCTGGGTCACAAAGAAAACCAGGATGCCCACGATCATCATATGATGGTAGTTCCAGATATCGACGTCCATAGTATTCGTCTTCTTGAGAACCAGAAGCAAAATGTTGATGCCGAGGATCTCGAAAACCAGGAAAGCAACGATTGGGGACGCCCACGTCACCGAAGAAATTGCACCCCAGCCAACGTCGGTAACGTCGAGGTTGAGACCAAAGTTGGCGACCATGGCTGCCGCCGCAGGGCTAACAGCGGACTTAAGCAGGTTCACCAGCAAGTTAATGCCAACAAAGCCGCAAGTAATAGTAATGCCGCTCTTGAAAGCCTTCGCAATGGGGAGGCGGAAAATCAAACCGATCACCATGATGATGAAGGGAAGCATTACATACGCACCTGCACCAATAAATGCCTGGAATACTGCATATGCGCCATTGAGGAATGCGTCCATAGCGCTCCTTCCAAATAGAAATTACTCTTTTGGGGACCAATAGTGAGGGTTTCTAGATTTAGACTTCTCTACTCTTTAAGAGCCTCAACGATCTTCTGGAGAGTCGCCTCCTCGTTAATGCCAGTGAGCAACGCAATGGCCATGATGCACGGAGTGGTGACATCGGGATCCTTGAACTTGCCGGAGGTAACAACCAGGTCGTAGTCGTTCGCCTTGCTGTGAAGCTCAAGCATCTTGCACTGAGTGACCTGAATATCAACGCCATGGTCGGCGCAGTAATCCTTAACCTTGGATGCAACCACGGTAGAAGTCGCAACGCCGTTGCCGCATGCAATCAGAACACGTTTCGTAGCCATGAGAGTTTCCTTTCCATATTTCTCTCAACGCCCCTTTTGGGCGCATGGTTCCAAACTCGAATTAGATAAGCTGATCGCGAACCAAATCGAAAATCTCTTCTTCGCTCTCAGCCTTTACAACCTTTTCGATGAGCTCCTGGTTTTGCACAAGCGCAATGACCTTCTGAAGCATTTCCAAGTGAGCGTGCGCCTCGGTAAGGGCAAGCATGGTCACAAGCGATACCTCACACGTCGTCTCAGGATCATCCATGCGATACCACGCCACCGGATGCTCGAGAACACCAATGCAGATCGCCGCCTTATTCACATTCGCAACATCGCAGTGAGGCATAGCGACGTTGATGCCGCCCATGTCCAGAGCGGTCGGGAATACCTTCTCGCGCTCCAAAATCGCGTTAGTAAACGTGTCCTTGGCATACCCCTGACGCTCGAGCTCCGCCGCCATGGCGCGCTCCACGTCCTCAGTCGTCAGGTCGTCTCCCTTGATACGCAACACCAAAGAGCTATCGAGACTCAGATCCGCCATTCTTTTCCCTTCTTCAGGCCGCACGCGGCTTACCAACAAACGTTTTCTTCAAGTCGCTTAATAGCGGCTGCAAGATTCTTGCTATTGCATGTCTTGATATCTTCCGGATCAAAAATGCCCGAACCGATACCAGCGTATGTGGCGCCCTTGTCGAAGAAGCTCTGGACGTTGCCCGTTCCGACGCCACCCACGACCATAAGCGGAAGCTTCCCAAGGGGCGCCTGCACAGCTTTGACATAATCGGGACCCAGCTGCCCCGCCGGGAACACCTTAACAATGTCGGCACCCATATCGAACATCATCTTGATCTCGCTGGGACTGAACGCGGCGGGCACCGTAATAACCTCATTCTTCTTAGCAAAGTCAAGCATCTCTTGAGTAAACATGATGGGAGACAGCATGAATTCGGCTCCAGCATCAACCGCCTGCTTTGCCAAATCAAGATTGGTAACAGTACCTGCTCCTACGTGAACCTCTGCTCCAAACTCTTTGCGAACCGCAGCAATAGATTGCATGGCATGCGGAGAATTGCTTGCCACCTCAATGGAGTTCACCTTTGTCCCAACCAGCTGCTCCACAACGCACAGAACCTGCTTTGTCTCGTATCCCCTCAAAATGACGGTAACTTTTGGAAGTAGCATCCCGCTCATTGATATCTTCCTTTCGACGCCTATCGTCTGTACGCCGCAGATATTAATACGTATTTTTTTGTTTTCCAACTAAGGACTATTTGCACTGTTTCTACATATTACAAATCGCCTATTTCGTCTCGATCACATAGGCGGAGACTTTGCTATTGAACCTGCTATTCCTGAAAGTTTTTTCTTATTTACACAGGTAGTCTAGCTATATATATCTGTATCTTCTTTTATTACGTATTTTGAAACAGCTTATTTCACTTAGTTAATCCCTCATTGTTGGGGTTATTTCATTGTGTATATTTTTCGCTACTTTTTGTATATTTCTTACACTAATCCACTTATTTCTCCACTATTTCTTCACATGTATGGTTCAAAATGTAAGAGTCAAATCGTTAGCTTACGGAGGCATCATGGAATACGGCCGGAAACTAGCTGAATTCAGATCAGACCGAGGTATGACGCAGGAAGAGCTCGCCAACGCGATTGGCGTCTCCCCCGAGGACATATTGAGCTGGGAATCCTGCTCGGACTACCCGAGCCAATTTCATCTCACAGCAGTCGCCACCGCGCTGCGGGTTAAAATCTCCTCCATTATCGACAAAGATATCGATGCAATGATGGGGGCGATCCATGTCGCGGAGACACGGGAGACCCTCTGCATGGCAGCACTTACCGCTCTCGCACTTGTTTGCACTGCGGGCCTCGTCGCAACCTCGCAGCTCTCTCCCGATAGCATTCCCGCCGCGGCAAACGTGGTCAAAGCTCTACTACTCGCCATTTTCTTGGTGCTCGTGGCTTCTAGAAGGAGCAAGACCTCTCTTAGAGCAAAAGCATATCGAGAGGCACTTGAAGCGGCGGACGGTTCTCATTCGTCCTTTGTGCTAAAACGTAAGGCAGGGAAAAGCCCCAAGCTGGTTGCTTTGCAATTCGTCCTTGGCGCCGTCCTTGCCTTCTTGCTTATCACGCTTCTCGCTATTATCGAGCCCGGGTCTCGTTTACCCTGGGTCATGCTGTAAAAAATGGGGAGGTGGCAGATGCAGCCCCTCCCCTTTACGTTTCTCATTATGACAAATCCAAAACCAAGACTTGTCGCGCGCGCTGCAGCAACGGCGCGACCGCAGAATCGCTCCCCCTACTCCACCGTCACGCTCTTGGCAAGGTTGCGCGGCTGGTCCACGTCGCACCCGCGCAGTAAGGCGACCTCGCGCGCCAGCAGCTGCAACGGAACCGTCGCGGTAATGGGGCTAAATGCATCGCGTACGGCGGGCACATAGATCACGTGGTCGGCGATCGCGCAAATGTCCTTGTCCCCTTCCGTGGCGACCACGATAAGGGACGCGCCGCGAGCCTCGCACTCCTTAAGGTTGGAAACGGTCTTGTCATACGTGGGGCTCTTGGTCGCCACGGCGATCACGGGGAACCCGGGCTCAATCAAAGCGATGGGACCGTGCTTCATCTCGCCGGCAGCGTATGCCTCTGCATGCAGGTAGCTCACCTCTTTGAGTTTGAGCGCGCCCTCATAGCTAATTGCGGCGCCCATTCCTCGTCCAACAAATAAAGCGGACGAGGCATCCTTGCAAGCCAACGCGGCATCGTGGATCGCCGGCCGCTGCTGGTCCAAAATACGCTGGATCTGCTGTGCGGTATCGCCCAGCTCGCGGAACAGCAGGCGTACCTGCGCCTGGCTCAAACGACCCTTCACCTGGCCCAGCAGCATGGCCAGCAGCGTCAAAGACACCACCTGGCCAATAAAGCTCTTGGTAGACGCAACGGCCACCTCTTTGTTTGCCTTGGTATAGATGACGCCGTCGCTTTCGCGCGCCACGGGGCTGCCCACCACGTTGGTGATACCAAAGACCTTGGCGCCCTTGATGCGCGCGTCGCGAATGGCGGCCAGGGTGTCGGCGGTCTCACCGGACTGACTTACCGCAACCACCAGCGTAGACGTGGTGATAATGGGGTTGCGGTAGCGGAACTCGCTGGCTGCCTCCACCTCGCAGGGAATGCGCGCCCAGCCCTCGATAAGGTTCTTCGCAACAAGGCCCGCGTGGTAGCTGGTGCCGCACGCTATCACGTACACACGGTCGATAAGGTTGAGCTCCTCAAGCGTCAGACCCAGCTCGTCAATGGCCAGCTCACCGCCGGCAAGACGGCCTGCCAGCGTATCGCGCACCACGCGCGGCTGCTCGTAAATCTCCTTGAGCATAAAGTCCGGATAGCCGCCCTTCTCTGCGGCATCCGCACTCCAGTCGATGTGCGTCACCGGCGGCTCGACGGCCTCGCCCGCAGCGTTGGTGAAGGTTGCGCCCTGCGGGGTGAGTCGTGCGAACACGCCGTCCTCCAGCACCACCACGTCGCGCGTGGCGTCCATGATCGCGATGGCGTCCGATGCCACGTAGCTGCCCTGCTCGCAGCAACCGATCACAATGGGCGAGTCCTTGCGCGCCACGGCGATCACGCCCGGCTCGTCCTCGCACACAGCCGCCACGCCATAGGCGCCCACCAGGCACTCGCACGCCTGGCGCAGCGCGGAAACCAAATCATGCGAGCCCGGCTTGCCGTCACAACCGTAGTATGCCTCCTCAAGCAGGTGGGCCAAAACCTCGGTATCCGTCTCGCTCTTAAAGACGTGGCCGCGGGCGACAAGCCCCTCGCGCAGCTCTGCAAAGTTCTCGATAATGCCGTTGTGCACAATGGCGATGCGTCCGTCGCAGCTGGTGTGCGGATGCGCGTTCTCCTCTGTAGGACGGCCGTGCGTGGCCCAGCGAGTGTGGCCGATGCCGCAGGTAGCGCAGCCGGGAACAGCGGCGCCCGTCTGGTCGATCTCGCCCGCCGCCGCCAGCGCCTGCCCCAGCATGGCGACCTTTCCAACGCGGCGCACCACCTCAAGGCCAGATCCGTCCGACCGCTCGAGCGCAACGCCCGCCGAGTCATACCCGCGGTACTCCAACTTAGACAACCCGCTGGTCAAAATGGCAGCCGCGCCGGCAGCTCCGGTATAGCCCACAATTCCACACATAGCGTTCTCTCCAACAATAGAAGGCGCGCCAGCCATCGCCGCCAAGGCCGCCCCGGCACCGCCGCGCCCCTTTGGAGAGTGGCGACCGCGTGCTTCTGGAAGGCTGACCGGGCGAGGGCTCGCGCGCTTTTTCAATGCCGGCGTATTATTGTAAAAAGAAAGCCGCGCGCTTTTATTAACGTCTGGTTACACATATTAAATACCAGTTGTGCGCGATGGCGGTTTCGCCTCCTTCCGTGCCATCCGCCCCTCTTGCCCCCCGTGCACCCTCCCAATACGAAGCCACGTTCAGGTTCTTGCAGGGCAACTGCTAAAATCGCCCTCCAGTTGGAGTTGGCGCTCTGCTAAAAAAGAGGTCCAGTTCACGCCGGGCGCTGAAAACGCGGTTCAGTTGGACTTGGCGCGGTAGACCCTCCAGGCGAACGAGGCCCCTACCTCGCGTTTCCCCGCGCAGTCCCTTAAGGCCCCCACGCCCAAGTCCAACTGAACCGCGTTTTCAGCATTGCCAAGTCCAACTGAACCCAAAAAGTAGAAGTCGAGCGCAACCGGAGGCCAAAAACAGCAGAAGCCCCAAGTCCAACCGGAGGCCAAAAACAGCACCCGCGCCCAACCCGCGCCCAACCCGCGCCAGGCCTCGCGCCAAGCGCGCAGCGCCGACCCCATCCATGTAACATGCGCTCCCGCGCACCAGCTCCCCAGGCAAACGTGATAGACTTGCAAGCAAGATTGAAGCGCATCAACTACGCATCAACAACAACTGTCACGCACATTCGCCTCAACCCGCGCGCGAAGGCACATCCAAACCGGCGCGCGCCTCTGCACAAGGACCGCCATGGCTAAAGTCACTATCCAAGATGTCGCCAACGAGGCAGGCGTCTCGCTGGGAACCGTCTCCAACGCGCTCAACCACCCCGACAAGCTCAAGCCCAGCACGCTCGACGCGGTGCGCCAGGCCATGAGCCGCCTGGGATTCATGCCCAACCAAAGCGCGCGCATGCTCGCCGGTGGCCGCAACGCCTCGTTTGGCCTGGTGCTGCCGCGTCTGGACCACGGCTTTAGCCTGCAAATCGCCAACGGCGCCCACAGCGAGGCCCGCCGTCACGGATACGGCCTGCTGATTGCCAACGCGGATAACGACGAGATCTTGGAAAACAACTACCTTCGCTATTTCATGGGCACGCAGATGTCCGGCGTGCTGGTGCAGCCCATGGCAATTGGCGACTGGCGCCCCTACAGCGAGGCCTTCCCCGTGCCAACGGTCTACCTGGACATCCACAGCGACCAGCCCGGATACTTTGTAGCGGCGGATAATCTGGCGCAAGGGCAGCTCATCGCCGAGCACGCCATCTCGTGCGGATCGCAGCGCATCGCGGTCATAGGCACAAGCGAATACATGCAGCTAGCACTTCGCGTTAAGGGCATAGAGCGCGTGGCGGCGGCAAACCCCCAGGCTTCCTTTGAGTTTTTGGACGAGGGCGAGTGGAACCTTGCGCGCGACGGCTTCATGATCGCCCAGCGCCTGGCCAATCAGCCCGCAGACCGTCGCCCAGACTTTATCCTCGCCCTTACCGACGTGCTGGCAACCGGCGTTATCGCAGGCGTGCAGGACGCGGGCCTTAGCGTTCCCAACGACATTGCGGTAGCGGGCTGCGACGGCAACCCGCTGGCCTGGAGCGGCAGCGTGCCGCTTACCACCTGCGCTCCTCCGGGCTATGAGATCGGCCGCCGCGGCGTGCAATTCCTTATTGACCAAATTGAACGCAGGCGCGCCTTGGCATCCGGCGAGGCGAAGCCAGAAGATTTTGCGGACGAGGACCCGTGCCATCAAACCATGATCCGTCCGTTTTTGCTTGCCCGCCAAAGCACCGTGGCAAAGACCACGCACCAGCAGTCGGCAGAGGCGGCGCTCAACCTGGGCACGTACCTGTAGCAAGCGCGACCGGATGCTGCCGGCGCTTTTGCCCAAGCTCGATGCTGGGGCCGCGGCCATTGCAGACGCTGTCCCGCGCCCGTCCGCGCCGCGGCTAGATCGCCAGAGCGGCGGGCAGCTCCGCCAGGCTGCCCAAAACCCGGCAGCACATGCCAAGAATCTCCTGGCTGGGCTCGATCAGGTCGGGCACCAAATACACGCTCGCGCCCGACGCAAAGCCCGCGCGGACGCCGTTGGGCGAGTCCTCCACCACCGCGCACTCCGCGGGATCGACCCCTTCGAGCTCCATGGCGCGCAAGAAGATGTCTGGCGCCGGCTTGCCGTTTTTAACATCTCCGCCGCAGGTCACGTGGTTAAAGTAGCCAAGAAGCCCCATGCGCTCCAACGTGGGCTCGGCCAAATCCCTAAAGGTCGACGTCGCTACCCCGCAGGGCACGCCCGCCGCGCGCAGGGCCTCAAGGCACTCGATGGCGCCGGGCTTAAGCTCAAGCTGGTCGCCCAGCTCGCCATGGCGAATGTCGCGCGACAAGAAGAACACGCGCTGCGCGTCTTGGGCGTTTCCCAGCACATCCGTCAACGTAGCCAGAACATCCAGCCTGGTCCTGCCAATAAAAGAGTAGATGACCTGCTCTGTCACGCCCTCAAACCCAAGACGCTCCGCGGCCATCGCCCACGCCTTGCGGCCCAGGCGCTCGCTATCGACAAGCGTTCCGTCCATATCAAAAATGACTGCTTTCACCACGCGACAGCACCCCTCTTTACCCCGTTTCGCATTATCCACACGTTATCGCTCATTGTGCCATAATGCGCGCGAGCAATTGGGTAGCATCCAATCCGTTACAGCATTCGCACCGTCGCGCCGCCCGGCCCGCACGCTGCCGCGCCGCCAGGTCCGCACGCTGCCGCGCTGCCAGGTCCGCACGCCGTACACCGCGATCATCGTCCACCTCATGAATAGGGGCCCACCTTGCAAGATAAACTTGATGCACTCAAAGACTTGCTGCAAAGCATGGGAACCGTCGCCGTCGGGTTCTCCGGCGGAGTCGATAGCACGTTTCTCGCCGCCGCCTGCGCGCGATTCATCCCCAACAACGCGCAGCTCATCCACCTTGATACGCCCTTTTTGGGCACGCCGGAGCGTGAGTCTTTCAACGCCGCCGTCGCCCGGCTGGAGCTGCCCGTAACCGTGGTCAAGCTGGACCCCCTCGCAAACCCCCAGGTTGCCGCCAATCCGCAAGACCGCTGCTACCACTGCAAGCTCGCCGGGTTCACAAGCATTGTCCAGATCGCCCGCCAACTAGGCGCCACCACCGTGGTCGAAGGCAGCAACGCCGACGACGCGCAGGATTTTCGTCCCGGCATGTGCGCCATCACCCAACTGGGCGTGCGCTCGCCCCTGCTAGAAACCGGCTGGCACAAAGAGCAGGAGCGCCAGATGCTGCGCGAATGGGGCTTCCCCGTATGGAACCTCCCCGCCGGAGCGTGCCTTGCCACGCGCGTCGCCTGCGGGCAGGCCCTTACGCCAGAGCTGCTGCGCACCATCCGCCGCTGCGAGGACCTGCTGTCCAGCCTTGGGCTCATCCAGGTTCGCGCCCGCGTCAACGGGGCCTCGCTGCGCATCGACGCCTGCGAGCATGACCTTGACCTGCTCGCTAGCCTTGGCGGCGCACGTAAGGACAATGGCGTCTCGCTTCCCACCCAAGTGCTCGCCCGTCTTGAAGCGGTTGCGTCTTTGGACGATGCCTCGCCCGTAGCCTCGATCGATCCCACGGCGCGCCTCTACCGCAGCGGAGCCATGAACGCGTAGCTAAGCAACTGCCCGCAAGCGCGATGAGCTGCGCCCGCGGGCAGTTTCATATAAAGAGTCGCGACGGAATCGCCACGAATCAATTGTCGTACCCAGCGCCATGCAAAACCCTACGGCGGCGCGGGCGCGCGACTAGATCATCTGCTCCCCCGCGCCTTCGGCGAGCATCTGGAACGCTTGATAGGCAGCGCCCAGAGCGCCGGCATCGTTGCCGAGCGTGGCGCGGCGCAGCACGTACTTGCCACGCGTGCCGGGGAACACGTACTCGTCCAACTTCTCTGCCAAGGGCCCCATAAGCAAATCGCCCGCATGCGACAGGCCACCGCCCACAATGACCTCCTGCGGGTCGACGGTGCTCATGATCGCGGCCAAGCCGCGCGCGAGATAATCAACCGTGATATCGCGCGCTTGGATGGCGATCTCATCGCCCGCAGCCACCTGGTCAAAAACGTCCTTGCCCTCGGTGTAGGCGCGCGTGTCGCCGGCCGCCTCATAGAGATCATTGGCAGTCTTCACAAAACCGGTGGCAGAGCAGTAGCACTCAAGGCAGTTGGTTTTTCCGCAACCGCACTGACGGGTATCCGCCGCCATAACGGGCATGTGGCCAACCTCGCCCGCGCAGCCGTGCTGGCCGTTGAGAACCTTGCCGTCCACGATAACGCCGCCGCCCACGCCGGTGCCCAGCGTCACAAAGACAACCGTGCTGGCACGGAACGCGGAGTCGCCGCCCATCCAGGCTTCGCCCAAAGCCGCTGCGTTAGCGTCGTTGAGCAGGGTGACGGGCAGGCCCGTACCCTCCTGCAGCAGGTGGCCCAGGGGCATGTTATTCCAACCAAGGTTGACGGCGACTTCCACGACGTCGCCATTCACGGGGCCGGGGACACCCACGCCAATGGCTTCGATGGTCTCGCCGCGCTCGAACAGGGTCGCCATCTTGCTCTTAAGGGACTCGATGATGTCGCCCGGAATGTTCGCGCCGCCATTCTCCGTATTGGTAGGGATGGCCCAACGGTCGATGAAATTGCCAGCCTGGTCAATGATGGAGAACTTGATGGTTGTGCCGCCCAGGTCGACACCAAAAACGCGCTTCATGTTGATTCCTTCCCGTTCCAATCAGAGTTGGCAACATCGCCCGCTCTACACCCTTGCATAACACTATAAGCCCAAACAGGACGCTCGCGGCCGAGCCAAAGGTGAGCGCCCTTTTGCGTCGTTCAGGTTCTGGCTTTAGACGCTATGCCCTCTGGTCATAACGCGTCATGAAGGCTGCGACCATGCAGCGCTCTGCCCCACTACGAGCCATCAATTCCCCGTTAGATGTGCCGCAGACGACACCTTCCTTCACTGCCCACGAGAGGCTACCGCGTGCCCAATCGCTTACATTGGACCCGTCGTTGAACTCGAGCAGATTGCTCTGGTCGATGGGCGCGTCCTCCTTGGAAATGCGATGAAGCGCGACCGCGATCGCCTCCCTTGACATTGGGTCACCAACACCGAATCTATGCACACCCTCATATCCAACCAAAACGCCATTCTTCACGCACCAATTAATCGCGGGAGTGAACCACTCTCCGTCCGCGACATCAGCCAAGCCAGATTCGTTCTCAACCTTTTCGCACTCCTCCACCGTGCCGTATTTAGCAGCCTCTTCGGGCGCGAGGAACCTAAATACCATATTGGCAAACTGCTCGCGCGTCATGACGTCGTGCGTGCCGAAGAGCTTGGTGTCACCATAGCCCGTCATAATGTCCTTCTTCACAACATACTCAACGGCTGGAGTGTACCAATCCTCTTCGACATCGCTGTACTCTGGCATCTGCCACTCAGGTTCCTCAGGCACTTCGGGCTGCTGCGGAGTATCCGGAATCTGTGGCGTATCAGTTGTCCCGCCGTCGCCAGGATTGGGATTGGGATCGGGATTGGGATCTGGCATTGCACCACTTCCGTTCACCGTCACGCACGCCACGACCCTACCGCTGGCGCCCCTTATCTGCCCCATCACGCTATATGATCCCGGGTTATCGAAAGACCCTTCTGAATACACCCATTGAACCGGCATCGTAGCCCTCGAACCATCAGACAGGTAAACGTCGATATTTTTGTAGGCCTCTAACGCCGCCTCTGCATCATCGCCATTTTCGACATTGATATATATGGGCTCACCATATGCAACCTCAAGCTCGTCTTTACCCGTCACGGAAACCTCCGCGATTGCATCGCCCTCCTTTGTTCCGGAACTTTCATCCAGCAGAGCCATTCCACGGGAGTCTATCTGACTGGAATCGAAATAGCCTTTAACCTGGAAGGTGGTATTTGCCTCACTGTACTTTGCCGGTTCAATGTCTTCCCAGGTTATGTTGCGCATGGAGATGGAACCGTCCGCAAGAACGACGGGCACTTTTTCGGGCAAGCTTGGAGCAACTCCGGCATTTGTCACAACATCAAATTTGCTCCAATCAGCCTGAACCGAACGAAAAGCCCGAGCTACCACCTTCATATCGACAGTTTTCCAAGTCCCATCAGGGAGTAGTATGCTGCCCGTTTTGACCGTAGACTCACCCTCAGCCAAATTCCAGCTATTGTCGTTATTCACGCCGCTCCAAACGCAAGGCACGTTAACCCGTGCTCCAGAAGCGAGAACTACCTGCGCGACATTCGGAAGCGTACAATTGCTATGCGGCGCAACGGCAAACTCTTTTGGTAAGGCAATTCTCACGAAGTCATCAACCAACACTTCTGCCTTCACTCGCTGACTAGTGCCTCTTACCGTTCCACCGACCTCAACGATGTCTCCCGCTGCGGCGTTCTTTAAAGTGTCGGGTTGATCCCAGTCGACCAGCGCGGAACCACCTATCGGCATATCGCCCTGCCGATAAAACACATTAACCGTCTCTGGAAGATTCGCATCTCGACCAGGGATAGCCCACGCCCTAATGGATGGGACATCTTCGAATAATTCATCGTAAACAGTAAGCGTGGTAGTGGGCTTCATGGAGAGATATCCGCCCGGCAAAGAAACCCTAGCTTCACCCTGAATACTATAAACACCCGGAACATTGCATTGACCCTCAGCAATCTTCCAAGCGACATCTCCAACACCGCCACAGGTCTTGATATCTAATTCGTCTGATGACGCCTGATAGCGAATAACAAAGTCCTCACCATCAACACGCAGGCCGACGGGAGAAACGCCGGCCAGAGTCCTCAAACCCCGTGGGCTATGAATATCGATTATCTTGCGAGAAATGACAGCGTCTTGGAACGGAAACCCCGCCGCAGTTCCCCTGACTACGTAAGTACCAGGAGTTGTATAGATCTCCTCGGGAAAGGGCTCCCATTCAACAGGAACGCCAAGCCGCCTTCCGTCAGTGGCGATGCCTGCAATCATACCGTAAAGCGATACGGGAGGCTCGTTGTAGCCTATATCATAGTAATAAGCAGATCGGGGGTCGAACTCCGGTTCCTCGATCCTATCCAACTCAACTATTTCCACATCGCAAGTAAATGCAATATCAGAATCTCTACCATAGCCCGTAACGGTTTTGATTCCGGGCTGCCGGTAATCCTCTTTATCACCAAGCTGCCACTTCACATACCAATAGGGATAATCTATGGTATGGCCGTTTTTCAACTTGATGGGAAAATAAATACCAGCTTTAGGACCTATGGTTGGAACGACTCCCGCCGCAGAAAGCACCGGATCAACCACAAAGCCTGAAACCGCCTCGCTTACCGTAACGGTAGCGACAACGCTCACGCCAGCAGCTGTACCTTTAACTTCAAACTCGCCCTCTTTGGCAAAGCTCTCTTTAGGTATGACGTCCCAATTCACAAACTCCCTAACAGTTGACTCTCCGAGAATCAAGGTGATTCTTTCGGGCATGACGGGCGCTAGGCCCACCGCAGTATCGACATACACGGGGCCCTGCTGCACGGCGCGGCTCGCAGCGAATGCACCGTGAGCAACGCTCTCGATATCCTTCGACGCTGCGATAGCAACAGCCTCTCCCCCCCCTCTGAAGAAAGCGTATCAGCCGCAACCCTCACGGGGCTTCCCAAAGCAAACGCTGCAGCCAATCCGGCATAGATATACAAGCCTACATGTTTACTCATTGCTTTCTCCTTTTCGATCCGCCCGAATAAAGACAAAATGCCTGCCTCTTTTCATCCATTATGGACAAGAAGAGCTGTTAGAAACAAGAGGTCAAAAGCCCTTTCCAGCAAGTATAGGCATAGAGATGCAGAATTGACCCTTGCCTTAAAGTGATTTGCCAACCCGGTCTCCGTCTTGTTCTTCACCCCCTGCTCTCCAGGAACCAGATGATCAGCATGGACCCGATCACGATGGCACCTATTATCAGCACCATCGCCATGAGAACGCTGCCGCAACCAAGATCGCTGTTGCTGCCGCCCGCTGCATGCGTATCGCGCTCTTGCTCCTCGTAAAAAAAGTTGTCGAACGTGCGCTTGGAAATATCGTCCCCCAAACCCATAAGACGCCCCCTTGAAGCTTCTTGAACGCGCTTACCCGCACCAATGTGGCGCGTGCGGATATAACTTACTTATATGGTAGCTATTCGTGAGGACAAACTTTTGCGCAAGCCTTGACCCTTTCGCCGCGTCATAGCGCATACTGCCATAGCAAGGAGGTAACGCCATGATTGGGAACTTTGAGGATTACGACGCCGCTCGCCATAACGGTAGCAACGTCGACGGGGGCGGCGAGCTTCACGGCGGCGGCTACACGCCCGCGCAGCTGGCGCGCATCAGCGGAGTGAGCGTGCGGACGCTCCACCATTACGACCAGATTGGCCTGCTAGTGCCGGCGCGGCGTGAAAACGGCTACCGCGTATATCGCCCAGCGGACGTCGAGCGCCTGCAGCAGATCCTGATCTTCCGAGGCCTTGGCATTGAGCTGGCGAACATCGCGACGCTTCTGGATGCGGATGGCCGCGATCAGGCGTCCGCTATGCGCGAGCACCTCTCCGCCCTGCACCGCAGGCGCCATGAGTTAGACCAGCTTATCCTCACCGTGGAAAATACCATCGACCGATTAGAAGGGCACCGCGACATGAAGAACCAGAACAAGTTGGGCAAGCAGCAGAGCGACAGGCAGAAGTTTGAGGCCTTGAAGCAGCAAGCCGTGGACGAGAACGAACGCGTGTACGGCCAGGAGGTTCGTGCTAAATACGGCGACAAAACCGTGAATGCCGCCAATGAGAAGCTGCTGCAGATGGATCAGCAGGAATGGGATGACGTCAATGAGTTGGGCGAGGAGATTTTAAAGCAGCTCTCTCGCGCGATGGAGCAGGGCGACCCCGCCGACGACGCGGCGCAGTGCCTGGCGCAGATGCACGCGACCTGGCTGCGCGCGTTTTGGCCGGACGGCATCTATTGCGCCCAGGCGCACCGAAACATGGCAGATATGTACATAGCGGACGAGCGCTTCACCGCCTACTATGACGGACCTTGCGGAGAGGGCGCCACGCGGTTTCTGCACGACGCGATCTACGCGGCGACCGCTGGGGCCTTTCAACCGTAAGCCCACGCACCGTGAGGTATGATGACCTTGGCTGGAGACCTCGTTGTGGCATGGCCCGCACGCCTAACCCACGATTTGCCACGTATAGATGGCCGCTATTTGCATGAGGCTCCAGCCATTTCTTATGCCTATTCGAAATGTTTAAGACGAGGGGACTTTAAACAGGCTATGGCAGGTCACGAATACCGCACGGAAATGGCTTTAGAAGAGGCATCGAAAAGGGCCAGCCGTCTAAACGACTGACCCTTGAGCCATTCATCTGTGAAAACGAGATTGGAACTATAGCCCTTTAACCGCACGCCGGGATGCACATAGAAGAAGAGAGGCATATCCCGGCACACACACCGCGCATGGGGAGCGCGCCCGCACCACACGACAACAGGTGATAGACTCGGCTCGCCTACTCCCCGCAACCGCTGTCTACGAGCGAAACAAGGGCTTCGAGCGCATCGCTCTCGTCCTCGCCCTCGGCGACAATCTCAATCTGATCACCGCACGCCATGCCAAGCGACATGACCATGAGGATGGACTTCGCGTCTTTTGCGTCGCCATCTTTGGTAACATCGCGCACTGAGATAGAGGACTTAAACCCGCTCGCACATTGAACAAATAGCGACGCAGGACGAGCATGAATTCCGCTCGGGTTCAAAACCGTGGTCACTTTTGAAACCATAGTTGTTGCCTCCTACTCCTCGACGATGTTGTCAGTCGAGAGGTCAGCGCCGTTACTCTCGATAAGCTTCTTGTAATAGAAGAAACTCTTTTTCTTACCGCGCCTGCCCGTACCCTTGCCCTCGTCATCCAAATCGACAGAGATGAAGCCGTATCGCTTTGTCATTTCAGATGTACCGGAGCTCACGAGGTCGATCGGGCCCCACCAGCCGTATCCGAAGACATCGACACCGTCCTTAATGGCCTCGCCCAGCTGCTCAACGTGAGCCTTCAGGTACTCTATGCGGTAATCGTCCGCGCAATAACCGTTCTCGTCCAGTTCATCCACGGCGCCGTACCCGTTCTCCGATATGAAGATGGGCAGATGATACCTGTCGTAGATATGGTTGAGGGTAATACGGAAACCAATTGGGTCGATTGTCCAACCCCAGTCGGACATGGGAAGGTTCGGATTCTTGATCTGAGAGACCAGGGAGCCTGAGGGCTTGGGAACCGGCTCGCCCTTGTAACGCATGATGTAGGTCATATAGTAGCTGATCGTCACAAAATCAATCACGCCACGCTTGAGCACATCAAGGTCTTCGTTCTCCATCTCAATCTCAACGCCGTTCTCGCGGAAGAATCGAGCCATGTAGTAAGGGTATTCGCCCTGCGCCTGAACGTCAGAGAAGAACCAGTTGAAATGATCCTCAAACAGAACCTGAAGCTGATCTTCCGGCTTTGAGCTTTCAGCATAGTTCTCAAGACGGCACAGCATGTTACCGATTTTCGCATCAGGATCAATCTCGTGGCACTTAATGACAGCCTTTGCGCTGGCAACAAGCTGATTGTGCGCAACCTGGTATTTGTACGCCCACTTTCCATAATACGGATTGCCCGTCTCACCCTGCTCGAAAATAACTCCACTGCAGGTAAAGGGGTTGGTGATCACATTGTTAATCTCGTTAAAGGTGAGCCAATACTTCACCTTGCCCTTATAGCGCTCGAAACAGGTTGCAGCGTAGCGCTCAAATGCATCAACGGTGTGACGGCTGGCAAATCCGTCATACTCTTCCGCCAGATGCATGGGAGTATCGAAATGGCAGAGCGTTACCAAGGGCTCCATGCCGTTCTTATGGCACTCGTCGAACACGGCATCGTAAAACGCCAAGCCCTCCTCATTCGGCTGGGCATCATCGCCGTTAGGGAAGATGCGGCTCCAGCTGATGGACATGCGGAACACCTTGAAACCCATCTCGCCCATGAGAGCGAGGTCATCCTTGTAGGTGTGGTAGAAATCGATACCGCGACGCTTGGGCAGATTCCAGTTCTCAGGATGCTCTTTCATATCAGCAACCATCTCTTTGGTGGAAGCGTTATGGGGCAGGCGCGAATCGTACTCCTTAGGCTCCTCTTCGCGCATTTTCTTTGTAAATAGGCGAACGAAATCGGACGTTGCGGGCCCGCGGCCCCCTTCATTCCATGCGCCCTCTATCTGATTCGCGGCGGTGGAACCTCCCCAAAGGAACCCATCAGGAAACGGAGTTGCTTTATACTTCTTCTCAGTCATGTTTTCTCCTTGATTTAGAGCTATGAGTTATCTCCGAGCGATTCGTTGGTATCCAAATAACAGTCCTAGCGTGCAGCCAGCACCTTAACCACGGGAAGCATCTTCTTGGTCATATGCAGCTCCGCGCTGATCGTCATAAGCGTGTCCTGCGCGTGCGTGAACAACAGGGAATACTCAACATCCTCACCGGCGGCCTGTCGCTGAATCGTTTCGGTCTGCGCTTTATGGGCTTCCAGGATTTTCGCATCAGCCTCTGCGATTTTGGCGTCAACCAAATCAAAGTCCATAGAAGCCATCGCATCCATTGCCTCGTCAATGCACATGCGTGCATCGCCGGCGTTCAGAATCACGCCCATCGCGATGTTGTTGATATCCATACTCTCGATACTCATAATTGACCTCTCGTTTAATGGCACCCCGCTCATGGTCGAGGGCGGTCTATTCGATCAAAGATTTTTAGCTACGCTTCCGATGGAGCCCCGATCTCAGACGCCTCACCGTCATCAGTCAGCGGATCCTCGCCAGCAATCTTGGATGCAGAAGCTTCGGCGCGGGCAGCACGGCGGGCAGCTCGAGCAGCCTTCTTGGCTTCCCTCTCAGCAAGCTTCGCCTCTTCCTTCTTAGCCTCGTTCTTATCCCAGGCACGGAAGAACGGGTACCAAATCAGCGCGGCGATGATCATATTGAGAATGACCAGGACCACATTTCGCCAGTCTCCACCGGACATGAAGAACGCGGAGATTGCATTAGGTGCAAAGTTCATGTCGAAGTTCACGTAATTGATGGTGCCCCATCCAAAGGCGAACCAAAGGTAGCTGAAGGTTGGAAGGATGATTGCAATAAGGAGCATCGGCATGAACATATACGGGTTATTTGCGACCGAAGCATACACAAGTGGTTCATTAATATTAAACAGGGAGGGAACAATGGTGGCCTTGCCAAGCATGCGGTTCTTCTTCGACTTCGAGAACAGCATCATGACCGCGAGGGGGAGCGTTGCACCCTGTCCACCAATGTGATGATAACGGGAGAAGCCGTAAGCGTAGATGTTCTGGGGAGCCATGCCAGCCGCCATTGCCGCGGCGTTCTCAGCGATAGCCGCTTGCGTAATCGTACGGGTAACAGGGGTGGTAACCCAACCGGAAATGCCGAAGAAGTACAGCATGTTCTGAATTACCACGATGAGCACGACGCCAGGAAGAGACTGAGCGAAGCCAGTAATCGGGGACATCACGAGGGCAACGACGGAAAAAACGTCAACCTTAGCCACAAACGTCAACAGGAAGCCAACAAACAGAGAAATGAGAACGGAAAGAATGTTGTCAAACCAGTTCTTAACGAAATCGGGAATAACGGAATCCTCGCCAAAGAAGCTCTTAGAACATGTCTTCTTGTAGATGAAACCAACGATGAAGCCCACGAACAGAGCAGTGAACATACCGCCGGCGCCAAACTTGTTCATATCAAAGAGCATGCCGCCCTCAACAGCCTGGGCATTCATGCACATCATGTAAACGCCGATGCTCGTAAAGCCGGCAATCATGGCACGATCGCGCTTGCCCTCCTTAACCGCAACGTTATGAGGGATGATAAAAGATACGAACAGGCCGATGAGACCAAAGGAGTAGGTGTTCAAGGCTGAGATATCTGGGAGCGCGGGGATGAAATTCCTCAATACGCTCCAAAGACTTGGAATGGCGCTTACCATGCAGAAGGGAACCACGTAAAGCACCGCATCCGAAATGATGCCAAACCAGTACGTCGAGGTGATTTTATTCATCACCGGTACCATGTACTTCTCGATCCACGCCTGGACCGCTTCCATAATGCGTTTCATGCAGATCACCTTTTACAAAATGCCTTCATACAGATCGATAGCGTCTTCGAGAATGCTCTCTCCATCCAGCGCTGCATAATCATCAGGATCGATCGCCATGACCTTAACGCCATAAGGCTTAACCTGCTCCTGAACGGCTGGAACCTCGGATGCAAAATGAGGACCGAGGAGCAGCACGTCGATCTTATCCGCATAATCCATGATTTCCGACTTGCTGACCGCGGAGATAGTCACGTTGAGCCCCTCGCTCTTCGCATATTTGCGCATGCTTGCAGCCATAAAGCCAGTCGAAGCTCCGATACCGCATGCCAGAAGGATGCGTGTGGCGCCGTTTTCGTCAGCCATCCCAATCTCCTCTCATTCTCCCCCAACCCCATGTTGGAGACCCGGCCGCGCGTCCGTGTCGACCCGTCCGCCCTTGACCATGACTGCACTATACGAAGCAATCTTCCAGGTGGCCAATTGACTTTTTTCCTGCCCTAGGAAATACCGCCGCCTTTCCGCGTGGCGGAAAATGCTCGATTTGATTAACCCAGCGGCAGGCCGCTAGCATGATAGGGTCTGTTAGACTCAGAGCGGCGCGTACGGTACCTTACGAAGGAGTCACCATGGCATCTCGGAAAACTGAGAGAATCAATCGGTTGATAGATGTACTCCAACACGCCACAAGCCGAGTGCCAGCATCCGTCCTCTCCAAGATCCTTGGGATTGGAGAGAGGTCGGTCCGCAACTACGTCTCTGAGGTTAACGAGCAAGGTCAATTTCGCATTGACTCCTCAAGCGGCGGATACAGGCTTGTCGCTACCGATCGGTCCAATGATTCCGCCTTCCATGCCGAAGCTGACGGTCAGACAACCAGCGGCTCCCTCGAAGACCTAGAGTCCAGATGCAACTACGTCCTCTCTTGCCTTATCAAGGCGTCGGGACCCATCTCCATATTCGATCTTGCCGAAAGCCTTTGCATCAGCGAGAGCACCATCGCGGGCAGCGTTATACCGCAGGTCCGCAAAATGCTTCCGAAGTTTGGGCTTTCAATCCATACTCATGACTACCAGATTGAGCTGCAAGGAAAAGAACGGGACAAAAGGAAGCTGTTGGGCCACCTCGCCACCCACAACGTATACGGCTACTTCACTTCGACAAAGACACTCGAGACGCTCTTTCCCGATTTCAACGTTCAGGGCATTCTCAGCAACCTTGTCGAGATATGCCAAAGATCCGGGCTCTTCATCAACGATTTCGCATTGAGCAACCTGCTCGTCCACCTTCTCGTCATCATCATTCGCCTTACATCTAACAATGAGCTCACTGATAGGGACGACATCGATGCCAACTCAGTCGTCTCGCGCTTTAAGCAGGAACGTGAGATCACCCGTTGCGCAAAGAGCATCGCAACGTACTTTGAGGACGAGTTTGGGTGCTCGATCCCAGACCCCGACTATCAGCAGATCCTTCTCCTAATAGCCCTCTCAATCGAGCGCTACTCGTACAACGAGCTGAGCATCGACAACCTAAGCGAAGCCATCGACGGGGAATTCGTCAACACCGTTGTCGGAATCCTTGAGGACACCGCCCGCCGCTACAACCTGCCCAATGCCATAGATGACAGCATGAAGCTGCAGCTTGTCCTCCACATGCACAATGCTTACCAGAGGGCGGTTTACCACGTCAGTTATCCCAACCCGCTTGCCTCCCAAATCAAGCAGGAATATGCTCCCGTCTACGATATGGCCGTCTACCTTTCCCACCGCTTCTCCGTTACCTATGACATCGAGATCGGCGAGAATGAAATCGCCTTCATCGCGTTCCACCTTGGTGCCTACTTCGAGCGAGCTGCCGCACCCGCGAACTCGCTCTCTTGCATAGTAATCGTGGAGGAATATCACGACTTCGCCCGCAAACTTGTGGATGATCTAAAGAGCGCGCTTTCTGACGACCTCAGCATAATTGGTGTTATGAGCTGTGATGGCTATCTTGCCAGCAGCCCCGAGAGCGACGTCGTTATCACCACCATCGATGTCCCGGTAACCCACGGACTCAAAATTCTCATAGGGCCAATCCTCACAAAGCAGAACCTGCGAAAGATACGCGACAGAATCTCCGACCTTCTTGAGTCGCGACGCATGGAAAAGGCCCGCCTCTTCCTTAAAAGCATGCTTCGCCCCGAGCTATTCGCCCGCAATGTCTATCTTGATGGCGACCAGGACTCTTATATCGATTACCTTGGGAATCTTTGCGTTGAACAGGGCCTTGCCACTGTGGACTTCATAAAGGACGTGCATCAGAGGGAGAAGGTATCCTCAACCGCCTTCACCGATGCGCTAGCGATTCCTCACTCGATAGGCGGGTACTCTGACAGCTCGTTCATCGCTGCCCTGCACAACGATGCCGCCATACCCTGGGGAAGGCACAAGGTGCACTTTGTCCTTCTCATTGGTATTGCTAAGGACGAGATGGCATACTTCCGTGATGCCCTGGACATCATCATCGACCTCTACTCCTCCATCGACAAGACAAGCCACCTTATGCAGACGGATACCTTTGAGGAGTTTGTCGACGTCTTTACGCAGAGCATCTCTTAACCTCACCGTATGGAACAACGCAGACGAGTTTTCCGACACGCTATCCCCTCGAAAACGTCCGTCTCATCTTGCCACGAATCGAGACATAATCGGGACATGTCCCGTTTTAATCAGGACATGTCCCGATTATGTCCTATAATTGTTCCAATCTAAGGATTGGGGATGAAGATGACTAGGGTGAAGGTAATTCCAGAGCACGAATCGCTCACTGTTGAGTTCAAAAGCGATTTAAAGAAACTTGCCGATAGCGAAATCGTCGATACCGTAGTCGCGCTCAGCAACACTGACGGCGGCAGTCTATTTCTTGGAATCGAAGACGACGGGACAGTAACTGGGGTACACGAACGGCACTCGGATTCAACCCAGCTCGCAGCCTTCCTCGCTAACAACACCGTGCCGCCCGTGTCCGCCCGCGTTGCTTCCCTCACGTTAGATGCCAACGGAACCCCATCCGACGCGGGAATGTCCGTAGTCGAAGTCGAGGTGCCACGCTCGACCGCAATTGTTTCCAGCGCGAGCGGAAAAATCATGCGGAGGCGACTCAAGGCTGACGGCAGCCCCGAAAGCGTCGCCCTTTACCCTTACGAGATCATCACCAGGCTCTCCACGATCGGACAGCTCGATTATTCTTCGTTTCCAGTCCCTGATTCAACAATTAACGATTTCGATCCCGTAGAAATCCAACGCCTCAGAAGCATTCTCATGCGAAACAAAGGCGCGGACCAATCTCTTCTAGAACTTTCAGATGAAGAACTCTTTAGCGCTCTACGAATGACCACATCGGTCAACGGAGCCCCCACCCCTACCGTAACCGGCATCTTGCTTGCCGGCAAGCCCGCTATCATTCACCGTGCCGTGCCCACTCATGAGGCGACATTTCAAGTGCTGGCAGGAACTGAGGTGCGACTCAACCAAGACTTCGACCAGCCGCTTCTCTACACCATCGAAAAAATGGGAGACATGTTCGAGGCGTGGAATCCGGAGCGTGAGTTCGAAGACGGCCTTTTCAGAACACCTGCACCAGAATTCGATCGGAGGGCCCTCCGCGAAGCTCTCGTCAACGCCTTTGGCCACAGGGACTATTCCGCCATGGGCCGCGTTCGTGTCCTCATTGACGACGAGGGACTCACGATCTCTAATCCGGGAGGATTCGTCGAGGGCATTAATATACGCAACCTTCTCACCGCAGAACCAAGGGGACGTAATGAATGCCTCATGGGAGCCTTGAAGCGCGTCGGACTTGCTGAGAGAACAGGTAGGGGTATTGACCGAATTTACGAGGGCTCCTTGGCATTCGGGCGCCCGCTTCCAGACTACTCTGGGAGTACCTCAACCACAGTTCAAGTGTTCATTTCCCGAACGGCCCCCGACCCCCTCTTTATGAAAATGATATCTGAGGAGGCGGCTCGTACAGGCAGCCCCCTTTCCCTCCTTTCTCTCCTAGTTCTGAACGCCCTTAAGAGCCAGAGACGACTCTCCGCCCAGGAGCTCATAGCTCAACTGCCCTTCTCCGAAGCTAAGGCTCGTTCTGCAATCGGAAACTTAATCGAAGCCGGCCTGATTGAAGCTTGGGGCCAGGGTAATAGCAGGGCGTACACACTTAGCAAAAGCGTGTACGCCAGGAAGGGAAAGGAAATCGAGTATTCACGGCAGGCGGACATCGACAAATTACGCCATGAGGAGCTGATTCTGCAGCTCGCAAAACAGCATGGCGGTTCGATCACAACGCGCGACGTGGAACAACTTCTTCGCATGAAGCATAAACAGGCTTATCGTAAGATAGCCAAACTTGTGAAAGAGGGGAAACTGGTGTTAGTAGGATCAGGTAGGGCGGCAAGCTATCGATTACCCTAGAGTCACCTTTTGCAGCCTAATAGTTGCGAACCTTCGAACTAAGAGAGACACTAAGGCAGAAGCGACCCCGAGCGCGCCCGCCCATTCGGGGCCGTTGTTTTTCCACCCAAGCCCGCTTCTCTGTAGCTGAATTCCGCCTCGGAAGCGCCTGCACTAGAACCCCCGGGATTCCTTTGTGAGGCCCCGTTCTCAATCTGCCCTCCCACTCAGACAGGCTGTCGAACTCGTCCTAATCAAAACCGGGCACCGGTGTATTAAACGTCACCTGCGATGTGTCAGCAGGAAGTTGAGACGACGCCACATATGCCGAAGACGGACGCGCATCCATCCGGACAACAATCGATGACAATGCGAGGCCCAACGCGGCGCGGCCCATTCGAGCGGGATTGGAGCCGCCATGCCCCGCGAGAAAGAGACCGAGCCGGTCTCCATATGACTCAATCGACGCTGCGGCCATACCCAATCGCCCAAGAATCAGGACACTATCGGGACATGTCCCGTTTTAATCAGGACATGTCCCGATAGTGTCCTGATTATGTCCTGAAAACGTCCCGCAAACAGCCATGGGCACCGCCAGGGATTTCCCCTAGCACATGGCAACGCGGGCACAACCAATCCGATACCGCGCACCGAATGATTGCACCCGCTTAAACAAGGCCATACGCCGGCCTTACGCCGTTCTACAGCAGCGCGCCCTCAAGATCCTCGAGCATGATGTTCAGGGCCTCGATGCCGCCCCCGGCCGTATACCAAACAGCAGGGTTGCCCAGGTAGACAATATGATCGTTGCGATACGCCTGGGTTTGGCGGGCAAGATCGTTCTCCACCACCTCCCGGGCCCGGTCCGCGCCATCAGAGACAATCGCGGCATCGCGGTTGAGCACAAAGATGTACTCGGGGTCCTTCTCGGCGCCCGTGGACAAAAAGACCACGGGAGCGATCTGGGACAGGTCATCGTACACAGGCGCTAGGCGACCACCAATAAAGATCACGTCCGGGTCGCACGCCATAACGGCCTCAAGGTCGGCCTCCTTGATGGTGCCCAAGTTGGCGACCTCCTCACCGGTCGCGCAATCCTGCAGACACCTCGGGGAGGTGCTCGCAGAGCCCACCACCCTATCGTCTACGCCAAGCTATGCCGACGAAATGGTGGCGCCCGTTATGGGGGACACAAACTTGTTCATGCAGAGCTTCTGCATAATAAGGCCGGCTACGCTCATCCCCACCCTCGTGCACAGAATTGCGAGCAGGCGGGGCAGGCGCGAAATAAGCAGCGTCTGCACCTGATCGTAGTCGCCAGAAACAACTCGGCAAGGCTTACGTCACCACACCCACATTTTTTCAAGATGCAAAGGATTGTCCACTTTTACAAAGCGCCTTTAAGGCAACGCCCTCCAAACCACAGCAACAAGAGCAATTTATTACGCAACAACAAAGAGATGCTACGGCACCCCATGGACGGAAAACGGACATGCCGAAGGAAATTCTCGCTATGCCGAGCGTCTCCGAAAGGCGGGTTTCTATTTGCCCTGGAATGCGCGGGCAAATGTTCGAAGCGCAGATGGCCCACATACTTTGGAGCCGACACGGTCGCCGGCATGCACAATACCACGCCCGTAATGTACACGGAGGAGTACCAGGTCGATTACTACAAGGAGAACCTCAAGGCATTTGACGAGTTCCCCTGCGTGGTGGGCGAGCAGGTGTGGAACTTCGCCGACTTCGCGACCAGCCAGAGCCTGCTGCGCGTCGAGGGCAACAAGAAGGGCCTCTTCACCCGCGATCGTAAACCCAAGCTCGCTGCCCACTGGTTCCGCCAGCGCTGGCACGAGATTCCGGATTTTGGCTATAAGGCCTAGCCTTTAGCGCGATCACCCCATAAACGCCCAGTTTCCAAGGGGCGCGCAGCGGACATCCCCCTCCGCGCGCCCCTTTTTCTTGCCGCCACGTCGGCAAGCAAGTGCGCTCCCATACAAACGCGCAACCGATAGAGCTGGCCATCACAAGCCCCGAATCATCATGCGACCGATTCGGGAGAGGCGCCACAACGAGAATCAAGTGCGACATGCAGCTTATTCATCGCCGCACGCGCAAGAGGTTGAGCGATCAGGGCCTCGACAAATAAGGAGATCGCAAAGTTCCTTGGCCACCTGAAGAAGAAGTGCTCAATGGGCTCCATCGAAATGCCGCCCGTCGCTATCCATGGGGCGACAATGGTCAAAATCACAGACATCATGCATACGGTAACGAGAATATTGGTAAGAATATGCGCGTTATACGAATCATCGTTATCGAGGATTCGCCCTGTTGCCCATTCCGCCGGTAGGTACGTCGCAAGTACGCAAGCGACCACGGCAAGCCAAATGAAGGGCATGGTGCGCAGCGCCGCCGCCCAAGTTGAAAAAGAGAAGCCCATTTCGAAACAGGTGATGAGCGGCGCGATGATATTGACCGATATCACAGAGATGATTGCCATGAACAGACAGAACTCCCGCTTATTGCGGGGAAGACGCATATAGTATTCCACAATGCCCCTTTCCTTGTGCGCGCAACAAAAAAGCGCGGGACCCAAGGAGGCCCCGCGCTGAACCGTTATACGCGCGATACTATGACGGGAAAAGTATGCCACGCAAAGCGCAGCGGGGCACGGAATCTCCATGCCGACGCCCTATCTTTTCTTCCCCAGCTGTAAACATGTAATGGGCAAACATGAAAAAAGCTCGCCGGCTAAGCCGACGAGCTGCAAGTTCTTGGTCGCGGGGGCAGGATTTGAACCTACGACCTCCGGGTTATGAGGGGCATTTTCTACGTAGGCCATGCAAACGCATGAGAGTTGATTAGGGGCATCTACCTCGTAAAACGGCAACGGGAAGTAATTCTAGGGAGCCTGTGGTAGTCCGTAGAAGCGGACCTGCTGCCACAAATCCTGCCACAGGCCTATCTCACAGCCATTTCTTCCACTTGAAGAACGCCAGCTCGCCCGCGATGATGACGAGGCTCAGCGCGATGACCGTGGCGTACCCGTACTCCCAGCTCAGCTCGGGCATGTTCGAGAAGTTCATGCCGTACCACCCCGTGATGGTGGTGATGGGCACGAAGATGGACGCCACGACGGTGAGGTACAGATTCGTGGCGTCGCGGCGGGCGTCAGCCCGCGCGTCCTTGAGCTCGATGAGCTGCACGCAGTATTCGCGCAGGTACTGGGCTTTCGCGGACAGGCGCCGCGCCCGCTGGGACAGCGTGTTGAACAGCCGCCGATCGGTGCGGGGGAGCAGCCCGTCGTCGTCCTGCGCGATGGTGCTGGCAAGCTCGTCGAGCTGCTGGTAGGCGCCGTTCATGCGCATGAGCTCCCTGCGGCGGCGCAGGATGCGGCCGTCCTCGCCGCGCAGGCGGCTCGGCGCGGCGATGATGCGCTCCTCGATGTCGGACAGCTCGCCCTCGACGTCGACGAGGCGCAGGAAGTCCTCGCGGATGAGATGGCGCAGCAGCTCGTAGAGGGCGCGCGGGGCCGACGGGTACGACGAGAGGTCGTCGGTGAGGGCGCCCTCGGCCGTGCCGGAGTGCGCGCCGTCGATGTCGAGCAGCGCAAGGCGGGCGGCGTCGAGGCAAAAGCCGAAGTGCACGCGCTTGCGCGTGGCGCCCGGGGCCTCGGGCAGGTAGACGGAGCCGGCGAAGCACCCCGCGTACGCCTCGGCGAACGTCGAGTGGCTCGTGGCGAGCTCGCGCAGGGTGCGCAGGACGTCCTTGTCCTCGATGCCGAGGCCGTCGACCTCGCCCAAGTCGATGACCTCGATACGCGCCGCGGCGGCCTCGCGTCCGCTTCTGCGTCCGCCCTTGCGCCCGCTTTCGTCCTCGGAGCCGCCGCTCTTCGCGGCCCGCCGCCCGCGCGGTGCCTCGTCCGCATGCAGCATCGCGTCGATGCGCTCGATGTCCCGCTCGAGGTCGCGGTGCGTCGTATCCATGTCCTGCCGTCCTCCCTGTCGTCCTGTGACGCTTGTACCCGTTTTGCCGCACGCGGCGGCGGCGTCTCGCAGCGTGGCGCCCGCGAGCATCGCCTCGGCGTAGCGCGCCC
>ERZ835762.31-NODE-31-length-192596-cov-11.225323_pt1 | contig 192596 bp, 173 predicted proteins | sample MGYA00519687_ERZ835762 | MGnify/ENA primary metagenome ERZ835762 (study PRJEB31850, sample SAMEA3708783) | human gut metagenome | biome: human gut; feature: human-associated habitat; material: faeces | place: China | collected 2014 ... | reverse complement strand
CGGCGAAGAAGTCCTCCGGGAGTTGGAGGAAGAAAAACAGAATAAGGAAGAAAAAGAAGCGGCAGTTTCCTGAAATACAAAATGTAAATCAGACTGTCGCTTTTTTCATGTATTTTTAAATCAAATAAATTTTAAAAGCTGATGCAGAGTGTGTGACTCATTATTCTGGGAAGCGGTAATACGAGTATCAAATGGCTTGAAATGATTCTGTGTATAAAAGCTCAGAAGAAATTCATTATCTTCGCATTCAAGAAACTCCATAACGCCGCCTACGGAATATTTGAGACTGGATATGGTTTCCAGTGCAAATCCCAGTAGAATATTTCCAGGGATTCGTTTGTTCTTTGGAAGAGAATAGTTCTTTCCCAACTGGGCAATCAGGTAAGCTGCGGTAGTATAGGATTGTGTTTCTTCATCCAAAATACTGACACGGGACAGCTTTTTTGCCATTGTCTTGCTGATATTTGAAGCACGGACAGAGATGGGTTTTACTGTAAGTGAAAAATAACCAACCAGTGAAGCATCTTCAGCATCAAATACCAGATAAGTGATAGATTGATCTTTTTTGGTAAACTCAATCGCATTATGTAATAAAAAGTATTCCACATCGGGATTTTTGGGACAAGAAAAATCGGAGAGTAAGTCGTAAAGACTTTCCTCTCCGATATATGTCGGTTCGTCTTTATCCAAATATGCCCGAATATTAACGGTAAAATATTTATCAGACATGTTTTTTCTTCCTTTTTGACATTAAAGCTAAGATTTCCTGTGGGTTCGTTAACTGACGTCCGGGAAGTGTCTGCTTTGGTGTGCGGTCACGGTCGGCTTCGTCAATTGCTGCGACAAAACGCTTTATGCTATTTGGATTGGATACGACAAAATTATGAGTAATACTTGAAGTAGCCATACTAACACCTCCTCTTTTTTGGCTTTTTTGTGTATTTATAGTATATGCAATGTGTGATAAAAACACAATATCGAAAACAAAAATAATTTCTAAATAATTTTCAAGCCGGACATTTATTAGACGCTTCCGGTAAGCGAACAATATTTTCGAGCCAATCATTTATAAGTCGCCAATGGTGGGCGGGCAATATTTTGATAACAGAAATGCTCTGTATCTAACTTAATTATACGATTGGCGAAGAAATGCGTCAATACGGAAAATAAGTATTGAAAATAGTTGGAACAAGTACTAAAATTAAGTTGGGACATTGAATGGAGGTTATGTTACGAGATAATAAGAATTGTAGGTGGAAGGTTTGAACATAGAAGCATATGATGCTGATTCATTGAGAAAAATGGTTAGGTTGCTTGAATATGAGAACAAGATATTAAAAGATAAATTGAAGAAAGCAGGCATTTCATATGAAGAGGTGAATCCTTTTGAAGAAAAAATAGAAAGTGCAGAAGAATATGACCTGGATCAAGGGAGTCGTATTGTAAATCCGCCATATATTACAGAGAAAATGGCAATACGTTTCTTTTCGATGTTTTGGGGAAGAGAAGATGTATATGCCAGACGGGGAAAGAACGGGGGTTATTTTCCACAATGTGCAAATCGTTGGAATGACCGGCTTTGTCCTAAACAACGTAAAGAGAAGGGTTTTCGGTTACAAGGAAGTATATTTTTCAATTAGGCGGTATAGCCCCGTTTAAGGGCTATGCCGTCTTTTCCTGTTTATCGGTTTTTTTCTGTTCTGTCTGCGGGTCAGTCGGCAAATGGATTTCTCCCACGAAGTTAAAGATAATATCCACTTTCTGAAAACGCTTGCCGTCTATCTTCTCCGGCGCATGGACAACGATTTTCTTTATAAACTCATTGACGATAGTGGGAGTTAATTCGGTTATTCCCACGTACTTGCGGATGATGGCGGCGAAGCTGTCAAAATCGCTTTTATTCTGTTCGTAGGTATCGACTTCCTGTTGTTCTGCCTTTACCTTTTCCGTCAGCTCTTTTTGTTCTGCTTCATACTCTGCGGACAGCTTCAAAAATCGCTCATGGCTGATTGTGCCGTTGATGTCGTCCTCATAAATCCGCTTGAAAATCCGGTCAAGTTCTGCAATCCGTTTTCTTGCCTGCCTTACTTCACACTGCTTGCGTTTCATATCCTTTTCCGCTTCATCAAACCGCTGTTTCTGTATCAGTTCCATAAAGGTGGTAATGTCCTCATAGAACATGGCAGTTACGGCAAATATCCGATTGAGAACGATTTTCCGCAGGACTTCTTCTCTGATGAAGTGTGCCGTACAATCTCCCGTATTGCTTTTATATCTTGCACAGCGGTAGTTGTCTTGTGAACCGTCAAAGCTCTTGCAGGTGGCAAAGTGCAGTTTACTTCCACAATCCGCACAGAATACCAAGCCGGAAAACATTCCCTGTCGCTCTGCCTTTGTGGGGCGGCGTTTATTTGCCCTTAATTCCTGTCCCCGTTCAAAGACAGCTTCCTCAACGATTGCTTCATGGGTGTTGCGGAAAATAGCCTGCTGTTCCTTTGTGGTGGGAATACGCTTTTTCAGCTTGTGGGATTTGGAATAGCTTTTGAAGTTTACCGTATGTCCGCAGTAGTCCATACGCTCCAAAACTGCTACAATCGTACTTTCATTCCAACTGTACGGATTATCGGGAAGGGATTTTCCTTTCTGCTTTGCATAATGAGCGCGTGTTGTCAGCACTTTGTCAGCTTTCAAAATTTTCGCTATTTGCATAGGTCCTTTTCTTGCAACGCATAAATCAAAAATTCGCTTTACCACAGCGGCAGCTTCTTCATCTACAATCCATTTCTTTCTGTCGTTGGGGTCTACCTTATAGCCATAGGGCGGCTTAGTCAGATGTTCTCCTGCCATGCCCTGCGCTTTCTTGATTGCCCGTACTTTTTTACTGGTATCTTTGGCGTAAAAATCGTTAAACAGGTTTCGGAAAGGGGTAAAATCATTGTCGCCTTTTGCACTGTCTACACCGTCATTGATTGCGATATAGCGAACATCTCTTTCAACGAAAAAGATTTCCGTATAGTAACCGACTTTCAGATAATCACGCCCCAAGCGGGACATATCCTTGACAATGACTGTCGCCACATTTCCGGCTTCAATCTCTGCAATCATGCGGTTAAAATTCGGGCGGTCAAAGGTTACACCGGAAATGCCGTCATCAATAAAGAATACCGGATTTGTAAAGCCGTTATCCGAAGCGTATTTTGTTAAAACTGCTTTCTGATTAACAATGCTGTTACTGTCCCCGTCCAATGCGTCCTCTTGACTTAAACGGGCGTATAATGCGGTTATCTGTTCGGGCTTATATGTATTTGCTGTCATGTTCATTCCTCCTGTAATGAACGCCCGACAGACAGGTTGCTATCTTCATTATAGCGGACTTCTTTTCCTTTGTCAGTAGGCGCTTTGAGATTTTCTGATTTTATGAACCGCTTCATCTTTTCAAAAAGCGGTTCAGAGCCGCCGCAAGAGGTAGACACTTCATAGAATGTGCCGCCGATTTTATAAATCACTGTTTCATCTGCCGGATTTCCCTGTTTCTGCCTATCATCTGTTGTATCTTGTTCTTGTTTCCGTTCCATTCCTTTCCCGTCCTTTCTTTGATTTGTAATGTGATAAGTTTCGTAGCAAGCATAGAAAAAGAGTACTCTTTTCCGAAAATGCCCTGCATTTTGCTTGTTGGGAAGTATCCCAAACCCTCTGATTTTCCTCTCACTACCTACAACACCGAGCAGAGCGATTTTGCCGAAGTTTTGAGAGAAAATTTTGAAAAAGTTTTTCTTATCTCTTATTACGGAAAAGTTTCTGAAATGCCAAATAAATAACCGTTTAGGAAAAAATAATTTCAAGTATCACAACTTAAAATCCTCCTCAAACTTGACACTGTAAAGTTTGGGTTTTATAATATAGACAGTGTAAAGATTGGAGGACTTAGCATGGCACAGAAACGACAGACTTATCATCATAAAGACTTGCGAAACGCTTTAATCGAAGCAGGTATTCAGCTTGTAAGTACAGAGGGAGTAAATGCTTTTTCTTTGAGAAAGGTAGCTGCGGCGTGTGGGGTCAGCCATGCTGCCCCTTACAGCCATTTTCAAAATAAAGAAGAACTGCTTGAAGCAATGCAATTATTTATCACAGATAGATTTTCTAAACAATTAGAAAGTACCGTTCAAAAGAATAATAATGTCGCAGAAATATTGAAAGATATGGGGATAGCCTATGTATCTTTCTTTGTAGAGAACCCTGCTTATTTTCAATTTTTATATTCTCAATCCAATATAAAAATTGACTTATCGTTATCAATACCAGACGACCAAAACTATAAACCTTATATTATCTATAAAAATATTGTAAGTAAATTATTAGGGCAGACGCACTATTCGGAAGAAAAGCAAAATGATATTATCATAACCATTTGGGCTTTTATACATGGCGTTACTTCATTAGCCACCATGAATAATGTAAATTATGATAATGATTGGAGAGAGAAGGTCATTGATTTTATGGACGTTTTTCAACTTTCCTTTTTAGATAATACGGGAGAAAAAATATGATAGGGATTTATTTTAGCGGAACAGGAAATACAAAATATTGTTTAGAAAACTTTGTTGCTCTATATGATAGGAATATTGAAATAACCCCTTTAGAAGATACAGGTACAATGGAAAAAGTTACATATCATAAAGACATTATTTTTGCTTATCCAATCTATTACAGTAATTTGCCTAAAATTGTACGGGATTTTATCTGCGAAAATTCTGATATATGGAAAGGAAAACGTGTTTTCATTATTGCAACAATGGGACTGTTTAGCGGCGATGGTGCGGGCGTATCTGCAAGATTGTTCGAGAGATACGGCGCACAGGTATGGGGTGGACTTCATCTGAAAATGCCGGATTGTATTTGTGATGTAAAAGCCTTAAAGTGTACTCCGGCTCAAAATAAGCAAATTGTTATACAAGCAGAAGAACGCATAAAATCAGCGGTGTGTAATTTGAAAAATGGTACTCCAACTAAAGACGGTTTGGGATTTTTATGCCATATTGCAGGGCTTTTGGGACAGCGGCTTTGGTTTTACCATAAAACACAAGAATATTCAAACAAAATACAGATAGATACCGACGCTTGTATAAAGTGCGGGAAATGTGCATTGGTGTGTCCTATGAATAATTTGTCATTATCCAAATGTAAGATTGTAACAAACGGACGGTGTACCTTATGTTATCGGTGCGTAAATCAATGTAGCGAGAAAGCAATTACTATTTTGGGGAAACAAGTGATTTTCCAATACTCTGTTTATGATTTCCATTGAAAGCCTTTTCCGTTCCGTTCTTTTCCATTCCGGCGGCTCTGCCGCTTTGCTTTGCCCCCAAGGAGAGGGATTAGGGAAAGGATAGGAAGGGAATGTGTAAAACGCTTAGATGATATTTTATACTTCTACCCTCAAAAATGACGTTCTATTGCGTAACAAAGTGAAGATAGAAAAACAGAGAGCCGACCACTATTGAAAGTGATTAACTCTCTGTTTGCACCCTGTCTGTCAGCGTTAGTTATAAGTTGTTGTGAATACTTCCTTATCAGCGTAAAACTAAGTGTTTTGATTATTTTTGCTGGGCGATGTCCCACGGCTAGGGTGACGAAAGTCCACATAAAAGAAAAATGATACGTCCCAGCATTAAAAAGGGGGCATTTAAAAGATGAGCAAACGACGTATTTTGGTTTTTATTTTTTTAGTGCTGCTTGAGATTTTCTATTCATCTGTATATATAAGTGAACACAAACGTCCTCTGGAAATACTGGAATTTCAAAAGGATGGGAAGCCCATAGAAGATGCAGATGAGATTCCTCAGGAAGCAAAGGCGCTGATGGAAGAATACAGAGAAGCAAAACAGAGTGAGCTTCTGTACATAAAGGTTTCCAGGATAATGTCAGTTTTCGTGCTGGTTTCTCTGGTTATCTGCTATATCCGCAATGATAAGACCGAAAAGCAGAAAAAAGATCGGATACCATAAAGTTGTCAATTTCATATACGAAAGAAGGAACGGTTATGAAGAAAAAAGCAACCACAGCAGCTATTATAATTGGAACGGCATTATCCGTTTCACTCCCCGTCTACGGTGCACAGTGGAAGCAGGACAGTACGGGCTGGTGGTATGAGCAGGATAATGGTTCTTATCCAGCCGGCGGTTGGGAGCTGATTTCTGGAAACTGGTATTATTTTAATGGATCAGGCTACATGCAGGCCGGGTGGATTGAGTCGAATGGAGAATGGTATTACTGTGCGCCTACAGGCGAAATGCTGCATGATACCACTCAGACAATAGACGGGGTATCATATACGTTTCAGTCCAGCGGAGCATGGCTGCAGCAGGAAACAGCCCCGGCGGTATCCATTACAAAGGAGCAGGCAGAGCAATGGTTTTATGCGACGTATGCAATCATTGCAAATGAAACGGGATGGAATCAGGAGTATTTTGTAAGCACCCCGGAAAAATACGCGGGTGATGCCAGGACCAGGCTGGAAATGGCATGGGGGATAACAGACCGCGCATCTGCTGATTCTACTATTAACTGGATTTTGACCTCAGGCCACCGCTCCGGATTTCAGGAAGAAATGGGATTGCTTTTTTATATGGGATACCTGAATGGAACGGAACAGCAGATCGAGGAGCAGTATAAGGATAATGAATTCGTTAAGGATATGCTCCTTGCGTATAAACGCGGAGGAGAAGGAGCAATCGACGGCTGGGATTACTGCAGGGCCATGCAGGTATTGAGAGAGTGTTATCTGGCAGAGTATTATACGGAGACAGAAATGCTGGATCAGATGCTCTCAGCCGCAAAAACGATCCAGGCACGTTTTGTCTCATGGGATGATATGGCGGAGAGCTATATGAGAGGATATGAGTATTGGAACAACTCGCCGGATAAGTACAAGACGAGGAAAAACCTGTATAAGAAGCTGAAACAGGAGACCTCCTTCTATGTGGTAGACTGGAATCTGCCATTGGGAAAAGCGTGGTAGGAAGTGCTTATAATAACAAAATACCGTTACCAGAGATTTGCATTATAAAATATGGTGTATCGAAAATGGTGAATTTTCACATGATACGTGGTATAAGTTGATGATTGTATCTTTGGGGACAAAATATCAAAAACTTCTTAATGAAATATTATCATAGATATGCAGCAGTCATGCTTACTGAATAATCTGTTTTATCATCACTTATTGGAAAGCGGAGTTGATGCTGACCATATCATTCGCATTGCTTTTGACTCAGCCGATGATCTTTATCTGATTGGCGAAAGCCTGATTCAGATTGAAAAGGAAAAGCGTGGAGTTGACCCTGAAAAGTTCATGGCATATATCCGTTCCAAAGTTGCAGGTGAAGGAATGTATTATCTGCTGCTTGATGAAATTCAGATGCTGGATTGTTTTGAAGCTGTTCTGAATGGTTATCTTCGTAAAGATAATATGGATGTATTTGTGACTGGAAGTAACGCAAAACTCCTGTCCAAAGATATAGCTACCGATTACAACGGTGATAAGTACATGGGATTATCTGAATATATGCTATACGGCGGTATCCCTCTGGTTGTCCTTCGTGAGGGAGCAAACGATAAGGCAGCTGCATTACAGAATCTGTTCAATGAGATTTATCTTAGAGATATTACCAAACGTAACCGAGTGAAGAACATTGGAGAACTGGAAGATCTGCTGAATATTCTTTCTTCTGCCATTGGTTCGCTGACCAATCCGGAAAAACTGAAGAATACGTTCAAGACGATAAAGAAATCCAGAATCACTTCCGCTACCATTAAGAAATATCTGGATTATTTTGAGGATTCTTTTCTGATTGAATCAGCACAAAGATATGATATTAAAGGAAAGGCATATATCGAAACTCCAAAGAAATCGGAACGAACCCGTGGCAGAACCAGAACCCGGAGTGGGAGACTACGGAGCGGAACTTCATTTATGATGACAACGGGCAGCTTATAAAGTGCACGGAGAGCAGGGGGCAGTTTGACAAGGCCACCTATACTTATGAGTATGACGAGGCCGGGAACCGCACCTTCGCAAAGAAAGAGAAGCTTTACAGCTATCTGGAGTCCTGGCAGATCCGAAATCAATGGCGTAAAATATTCGGATACAGAGAGATCATAGCGGATGGAGTACCGGAAATAGAGGAGTATATGAACATGGTGTTTCCAGATATGGAAGAAAATGAGCTCTTTAAAAACGAACTGCTGGAGATTGTGGTGGATGTAACAGGATTCCTTCCGGAGACTGCGTAAAAGCAAAAGAACAGATGTTCACTGCTTCTGTACTTTTGAAAGAACTTGTGATATAGTAGACGCAAAGAGTCTACTGTCAATGGCAGTCGCCAAATGCCTGCAAGCAGTCACTTGACTCGTTGCTTTGTGGTATACGAAAGTGCAATGTCTGAGTCCTTTTTATATGGTTTGTTCCTGTTTCGTCCATATAGAATTACATGGGTACGGCAGGTTGCAAAAAAAGCAGATTGTGAACAAAATTCGTCGTGGGCCTATTTTGCCGCAATCTGAGAAAGCGCCACGACGAAAATGAAAAGTTCCTTGACGAATTTTTGCCTTATAGGCGTCCTTTTTTACTTTGAAATCTGGAGGTGGATTTTATGCAAAATGAACAAAAAATCTTCAAATTACATTCCGAATACGCCCCCACCGGCGACCAGCCCCAGGCCATTGAGGCGTTGGTCAAAGGGTTCCAGGAAGGCAATCAATTCCAGACTTTACTAGGGGTTACGGGTTCCGGAAAGACCTTTACCATGGCTAATGTGATTGCCCAGTTAAATAAGCCGACTTTGGTAATAGCGCACAATAAGACCTTAGCAGCACAGCTCTATGGTGAGTTCAAAGAGTATTTTCCGGGTAACGCAGTGGAATATTTTGTCTCCTATTATGACTACTACCAGCCCGAGGCCTACGTTCCCTCCACGGACACCTACATTGAAAAGGACTCCGCCATCAACGATGAGATCGACAAGCTGCGCCATTCGGCTACAGCAGCTCTTTCCGAGCGCAGCGATGTGATCATCGTGGCATCTGTATCCTGTATTTACGGTCTGGGAAGTCCCATTGATTATCAGGAGATGGTTATTTCACTGAGACCGGGGATGGAAAAGGACCGGGATGATGTGATCCGCAAGCTGATCGAAATCCAGTATGACCGCAATGACATGGACTTTAAGCGGGGAAGCTTTCGGGTCAAGGGTGATGTTCTGGACATTTATCCGGCCTACTCAGACGGTCAGGCTTTCCGGGTGGAATTTTTTGGGGATGAGGTAGACCGGATCATGGAAATTGATACCGTGACTGGAGAGGTGAAGGCCCAGCTGGGGCATGTGGCGATTTTTCCGGCATCTCATTATGTGGTTCCCAAGGAAAAGATGATGGAGGCCACGGAACATATTTTAGAGGAATTAAAGGAGCGTGTATCATTTTTTAAGAGTGAGGATAAGCTGTTAGAGGCTCAGAGGATTTCCGAACGCACGAATTTTGATGTGGAAATGATGCGGGAGACAGGCTTTTGTTCGGGTATTGAAAATTATTCCAGACATTTGACGGGAACAGCACCGGGAGAGCCTCCCTGTACCCTGATTGATTATTTCCCCAAAGACTTTCTCATTATTGTAGATGAGTCCCACATCACTCTGCCTCAGGTACGGGGCATGTATGCGGGAGACCGTTCCAGAAAAATGACGCTGGTGGACTATGGGTTCCGCCTTCCTTCTGCCCTGGACAACCGTCCTTTAAATTTTTCGGAATTTGAAAGCAAGATTGATCAGATGCTGTTTGTATCAGCTACGCCCTCTGTCTATGAACAGGAGCATGAGCTGATGCGGGTGGAGCAGATCATCCGTCCGACCGGGCTTCTGGATCCGGAAATATTTGTCCGTCCTGTGGAGGGGCAGATTGACGATCTGATTTCAGAGGTGAACAAGGAGGTGGCAGGCCATCATAAGGTTCTAATCACTACTTTGACAAAGCGGATGGCAGAGGATCTTACCGATTATATGCGGGAAGTGGGAATTCGGGTGAAATATCTCCATTCCGATATTGATACCTTAGAGCGTGCGCAGATCATCCGGGATATGCGCCTGGATGTGTTTGACGTGCTTGTAGGGATTAATCTTTTAAGAGAGGGCCTTGATATACCGGAGATTACGCTGGTGGCGATTCTGGATGCGGACAAGGAAGGTTTTCTCCGTTCAGAAACCTCACTTATTCAGACAATTGGCCGTGCGGCACGGAATTCTGAGGGTCATGTGATCATGTATGCCGATACCATCACAGATTCCATGCGGGTGGCGATTGAGGAGACGAAACGCCGCCGTCAGATCCAGCAGAGATATAATGAGGAGCATGGCATTACGCCTACAACCATTAAAAAGGCAGTAAGAGACCTGATCACCATTTCAAAGGCCGTGGAAAATGACAGTTTCGCAGATACGAAGGATCCGGAATCTATGGATGAGAAGGAACTTAAAAAGCTTTCAAAGGAACTGGAAAAGAAGATGCGTCAGGCAGCAGCCGAGTTAAACTTTGAGGAGGCGGCTCGGCTCAGAGACCGTATGGTGGAAGTGAAAAAGCTGCTTTTGGATATGGAATAGTCTGGGAACCGGTTGGGGCTGTAAGGAATTGTAAACTCTTTGTAAGAATTATGAAATTGCATAAATCCAAACTTTCCTTTATAATAAAATCATACAAAAGAAACAAAACGAATCTTAAATATAAGGAGGAGAGGTATATGTATACAAAGAAAATGTTTTCCCTGGCAATGGCAGCGTTTTTGTCAGCTATGGCTGTATTTCCGGTCTATGCGGGCACGGAGAAGATCGATACAGTGCGTTTGGAATTTTCTTATGATAAGGAGCCGGAGAGCGGAGATGATATTGGTGATATCAGCGTAAGGGCCAGAGACGATTCATATGATGTGGATTCCGTAGAGTACACGAATCTGGAGGATAAGGATGTCTGGACGGTAGGAGATGTTCCCGAGGTAAAGGTAGAACTTTCTGCTTCTGAGGGATACCGTTTTTCCTATACCAGCAAGAGCCACTTTAAGATAAGCGGCTGTGACGCTGAGTTTAAAAAGGCAAAAATTTATGATGACGGCGATTATATGGAAGTGACGGTAGAGCTGGACCGTATCGGAGGCAAGCTGGAGGCTGCTGATAATCTGGACTGGAATGACAGCACGGCTGAGTGGGACGAGGTAGAGGGTTCCAAGAGCTATGATGTAAAGCTGTTAAGAGATGACAAAACGGTTACAACTGTCAATACATCTAATACGTATTTTGACTTTTCCGGATATTTTAATAAAGAAGGAGATTATACCTTCCGTGTGAGAGCTATTGCAAGCTATAATGACAAGGCAGGCGAGTGGTCTGAGGATTCTTCTTCCCTGTATGTAGATGAGGATGAGGCAGGTTCTTACGGTGGAAGCGGACGCTGGGTACAGGAAGGCGGACGCTGGTGGTATTCTTACTCTACAGGCGGTTATCCGGCAGATGGCTGGAAACAGATCGATGGAGTGTGGTATCTCTTTGACCGTTCCGGATATATGCTTACTGGCTGGCAGAAGGTAGACCGTCAGTGGTATTATCTTGGTTCCAATGGTGCTCTTACAACCGGCTGGCAGAATGTAAACGGACAGTGGTATTATCTCAATGGAAGCGGTGAGATGCAGACGGGCTGGCAGTATGTAAGCGGCAGATGGTATTATTTAAACAGCAGCGGCGTAATGCAGACAGGATGGCTGGAGCAGAACGGACAGTGGTATTATCTGGATGGAAGCGGCGCTATGACAACCGGATGGCAGTCTGTGAATGGCAGATGGTACTATATGGGCGGAAGCGGAGTGATGTTTAGAAATACCTGGACACCGGATGGAAGATATGTAGACGGATCGGGAGCCTGGGTTCAGTAAGGATTGTATAAAGGATAGGTAAAAAGAGGAGCTGCTGTAACGGATGAAAGGGTTCGTACAGCAGCTCCTTTTGTATGCTTTAATTGAGGGGAAGCATGCAGGAAGATACGATCTCAATCGAATCAGATCTCCGGCTGTAGCGATAGATCTGGTTGGAGAGGCGGTCCTGAGGCAGAACCTCGGAGGCATTGATCTGGGCTACCATTTGGCTGAGTTCGTCATAAGAAATGTCTTCTTCATCGGGAAGAAGCAGAACTTCATGGATACTGGAGGGAAGAATCAGCACGTCGCGTTCAATCCCTTCTGAGAAATGTTTAAGAACATCAGGATAGAGCATACAGATTGCTCCGTTGATTCCGCAGGTATTGGAAAGAACATAGAAAGGGGTCATGGCCTGTCTGTTCAGGTCGGGGACGGAGTCTGTCAGATCCTCTAAAATACAGTCCATACTGGTAATGGACGGAGGAAAGAGCTGGGAAACATTGGAGATGGCAGCCTGAAAGAGTTCATCCTGGGAAATACCCCAGGTATTCAGATGAGAGGTATGGATTCCGGCAGTCATTATACCGGTATCATTTTCCTGAAGAAACAGGTAGAATACGATGGAAAGATCGTTCCATGGAATATGAGGCATATCCTGCAAAAGTGTTTCATTGGCAGCCGTGTTTATAAGGCGGCAGGCGGTCCGGGATTTCATGGCGCTGTAATCGGAAAGCCGGGCCGGATGAATGGTGGGCAAAGCCTCATTGGAGCGGTACAGTTCCAAAAGCTCCTGAGTGATTTCCTCCAAAGAGCAGCCTTCCAGATACTGATGGTAGCAGTTATTGAGATAAATAGCAGGAGCTACCGGATTTTTGTCTTTGGAAATGCACAGACCATCCAGAATCAGGCCGTTGTTTTTGGTGATCCTGTGCAGGCTCAGTTCATACTCCTTTCCCAGGGCCTGTTCCATGCCCGTTTTGATTTTGTTGAGAAATACGTCGTATACCAAATGTATACCCCCTTAGTACATTATATTTATGTAAACTGCAAAAGGCAGCTTCATAGCAGGTAAGAAAAATATTGTCCGGATATCATTCCTGAACAGGATCTGAAACGTATATAAAAGAATGTTTAGAAGGTTACAAAACAGACAGAAATTCTGATTTGTGAAATAAAAATGAATCTATGTCCAGAATAAAGGCAGAGAGGACTTTTGTCAAGAGAAAACTGTATATACAGGAAATAAGATCATAAAAAAAATGAAAAATCCCTTGACAAAACAGAGAGAAAGGAATATATTATGAAATGTAGATGTTAGCACTCCAAAGCATTGAGTGCTAATAATCGCAGGAGAGGAAGGTGACAGGAAACGATGGATACACAGCTGGATAACCGGAAGATCACCATATTAAAGGCGATCATCAAAACCTACCTGGAGACAGGCGAACCGGTTGGTTCCAGAACCATTTCCAAGTATTCAGAATTAAAACTGAGTTCTGCCACCATCCGTAACGAGATGTCAGATCTGGAAGAGATGGGATATATCATTCAGCCCCACACTTCCGCAGGGCGTATTCCTTCCGATAAGGGATACAGGTTCTATGTAGACCAGATCATGCAGGAAAAGGACAATGAAGTTACAGAATTTAAGGATATGATGGTTCAGAAGGTTGATAAGCTGGAACTGGTCCTTAAAAAGATGGCTCAGGTTCTGGCGGCCAATACCAATTATGCGGCCATGATCAGCGGCCCCAGCTACCACAAGACAAAGCTGAAATTTATCCAGCTGTCCAGAGTAGAGGCACATAAGCTTCTGGTAGTGGTTGTGGTAGAAGGAAATATCGTTAAAAATACCATGATCGATATTGCGGAAGAGCTGGGGGAACAGGAACTCTTGAATCTGAACATCCTGTTAAACAGCAGCTTAAACGGGCTGACGATTGAAGAAATCAATCTGGATATCATCAGTCGTCTGAAGGAGGATGCAGGCATTCACAGCCAGGTGGTGGAGCTGGTCTTAAACGAGGTTGCGGAAGCGATCAAGGCCGGCGGAGAAGATCTTCAGATTTATACCAGCGGGGCTACGAATATTTTTCGGTATCCGGAGCTTTCAGAAGGCGATAAGGCCAGCAAGCTGATCGGGACACTGGAGCACAAGGAAATGCTTCAGGAGTTTGTTTCCGAGGTCAATACGGAAAACGGCGGTGACGCCGGGATCCAGGTCTATATCGGTGATGAAACGCCGGTTCAGTCCATGAAGGACTGCAGCGTGGTTACAGCCAATTACGATCTGGGCGGAGGACTTCGGGGAACAGTCGGAATTATCGGACCGAAGCGTATGGATTATGAAAAGGTCCTTGGAACGCTGCGGAATCTGATGAGCCAGCTGGATGCAGCATTTAAAAAGGATGAAAGGTGATAAGCAGTGAGTGAAGATAATAAGAAGGAAGAAGTAACAGATATTCCGGAGACAGAGGAAGCGGCAGACGCTGTCAAAGAGGAAACTGCGGAAGCAGAGACTCAGACAGAAGAAGCTGCGGATAACGCGTCAAAGGGAGGTTTCTTTAAGAAAAAGAAGGATCCGAGAGATGAAAAGATCGAGGAGCTGACCGACCGGGTAAAACGCCAGATGGCTGAATTTGAAAATTTCAGAAAGAGAACGGAAAAGGAGAAATCTTCCATGTATGAGATGGGCGCCAGAGATATCATTGAGCGCATCCTTCCCGTGATCGACAATTTTGAGAGAGGCCTGGCAGTAATCCCTGAGGATAAAAAGGAAGATCCCATTGCAGAGGGCATGGAAAAAATCTACAAGCAGATCCAGAAGGTCTTTGAGGAAGCCGGAGTAAAGCCCATTGAGGCAGCCGGAAAGGAATTTGATCCCAATTTCCACAATGCAGTGATGCATGTGGAGGATGAGAGCCTGGGAGAAAATATCGTTGCGGAGGAGCTCCAGAAGGGATATATGTACCGGGACAGCGTTGTAAGACACAGTATGGTTAAAGTTGCAAACTAAAATATTTTATAGATTGATCAAATCAGGAGGAAATAACTATGGGCAAGATTATTGGTATCGACTTAGGTACAACGAATAGCTGCGTTGCCGTTATGGAAGGTGGAAAGCCAACCGTTATCGCAAATGCAGAGGGCGTAAGAACCACACCATCTATCGTGGCATTTACAAAAACAGGTGAAAGACTGGTAGGCGAGCCAGCAAAGCGTCAGGCAGTTACAAACGCAGACCGCACCATTTCTTCCATCAAGCGCCATATGGGCACAGACTACAAGGTGGACATTGACGGAAAGAAGTACACACCACAGGAGATTTCCGCCATGATCCTTCAGAAGCTGAAGGCAGATGCAGAGAGCTACTTAGGCGAGACAGTAACAGAGGCTGTTATCACTGTTCCCGCATACTTTAATGACGCACAGCGTCAGGCAACCAAGGACGCAGGAAAGATTGCAGGTCTGGAAGTAAAGCGTATCATCAACGAGCCTACAGCGGCAGCGCTGGCTTACGGCCTTGACAATGAAAATGAGCAGAAGATCATGGTATACGACTTAGGCGGCGGTACCTTTGATGTTTCTATTATCGAGATCGGTGACGGCGTAATCGAGGTTCTTTCCACCAATGGCGATACCCATCTTGGCGGCGATGACTTTGACAATGCAGTTACAAACTGGATGATCGCTGAGTTTAAGAAGGCAGAGGGCGTAGATCTTTCCGCTGATAAGATGGCTCTTCAGAGATTAAAGGAAGCAGCTGAGAAGGCAAAGAAGGAGCTGTCTACCGCTACTACTACCAATATCAACCTTCCGTTCATCACTGCAACTGCAGAGGGACCAAAGCATCTGGATATGAACTTAACCAGAGCAAAATTTGACGAGCTGACCCATGACCTGATCGAGCGCACCGCAATTCCGGTACAGAATGCATTAAAGGATGCAGGCATCACTGCTTCTGAGCTTGGAAAGGTGCTGTTAGTAGGCGGTTCTACCCGTATGATCTCTGCACAGGAAAAGGTAAAGCAGATCACAGGCAAAGAGCCCAGCAAGTCTTTAAATCCGGATGAGTGCGTAGCCATCGGTGCTGCAATCCAGGGCGGAAAACTGGCAGGCGATGCAGGCGCCGGAGATATCCTTCTTCTGGATGTTACCCCACTGTCCCTGTCCATTGAGACCATGGGCGGCGTAGCTACCAGACTGATCGAGAGAAATACAACCATTCCTACCAAGAAGAGCCAGATTTTCTCTACTGCTGCTGACAATCAGACTGCTGTTGATATCCATGTGGTACAGGGTGAGCGTCAGTTTGCAAGAGATAACAAGACTCTTGGACAGTTCCGTCTGGATGGAATTCCGCCAGCAAGAAGAGGTATCCCTCAGATCGAGGTAACCTTCGATATCGACGCTAACGGTATTGTAAATGTATCTGCAAAGGATCTGGGAACCGGAAAAGAGCAGCACATCACCATTACCTCCGGCTCCAATATGTCTGACGCTGATATCGACAAGGCTGTAAAGGAAGCTGCTGAGTATGAGGCTCAGGATAAGAAGCGCAAGGAAGCCATTGACGCCAGAAATGACGCCGACTCCATGGTATTCCAGACTGAAAAGGCCTTAGAAGAGGTTGGAGACAAGATTGATGCCAATGATAAGGCAGAGGTAGAGGCAGACTTAAATGCACTGAAGGAAGCAATCAACCGTGCTCCGGTAGATCAGATGACCGATGCTCAGGTAGAGGATATCAAGTCCGGCAAGGAGAAGCTGATGAACAGCGCTCAGAAGCTCTTTGCAAAGGTATATGAGCAGGCACAGCAGGCAGGAGCAGGCCCTGACATGGGCGGCGCAGCAGGCGGCTCCAGACCGGATGATGATGTAGTAGACGCAGACTTTAAGGAAGTGTAAGGAGAAAGGATTCCCGCCTGCAGCAGGGCGGGAATCCATTATATAAAACCGTAAGGCCAGAGGTCCGGTCCATTGGGCGAGATGCCCCCTGGCCGGACCTAAAGGTCTGTCCGGGGATATTTTATTTAAGAGAAAATGTTCTGATAGATATGTAAGAGGTAAACAACATGGCAGAGAGTAAGAGAGATTACTATGAGGTTCTGGGCGTTTCCAAAGACGCGGATGACGATGCCCTGAAAAAGGCATACAGAAAGCTCGCCAAAAAATATCATCCGGATGCCAATCCCGGAGACAAGGAGGCAGAGGCCAAATTTAAAGAGGCATCTGAGGCTTACAGCGTGCTCAGCGATCCTCAGAAGCGCCAGCAGTATGACCAGTTCGGCCATGCCGCCTTTGAGCAGGGAGGCGGAGGCGCAGGAGGGTTTGGCGGCTTCGGCGGTTTTGACTTTGGCGGTCAGGATATGGGAGATATTTTTGGAGATATTTTTGGAGATATCTTTGGCGGCGGCCGTTCCTCCAGAGGAAGAAGCGGTCCTTCAAGGGGCGCAAATGTAAGAACCGCAGTGAGGATCACCTTTGAAGAGGCTGTGTTCGGCTGTGAGAAGGAAATTGAGATTAATTTTAAGGAGACCTGTTCTTCCTGTAACGGAACAGGCGCAAAGGCGGGTACGTCGCCCCAGACCTGTACAAAATGTAATGGAAAGGGTAAGATCATGTATACCCAGCAGTCCTTCTTTGGACAGGTACAGAATGTACAGACCTGTCCGGAGTGTGGCGGCACAGGCAAGGTGATCAAGGAAAAGTGTCCGGATTGCTATGGTACGGGGTATAAGACAGTCCGCAAGAAGTTTAAGGTGTCCATTCCTGCCGGTATTGACAATGGTCAGTGCGTTCGTATGGCCGGAGGCGGAGAGCCCGGTATCAACGGCGGTGAGAGAGGCGACTTGCTAGTGGAGGCAGTTGTTTCCCAGCATCCGATCTTTAAGCGTCAGGATACAAGCATTTATTCTACCGTGCCGATTTCCTTTGCAAGAGCGGCTTTAGGTGGTACGATCCGGATTAAGACAGTGGACGGAGAAGTGGAGTATGAGGTTCGTCCTGGTACGCAGACTGATACGAAGGTGCGGCTGAAGGGGAAGGGTGTGCCTTCCTTAAGAAACCGGAATGTGAGAGGGGATCACTATGTGACTTTAGTGGTTCAGGTTCCTGAGAGAATGACCCAGGCTCAGAAGGAGGCCCTGAAGCGGTTTGATGAAGCTATGAATGGGGTGGCTTCGGAGGAAGGGAAGCCTAAGAAGAAGGGGTTTAAAGAATTTTTTGAAAAATGAAGATGAGATGCGCTGAGTGCAGGCGCGTTTCGTGCTTTGACTGATGTGAGCGGGAGACCGCCCTGGAATTGCTCTTGTTGGATGGTTTTGTGTGAGGATGACGAGAGACGTTTTGGGGGCGGTTTTCTTTTTTTGTGGGGAGGATGTTGTTGGAGGGGGGGGATGCGGAAGGGGAAAAGCTTTATCTTTGGGAGCGAGGGGATGCGGGAGCTGGTTTTTTAGGGATCGGGCGGGATTCAGGACGGGGATCTTCTTGACCCGCAAGCGGGTCAAGAAGCATCGGATGTTCATCCGATGTGAAATCGTGCAGGAACAGCTCCTTACAAGCGAGCTTGACGGGGCTGTTTCTGCACGATTTCGCGCCGTCCTGAATTTTTGAGAAAAATTAAGAAAATCGCAAAGATTCTGGGGGGGAGTATGGGTATAATGGTAGATATATTTTTACCTGGGACTGCCGGATGACGTGGGATTTCCGGGGACTGGGTAAGGCTTATGAGGAAGAAAGGCTATTGGTTATAGAATGAAAAAACGGATTTTGATCACGGGTTCAGGAGGATTTCTGGGGTCGAGACTTGCGGAATATTTTGAGGGGAAGGATGGGTATGAGACGGTAGCGGTTACCCATGAGGAGCTGGATATTACAGATATGGTGGCGGTGTCTGCATTTTTTAAGGCGATTCGTCCTCAGGCAGTGCTGCACTGTGCAGGCTTGTCTAATACGGGACAGTGTGAGGCGGATCCCCTGGCTTCGGGACGGATCAATGTTCAGGGAACAGAAAATATAGCAAGAGCCTGCAGGGAGAGCGGCTGCAGGCTGATCTTTATGAGTTCGGATCAGGTTTATGCGGGAACAGATACTCTGGAGCCGAATCGTGAGACAGACCGGGTGAAGCCGGTGAATGTGTATGGAAGGGATAAAAAACGGGCAGAGGAGGCAGCGCTTGCTTTGGCAGAAGGGGCGGTCTGTCTGCGTTTGACCTGGATGTATGATTATCCGGTTCCGAAAAGGACGCCGGGAACCGGGCTGTTAGGACAGATGTTTGCAGCCGCCGGGGAAGGAAAGGTGATTGTAAGCCCGATCCATGATTACAGAGGCATCACCTATGTGTGGGATGTGATCCGGGCTATGGAGCAGGTGATGGAACTGCCGGGAGGAATCTATAATTTCGGGAGCAGGAATCAGAGAAGCACCTGGGAAACCGCCGGGATTTTTGCTCAGGCAGTATCTGTAAAAACAGGAGTGCTGCCAAAGGTGGAAGCGGACAGGGATCGTTTTCGTTCGCTCCCCAGAAATCTGACGATCGATACAGGTAAAATAGAAGCCTTGGGGATTTTCCTTGGGGATACGGCAGAGGGATTATCCCGATGCATGAAGGATAACGGAGTCTGCTGGAAGTGGAAGAAAGAGCAGCTGTCTGCCCGGGGATAAAGGCCGGACAGAAGAATTGCCATAATAAAAAGGAGGTTCTGTCGAACGTGGGACAGAAGGATATAAAAAAAGATCAGGCACCAAAACGGCCGCAGAAGGTATCGGGACAAGCTCTTAAAATCTGCGGAATGACATTGATCTGTCTGGGAGTTATGTTTGCCGTGGCCTGGGTGAACCGGAACCGCCAGGAGAACCGTCTGGCGGAAGAATATACGATTTCAGCGGAAAATCCCCGCCATATCCGCTTTGAAGAGATGCCTGAGGGAGAGGCCGAAATGACAGCAGGTCTGTTTTTCCGCTATCACGCCATGGCTCAGTATGAGGAATGCAGCAGCCTTCTTTCAAAGGATCAGGCAGAGTTTATGAATTTTCCCCAACAGGAGGAGGATTTTAGAAGCGGCTCCTACATAAAAGATTATTTGATCCACAGCTTTGAAACGCTTCCGGAGGAGGAATATGCGGGAAGCAAAGAGTATTATGACGGCAGAGCAGCCCTTTTGGGATATGAGGAATACCGTGTAGTCCGTGTGGTCTTTCATCAGACCTGGACAGACCAGGCCATTAAAAACAGACAATTAAGCGGAGATGGAGAATATATCCGGGAAATGGCTGTGGGAAAGGGAAGGGACGGATGGAAAATATTTGAGGCCGGAAACCCTCAGGAGCTTTAAGTCTGGTTTTTTCCTATTACATTTCTCTCATAGTTGAAAATATACTGTTGCATTACCCCTGCATAGCCCGGATAGCATCCGAAGGAATCTTCGATGATTCGGTCAAACAGCTGGGATTTGGGGATGCGGCGGTATTTTTTTTCGTCAAAATAATGTTCCATGAGGATTTTCTGGATCCAGGTATCGACAGGAAATGCATCAATATGATGGAGACCGAAGAGGCAGACGCAGTTCGCTACCTTTTTACCGATTCCATAAAAGCTGGTGAGATAATCTATGGCCTCTTTATAGTTCTGGGAGGACAGAAGATCCAGGTTCAGGCTTCCTTCCAGTGCGTCCTGACAGAGCCGGTGGATATATTTTGCCCGGTATCCCAGCTTCAGTGCCAGCAGGTCATCCAATGAGGCGCGGCTTAACTGTTCCGGCGTAGGAAAGGCAAAGGGGGAGGGACCGGCTTCAGAAAGCTTTGAGGATGCGAGCAATGTGCGTTCAATGTGCGTTCCATAATTACGGCACAGAGCTTCAACTAAGGAGCGGATGGCCGGGATGGTCTTTTGCTGGGAGATAACAAAGGTGATGATCATTTCCCATGGATCCTGACGGAGAATACGAATGCCTGCACCTGCTTTGGCGGCAGATAAAAGATAAGTATCATCCGGATCTATGGAATCAATCATGGCCTGGTAGTCTGTGGACACATCAAAATAGGACAGCCAGTATTCCAAAGAACCTTCTTCGCATTCAAAGGTGAATTGGGAATCGTTTTGCCTGATGGATAAAAGCTTCCCCTGGCTGATCACGGACCACAGTCCGGGCTCTTTTCCTGGCATCAGCCGGAAACACTGACCGGAGAGAGCGGTCTGCTCTAAGTCAAAGCAGGGGATGGTACAGGTATATTTCATGGAAATCATCCTTTCTTTTGTGAAAATGATGGTTCTATGATAGCTGGAAAGGAGAGAAAGGTCAAATGAAAAATGAGTTTCTGTACTCTGCACCGGCCTCTGGAGTTTGGTGTGCTGGACTCCGGTTTCCGGTCATAGGAGAACCTAACTCCAGCGACTGGTGCAAAATGTGAAAACGCAGGAAAAAATGGGGGTTGACTTTTCTAGATGAAACGGCTAAAATTTACAGTAGATTTTATATCTAAAAGCGATGAGAGTGTACAGTAGGTACTTATGTTCTCACAGAGAGGGAAGGTCGTCGGCTGGAAGCGTTCCCGAGTTCACATAAGCGCTGAATTTCCCACCGGAGCTGCATGGGTGAAAGGGCGTCTGCTCGCAGCCTGTGACGTAGGCGTGCGTTAAGCGTGTTTAAGTGTCTGCAAAGGATAGAAAGCCTTGGCTTAGTATCTGTATTGCAGGAATCAGGGTGGTACCGCGGAATGATTTGATCCGTCCCTTCAGGAATCTGAAGGGGCGGTTTTTTGTTATGGCAGCAAACATTTCCGCGAAAAGAACCGTACACTTATTTAAAAGAGAACAGAAAAGGAGAACCCATGAAAGAGCAGTTAGAGAAGATCAAAGAAGAGGCGCTGCAGCAGATTTCTTCCGCTGAGAGCCTTGATACACTGAATGACATCCGTGTCGCTTATCTTGGAAAGAAGGGAGAGCTGACCAGCCTTTTAAAGAGCATGAAGGATGTGGCTCCGGAAGACCGTCCAAAGGTGGGACAGCTGGTAAATGAAGCCAGAGCTGTGATCGAGGGCCGCTTAGAGGAAGCAAAGGCTGCCCTGGCAAAGAAGGCCAGAGAAGAGCAGTTAAAGAGAGAGGTTATTGACGTTACCCTTCCTGCAAAGAAGAACAGCGTAGGCCACAGCCATCCAAATACCATTGCATTAGAGGCAGTGGAGCGGATTTTCGTGGGCATGGGCTACGAGGTAGTAGAAGGCCCTGAGGTGGAGTATGATGAGTACAACTTTACCAAATTAAATATCCCGCCAAACCATCCGGCTAAGGATGAGCAGGATACCTTCTATATCAGCAAGGACATTGTGCTCCGTACCCAGACCTCCCCGGTACAGGCCAGAACCATGGAAACAGGTAAGCTTCCTATCCGTATGATCTCTCCGGGCCGCGTATTCCGTTCCGATGAGGTGGATGCAACCCATTCTCCATCCTTCCATCAGGTCGAGGGCCTGGTTATTGATAAAAATATTACATTCTCCGATTTAAAGGGAACTCTGGCAGAGTTTGCACGAGAGATGTTCGGCGAGGATACAAAGGTTAAATTCCGTCCCCACCATTTCCCATTTACCGAACCCAGCGCCGAGATGGACGTAAGCTGCTTTAAGTGCGGCGGAAAAGGCTGCCGTTTCTGCAAGGGCTCCGGCTGGATTGAGATTTTAGGCTGCGGTATGGTACATCCCCATGTATTTGAGATGTGCGGCATTGATCCCCAGGAATATACAGGCTTTGCTTTCGGCGTAGGCCTGGAGCGAATTGCCCTGTTAAAATATGAGATCGACGATATGCGCCTTCTCTATGAAAATGATATCCGCTTCTTAAAGCAGTTTTAACTGTTCCATCATAAATAAAAAGGAGAACCGACATGAATACAGCATTATCATGGATTAAAGCATATGTTCCTGACCTGGATGTGGCTGCCCAGGAGTATACAGATGCGATGACATTGACAGGCACCAAGGTTGAAGGATTTACCTGTTTAGATAAAAATCTGGAAAAGATCGTAGTAGGAGAAGTTCTTTCCGTAGAACGTCATCCGGACGCTGACAAGCTGGTCGTGTGCCAGGTCAACGTAGGGGAAGCAGAGCCCGTACAGATCGTAACCGGAGCGCCAAATATTACAAAGGATTCCATCGGTGCAAAGGTACCGGTGGTACTGGACGGCGGACGAGTAGCAGGAGGCCATGACGGCGGCCCCCTTCCGGAGGAAGGCATTAAAATTAAAAAGGGCAAATTAAGAGGCGTGGAGTCCTTTGGAATGATGTGCTCCATCGAAGAGCTGGGCGCTGACCGGAATATGTATCCGGATGCCCCTGAAAGCGGCATCTACCTGCTCACCGAGGACAGTGTTCCCGGTGACGATGCAGTGCGGATCCTGGGTCTGAGAGACGTGGTGTTTGAATACGAGATTACCTCCAACCGTGTAGACTGCTACAGCGTAGTGGGAATCGCAAGAGAGGCAGCCGCTACCTTCCGCAAGCCCTTCTTCCCGCCGGTGGTTACAGCTACGGGCAACAATGAGGACATTCACGATTACTTAAAGGTGAGTGTGGAGAATACAGACCTGTGTAAGCGCTACTGTGCCAGAATGGTAAAGAATATCAAGCTGGCTCCTTCACCGGAGTGGATGCAGCGCCGTCTGGCTGCCAGCGGAATCCGTCCCATCAACAATATCGTGGATATCACCAACTATGTGATGGAAGAGTACGGACAGCCCATGCACGCCTTTGACTATGACCAGCTGGCAGGTCATGAGATCGTGGTAAAATGTGCTTCTGAGGGGGATGTATTCCAGACTCTGGACGGACAGGACAGAACACTGGATTCTACCATTTTGATGATCAATGACGGTGAAAAGCAGGTGGGAATCGCCGGTATCATGGGAGGCGAAAACTCCAAGATCACAGACAATGTGTCCTCTATGGTATTTGAGTGCGCCTGCTTTGACGGCACCAATATCCGTCTTTCCGCAAAGAAGCTGGGCCTGCGCACCGATGCGTCCGGCAAGTATGAAAAGGGATTGGATCCCAACACTGCAGAAGAGGCTGTAAATCGTGCCTGCCAGCTGATCGAAGAGCTGGGAGCTGGAGAGGTTGTAGGCGGAATGATTGATGTTTATCCTGTAAAGAGAGGGGAGACAAGGATCAAATTTGAGCCTGAAAAGATCAATAAGCTTCTCGGCACCGATATTTCAAAGGAAGATATGCTGGCATATTTTGAGAAAATCGACCTGGGCTATGATGAGGCTTCCGGTGAGGTAGTCGCTCCAAGCTGGCGTCAGGATCTTCTTCGTATGGCAGATCTGGCAGAGGAAGTGGCAAGATTCTATGGCTATGACAAGATTCCGACCACACTTCCATCCGGTGAAGCAACCACAGGAAAGCTTTCCTATAAGCTGATGATCGAGGATATGGCAAGAGAGACAGCAGAATTCTGCGGCTTCTCCCAGGGTATGACATATTCCTTTGAAAGTCCAAAGGTATTTGACAAGCTTTTAATTCCTGAGGACAGTGAGTTAAGAAAGGCCATTACCATTTCCAATCCTCTGGGCGAGGATTTCAGCATCATGCGTACCCTGCCTTTAAACGGTATGCTGGTATCATTATCCACCAACTACAACCGCCGCAACAAAGAGGTGCGTTTGTATGAGCTGGCAAATGTATACCGTCCCAAGGCACTTCCTTTAACCGAGCTTCCCGATGAGCGGATGCAGTTTACTCTGGGGATGTATGGAAGCGGAGATTTCTTTGATATGAAGGGCGTGGTAGAGGAATTCTTCGACAAGGTGGGAATGGATAAGAAGGTTCATTACGATCCAAAGGGCGACCATCCTTACCTGCATCCGGGCAGAAAGGCAGATATCGTTTATGAGGGCCGCACCGTGGGCTTCTTGGGTGAGATCCATCCGGAGGTGGCTGAAAACTATAAGATCGGCGACAGAGCCTATGTAGCAGTTATTGATATGCCCGCAATGACAGAGTTTACCACCTTTGACCGGAAGTACACCGGAATTGCCAAATTCCCGGCTGTTACCAGAGATATCAGTATGGTTGTTCCAAAGGCAGTTTTGGTAGGGCAGATCGAGGATGTGATCAGCCAGAGAGGCGGAAAGATCTTAGAGAGCTGCAAGCTGTTCGATATTTATGAGGGAGCACAGGTACTGGAAGGCCATAAGTCCGTGGCATACTCCATTACTTTCAGAGCTAAGGATCACACTCTGGAAGAGAAGGAAGTCACAGCGGTGATGAATAAGATCTTAAATGGCCTTAAGGATCTTGGAATTGAGCTGAGGGCGTAAAGCAAATAGAAGATTTTTTAAGAGGGCAGAGCTGTTTTGGCTTTGCCCTTTTTTAACTGAAAGGGAGAATGTGTATGGATGGTAAAAGCAGAAGCTATATGAGGGCTGTATGTGCAGTTCTGGCAGCAGGACTTTTGACGGCGGGCTGTGGAAAAGAAGAAACAGCGGCAGCGGAAACAGCGGAGATAGCAGTCCCGGAAGCCGCAAAAAGAGCAGAGGGTTCGGAAACTACCGCATCTGCAGAGTTTTTTTCAGAGTTTAAAAATACGATGTTTATATTTTCAAGCGGTGCAGGTGCATGGAGGACGGAGCTTCAGATCCGGGAAGACGGCAGCTTTTCGGGACGATTTGAGGATGCCAATATGGGAGAAATCGGAGAAGAGAATCCGCAGGGAACCATATATGAGTCTGTGTTCACAGGCCGTCTTGGATCTCCTGTCCGGCTGGATGAAAACAGCTATCAGGTGGACATTTTGGAGATGGAATATGAAAATCCATTGTAAACAGAGGAAATTATGTTGTTGTGAATTCAGTCCATTCTTATGGCTTTGTGGGAGAGGATCTGGCAGTTCGGATGAGGGAGAGGGTAGCGGGATTGGATCCAAGACAAGGAAACGGATGCAGATGAGGCCGGAAAGGAGTTTGAAGGAGGAAGTATGCAGCTCATGGCATACAGTTTAAAGGCAATGGAGATTACCAGAGAGAGGGTCTATGAGCTGATGGAGCTGTTAGATTGATGGCTTGCAATGTTAATTACGGAGCATGGAAGATAATAAAGGCTAAAAAGCGGCAAAAATCTGTTAAAAAATGGCGCAAAAAAGTTAAAAAAGTCGTTGACAAATCCGCTGCTATCCGATATAATAGTCTTCGTTGCTGAGACAGCCAGTAAGAATTACTGCTAAACAGCAAAAACAGAAAATGCAGAAGTGGCGGAATTGGCAGACGCGCACGGTTCAGGTCCGTGTGGTAGTAATACCTTGAGGGTTCGACTCCCTTCTTCTGCAGGATATGAGCAGGAAGTCAGAAAACTGGCTTCCTGTTTTGCTATGTGATAAATGCAGCAGACATTTTTTGCCCTAAGAGGTAAATTATAATAGTAATTTGTCCATAAATAGTATATACTGTAAGTTGTGTGGCCATTTGCCGCAGATGCGGCTGGCCTTAAAACGGGACGAAAAGAGAGGTAGGAGTGTCATTATGCTTAGATTGGAAAATCTCTCCTTTGAAGTAAATGACGACAAAGGAGAAAAGGGCATTATCAAGGATATAAGCCTGACAGTAGATGATGGGAAATTTGTGGTGATCACAGGACCCAACGGTGGCGGTAAATCCACCACGGCTAAACTGATCATGGGAATCGAGCATCCCACAGGGGGAAAGATCTGGTTTGACGGGGAGGACATTACAGAAAAGAGCATTACAGACCGTGCAAAGATGGGTATCAGTTTTGCATTCCAGCAGCCGGTTCGCTTTAAGGGAGTTCAGGTGATCGATCTTCTCCGTCTGGCTTCCGGCAAGAAGCTTACCGTGTCCGAGGCCTGTCAGTATTTATCCGAGGTAGGACTCTGTGCCAAGGATTATATTAACCGTGAGGTCAATGGCAGCCTGTCAGGAGGCGAATTAAAGCGCATTGAGATTGCCACCATTCTTGCAAGAGGGGCAAAGCTGTCCGTATTTGACGAGCCTGAGGCGGGAATCGACCTTTGGAGCTTCCAGAACCTGATTCAGGTATTTGAGCGTATGCGCCAGAATACAAAGGGTTCCATCCTGATCATTTCCCATCAGGAGCGTATTTTAAATATTGCCGATGAGATCGTTGTGATCGCAGACGGAAAAATCGTAGATCAGGGTACAAGGGATGAGATCATGCCAAAGATCATGGGAACGGCTTCTGCAGTGGATGCCTGCTCCGGTTTCCTTGATTCCGTGCAGTAAGGGAGGACATAAGGATGGATCAGATCGAAGAGAGATTATTAGAGGAAGTGGCTGACCTTCACGGAGTGCCGGAGGGAGCTTACAATATCCGTGCCAACGGCCAGATGGCAGGAAGAAATACAACCGCCAATATTGACATTACCACAAAGACGGACAAGCCGGGAATTGACATCCGCATTAAGGCGGGTACAAAGCATGAGAGCGTGCATATTCCGGTGGTATTAAGCGCCAGCGGCTTAAAGGAAGTGGTTTACAATGACTTCTATATCGGGGATGATGCTGATGTGGTGATCGTGGCAGGCTGCGGCATCCACAACTGCGGAGTCCAGGATTCGGAGCATGACGGCATCCACCGCTTCTTTGTAGGTAAAAATGCTAAGGTTAAATACGTAGAAAAGCACTATGGCGAGGGAGACGGGGAAGGAAAACGTTTGTTAAATCCCGTTTCTGAAGTATATATGGAAGAAAATAGCCTGATGGAAATGGAAATGGTTCAGATCAAGGGCGTAGATTCCACCAACCGCACTAACAAGGCCGTACTGGCAGCAGGTGCAAAGCTTCTGGTCCGCGAGCGCCTTTTAACCCATGGAGATCAGGTGGCAGAAAGTACCTATGATGTGGAATTAAACGGAGACGGCTCCAGCGCAGACGTGGTTTCACGTTCTGTTGCAAAGGATCACTCAAAACAGATATTCAAGTCCAATCTGATCGGAAATGCAAAGTGCAGCGGCCATACAGAGTGTGACGCCATTATCATGGACGATGCCAAAATCGTAGCAGTTCCCGGTCTGGTGGCTGATAATATTGATGCGGCCCTGATCCATGAGGCTGCCATCGGAAAGATCGCAGGCGAGCAGATCGTAAAGCTTATGACTCTGGGACTGACAGAGGCAGAGGCAGAGGCACAGATCGTAAATGGCTTCCTGAAATAAAGAGAAAGAGCCGGGGAAGGGATTTAACCCTCCTCCGGTTCTTTTTTTAACGCCATCCGGTATTGTCTGGGAGTCTGGCCAAAGGTCTGCTTAAAAATCCGGTGGAAATAGCTGAAATTTTCATACCCCACAGCCATGCTGATATCCAGCACGGACAGAGCGGTGGAACGCAGGAGAAAGCAGGCCTGGTTCAGCCGCTTTTTTTGAACCAGCTCTGTGTAGGTGCAGCCGGAGAGACGGCGGATGGCCCGGGACAGCCAGGTTAAGTCGCAGTGAAGCCGTGCGGCAAGAGAAGTCAGCTCTCCGTCCTTATAGTGCTCCTCCACATACTGGTAGACCTGCATGAGAATTTCCTGCTCAAATGAGGTGCGTCCGGCCTGAATACGGTCAGTGTAATTTAAAAGCTGCAGAAAGAGAAGCCCCATGGTGATCTGGTTCATAAGCCGTTTATTCTGAAGCTCATGGGAAAGGGTCCAGAGTAGATTTTCCAGCAGATTCTGGACGGGGAGGATGTCGGAAACCTTAAAATGCAGATAGGACAGGGGAGAGTCTGCAGTCTGGAGACAGCCTACCACAAAATCCCTCAGCATACTCTGTTCGGAGCCAAGCATTGCAAGGGTTTGATCAAAAAATTCCGGCAGAATGATGAAATTGACGGCCACATCCTCTTTCCCGGCAGGAAGGATTTCCTGAGAGGCATGCTGATTTAAAATCAGAAGCTCCCCTCTTTGAAGGATAAGTTCTGTGCCATTTATGATATGAGTGGTAGAACCGGAACACATATAGATCATCTCCACGTAGTTGTGAGTGTGTCTGGGAAAATAGACAAAGCGGGTGTGGGGGCGGAACTGGATCAGCCGCCCCTCTTTGAGCATCTTTTCGCTGGTGATCACAAAATCAGAGCCTTCTGAATAAAGGGTTCGGTCTATGCCTGTTTTTCCATCAAGGATATCCTGTTCTTCTTCTGTAATATGGCTCAGTTCCCTCAAAAGCCGTTCATTCATAAATACTCCCCTTATCTGTCTGCAGAAGGCATTTTTGCTGTTCACAGTATACCACAACTCTGCAAATAAGGACAGTTTTTTAGCCAAAAACCGTTCTTTTTTTGCCCGCTGCCTTCAGGTACAATAAAGCCATGACAAAACGTGTGATGAAACGGTAAAAGGAGGAGGGCTATGGAACGCTATTATCTGGCCATAGACATCGGAGCTTCCAGTGGCCGTCATATGCTTGGGCATATAGAGAACGGGAAAATGATCCTGGAGGAAATCTGGCGCTTTGAAAACGGCATGAAGGACCGGGAAGGAAGCCTGTGCTGGGATCTGGATGCGCTGTTTGAGGAAATCAAGACAGGAATGAAGCGATGTAAGGAACTGGGAAAGATCCCTGTATCTATGGGAATTGACACCTGGGCCGTGGATTATGTGCTTTTGGATGAAAAGGATCAGGTACTGGGAAAAACCTATGGATACCGTGACGGCCGCACTCAGGGAGTGGATGAGGATGTATATAAGATCATTTCGGAAGAAGAGCTTTACAGCCGCACCGGAATCCAGAAGCAGAGCTTTAATACCATTTATCAGCTGATGGCAGTAAAGAAAAATAATCCGGAGCACCTGAAGGCGGCAAAAAACTTTTTAATGCTGCCGGACTATTTTCATTTTCTGCTCACAGGACAGAAATGTTCGGAGTACACCAATGCAACCTCGACTCAGCTGATAAATGCACAGACAAATGACTGGGATCGGGAGCTGATTGAACGCCTGGGATATCCCCAGGAAATGTTCCTTCCCTTAAGCCAGCCGGGAACGTTGGTGGGAAGCTTTACAAAAGAAATAGAAGAAGAGGTGGGATTTTCCTGCGAAGTAGTTCTTCCCGCTACCCACGATACGGGCTCTGCTGTTATGGCAGTGCCTGGTGAGGGCGATAAAAACCTCTATATCAGCTCCGGTACCTGGTCCTTGATGGGAATTGAAAATAAAACAGCCATCTGTACCGAAGAGAGCCGGAAACGGAATTTCACCAATGAGGGCGGATATGAATATCGTTACCGTTATCTTAAAAACATTATGGGACTGTGGATGATCCAATCTGTGAGAAAGGAATTGGAAAATAAGTATTCTTTTGCAGAGCTGTGCGCCATGGCTTCCAGGCGCAGCGATTTCCCCTCCAGAGTGGACGTAAATGATCCGGTATTCTTAGCGCCGGATTCCATGATCCGGGCGATTCGGGAAATGTGTGCAAAGACCGGGCATCCGGTTCCTGAAACACCGGATGAACTGGCCGCAGTGGTGTATGAAAGCTTAAGCGACAGCTACAGAGAGACCGCAGAGGAAATCGAAGGCCTTACGGGCAGTCATTATAATACCATCTGTATCGTGGGCGGTGGTTCCAATGCGGAGTATTTAAACCGCCTGACTGCTAAGAAATCTGGCCGCCGGGTGCTTGCAGGGCCGGGAGAAGCCACGGCCATCGGAAATCTGATGGCTCAGATGATTCAAAAAGGAGAATTTGACACCTTAGAACAGGCCCGCAGGTGTGTGGGAACGTCATTTTCCATCCATGAATATATGCCGGAATGATAACCAGAATCAATCGAAAGGAGAATTGTTATGAATCAGACAGAACGCTATGAATCAGCAAAAGAGATGTATAAAAGCCTGGGAATCGACACAGACCAGGTGATCCAGACCTTAAAAAACATTCCTGTTTCCCTTCACTGCTGGCAGGGAGATGACGTAAAGGGCTTTGATCAGGACGGCCCCCTAACCGGCGGTATCCAGACCACAGGAAACTATCCGGGAAGAGCCAGAACGCCTCAGGAGCTGATGGATGACATGGAGATGGCTATGAGCCTGATGCCGGGCAAAAAGAAATTAAACCTCCATGCAAGCTATGCCATTTTTGAGGAGGGGGAGAATGCAGACAGGGATCAGCTAGAGCCAAAGTATTTTGCGAAGTGGGTGGAATTTGCCAAAAAGCACAATATGGGCATTGATTTTAACCCTACCTTCTTCTCCCATGAAAAGGTAAAGGACGGACAGACCTTATCCAGTCCTGATAAGGAAACGAGGGAGTTCTGGATCCGCCATGGAAAGGCCTGCATCCGTATTTCCCAGTATTTCGCTCAGGAGACAGGAGTTCCATGCGTAATGAATATCTGGACAGGCGACGGCTTTAAGGATGTGCCTGCAGACCGGATGGGTCCCAGAATGCGCTATAAGGAATCGATTGAGGAGATTTTATCAGAGCCGTACGATCCAGAGCTTGTTAAGCCCTGTGTAGAGTCCAAGGTATTCGGTATCGGCGTTGAATCTTATACGGCAGGCTCTGCCGAATTTGCCCTTTCCTTTGCAGCAACCCATAAAGGAGTACTGCCCTTAATGGACAACGGACATTATCACCCTACAGAGATGGTCTCTGACAAGATTCCCGCCCTTCTTTGCTTCTTCCCGGAGATTGCCCTTCACGTGACCCGTCCGGTGCGCTGGGACAGCGACCATGTGGTGCTTTTTGATGATGAGACAAAGGAAATCGCAAAGGAGATCGTAAGAAATAACGCCTTAGACCGTGTTTATATTGCGCTGGATTACTTTGACGCCAGCATCAACCGTATTTCTGCATGGGCTGTGGGCTTTAGAAGCTTCCAGAAAGCACTGCTGTCCGCACTTCTTACGCCGGCAGCTCTGTTAAAGGAGCTTCAGGATGAGAACCGCATGACAGAGCTTATGATGATGCAGGAGGAGTTAAAGCTGTATCCATTGGGCGATGTATGGAATGAATACTGCCGTCAGTGCGGTGTGGAAAGTGACCAGAGCTGGTTTGAAAAAGTAAAAATATATGAGAAAGACGTACTGTCACAGAGAAAATAAGGAGGAAGTTGAAAATGAGATTTTTAGATGCAGAATTTGTTCAGGGTTTTATCCGCATGGCAAACGACGGCTGGGAGCAGGGATGGCATGAGAGAAATGGAGGAAATATATCCTACCGTGTAAAGGATGAGGAAGTAGAGAGCGTAAAGGAAGAATTAGAGCCAAAGGAATGGCGTCCCATCGGAACTACAGTTCCAGCTCTGGGCGGAGAGTATTTCCTTGTAACAGGCAGCGGAAAGTATCTCAGAAATGTAATTATTAAGCCTGAGGATTCCATCTGCATGATCGAGTTAGATCAGGCAGGAGAGAATTACCGCATCGTATGGGGGTTAGTAAACGGCGGAAAGCCAACCAGCGAGCTCCCTTCCCACCTGATGAACCATGAAGTAAAGAAAATCGCAACAAACGGTGCATACCGGGTAATCTATCATGCCCATACGGTGAATGTGATTGCCCTCACCTTTGTACTGCCTCTGAAGGATGAGGTATTTACAAGAGAGCTCTGGGAAATGGCAACGGAATGTCCGGTCGTATTCCCTGCCGGTATCGGCGTTGTGCCCTGGATGGTTCCCGGCGGCCGGGATATCGCGGTGGCTACCAGTGAGCTTATGAAACAGTATGATGTGGCTATTTGGGCGCATCATGGAACCTTTGCCGCAGGCGAGGACTTTGACATCACCTTTGGACTGATGCATACCGTAGAAAAATCTGCGGAGATTCTGGTTAAGATGCTGTCCATGCGCCCGGATAAGCTTCAGACCATCACTCCTCAGAATTTCAGGGATCTGGCAAAGGATTTTCATGTAACTCTGCCGGAGAAGTTTTTATACGAGAAATAAAGGAGGCATCTGCATGATCCGAAAAGCCTTTAAGATGTTTTTATATCCGGGCATGGAAGAGGAGTATGAAAAGCGTCACAACCTGCTTTGGCCGGAAATGAAGGAAATGATCCACGCTCACGGAGGCCATAATTATTCCATCTATTTAGACCGGGAAACCCATGTGCTTTACGGCTATATTGAAATCGAGGATGAAGCGCTCTGGGCCGCCTCCGCCGATACGCCCATTAACAGAAAATGGTGGGACTTTATGGCGGATATTATGGAAACAAACGAGGATAATAGTCCTGTAAGCGTTGATCTTGCGCCGGTGTTTCATTTGGATTAGGGGGAACCGGCAGGAACAGAAAACTGAGGAAGCTGCAAAGTCCTTAATGGAGCAGTATTAGGAGATTTTAGACGAATTGAAAGCAGAATAAGAGATACAAAAGGAGAATGATATGAAGAAGAAAGCGGATTATCAGAAGATGCTCCTTAAAATGATACGCCCTCTGACCCGTCATTATACTGATGACGGGTCCGGACTTTATCTGGGAGCATTTTCAGCAGGATATGGAAACTGAATTGCAGAAATGGAAGGATTTTCCAGGGTTTTATGGGAGCTGGCCTCCTACTGGGCCGGGGGGAGGAGAAGACGAAAGCTTTCTTTCAGTTTACCAGAAAGGACTGGCGGCAGGAACGGATCCTGAGGCTTCTTCCTACTGGGGAGATCTTCACAATAAGGATCAGCGGATGGTGGAAATGGCGGCTATCAGCTATGGCATTTTACTGGTGCCGGAAAAGCTGTGGGAGCCGTTAAGTGAGGCATCAAAGGATCATCTGGCAGATTGGCTGTATCAGATCAATCTTTATTCTCAGGCGGATAATAACTGGCATTACTTTAAGGTGATTGTCAATCTGGCGCTAAAGAGCGTGGGAAAGAAATGGAATCCTGAAGAAGTGAAAAAAGCCATGGACCGCTATGAGTCCTTTTATCTGGGAAACGGCTGGTATTCAGACGGAAACGGCCTCAGAAGGATTATTATGTGTCCTTTGGCATTCATTTTTACTGTCTGCTGTATGCACGGTTTATGGAAAAGGAAGATCCGGAGCATACGGCTCTTTTTAAGGAACGCGCAAAGACATTTTCAGAGAGCTTTATCTACTGGTTTGATGATGAGGGAAAGGCCCTGCCCTTTGGCCGTTCTCTGACTTACCGGTTTGCACAGGCAGCCTTTTTTTCCGCCTGTGCCCTGGCAGGAGTGGAGTGTATTTCCTGGGGCGTGATGAAGGGGATTGTGGCCCGTCATCTGGATTACTGGATGAAGCAGCCGATTTTTGATAATGGAGGAATCCTGACGGTAGGTTATACCTATCCAAACCTTCTTATGTCTGAGACGTATAATGCTCCCGGTTCTCCCTACTGGGCCTTAAAGGCCTTTGTATTTTTGGCTCTGCCGGATGATCATCCCTTCTGGCAGGCAGAGGAGGAGTCTCTTCCTTCCCTTGAGCCGGTTCAATGTATCCGGGAATGCGATATGCTGATCTGCCACAGGCCTCATGAGGCAGTGGCTCTTACAGCCGGACAGTATCCTACCATGGAGCATCCCATGGCGGCGGAAAAATATGCCAAGTTTGCTTATTCTACCGTGTTTGGATACTGCGTATCCCGTTCCTTCCATTGTCTGGAGCAGGCCGGGACAGACAGTATGCTGGCATTTTATGTCCATGGAATGTACTATGTGCGCCGCAGGTGTCTGGAGCATAGGGTAACAGAAACGGAAGTTTATGCAAGATGGAGTCCCATAGAGGGAATTGAAGTGGAAACCTGGCTGATTCTGGCAGAGGGAGGCCATCTGCGCAGGCACAGGATTGTAAGCCGGCTGTCTTGTGAGGCCTATGACTGCGGATTTTCCTATCCGGACTGCATGGAGCAGACCAGCCAGACAGAAGAGGAGCATATGGCGGCAGTGTGGGATGAAAATGGTGAAAGCCGTCTGAGTGCTTCCATGGGTCAGGGAACGGTGATCCGTCCTTTTTCCAATATGAACCTGATTTTTCCAAATGTGCGTATTCCTGCGGTACATCTTGCTATTGAGCCGGCGTTACGGAATTTGAAAGTATGGTTACAGCTTCTTTTACACAGAAGGATATTGTGATCGGAGGAGGAAACTGCTATGCCTTACGGGATTGATAATGAAACAGAGGAATGGTTTAAAGGCCTGGAGAAAAAGTTGTATGCAAAGCTTAAGACCCAGTGCCTGAGGCTTGGGAGCATCATGCCCTATGTGCCGGAGCATGGCTGTTACTATGATATGGGGGCCAGAGAATTGACTGCCTGGACGAACGGCTTTTATGCCGGTATGCTGTGGCAGATGTATCACGCATTTAAAGAGGAAGAGTTCCGCAGGGCCGCAGAGGGGATAGAGGAGCGCCTGGACGCTGCCCTTGAGGAATTTGTAAAACTGGATCATGATGTGGGTTTTCTGTGGCTTCACACGGCGGTAGCCGACTGGAGGCTTACAGGCAATGAAACCTCCAGAAAGAGAGGCCTCCATGCAGCCGGGATTCTGGCCGGAAGGTACAATCCGGCCGGACATTATATCCGGGCCTGGAATGGAGTACGGCAGGGAGTTGCCATTGTGGACTGTCTTATGAATCTGCCGCTTTTATATTGGGCAGCACAGGAAAATGAGTCTCCTGCCTGGAAGCAGATTGCCATAGAGCATACGGAAATGGCCCTGCGCTATATTCTGCGGCCTGACGGTTCCAGTAATCATATGGTGGATTTTGATCCCGAAACAGGGGAATATAAAGATAATCCCGGAGGACAGGGATATGAAAGCGGCTCCTCCTGGAGCAGAGGCCAATCCTGGGCCATTTACGGGATGGCTCTGGCATACCGTTATACGAAAAATCAGGCCTATCTGGATGCAGCCAAGCGGTCGGCTCATTATTTTATGGCAAATGTTTCTTTAAATGACTATATCCCCCTTCTTGATTTCAGGGCGCCGAAGGAGCCGGTTTATATTGACACTACTGCCGGAGCCTGTGCGGCCTGCGGCCTTTTAGAACTCTCAGAGCATGTGGGAGAATATGAAAAGCCGCTTTATGTACAATCCGCTTTAAGATGCCTGAAGGCGGTTCAGGCATTTTGTGAGTGGGATCCTGATAAGGATTCGATCCTGGACGGAGGTTCTGCACGGTATGACAGGGCCTCAGACCGCCAGGTCCCGATTATTTACGGCGATTATTTCCTTACAGAGGCTATTCTGCGTTTTAGAGAAAAAACATTTTTGATCTGGTAAAAAATAGGTATAATACGAATGCCCGGGACATAGACTCAGAGGGAAAAAAGCCCTGCTGAGGGGATGATTCTTCCGGGAGGAATATGTCTTTGGATGTAGTGGATCAGAAGCGGGAAAATCTTTTAAATCTGGCTTTAAGTGCTTCAGAGGAAGAACGTCTTAAATCAGAAAATCTGGAAATAGGATACGATCCGGAAGATAAAACATGGGAGCTGATCCTGCGTTATTCGGGAAATCTGAACCGCCTGAGAGAGCTTTCGGATCAGGGAGTCACGGTGAGAGAACTTTTTAACGGATATGCCATTGCCAGAGTTCCCCAGGGGCTCTTAGACCAGGTCAGCGGTATTCGTGAGATTCAGTATATCGAAAAACCAAAGAGGCTGTTCTTTGCCATGGATATGGCAAAGGCAGCCTCTTGTCTTTTGGGGATTCAGCCGGGGAGAAGAGAGGAAGGCAGGTCATCTGGAACAGAGCCGGGCGGACATACAGGTGGCCTGGAGCATGGGCTTACGGGAAAAGGGGTGATCCTGGGAATCATTGATTCTGGAATCGATTATCTTCATCCGGATTTCAGAAATGAAGACGGCAGTACCCGGATTTTGTATCTGTGGGATCAGGATCAGGGACAGGTCTATGACAGAGAGGATATAAACCGGGCGCTGGCAGCATACGGAGAACAAAATGACAGGAGAGCGGCTCTTAACATAGTACCTTCTGTGGATGTCAGCGGACACGGCACCGCAGCTGCAGCCATAGCTGCGGGAAACGGACGGGGAAGCGATGGAGTTTACCGGGGAGTGGCCTATGAAAGCGAACTTATTGCAGTAAAGCTGGGAACTTCTCCCAAGGACAGTTTTCCCAGAACCACTCAGCTTATGGAAGGCCTGGATTTTATATTAAAGAGAGCCATTCTGCTTGAGCGCCCGGTGGCTGTTAATGTCAGCTTTGGAAATACCTATGGTTCCCATGACGGAACCAGCCTCCTGGAAACCTTTATGAATGAAGCCTCCAATTACAGCCGGAATGTAATTGTCACAGGTACGGGAAACGAAGGAGCGTCAGCAGGCCACACGGCGGGACAGCTTGTTATGGGAGAAAGGGAAAGGATTGAGCTGTCTGTAGCTCCCTTTGAGACCAGTTTCAGTGTACAGATCTGGAAGTCCTATGCAGATCAGTTTTCCATTCTCCTTACAGCGCCTGATGGACGGAGCCTGGGGCCGATTGAAGAACGGCTGGGGCCTCAAAGACTGGAAAATGGAAATACACGTATTCTGATCTATTATGGAAAGCCCAGTCCCTACAGCCGGGCTCAGGAGGTTTACTTTGATTTTATTCCTTTGAAGGATTACACCGACAGTGGGATCTGGACCTTTCAGCTGACACCAATAGAGCTTGTCACAGGCCATTATGATTTCTGGCTTCCTTCAGGCCGGATTTTAAATCCCTCCACCCGTTTTCTTCGTCCGGTGCCGGAGACAACACTTACGATTCCTTCCACAGCATCAGGGGTTATTTCTGTAGGAGCATATAATGATTCAAATCTGGCATATGCGGATTTTTCCGGCCGTGGCTTTACCAGGCAGACCAGGCAGGTAAAGCCGGATCTGGCTGCTCCCGGAGTCGATATCATCACCGCAAAAGCAGGAGGGGGATATGAAGCGGTGACAGGAACCTCCTTTGCAGCCCCATTTGTCACGGGGAGCGCGGCGCTTTTGATGCAGTGGGGCATTGTAGACGGAAACGACCCCTTTCTTTATGGGGAAAAGGTAAAGGCCTACCTCATCCGCGGCGCCCGCCATCTTCCTGGTTATACAGAATGGCCGAATGAGAGGGTGGGGTATGGGGCGCTGTGCGTAAGAGAGAGTCTGCCGGTTTAAAAATACGTTTCTTATATACTAAAAATCAAGCGTTCTTCTTGACAAAAAGAATCATATACGATACATTTAATGTATCATATATGGTTCCTGTGAAAAAGGAGGATTTTTAATGAATGAGTCATTGTATGTATATTTAAATCTGGATACGGAAAAGGAACAGGAAAGTGAAGAACTGATCCGGCGGATGGATCAGCTGCTTTTGACCGCAGGCATGAAGTACTCCGGTATTTCAAATATGTACATTCCGGTGGACATACAGAAACGTGACCGGGCGGTTTTTCGCGCAGAGGAGCTATTGAGAAGCACGGATTGGCTGAAGGGAATTCTGGCATACAGTGCTGTGGGGACGCTGACCAATGCCTGTCCGATCGAAGAAATTCAAACAGACAGTATGCAGGATCCTATGCCGGGAAAGCTAAGGTATTATGAGCAGTATTATCAGAAAACGAATCATTTGCCGCACGGAATTGTAGTAGACGAGAACAGGCAGCTCAGAGATGGTTATATATCATATCTTCTGGCTAAAAAGTATCATGCACGCGCAGACGTCTGCGAAATGGTATCGGGACAGCCGTTAAGAAAGCTGGTTACGGGGGTTCATGTGGTATTTCGTGACGGGAAATGGATAAAGAAGACGAATAAAGGATATAATTGGATTTACACAAAAAAGGCGCCGGTTATTCCGGGAGATATTCTGTTGGTGGATACAAAGAGAGGAACGTCTTTTATATGCGTAAGCAGAATTACCTATATTGCCGGACAGGAGTTTTGTTCAAACTATAAGAAGGTCAGAAAACATATGAAAATACACATGGAAGAAGCGAAAGATACAAATTATGGGAAATAGTATGGATTATATTTATACATCAGGCGAACAGAAAGTCATAATAGAGGCGGAGCAGAAAAATACCAGACGTTCTGTTATTGAACAGTATGTGCAATGCCGGAAAATGCAGGGAATGACACAGGCGGAACTTGCGAAAAGAACAGGAATCCCGAGAAGCAATATTACAAGATTTGAAAGCGGCAGTTACAACCCGTCTCTGGAGCTGTTGGTACGGATTGCGGCAGCACTGGGGATGAACTTACAGGTGCAGCTGACAGCGAAGGAATGAACGGCAGATAGGATTATCCGCAGTCATTCATCCCCCGGTACTCTGTAGGCGTAAGCCCCAGAGTAGCTTTGAAGGTCCGGCCAAAATACATGGCAGAGTTAAAGCCGCATTCCATGGCGATATCAGTTATGCTTTTTTGGGTATTATGAAGCAGCTCACAGGCTTTCTGTATTTTCAGCATATTGATATACTGAAAAATAGTAAATCCCGTAAGCTTTTTAAAGGTTCGGCACATATGGCTGGGAGTGATAAAAAATGTATCTGCAATTTCCTCCAGATTCGTCAGCGTGAGAAAATTTTCATGGACATAGGTAATCAGAGGAGACTGGATAGCAGGGGAATGCTGTAAAGGATCGGGATTTTGCTTTTTTGAGCACAGTCCGGGATGCTCCTCGATGGATTTCGCAAAGATAACCAGCAGTTCGGCCACATTCAGATAGGTGGATGGAGCCAGATGGTAAAAATCTGCATGGCTGAGTTCATTTACAAGGGCAGCTGCACGATAATAATGCTCTGGGGACAGAGATAAAACCTCATACTGAAAGGGGCGCATCAGTTCCTTTACAGCCTGCTCTGAGAAAAAGTCATGGAGAAATTTATCTGTAAAATAAATAACAGTCCGTGTATGTAAATCCAGGCTGATAGACTGGTGAAGGATATGGGGTTTCAGCAGCATAACATCATGGGGAGACAGTTTAAAAAAGCTGCTGCTTACAATGTGCTCATGGGTACCCAGATCCTGAATATAAATTTCATAAAAATCGTGATAGTGCATTTCCGGCATAGCGTGCCGGATCTGCCGGTCAATTTCCATCCTGAATTCGGAATCCATTTTATATTTGCTTGCCTTCATGGTAACTCCTTTTAAATTGATATCAATATTATATTAATAAGTGCAAAAAGAGCAAAATCAATCATACATTCTGCATATGATTGCTCTATAATGATTCTATCATATTCAGCAATATAATTGCAATAAGGGAATCAGGAGGTAAAAAACAGTGACAAAACGATGGATAATGGGTTTGGGATTTGTGGCAGCTGCAGCAACTTTGACTGCCTGCGGACAAAATGAGGAGACAACTGCAGCAGCCTCTTTTGGGCAGGAGGCTCAGGCGTCTGAGAATGGAGATTCTTCCGGGGAAATCACATTTTGCTGGTGGGGCGGTGATTCCCGGCATGAGGCTACAGAAAAGGCAGTAGAGGCCTTTATGAAGAAATATCCGGAGATTAAGGTTACAACGGAGTATGGAGCATGGAGCGGCTGGGAGCAGAAGCAGTCTCTGGCATTATCAAGCGGCACAGCGCCTGATCTGATGCAGATTAACTGGAACTGGATTGACAATTATGGAAAGAACGGCACAACATTTCTGGATTTAAACCAGTTTAGCGATATCATTGATCTGACGCAGTTTCCGGAGGAGGTGCTGGAGCAGTGTACGGTAGACGGAAAGCTGATGGCGATCCCGGTTTCCAATACGGGCTGTCTGTTTTTCTGGAATAAGGCAACCTTTGATACCATCGGATGCGAGATTCCAACCGATAAGGAATCTTTGATGGAAGCGGGAAGAAAGTTTAAGGAATATGGGGATGAATATTATCCCATTGTATTTGACGGCGGTTACAGCCGTATGCTTCTTACGGTATACTATCTGGAATCTGTATACGGAAGACCCTGGGTTGAAGATGGAGAGCTTCAGTATTCTGAGAAAGAGGTAGCAGAAGCCCTTACGTTTATCACAGAACTGGAAGAGGGTCATGTGATCCCGACACTTGCAGTGACAAATGGCGATATGGTGGATTCTACTGATAAAAATCCTAAATGGATTGACGGAAAGTACGCGGGCGTATATTCCTGGGATAATACAATCATTAAGATGGAGGATGCAATTCAAGAGAGTGTAAATGTCCCAAACCAGGAGCTGGTTGTAGGAGATTTCCTCAAATTCGGAGATTATCAGGGCGGATTTACAAAGGTTTCTATGGCATTTGCGATTCCTGCTACCTGTGAAAACCCCGAAGCAGCAGCTACGCTGATCAATTATCTTTTAAATGATCCTGAAGGCGTTGAGCTTTGCGGTCTGGAGCGGGGAGTGCCCTTATCTGAAGCAGGGGCAAACCATGTGATGGAGAAGGGACTGGGCGATCCCAGGGTGCTGGAAGCAAATAAGGCTGTGCTGAATTACTCCAAATTCCCGCTGGATCCCAAGTTTGATTCCAGCAATTTGATGGCATCTCCGGATGGCGTTTATGAAAAAGTATTCGGAAAGCTGTCAGCAGGAGAATGTGACGCTGCACAGGCGGCAAAAGAACTGGTTGACGGCGTAAAGGAAACATTATCAGAATAAAAGTAAAAGGCAGGGCCTGCTTTCCGTTTGTGAAGGCAGGCCCGGATTGTCAGATAGAAAGAAGAAGGAAAGAAAGATGGAAAAAATAACACTGGATTCAAGGATATATTTCGATCAGGGCAATCTGGCAGTGTGTCTTGCGGTTGAAAATTTAAAGCGGGATATGAGCCGTGTTCTGTGTCCGGGAGAGGATCAGATGATGAGGGGAGGCGTAAACGGTACCCCCATCCGCCTTGTAAATGCAGAACTCCCTCCTGAGATGTGGGAGCTGGAATTAAAGAAGGGGGAGTTTCTTTTGAAGGCCGGATCTCCTCTTGGCTTTGTATACGGTATTTATGAAATAAGCCGCAGCTTTTTGGGCATACAGCCCTTCTGGTTCTGGAATGACCAGGCATTTGAAACGAAGCCCTTTGCAGAGATCCCGGATGGGTTCTATAAAAGATCAGAGCCCTTTCGGGTAAAACTGAGAGGCTGGTTTGTAAATGATGAGGTTCTTTTACATACATGGAAGGTAAACCGGGATCCGGCAGAGCCCTGGCGCATGGTGTTTGAAGCCCTGCTGCGTCTGGGGGGAAATATGGTGATCCCGGGCACAGACAGGAATGCACACCGCTACAGAAAACTGGCCTCTGACATGGGACTGGCGATTACGCATCATCATGCGGAGCCTTTAGGGGCAGAGATGTTTGCCCGTGCCTATCCGGCTCTGAATGCCTCCTTTGCGGAGCACAGCGACAAATTTTATACGCTGTGGGAGAAGGCTGTGAAAGAACAGAAGGATATGAATGTGGTATGGAATCTGGGATTCCGGGGCCAGGGGGACTGCCCCTTCTGGGAATCGGATCCCCGGTATGATACGGATGAAGCCAGGGGAGAGCTGATGAGCCGCCTGATCCGGATACAGTATGAAATGGTAAAAAAGGAAAATCCTCAGGCGCTGTGCTGTACGAATCTCTACGGTGAAACGATGGAGCTGTATAAGAAGGGATATCTGCAGCTCCCGGAGGATGTGATCCATATATGGGCGGACAATGGATTTGGAAAAATGGTTTCCCGCAGGCAGGGAAACCACAATCCCAGGATTTTGGCCCTTCCGGAAAAAAACAGCGAAAAAAAACACGGTATATATTACCATGCATCTTTTTATGACCTTCAGGCTGCCGCCCAGCTGACGATGCTGCCCAATTCGCCGGAGTTTGTGGAAAAGGAGTTAAAGCAGGTGCTGGAGCAGGGGGCTGACGACTACTGGCTGATCAACTGCTCCAATGTAAAGCCCCATGTATTTATACTGGATGAGATCGCACAGCTTTGGAAAACAGGAACACTGTCAGAGGACTGGGCAAAGGGGTATGCGGCCCGCTATTTTGGTGAAAAGGGAGCTGCTGAAATTGCGGCCCGTTATCTGGAGTTTTCCGGCTGTGCTGTCAAATACGGGCCAAATGAGGATGACCGGGCAGGAGAACAGTTTGCCAATCATGTACCGAGGATCCTTATGACACAGTTTATACAGGATAAAAACAGCTGTGCGCAGGCATTTTTGTGGGCTTTCAGAGCGGATACCTTAAAAGAGCAGGTGAGGTGGTACGAGGCTCTGTGCAGACAGGCAGTCCGTTCGTATGGACGCTATCTGGAAGCGTGCAAAAAAACCGCCCTTGGGCTCTCCGGACGGGCCCGCAGGCTGTTTGAAGATTCTCTGCTTTTGCAGGCGGATATTTTACATGGCTGCTATGAGGGTGCTCTGGAGATATGCAAAAGCCTGCTGTGCGGTTTTGGCGGAGATAACCTGGGAGGTTTTTACCATGCAGGAAAGGCGGCGGAATCATACCGGAATACAGATGGGAGGATGCGGGCCAGAGAGCATGGAAAATGGCATGGCTTTTATGAAAATGAGTGCCAGGCCGATATCAAGCAGAGCAGCTGGGTCGCGCAGACCCTGATGGGATATTTCAGAGTTTTGGGAGACGGGCCTCATTTTTATCAGTGGCAGAGGGAATTTTCGGATACAGAAGAAAATAAGAGAGTAGTCCTGATTTTAAATATGGAAAACCATCTGACGCATGAGGAACTGTATGAGCGGATGAAGGAAAGATGGGAGGAAAATGAAACCGATGGAAAATAAAACCGATGGAAAATAAACGTCTGCATATAGAAGCAACGGAGGAAGCCATTACCGTATACTGGGAAAAAATGGCAGGAGAACAGGGACTGCGGTATCGGATTTATCTGAATGGAACACAGGCGGCAGAAACAGAGAAAACACATGGAACATTAGAGGGATTAAAAGGACAGAAAAGAACGGGGAACCCAAAGAAGAACTGATCTGGGAAAGCAGCTGTATGGTACGTACCCCGAAAAGAAAACGCCGGATTGACATTACCCAGGCTCCCTATCTGGCAAAGGGCGATGGAAAGGCGTTAAATACAGCAGCCATACAACAGGCCATAGAGGACTGCAAAGAGGATGAGATGGTTTATGTCCCCGCAGGAACCTTTTTGACAGGGGCCCTGACGCTCCATGATCATATGGAGCTTTATCTGGAGGAGGGAGCTGTTCTTCAGGGAAGCAGTAATCCTGAGGATTACCTTCCCAGGATTCCAAGCCGTTTTGAAGGCACAGAGAGGGAGTGTTATCAGAGTCTTTTAAATCTGGGCGTGATGGACCATCGGGCGGGATGTACCAGTGAGGATGTTTTGATCCGCGGAAAAGGAACCATATCCGGCGGCGGCCGGCTTCTGGCAGAGCGCATGATGGCGGCGGAACGGGAACGGCTGAAGGAATATATCCATTCTCTGGGAGATAAGGTGCTGGAATGTGAAAATGCAAATACCATACCGGGGCGCGCCAGAGGACGCCCGATCCAGATATGCAATGCAAAAAATGTAAGGATTACAGGGCTTACTCTCCAAAATGGACCCGGATGGAACGTACATATGATATATTCGGAACAGATTGTTACCGACCACTGCATATTCCGCTCGGAAGATATCTGGAACGGGGATGGCTGGGATCCGGATTCCTCATCAGGATGTACCATATTTGCCTGCACCTTTTATACGGGAGATGATTCAGTGGCGATTAAATCGGGAAAAAACCCGGAAGGAAATGAGATCGGACGCCCCTGCTCCCATATCAGGATTTTTGACTGTATCTGTGCCTATGGCCATGGAATTACCATGGGAAGCGAGATGTCGGGAGGAATTGAGGATGTGGTTATATGGGACTGCGATCTTGGAAATTCGCTCTATGGGCTTGAGATAAAGGGAACGAAAAAAAGAGGCGCCCTGTGCCTCCGGTATTTGAAAAATGCCTCTTTGAGGATACGGATATTTTGGGAAGATATATGGGTAAGGACAGGGAGTACCAGCCATGCAGGGTCATTGAGCTGGAGGGTTTTGACGAAGAGGGGTATGAGATCCGGGGGATTGTATTTCGCAGGATTCGTTTTGGCTGCCAGGAGTTTCAAACTCAGCCGGAAATTTTTATGAAATATTGCAAAGAAATCAGCCTGGAGGATGTAAGCACGATTTCTCCATCCGACTCTGCGGGTACAATATAGTTTGAAAAAGAGAAAAATATGTCAATCCGGAAGAAGAATCTGTCCTATGTCTGTGATACATTGTAGCTGTTACCGGCAGACAGGCATTTCTAGCCTGTCTGCTGAGAGCATGGAATGGTGAAATGATGCGCTGGGGATGGGAGGCTTTCTGTCAGGGAGCCGGACTGTCGGGATTTTTTCGGTATTTTAAGGGTGACAGAGAGGTATAGCGTTTGAACATCCGTTCAAAATAGGTCACGCTTTCAAAGCCCAGCAGGTGGGAGAGCTCGGATATGCTCAGATCCGTTTCTTCCAGATAACGCTTGGCTTTGCGGATGCGGTGAATGTTGGTATATTCGCTGACGGTATACCCGGTGACCTCTTTAAATATCCTGCAGATATAGGATTTACTGAGATAAAATTCCGTACAGAGTTCATCCAGAGAAACGGGCCGTTCGCAGTTTTCAGAGAGATAATCTGCGATGCGGTAGACAGCCAGATATTTGGGATCGTCAGACTGGAGGGGAAGCTCCTGATGCTTCTTTTGGACGAATTTTATGATCTTAAAAAGCCAGGATAAAATATCCAGATCAATGCCTGTGCGGTAATCATGGGAGCGGTCTAAAAGACTGTGGCGGATGCTTTGAAAGAGAGATAAAATCAGCCGTTTCTGTTCCTCATCCAGGTGGTAGATGCCGTAGTAATCATCAAAAAAACGGGTCAGGTGCAGAGAGGGAAACAAAGCTTCATAGGACTTCATTTTCTCCCGGGAAATATAGAGGATGATCCGGTTATGCCCCTGGTCAAAGCTGTTTGCAGAGCGGGTCATATGGATCAGATTGGAATTGACAAGAATCAGATCCCCGGCTCCTGCCTGGTACTCTCTGTTATTAAAAAAGAAGATCCGTTCCCCCTCGACGATATAAAAAATCTCATACTGGGGATGGAAATGCTTTACACGCATATTAAAGGTTCCAGACCGAACCATTTGTTCCAGGGAAATACCGTCTGTTTCTCCGTAATAAGTCACTTTTTCCATGCGATCAATATCCTTTCAACGGTTAAAATTATATAATATGAGAATGAAAAAATCCAGTGGTGTTCTTATTTTTGAAAAGGCATACCGGATTGGATGGAGGAAAAATGAAGGGGATCGATCAGAAAGAATTAGAACAGAAGTTAAATTTGGTCATTGAAAAGCTGATGCATCTGGGAGGACCGGAGGATGAAGCGGATTTGGAGGCAGGCGGTGAAAAGATTGGATTTTTCCGTAGGGATTTCGGCATCCATGAGTGGGACTGGCCTCAGGGAGTCGGGCTTTACGGCCTGTTGAAAATCATGAAAATAAAGAAAAATAAAGAGTATACGGACTTTTTATATCACTGGTTTGAAGACAATATCCGTCAGGGGCTTCCCTCTAAAAATATCAATACAACCACTCCGCTTCTGACTCTGGCAGAGTTTAATGAGGAGTGTAAAAATCCCGAATTTGAGGCCCTTTGCTTAAAGTGGGCAGACTGGCTGATGAATTGTCTGCCAAGGACGAAAGAAGGCGGATTTCAGCATGTGACCAGTGCAAATGGAGATCGTCAGGGTGTAAGATTAAATGAAAATGAGATGTGGATCGATACGCTGTTTATGACGGTTCTCTTTTTGAACCGTATGGGACAGAAGTATGGCCGTAAGGATTGGATTGATGAATCCATCCACCAGGTGCTGATGCATATCAAATATCTGTGTGATCGGAAAACGGGCCTTTTTTATCATGGCTGGACTTTTAACGAAAGGAATAATTTCGGAGGCATATTCTGGTGCCGGGGAAACAGCTGGTTTACCCTGGGAATCCTGGATTACATTGATATGTTTGAGGGTACTATGAATGCAGGCTTAAAAACATTTATCATAGATACCTATAAGGCTCAGGTGGAGAAGCTTAAGGAGCTTCAGGATCCCAAAACCGGACTGTGGCATACGGTTCTCACAGCCCCGGACAGCTATGTGGAAACCTCAGGTACTGCAGCGATTACAGCGGGGATTCTCAAGGGGATCCGCTGCGGCATACTGGATGATTCCTATCTTCCATGCGCTGTAAAGGCCATTCGGGGAATTTTAGACCGTATTGATTCAGACGGAACGGTTCTTGAAGTGTCCGGAGGCACAGGAATGGGGATGGATGCAGAACATTACAAAAATATCCTGATTGCTCCTATGGCATATGGACAGTCTCTTACCATACTGGCCCTGGCAGAAGCATTGAACGTTTAAACCGGAGTTTACAGGCAGATGAATACAGGAACCCAAGGGCTTCCTGATTGCGAAAGCACAGGCAGTATGGTAAAATGAAGGCAGTTATTTCAAAATATCAGGAGGTCGTTTCATGCTTGCGTATACCTATGTGGAAAAGGGAAAATTTAAACTTCTTGACAAACCGGTTCCAAAACTTTCAGATGCAAGAGATGCGATTGTGCGTGTTACCATGTCCAGCATCTGCAGCAGTGATCTTCATATCAAGCACGGTTCTGTACCCCGGGCAGTTCCGGGAATTACAGTGGGCCATGAGATGGTGGGAATCGTGGAAGAAACAGGAAAAGATGTAACCAAGGTAAAGCCGGGAGACAGGGTAACGGTAAATGTGGAAACGTTTTGCGGAACCTGTTTTTTCTGTCAAAACGGATATGTAAACAACTGTACCGATCCAAACGGCGGCTGGGCCCTGGGATGCCGGATCGACGGCGGGCAGGCAGAATATGTGTGTGTTCCCTATGCGGATCAGGGATTAAATAAAATTCCGGATGAGGTCAGTGATGAGCAGGCTCTTTTTGTGGGGGATGTGCTGGCGACCGGCTTCTGGGCAGCCAGAATATCAGAAATTACAGAAGAAGACACCGTGCTGATCATTGGCGGCGGCCCCACAGGCATCTGTACCCTGCTGTGCGTGATGTTAAAGAAGCCGGAAAAGATTCTGCTCTGTGAACAGGATGAAGACAGACGCCGTTTTATAAAGGAGCATTATCCAGAGGTAATTATCCTTTCTCCAGAGCAGATCCGGGAAGCGGTAAAGAGAGAAAGCCGCCATGGAGGGGCCGATGTGGTTCTGGAGGTAGCAGGGACAGAGGATACCTTCCGCATGGCCTGGGAGTGTGCCCGCCCCAATGGAGTTGTAACAATAGTGGCTCTCTATGACAAGCCTCAGGTATTGCCTCTTCCTGAAATGTATGGGAAAAATCTGACCTTTAAAACCGGCGGCGTAGATGGCTGTGACTGTGAGGAAATTCTTTCGCTGATCCGGGAGGGGAAGATTGATACCACACCATTAATTACACACCGGTTTGCTCTGTCAGAGATTGACGCTGCCTATGATGTGTTTGAAAACCGCAAAGATCATGTGATCAAGGCAGCGGTAGTGCCGGACAGGCAGATGTAGGGGAAAAGCCGCGCTGTTCATTCAAATACATTTGTGATATAATAAGAGCATCGACTGCAAAAAGACGCAGCCGGTGCTTTTGTTTACAGATCAGGCAGATATAAGAGAAAAGAGGTGCGGAATGAATGTTAGAGAGTCATTAGAGGCCCTGGAGGAACAGACCTTAAGTCCATATGCTTCCTTTTCTTCCCGGACGAGGGGAAGGGATCATGCAGAACCGCTCTGTGATATACGGCCGGAGTATCAGAGAGACAGGGATCGGATCCTCCACTGTAAGGCATTCCGCAGGCTGAAGCATAAAACCCAGGTGTTTTTGGCGCCGGAGGGAGATCATTACCGCACCCGGCTGACGCATACTCTGGAGGTATCCCAGATTGCCAGAACCATTGCCAAGTCTCTGCGTCTGAATGAAAGCCTCACAGAGGCCATTGCCTTAGGACACGATCTGGGCCATACGCCCTTTGGACATTCGGGAGAAGCTGTTTTAGATCAGATCTGCGAGGATGGCTTTACCCATTACGAACAGAGCGTCCGCATCGTAGAGGTTCTGGAAAAAGATGGAAAGGGTCTTAATTTAACCTGGGAAGTCCGGGACGGGATTTTAAATCACCGGACCGCAGGCCATCCATCCACGCTGGAGGGTGCCATTGTCCGGCTGTCGGATAAGATTGCCTATATCAATCACGATATTGATGATGCGATCCGTGCCCGTATGTTTGCAGAAGAGGAGCTCCCAAAGGAGTATACGGATGTTCTTGGAAACAGTGTGCGGGAACGGTTGAACCGTATGATACGGGATCTTATTTTAAACAGTATGGATCAGCCTCAGATTATCATGTCTTCAGATATGGAGGAGGCGATGAAGGGCCTGCGCCGGTGGATGTTTGAACATGTATATAGAAATGACATTCCAAAGGCAGAAGAAAGCAAGGCCCAGGAGATGATCGCCAGACTGTATGAATATTATATGAAGCATGCGGACCGTCTTCCCATGGAGTATATTCTTTTAATGGTAAATGGGGAGAAAAAGTCCCGGGTGGTCTGCGACTATATTGCGGGAATGAGTGACATTTATGCCATTGACCGGTTTGAGGCGCTGTTTGTGCCTAAACGGTGGAATGTATACTAAAACAAGTCGGAAGGGAGAAGATGCATGTACTATCCGGATGAAGTCATAGAAGAAGTGAGAATGAAAAATGACATCGTGGATGTGATCTCAGGATATGTAAAACTGCAGAAAAAAGGAGCTAACTATTTCGGCCTGTGCCCGTTTCACAATGAAAAATCGCCTTCCTTTTCCGTTTCTCCGGGCAAGCAGATGTACTACTGCTTTGGCTGCGGGGCGGGCGGAAATGTGCTTACCTTTGTGATGGAATACGAAAACTATACTTTTCAGGAGGCGCTTACCGCTCTGGCAGACCGGGCCGGGGTCAGTCTCCCCAAGATGGAGTACAGCAAAGAGGCCAGAGAACAGGCAGAGTTTCGCTCCAGGCTCCTTGAGGTAAACAAGCTGGCTGCCAATTATTTTTATTATCAGTTGAAGCAGCCCCAGGGAAAGGCCGGATATGAGTATTTTAAGGAAAAGCGCGGGCTTACGGATGAGACCATCCTGCGCTTTGGTTTGGGCTATTCCAATAAGACCAGTGATGACCTGTACCGGTTTTTAAGGGAAAAGGGCTATGAGGACAGCTTTTTAAAGGAAACAGGCCTTGTGACCGTAGAAGAACGCGGCGGCAGGGACAAGTTCTGGAACCGTGTCATGTTTCCCATTATGGATGTAAATAACCGTGTGATCGGCTTTGGAGGCCGTGTGATGGGAGAAGGGGAGCCAAAGTATCTAAACTCTCCGGAAACCAGGCTCTTTGATAAAAGCCGCAGCCTTTACGGCTTAAATTATGCCAGAACCACCAGGGAGAAGTTTATGCTGATCTGCGAGGGTTATCTGGATGTGATCTCTTTGCATCAGGCCGGTTTTACCAATGTAGTGGCCTCTCTTGGGACTGCCTTTACCAGTCAGCATGCGGGGATTTTGAAGCGGTATACGGATCAGGTGATCTTAACCTATGACAGCGATGGAGCCGGTGTAAAAGCAGCCTTAAGAGCCATCCCTATTCTCAGGGAAGCAGGGCTTTCAGCCAGAATTTTAAATATGAGCCCCTGTAAGGATCCAGATGAATTTATCAAACAGATGGGGCCGGATGCGTTCAGAAAGCGGATTTTGGAGGCAAAAAACAGCTTTCTGTTTGAGATTGATGTGCTGAAACGGCAGTATGCGCTGGATGATCCGGAGCAGAAAACGAAGTTTTATCAGGAAACAGCCAGAAAGCTGCTCCAGTTCGGGGAACCCTTAGAGCGGGAAAATTATCTTCAGGCAGTAGCCAGAGAGCATATGATTAAAGAGGATGAGCTGCGCCAGCTGGTAAACCGCATGGGTATGCAGCTTGGATTAAAGGCAGGTGACAGCTACCGAGAGGACGCGGGAGGACGTGGCTACAGAGAAACTGCACCGGATGAAGGGGCTTCCTTTAAAGGTGCATCTGAAGGCCGGACAGGGAACGGGGATGGAACGAAATCCCGCCGCCGTCCGGAAAGAGAAGACGGTATACGCCGCTCCCAGCGTCTGCTTTTAACCTGGCTGATCGAGGATCCGGCTCTGTTTGATAAGATCCGCGGAGTTATAACCGCAGATGATTTTGTGGAAGAGCTGTATCATCAGGTGGCGGTGATGGTCTTTGAAGGCCATGAGCAGGGCAGTTTAAATCCGGCTGCGATCCTCAGCCGTTTTATCAATGATGACGATCAGTACCGGGAGGTGGCGGCTCTTTTTAACGCCAGCCTGAAGGAGTCTTTAAGCAATGAGGAGCAGAAAAAAGCTTTTTCAGAAACGGTTTTAAAGGTGCGCAGACACAGTCTTGACACGGCCAGCCGCAATGCAAAGGATATTGCCCAGCTGCAGGAGATCATAAAGCAGCAGGCTGCCTTAAAGCAGATCAGCATTTCTCTGGATTAGCGCATAAAAATTATTACACGAACAGGAAAATGAATATGACGAATCATACAGCAAATTTTGTTCCCCGTCTGTCTGAGCGCCTGAAGCTGGTGGCTTCCTTTGTGCCCCAGGACAGCCGGATCGCAGACATCGGTACGGACCACGGCTTTGTTCCCATCTGTCTGGCAAAAGAAGGCCGCATAAAAAGCGCCCTTGCCATGGATGTGCGGACAGGCCCTCTGGAACGGGCGGAGGCTCACATAAAGGAGGCGGGAATTTCAGATATCCCTATAAGCACCCGTTTAAGCGACGGATTAAAAGAGTTAAAGCCCCAAGAGGCAGACACGGTGATCATCGCCGGAATGGGAGGCGAATTGGAGATAAAGATTCTGCAGGAGGGAAGGCATCTATGGAGCACGATCCGGCGTTTTATCCTTTCGCCTCAGTCAGATCTTGAAAAGGTACGCCGCTTCCTTTCAGAAGAGGGGTTTCTCATTGAAAAAGAGGCCATGCTCCGGGAGGAAGGAAAATACTATACGGTTATGAGCGTGGTGCGGGGAGCTATGGTTTATAACAGGACCATTGAATACCGCTATGGAAAATACCTTCTTGAACAGAAGGAACCCGTTTTAAAAGAATATTTAAAAAAAGAGGAGGAACGGGTTTTGGCAATCCTTGCATCGCTTTCCGCAAAAGAGGAAGGGGAGCTTACAAAAGGGCAGGAAAAAGCCAGACAGTCCCTTTTAGAAGAATTATCACAGATCAGGGAGGCAGAATATGAAGTGCAGTGACATCATAAAGATATTACAGGAAACGGCTCCGGAAAGCTGCGCCTGCGACTGGGATAATCCCGGTCTGTTAGCGGGAAGAAGCGATAAGGAGGTAAAAAAGATATACATTGCCCTGGATGCCACGGATGAGGTTGTAGATGCAGCCATTCGTGAAAAGGCGGATCTTCTTCTTACCCATCATCCCCTTATTTTCCGTCCTGTTAAGAAGGTAAATGACCAGAATTTTATTACAAGGCGGCTGGTGCGGCTGATCCAGGCAGATATTTCCCTGTATGCCATGCATACAAATTTTGACGCCGCGCCTGAGGGAATGGCAGCTCTGGCAGCAGAGCGGCTGGATATAAGGGAAATACGTCCTTTAGAGTGTATGGGGGAGATGAAAGAAAATGGAACATCCGTCCCCTACGGGATCGGGGCTGTGGGCAGCCTTTATGAGCCTATGACGGTGAACGGTCTGGCGGAGAAGGTAAAGAAAGCTTTTGATCTTCCTTTTGTGCTGGTTTACGGGCCGGGACTGATGGACAAGGAAGTGAAAAGGGCAGCTCTCTGTCCCGGCTCAGGATCAAGCGTTATTGAGCAGGCGGTTTTGGCAGGAGCCGATGTTTTGATCACCGGTGATATCGGCCATCATCCGGGAATTGACGCGGCAGCCAGGGGACTTGCCGTCATTGACGGAGGCCATTACGGGCTGGAGCATATTTTTATCCAGCATATGGCTGAGGTTCTGCGGGAAAAACTAAAAGGTGAGGCAGCGCTTGTTCTGGCAGAGCCGGCCTGGCCGTCCGTTCTTTTATAGGAAAGCGGCAGCTGCTTATAGCGGCAGCAGAAAATCAGAAGTGGGGAGGTAAGCATATGGTACGGGTGAAAATTGGAACAGACATAAGAGAATATCCTCAGGGAACGACCTGGGCGCAGGTGGCAGAAGAGTATCAGAGTGGTTTTGAACATGATATTTTGCTGGTACAGATTGGTGGAAAGCTCCAGGAACTTCACAAGACCGTCAGGGACGGCAGTCTGCGCTTTATCACTGCAGAGAAAAAGCCGGGAATGTCTGCCTATCAGCGCAGCGCTACCCTGCTGATGCTAAAGGCCCTCTATGCAGTGGCCGGGGCAGAACGGGTGGAAAAGGTGATCGTGGATTTTTCCGTAGGAAAGGGTTTTTTCGTAGAGGCAAGAGGCGCATTTACTGTGGACGATGGTTTTTTGGAGCAGGTAAAGGCAAAAATGGAAGAATATGTAAATCGGAAAATTCCCATCCAAAAGCGCAGCGTATCCACGGATGATGCGATCGAGCTGTTTCACGATCATCATATGTATGATAAAGAGCGGCTGTTCCGTTACCGCCGTGTCTCCCGTGTGAACATGTACAGCATTGACGGCTTTGAGGATTACTATTACGGGTATATGGTGCCGGATACGGGATATCTGAAATATTTTGATTTAAAGCGGTATCAGTATGGCTTTGTCCTCCTTCTTCCGACAATGGGAAAACCAAAAGAACTGCCTGAGTTTGTACCCCAGGATAAGCTGTTTGCTACGCTGGCCGAGTCCGCCCGGTGGGGCAGGGGAACGGATCTGGAGACCGTAGGAGCTTTAAATGATACCATCGCCGCAGGAGGGATGGCTCATCTGATTTTAATTCAGGAGGCGCTTCAGGAAAAGAAGATCGCGGAGATCGCGGCGCAGATCGCGGAGAAGAAAACTGCGAAATTTGTTATGATCGCAGGCCCGTCCTCTTCTGGAAAGACCACCTTTTCCCATCGTTTGTCTATTCAGCTTGAGGCTGCCGGGCTGCGTCCCCATCCCATTGCGGTAGACAATTACTTTGTAAACCGGGCAGACAGTCCAAGGGATGCGGAGGGAAATTATGACTATGAGAGCATTAAATGCCTGGATGTAGAGCAGTTTAACCGGGATATGACGGCTCTAATGGCAGGAGAACGGGTAGAACTTCCGTATTATAATTTCAAAAAGGGCATACGGGAGTATAAGGGTGATTTTCTGCAGCTGGGAAAGGACGATATCCTTGTGATCGAGGGCATCCACTGCCTCAATGACGAGCTGTCCTATGCGCTTCCGAGAGAAAGCAAATTTAAGATTTATATCAGTGCATTAACCCAGTTAAATATTGACGAGCACAACCGGATTCCTACCACGGACGGGCGGCTGATCCGCCGCATGGTCCGGGATGCCAGGACACGGGGCTCTTCTGCCAGAGAAACCATCCGTATGTGGCCTTCTGTTCGCAGAGGAGAGGAACAGAACATTTTCCCCTATCAGGAGGAGGCGGATGCCATGTTTAACTCCGCTCTTATCTATGAACTGGCAGTATTAAAGCAGTATGTGGAGCCGCTGCTTTTTGGAATCCCAAGAGACTGTGATGAGTATGTGGAAGCAAAACGGCTGCTGAAATTTCTGGATTATTTTATCGGGGTCAGCAGTGAGGATATACCGAAAAATTCCATTCTTCGGGAATTTATCGGGGGAAGCTGTCTGGATGTATAAGGGGTACGGACAGAATATGACATCAGAGGGCAGAAAAAATACAGACTTGTAGCTCTGCCGGGAAGGAAGTATATAATATGGAAGCAATTGGAGCAGATCTCAGCTTTGTAAACCTTGGGATTACCTTTACCCACCTGCCAAACAGCATTTCCGTTTTTGGATTTCGGATTGCTTTTTACGGGGTCATCATCGGGCTTGGGATGTTAGCCGGCATGGCGGTGGCATTTTCAGATGCAAAGCGCAGAGGACAGGATCCGGATCTCTATCTGGATTTTGCCCTTTACGCCATTGTGTTTTCCATTATAGGGGCCAGATTTTACTATGTGGCCTTTGAGTGGGACAACTATAAAAATGATCTTCTTCAGATCTTTAATCTTCGGGCAGGAGGTCTGGCAATCTACGGCGGAGTGATTGGTGCGGTAATTACGCTTATTGTATTTACCAAAGTACGCCATCAGTCCTTTTTCTCCATGGCAGATACGGGAGTTTTAGGACTGCTGACAGGACAGATTATCGGCCGGTGGGGGAATTTCTTTAACTGCGAGGCCTTTGGAGGATATACAGACAGTCTGTTTGCCATGCGCATTAAGGAAAGCATCGTAAACCCGTCCATGATCTCACAGGAGCTGATCGACCACAGGATTGTGGAAAATGGGATATCCTATATCCAGGTACATCCCACCTTTTTATACGAATCGGTGTGGAATCTGAGCGTCCTTCTCTTTATGCTATGGTACAGAAAACGCAAGCGTTTTGACGGGGAAATGCTCTGGATCTACTTTTTGGGCTACGGCGTGGGACGTTTCTGGATCGAGGGCCTGCGGACAGATCAGCTGAAGGTTCCGGGAACCGCTCTGGCTGTGTCGCAGCTTCTTTCCGCTGCTTTGGTGGGAGCGGCAGTGGGAGCTTTGACCTATCATTATAAAAAATTAAGCAAAAAAGAAATATAAAATCCATATATGGATCAAAAGAGGCAGACAGGAGGCGAAAGCCGTTGTCTGTCTCTCGTTTTTTCCAGAAAATTCCTTCTCTTTTTTGAAAGAAAAACGTAAAAACTTCTTGCCAATTCCCAGTTTCTGTACTATTATGGACATACAAGTGGTAGAAAGTGGTGCAAAGTGGTAGAGGATGGTTGTTGCGTGGATGAACGGGGGATTTGGGATTTTCCTCCGGCCGCGCTGATTTGCCATGGGATGTACAGCAGGTGATGAGCTATGTTCATGGGTGAATACAATCATACAGTTGACGCAAAGGGACGTCTGATCGTTCCGTCGCGGTTCAGGGAGCAGTTAGGGGAGGAGTTCGTGATCACGAAGGGACTCGATAACTGCCTTTTTGTGTATGATCATTCAGAATGGACCGCTCTTGAAGAGAAGCTTCGCTCCCTGCCTCTTACCAATGCTGCCGGACGTAAATTTTCACGTTTTCTTTTAGGAAGCGCTGCCACCTGTGAAGTGGACAGACAGGGAAGGATCCTGCTGCCCTCTGTTTTACGGGAATTTGCAGGCATCGAAAAGGATGCCGTGCTTGTAGGTGTTGGAAGCCGCATTGAAATCTGGAATAAGGATAAATGGGCTGAGGCCAATACCTTTGATGATATGGAAGAAATCGCAGAACATATGGAAGGCTTGGGTATTTGATGGAGGAACATGGATTTGTACATAAGTCCGTACTGTTATATGAAACAGTGGGCAGCCTGAATATAAAGCCGGGGGGCATTTATGTAGACGGCACACTGGGCGGAGGCGGCCATGCATACGAGGTATGCAAGCGTTTAGGAAGCGGCCGGCTTATTGGGATCGATCAGGATGCGGACGCTATTGAGGCGGCGGGACGCCGTCTGGCTCCATTTAAGGACAAGGTTACCATTGTCAGGAGCAATTACCGCAGCATGGCTGATGTTTTAAAGGAACTGGATATCCCGCGAGTGGACGGAATCTATCTGGATCTGGGAGTTTCTTCCTACCAGTTAGATACAGCTTCCAGGGGATTTACATACAGAGAGGACGCGCCTCTTGATATGCGGATGGATCAGAGAAAGGAAGAGACAGCCGCTGATATTGTAAACGGATACAGCGAGATGGAGCTGTTCCGCATTATCCGTGATTACGGAGAAGACCGCTTTGCCAAAAACATTGCAAAGCATATCGTAAAGGCACGGCAGGAAAAGCCGGTTGCCACTACAGGAGAACTGTGCGAGATCATAAAGGCAGCCATTCCCGCCAAGGTGAGAGCCACAGGCGGTCATCCTGCCAAGAGAACCTTTCAGGCTATCCGCATTGAGCTGAATCATGAGCTGGATGTGCTGGAGGAGTCCATCGACGGTATGATAAGACTGTTAAATTCAGGAGGAAGACTCAGTATTATTACATTCCATTCTCTGGAAGACCGTATCGTGAAGAGCCGGTTCAGGATCAATGAGGATCCTTGTATCTGCCCTCCCGATTTTCCGGTCTGTGTCTGCGGAAGGAAAAGCATGGGCAGGGTGATTACGCGAAAGCCCATCCTTCCTTCAGAGGAGGAATTGGAGGAAAACAGCCGCTCAAAGAGTGCGAAGCTGAGAGTGTTTGAACGGGGAGAGTGAGAAGAAAATCAGGCAGGACAGAAGATTATGAAGGGAGGAATCAGCCATGGCCCAGAGAATGGGAAGACCCACAGGCAGAAGTGGGGCGTACAACAGAAGAAATACCCGTGATATGGCTTATATCGGGGGTACAGCCGCACCAAAGCTGGAACCGGAGTACAGACCGGAAAGAAAAGCTCCGGTCAGACGGAAAAAGACAGGGCTGCATCAAAATCAGCAGCTGCGCCGTAACCGGGAGAGAGCCATGGCTATGGATCTGCCCTATGTATTTCTTTTGGCAGCTGCCTGTATTTGTACATTATATATTTGTGTCAGCTATCTGCACCTGCAGTCCGGAATTACAGCCAGAATGCACAATATTGAACATCTGGAAGCGCAGCTTGAGAAAATGAAAACGGAAAATGACGCGCTGGAAACCAGCATCAACAGCAGCATTGATCTGAATAAAATCTATGAGATTGCAACCAAGGAGCTGGGCATGGTTTATGCCAGGAGAGATCAGGTGCTCTTATATGATAAGACAGAAAGCGAGTATGTAAGACAGTATGAAGACATCCCGGAACACTAGGCCGTCCCCTTATGGGGATCGGTCTGAGGGCCGTAAAAGGGGATCGAAAAGCGGCCGTTCTAAAAGAGTATTTACAGAGCATATGAGGGGGAAGCTGGCAATCACGGCAATCGTGATCACGCTGGCTTTATTTGCACTTATATGGGTATTGTATGGAATTATAAAGGAAAATAACGATCAGTACAGCAAGATCGTTTTAAGCCAGAGGCAGCAGGAATTTTCCAGCCGGATCCTTTCGTACAGACGGGGGGATATTGTAGACCGCAATGGAACGCTGCTTGCTACCAGTGAAAAGGTGTATAACCTGATCCTGGATCCCCAGCAGATCATGAAAAAGCCGGAATACTATTTAGAGCCGACCATTCAGGCTCTGGTGGACTGCTTCGGTTTTGATTCCGGGGAAATCCGCAGCCTGATCCAGGAAAAGAGCGACCGGGCATATGTTCCTTATAAAAAGGGCAAACAGTTAAGCTATGATCAGAAGGTAGCCTTTGAAACCATGCGCAAAGAGCGCAATGCCGCCTATTATGCAAGTGAGGATGAGAGCCAGTCACGCTTAAGGATCATGGGTGTGTGGTTTGAGGATCAGTACCGGAGAGTATATCCCTACGGTTCAGCCGCCTGCAGTGTGATCGGTTTTTCCAGTGCGGACGGCACGGTGGGAACGGGCGGGATCGAGCAGTTTTACAATGAAGATCTGATGGGAGTAAACGGCCGTGAATACGGCTATCTGGATGAGGAAAATAATCTGGAAGGCGTGTTAAAAGAGCCGACAAACGGAAAAACCGTTGTTTCCACCATTGATCTGAATATCCAGAACATCCTCCAGAAGTATATTGATGAATGGCAGACTACTGTGGGAAGCCATGTGACGGCTGCCATTGCCATGAATCCCAAAAACGGAGAGATCCTGGGAATGGCAACCAGCAATAAATTTGATCTGAATGACCCCAGAAAGATCGAGGGCTATAGTGATGACCAGCTTTATGAGCTTGGGAAAAAGGATGCGGTTTCTGTATACAAAAGGGAGCATCCGGATACAACCCTGACCCAGGAGCAGATGATCGCGGATACGAAACGGGAGGATGTGATCTCCTATGGACGTCAGGTGGTCTGGAACCAGATCTGGAGAAATTTCTGTGTCAGTGATACCTATGAACCCGGTTCTCCGTCCAAGATCCTTACTGTAGCGTCAGGACTGGAGGAAGGCGTTTTAAAAGGAAATGAATATTTTGACTGTGAAGGTCTTTTAAATGTGGGCGGCTGGCCCATTAAGTGTACGGCTTATGTAAAAGGCGGCCATGGCTCCTTAAGCCTTCAGGAGTCCATCATGCAGTCCTGCAATGTAGCTATGATGCGGATCGGCGCCATGATGGGAAAGGATATTTTCACAAAGTACCAGGCCATTTTTGGAATGGGGCAGAAAACAGGAGTAGATCTTCCCGGTGAGGCGGATGGCGCAGGCCTGATCTACAGCGCGGAAAATATGGGGCCGACGGAGCTTGCCACCAATGCCTTCGGACAGAATTACAACTGTACCATGATCCAGATGGCTACCGCACTCTGTTCTGTCATCAATGGAGGCTCCTATTATGAGCCCCATGTTATGCGCCAGATCATGAATGAGCAGGGTTCCGTGGTAGAGACAAAGGATCCGGTCCTGGTTCGTGAGACCGTATCCTCTTCCACTTCGGAATTTCTGAAAGAGGCCATGTTTCAGACCGTGGAAAATGGTACGGGAGGAGCTGCAAAAGTAGCGGGTTATCACGTTGGAGGAAAGACGGGAACCGCAGAAAAGCAGCCACGTTCGGCTAAAAATTATCTTTTGTCTTTCGCAGGCTTTGCTCCTGCAGAGGATCCGCAGCTTTTTGTCTATGTTGTGGTGGATGTACCCAATTATCCTCCGGGTCCCCAGCAGGCTCACAGCTCCTTTGCCAGCGGCATTTTCGCCAAAATTATGGCAGAGGCCCTTCCATATATGAATGTATTTCCTGAAGCGGGCGCTGAGGAGGAACAGGCTGGCGATACGGCGGCGGACGAGGGTATCAATGAGCCTTCCGGATCGGAAGGCGAAGAAACAGAGCCGGAGACTGAAACACGGGAAACAGAAAAGGTATATGAAACAGACGAAACCATAGGAGACGGCTATGAAAGCGGCCTTCCTGATGGGGTACCGGCAGATCCAAACGCACCTTCCCTGTCGTTAGAGGAAACATCGGATGGATGGAAGGAAAAGAAAGAGAGCCAGTCAGAAGAGAAGGAAGACCTGGAAGGCACTGCTGGTGAAACAAAAGCTTCCTCTGAAGCCTGATGGGAATAAAATCCCCCGGGAATCCGTATATTTAATATCAATGGCGGATGGGGAAGTTATCAAATGAATCCAAATTTGACAAAGCATAGAAAAAACATAGCCGTCCTGGGCCTGCTCATTGCTGTAGCGATGACCGGACTTTTAGGGCGGCTTGGTTTTCTTATGCTGGTCCGGGCGGATCACTATGGTGAGATGGCCCGGGATCTTCATGAAAGAGAGCGTACCATCAAGGCGGCCAGAGGACGGATTCTGGATGCAGGGGGAAATGTGATCGCAGATAACAGGACGGTTTGTACTATTTCCGTGATCTATAATCAGGTCACGGATCGGGAAGAGGTGATCCGCTCCCTTTGCAGCATATTGGAGCTTTCAGAGGAGCCGGTCCGAAAAAAGGTAGAAAAACGCAGTTCCAGGGAGATCATAAAGACAAATGTGGATAAGGAAACCGGAGATAAGATACGGGCATTAAAGCTGGATGGAGTAAAAGTGGATGAGGACTATAAACGGTATTATCCCATGGGCAGTCTGGCTTCCAAGGTTTTGGGCTTTACTGGAGGAGACAATCAGGGGATTATCGGCCTGGAGGTTATGTATGAAAAGTATTTAAAGGGAAAAAACGGAGTGATTCTTACGCTGACAGATGCAAGGGGAGTGGAGCTTGACAAAGCAGCAGAAGACAGGATCGAACCGGTGGCGGGAAATGATCTTCAGATCAGCCTGGACGTAAATATCCAGCTGTACGCCCAGCAGCTTGCCTATCAGGTTATGGAACAAAAAAATGCGAAAAAAGTTTCTGTGATCGTGATGGATCCCCGGAACGGCGAGCTTCTTGCAATGGTCAATGCGCCGGAATTTGACTTAAATGATCCTTTTACGCCGGATCAGAATTTAAAAAGCCAGAGCCTTAAGGAAGAGGCGGCGGCCCGGTCGCAGACCATGGGGCTCCAGGACCGGCTGAATGCCATGTGGAGAAATACCTGCATCAATGATACATATGAGCCGGGCTCTACCTTTAAGATCATCACAGCGGCAGCCGGTCTGGAGGCGGGGGCAGTAACGCTTGAGGATACCTTCAGCTGTCCGGGCTTTCGCGTAGTGGAAGACCGGAGGATCCGGTGCCATAAGGCAGGAGGCCATGGAACAGAAACTTTTCTTCAGGGAGCAATGAATTCCTGCAATCCTGTGTTTATTGATGTGGGACAGCGGCTGGGAGTGGACCGGTACTATAAGTATTTTACCCAGTTTGGTCTTAAGGGAAAAACAGGGATCGATCTTCCGGGAGAGGCAGCCACGATCATGCATAAAAAGGAGAAAATGGGTGCTGTGGAATTAGCTACCGTATCCTTCGGACAGTCCTTTCAGATCACACCCATTCAGCTTATTACGACAGCGGCTTCCATTGTAAACGGCGGACGCCGGGTTACGCCTCATTTTGGCGTAAGGGTGATCCGCTCGGATGGAGGTGCTGTAAAGGAACTTTCTTATCCTCAGGGAAAGCAGATCCTGTCTTCTGAGACCAGCGCTTCCATGCGGTATGTATTAGAACAGGTTGTGGCAGAGGGAAGCGGCAAACGGGCGGCGTTAGAGGGGTTCCGCATTGGAGGAAAGACAGCTACCTCAGAGAAACTTCCAAGAAGCCTCAAAAAATATATTTCCTCTTTTCTTGGCTTTGCCCCGGCGGACGATCCCAGGGTAATGGCCCTGATCACCATTGACGAACCCCAGGGAATCTATTACGGAGGAACCATTGCGGCTCCCGTGATCGGAGAATTATTTAAAAATATTCTTCCATATATGGGAATCCGGCCGGAGCCGAAAGCTGGTTGATTATTCTCCGAAAAAGACGTATACTATTATTGCTGTCCGGCGTTTGCCGGCAGAATACATATGAGATTGAGGTGCCCTATGATTCATGAGACGATATTAGCGATTATTATTGCATTTGCCATCAGCGCCCTGCTGTGTCCGATTATCATTCCCTTTCTTCACAAGCTGAAATTCGGCCAGCAGGTCCGGGATGACGGGCCTCAGAGCCATTTAAAAAAGCAGGGAACTCCTACCATGGGAGGACTGATCATTTTATCCAGCATTATTATCACATCCCTGTTTTATATTCCTTCTTATCCGAAGATCATTCCGGTGCTTTTTATGACGGCCGGTTTTGGGATCATCGGCTTTCTGGACGATTATATCAAGATCATCCTGAAGCGTTCGGAAGGATTGACTCCGCTCCAGAAGCTGGCAGGACAGATCGTGATCACAGGCATTTTTGCCTGGTATGTGCTTAACAGCGGCGAGGTGGGAACCGATATGCTCATTCCCTTTACAGGCGGGTTTGAGGATGGGAAATTCCTTTCTCTGGGTATCCTGTTTGTTCCGGCTCTGTTTTTTGTAACGCTGGGAACGGATAACGGTGTGAATTTTACCGATGGACTGGACGGTCTGTGCACCAGCGTAACCATACTTGTAGCGACTTTTTTAACCATTGTGGCCATTGGGGAGGATATGGGGATCAGCCCCATTACAGGAGCTGTGGTGGGAAGCCTTCTGGGTTTTCTGCTTTTTAATGTATATCCGGCAAAGGTGTTCATGGGAGACACTGGGTCTCTGGCGCTGGGGGGCTTTGTGGCTTCTGCAGCATATATGATGCGTCTGCCTCTGTTTATTCCCATAATCGGTCTGATCTATCTGGTAGAGGTTCTGTCTGTTATTATTCAGGTAACGTATTTTAAAAAGACAGGGGGAAAGAGAATCTTTAAAATGGCACCCATCCATCATCACTTTGAACTGTGCGGATGGTCTGAAACAAGGGTTGTAGCCGTATTTTCTATTGTTACGGCCATTTTATGCATGGTCGCTTATCTGGGACTGTAAGAGCGCCGGCAGCTTAGGCAAAGAAGGAGGTTTAACCACGAATGGATCAAAGTCAGAGAGTATTAGTTGCGGGAACCGGCAAAAGCGGCATTGCTGCGGCAAAGCTGATTCTTAACCGGGGAGGAGAGGTAGTTCTCTATGATGGGAATACAGCTCTGGATGAAAAAGAGATCAAGGCCCGGTTTGAAGAGGGCGCTAAGGTAAACGTTGTTTTAGGGGAGATCAAGCGCTCCGATCTTCTTGGGGTGGAGCTGTGCATTATCAGTCCGGGAATTCCTCTTACAAGTCCTTTTGTGGCAGTAGTAGATGAGGCCAGGATCCCAATCCTTGGAGAAGTCGAACTAGCCTATCAGTGCAGCGCAGGAAAGCTGGCTGCCATTACGGGAACAAACGGAAAGACGACCACCACAGCTTTGACGGGAGCGATGGTAAGGAAAAAATATGGGGAAACTTTTGTAGTGGGAAATATCGGCGAACCTTTTACTGCAAAAGCAGCAGAAATGACAGAGGATTCGGTTGCCGTAGCTGAGATCAGCAGCTTTCAGCTGGAAACCATTATGGATTTTAAGCCCAATGTAAGCGTCATTTTAAATATTACGCCTGATCATCTGGATCGTCACGGAACCATGGAAACGTATACTCAGATCAAAGAGTGCATCACCATGAACCAGACGGAGGAGGATACGGTTGTCCTGAATTTTGATGACCCCATTTTAAAGGAATTCGGTAAAAAAGAGGGGCTGAAGCCAAAGGTAATCTGGTTTTCGTCAAAAGAGAGCTTAAAGGACGGATTTTTCCTGAAAGGAGAAGAAATCATATATGCAAAGGCCGGAAAAGAAACGGTTCTTTTAAATGTGAAGGAGCTTCAGCTTTTAGGCCAGCATAACTATGAAAATGTGATGGCTGCCGCTGCTGCTGCCATGACCCTTGGCGTATCCCTTGAGGCGATTGGAGAAGCGGCCAGGGAGTTTAAGCCGGTCGAGCATCGGATCGAGTTTGTGCGGGAACGCACCGGAGTCCGCTATTATAATGATTCCAAGGGAACGAATCCGGAGGCTGCCATCCGTGCTCTTAAGGCTATGCCGGGGCCGGTGCTCCTGATCGCAGGAGGGTATGACAAACACAGTGATTACAGTGACTGGGCCAAGGAATTTTCCGGCAGGGTAAAGTATCTGGTGCTGATCGGACAGACCAGGGATCGGATTGCGGCCTGTGCCAGGGAGCACGGCTTTACAGATGTTATGTATGCGGAGGATCTTCAGGAGGCGGTGCAGGTCTGCGCTGTTTATGCTGATTCCGGAGACTGTGTGCTTTTAAGCCCGGCCTGTGCCAGCTGGGGGATGTTTAAGGATTTTGAGGAACGGGGGCGCGTCTTTAAGGAATGCGTGATGGCTCTGTAGGAGGTAGAAAGGAATGGCTGGAAATAAGCGCCGGGCAGCGAGGCCGGAAGGAATAACGGGAGCAGCGGCGGCCAGAGTGCCGGCGCGGTATGATGCAGCCTCGGTGAGAGACGTCCGGTCTGCGCAAAGACCCGGAGGCAGTAAAAAGAGAAAGACAGGGACCGGCAGCCGTACGGTGCAGAGGACTTCCCGGAACAGCCGGTATGAGCAGGATGAAAGAAGGCGTCCGAGCGGACGTTCCCCTCAGGCCCAGAGGATGCAGAGAGAGCCCCGCCAGGGACAGGGTCAGAGAATGCAGCAGGGCAGCCGGACGCAGGCGGCCCGTGCAGCATATGAGTATGGGAATCAGAAGCAGGCTTATGAGGCAGGAGCGGTTCCGAAAAAGAAAAGGGAACGCAGCTTTTACGATCTGAGCCTGGTGGTGATCATTATTGTCCTCACCGTTTTCGGACTGGTAATGATCTACAGCGCCAGTTCCTATACGGCCCAGCTGAATGATGACCTAAATAATAACAGTGCCTATTTTATGCAGCGCCAGGGTGGAATCGCCCTGGGAGGCTTTATCTTTATGCTGATCATTTCCAAGATGGACTATCACTGGCTCTACCGGCTGGCCGTGCCGTCCTATATATTGTCTCATATTCTTATGGTTATTGTAACCTTGGTGGGACGGGAGGTAAACGGAAAAAAAAGATGGCTGGATATAGGCCCCATCGGATTTCAGCCTTCTGAGTTTGCAAAAATTGCGTTGATCATCATGCTGGCAGCAGTGATTACGAAGCTGGGAGGAAAAATTAACCAGTGGGCCGTTATGGGAAAGGTATTTTTGCTGGCGGTTGCCATTGGCGCGATCGTAGCGGCAAATAACCTGAGTACAGGTATTATCCTGGTGGGAATCGGCTTTGTTATGCTGTTTGTAGCCTGTAAGGTGAAGTGGCCCTTTTTCCTGGCCGGCGGAGGGGCGCTGGGTATCCTTATGACCGCCGGGCCTCTGGGTAAATTCCTTTTAAATATCCATGTTCTTAAACCGTATCAGTATAACCGGATCGAGGCATGGCTGAATCCGGAGCTGGATCCGGAGGGAAAGAGCTTCCAGATCCTTCAGGGACTTTATGCTATTGGCTCCGGAGGTCTGATGGGGCAGGGACTGGGCGAAAGCATCCAGAAGCTGGGATTCCTTCCTGAATCCCAGAATGATATGATTTTTGCCATCATTTGTGAGGAATTGGGTCTTTTTGGGGCTATTGCGGTTATCATGCTGTTTCTTCTTATGATTTACCGGTTTGTGATGATCGCCAATGATGCACCGGATCTGTTCGGCGCTCTTTTGGTTGTGGGAGTGATGGCCCATATTGCCATTCAGGTTATTTTAAATATTGCTGTTGTGACCAATACGATCCCCAATACGGGAATTACCCTTCCCTTTATCAGTTATGGAGGCACATCCGTTCTGTTTCTTATGGTAGAGATGGGGATCGTGCTCAGTGTATCCAACCAGATACGTGCAGCAGTATGAGTGATGCAGCAAACAAAACACAAATGCACAAACAGCGGATAAAGGGCATATACTTTTGTATAGTATAATCGCTGCGGAGGTGGTCTTTTGTCCGCAATCCGTGTCAGTGGATGCATACCCTTAAAGGGGGAAATTTCCATACAGGGATCGAAAAATGCGGCCCTTCCCATGATGGCGGCCGCTCTCCTGCATAAAGGTCTTACGGTTCTTACCAATGTTCCCAGGATACAGGATACAGCCTGTATGATGAAGATCCTGGAAGCTCTGGGATGCAGCTGTATCCGCCGGGGATGCAGTGTTTTTATTGATGCCGGAGAGATAAAAAAAACGCAGGTGCCTCAGGAATATGTCCGGTCCATGCGTTCATCCATTATTCTATTAGGAGCTCTTCTGGGCCGTATGGGGCAGGGGAACTGCTGTTATCCAGGAGGCTGTCTGATCGGAGCAAGGCCCATCGATCTCCATCTTATGGCGTTAAATAAAATGGGGGCCGTGATCCGCGAAGAAGACGGGATCATAGAGGCCTGCGCAGGAAAGGACGGGCGTCTTAAGGGGACGGAGATTGTTTTTTCCTATCCCAGCGTGGGGGCTACGGAGCAGGCTCTTTTGGCTGCTGTGCTCGCAGAGGGAGTAACGATCATCCGCGGTGCTGCCATGGAACCGGAAATCAGCCAGCTGTGCGGCTTCCTTAATAATATGGGAGCTGTGATCTGCGGTGCAGGCACAAAAAACCTGATGATCCAGGGGGTGCGATCGTTAAGGGACAGCGCCTTTCAGGTAGAAGGCGACCGGATCGTGGCGGGAACCTATGGGGCTGCTGTGATGGCAGCTGGAGGAGACGTAATCTTAAAAGGCGTCCGCCCGTCGGCGCTCAAGCTTCCTCTGGCCCTTTTTTCCCGATCCGGAGGAAAGGTTACAGTTTCTGAAAGCAGCGGACGGCTTCAGGCGACAGGGATCGGCTGTGAAAAAGAGGGAAGGATCCGGATCAGCAGCAAAGGTCCTGCCGGGCCTCTCGCTCTTAAAACGGGGCCGTATCCGGAATTCCCTACGGATCTGCAGTCTCCGTTCATGGCTTTTCTGGCTGCAGGCCGGGGCGTGAGCCGGATTGAAGAGCGTGTGTTTGAAGGGCGGTTCGGCATAGCTGGAGAGCTTGAAAAAATGGGGGCCTTAATTCGGCTGGAGGGGAAAACGGCAGTTATTTACGGAGCAGGTTCCCTGAAGGGCTCTGCCGTAAAGGCAGCAGATCTTCGGGGAGGGGCAGCGCTGGCAGTAGCGGCGCTGGCTGCAAAGGGAGAGACGGTCATCGAGGACTGCCGTCATATTGAACGTGGGTATGAGGACATCTGTCGGGATTTATCGGCTCTCGGAGCCAGGATCCAATGGATAGGAGAGTGATATACCGCATGAGAAAAACAAACGAAAAACAGCATATGATCCTGGGGATTGCCGTGGCGGTTTTTCTGCTCACGGCTATCCTTGTGCTGTCTGTCCGTATCCAGACGATCACGGTATCAGGAAGCAGCCGCTACAGTGCAGAGCAGGCAAAAGAACTGCTCTTTTCCGGCCGGATGGGAAAAAATTCAGTCATTGCCTATCTGCGGGACAGACTTAATCCCCATAAGCAGATTCCATTTGTAGAGGATTATAAAATCGTGTTTCACGGCCCTTTTCATGCAGAGGTCATTATTTATGATAAAAGCATTGTAGGCTATGTTTCCTACATGAGCAGCTATATGTACTTTGACCGGGAAGGCATTGTAGTGGAAAGTTCCGGCAGAAAGTTAGAGGGGGTACCCTGGATCACAGGCATGGATCTGGGGCGGGTGGTGCTCTATCAGCCTCTTCCGGTTGCAGACAGCCGGATCTTTGAGGAAATCTTGAACCTGACCCAGCAGCTTTCCCTTTATGAGATCCTGGTAGATCAGATCCGCTTTGATGCGTATAACCAGCCGATCCTGACCATCGGACAGATGGAAGTGATCTTGGGAAATATGGGAAATATTGATAGCAAGCTTTCTGTTTTAAATGATATTCTTACAGATCAGCCCCAGCTGAGGGAAATCCGTGGAACACTGAAACTGGGGGATTACAGCGAGACAAATGACCGGGCAGGGATCACATTTAAAAAGAAATAAAATACAAAATTCAGGGTTGATTTTTTTAATAAAATCAAATATAGTATTAGTTAGGCTAAAAGCATGACATATTAAAGAATATCTGAAGAAAAGAGAACAGAGACGCATTCTGAAAACAGACTCTGAGAGCCGGGATGCATGAAAGGGATAAGGAGGATAAGTATCTTGTTAGAGATTAAGATAAATGAGTCAGAAAATGCCGCAAGGATCATTGTAGTAGGTGTGGGCGGCGCAGGCAACAACGCAGTAAACCGCATGATCGACGAGAACATCGCAGGTGTGGAGTTCATCGGCATCAATACGGATAAGCAGGCCCTTCAGTTCTGCAAGGCTCCCACAGCCATGCAGATCGGTGAAAAGCTGACAAAGGGACTGGGTGCAGGCGCAAGACCGGATGTAGGTGAGAAGGCCGCAGAGGAAAGTTCTGAGGAGATCTCACAGGCATTAAAAGGTGCGGATATGGTATTCGTTACCTGCGGCATGGGCGGCGGAACCGGAACCGGAGCAGCTCCTGTTGTTGCGAAGATTGCCAAGGATATGGGTATCCTGACCGTAGGCGTTGTGACAAAGCCTTTCCGTTTTGAGGCAAAGGCCCGTATGACAAACGCTTTAAACGGGATCGAATGTTTAAAGCAGGCGGTGGATACTCTGATCGTTATCCCCAATGACCGTCTTTTGGAGATCGTTGACCGCCGGACCACCATGCCGGATGCTCTTAAGAAGGCAGATGAGGTGCTTCAGCAGGCAGTTCAGGGAATTACAGACCTGATCAATGTTCCGGGCCTTATCAATCTGGACTTTGCAGATATTCAGACCGTTATGATCGACAAGGGCATTGCACACATCGGTATCGGCAAGGCAAAGGGCGACGACAAGGCCATTGAGGCTGTAAAGCAGGCCGTTTCCAGCCCGCTGCTTGAGACGACTATTGAGGGTGCAAGCCATGTGATCATCAATATTTCCGGTGACATCAGCCTGATCGAGGCAAATGACGCCGCAAGCTATGTGCAGGAGCTGGCAGGAGATGACGCAAATATCATCTTTGGTGCCATGTATGATGAAAATGCTCAGGATGAGGCAAGCATTACGGTAATTGCTACCGGTCTGGATGAGCACAATTCCACTTCTTCTGTGACAAAGGCAATGGCAGGCTTTACAAATTTTAAGCCCAAGGCTCCTGCTGCAGCTTCTGCAGCCCAGACAGAACGTGCCGCAGCTCCGGAAGCTGCCGCTACCGCTTCCGCAGGCTTTACAAGACCGGCTCAGCCCTCCTTTAACCGCAGCTTTGGACAGCAGAGTGCTGGAAACACCGCTCCTTCCTTTACTGCTCCCCGATTTGGACAGGGAACAGGAAGCTTCAGCTCTTCCGCTGCAGCTACCGCTCCGGCATCAACTGCAGCCAGCAGCAACGGAAGCAATACAGCAGCTCCGGCCCAGAATCAGGCGCCATCCTTCCGGCCGACTGCAAATAAAGAAATGCAGATCAATATTCCGGATTTTCTGAAAAATAAGAGATAAACAATTTTAATGAACCGATTTGACCGGTGAAATGGATAAATGTATATCATTATCCGTTTCACCGGTTTTTTTGTCGAAAAAATTTTCCTGTTTTCCCCCTCCCTTCGACAGTATTTGCATATGAGAAACGTTATAATGTCCATAGGACAGCCTGATAGGGGAGGTGAGGCCAAAGCGAGGTGGTTTATACAGTCTACATAGATGAAGTATTTGCTGTAAATATGGCTATGGATTTGATGGTGCTTATGGCAGTGAATCAAGTGCTTTGTTACCGGGCAGGAGCCGCGCAGATCGTGAGGGGTGCAGCATTGGGGGCGGCCTGGGCCTGTGTAACAGCTATATTTCCGCAGATGCCGCTGACGTTTAAGGCGGCAGGAACGTATGGGGCAGCAGGCGCTGCCATGGCAGTAGCCGCATTCAAAGTAAAGGGGATAAAAGAAATCAGCCGGGCGGCAGCGGGAATCTATCTGAGCGCTGTCATTCTTGGAGGAGCCATGATGGTTTTTGAAGAGCAGCTAAGGCCCGGAGGGATCTTTTTTCCATTGGCCTGCGGTTTTAAGGTACTGGGGATACCGGATCTGTCCGGAGCGCTTATGCTCCTTGGAGGCACAGCATCCGTTTTTGGGGCGGTCTGCTGGCTTAGAGGACTTACAGCGTCTCTGCTGCAAAGAAAGGCCCTGTGCAGGGTAACCCTGCGCCAGGGCAGCAGGATGTATGTGGCGGCGGGGCTGATCGACACGGGAAACCGGCTGAAGGAGCCGGTAAGCGGCAGGCCGGTTCATGTAGCTGTTCAGGAAGTGATCGAAGCCGTATCGCCCAGGGTACGGGGAGTGACTTATATACCCTACCGCAGTGTGGGAGGAGAAGGGTTCCTTCCGGCAGTGACATTAGATGAAATAAAGGTGGAGCAGCAGGGGAACTGCTATACACTTACGAGGCCTTTGGTGGCTGTGGTAAAACAGCCTCTTTCTCCTAAAGGAGAATATGAGGTCCTGATACAGGAGTTTGACGGAGGCGCCGGAAGATAGGGGAATCGCGGCGCCATAAAAACTAGGAGGAAGTAAAATGATTGTTAAAGTATCCATACCCAACCGTTTTCAGTTTAAAACGGCTCCGGGTTTTCGCACGATGCTGATGCAGAAGCAGGGGGAGGTTCATTATATCGGAGGCGCTGATATTCTTCCGCCGCCTCTTGAGACAGAGGAAGAAGGGCGCATGATCGGTCTTTTGGGAAGCTCAGAAGATCATCAGGCCCGATCCTGTCTGATCGAACACAATCTGCGTCTGGTGGTATATATTGCAAAGAAATTTGATAATACCAGTGTAGGAGTGGAGGATCTGATTTCCATTGGCACGATCGGCCTTATAAAGGCGATTAATACCTTTAAGCCGGATAAAAATATAAAGCTGGCTACCTATGCTTCCCGATGTATTGAAAATGAGATCCTTATGTACCTAAGGCGCAACAGCAAGACGCGTCTGGAGGTTTCCATCGACGAGCCGTTAAATGTAGACTGGGATGGAAATGAACTTCTGCTCTCAGATATCCTTGGAACGGATGAAGATGTGATCTGCCAGGGAATTGAGGATGAGGTGGAGAAGGATCTTTTAAATACAGCGATCAGCCATTTAGAGCCCCGAGAACGCAAAATTGTAGAACTGCGTTACGGCCTGGCAGATGAGGACGGCGAAGAAATGACTCAGAAAGAAGTGGCCGATCTTCTCGGCATCTCTCAGTCCTACATATCCAGACTGGAGAAAAAAATCATGAAGAGACTGAAAAAGGAGATTGTCCGTTTCGAGTAGATGACTGGAGAACTGAATGAATATAAAAATACGCCTTAGATTCCGTAAAAAGGGAAACTAAGGCGTATTTTTCACTGTAAAGGCATCTACCGCAGCTGTACCATATTATCCTTGATCTTAAAGGTTCCAAAGCTTCGGATAAAGCTGGAAATCCGGCTGAATCCATACTGTTTTACATCAAAATCCGGGAATTTCTTTTTCAGCTCTTCGTGGATGATGCTCAGATTATCTACATGCCCTTTGTTGTTCTGGATCAGACGGATGATCTCTTTTTCGATATCAGCCTTGGAGGTAGAGGCGGATTTTTCCTGGACAAAGTAGCCGCCGTGGAGCTTTACCACCTGAAAATCACTGTTATTTAGACTTTCTAAGAAGGTGGAAAGTTTGGAATATCCATAATTGCGCACATCAAAATCAGAGAAGCGTTTGGTGAGGAAATTTCCTACCCGTGCCAGAATGATAGGCTGATTCTGGCTGTTGTTTTCAATCAGAAGTTTTGTAATGGCTTTTTGGATTTCATCAATACCGGTGATGGTTTTCTGGATCTCATCAATGGAGGGAACCTCGGTTTTGGAAGCTGTAAGGGCATTTGCACGTCCTTTGTTTGTCGGAGCAGTCTCCGCTGCATCTTCCGAAGAAATGATTTCCAGAAGCTTAAAGGTATCGCAGGCGGCTCGGAAGGGCTTTGGGGTTTTCTGCTCCCCGATGCCCATGACAAACATACCGGCCTCTCTGAGCCTCTGGGCCAGCTTGGTAAAGTCCGAATCGCTGGATACCAGGCAGAAGCCGTCTACATTTCCCGAATACAGAATATCCATGGCGTCGATGATCATGGCGGAATCGGTGGCATTTTTGCCGGTGGTGTAGCTGTACTGCTGGATGGGATTTACGGACCAGTCCAGGAGCACATTTTTCCACGCCCGTTTTTCATTGTCCGTCCAGTCGCCGTAAATGCGTTTATAGGTGGCGATACCAATATCGGATACCTCATCCAGAATATATTTGATATATTTGGGAGATACGTTGTCTGCGTCGATCAATACTGCAAATCTGCGTTCATTCTGTTCCATATGCTTGTGTTCTGTCGCTTTCCTAGAATTATCCCAAGGGGGACTGTTAAACCTGCAATCAGTGTATCATATTCGGGCAGCAGGCACAAGGGGGACAGAAGTTTCAGCTGCAGTATTTCATAAAATCAGCTGTTCAGATAGCTGCGCATGGATTTTAGGGCGCTTTTTTCAAGCCGCGATACCTGGGCCTGGCTGATATGGATTTCTTTTGCAACCTCGGTCTGGGTTTTTCCTTCAAAAAAACGCATATCGATGATGCGGCGTTCCCGGTTCGGCAGGCGCTTCATGGCTTCTGAAAGGGAAAGATCCTCTACCCAGTTTTCTTCCAGATTTTTTTTATCGCTGATCTGATCCATCACATAGAGCGGATCCCCGCCGTCTGTATATACAGGTTCGTAGAGGCTGACCGGAGTCTGGATGGCATCTAGAGCATAGGTGATATCTTCTCCGGAAATACCGATTTCCTGAGAAATTTCCATCAGAGAAGGCTCCTTGGAGTGGAGGCGGGTGAGCTGTTCTCTGGCATAGAGGGCTTTATACGCGGTGTCCCTGAGAGAGCGGCTGACGCGGATGGAGTTATTATCCCGCAGATAGCGGCGTACTTCTCCAAGGATCATAGGAACCGCATAGGTGGAAAATTTTACATTCTGGGTAATATCAAAATTGTCAATGGCTTTGATAAGGCCGATGCAGCCAATCTGAAAGAGATCATCGATATTTTCCTGGCTTCCGGCAAAACGCTGGATCACACTTAAGACCAGGCGTAGATTTCCTTTGATATATTCTTCTCTTGCATCCATATCCCCTTTCAGGATCAGGGAGAATAAGCGCTCCTTTTCTTCGTTGCTGAGCAGCGGCAGTTTGGCAGTGTTGACGCCGCAGATTTCAACCTTATAGCATGACATGGTCCGTACCTCCGTTTGGTTGTGTTATGCACGGAAAGCTTTTCGTATTTCCATTCCGGCTATAAGAGAATGATGGACGGATACGGACGGTTTTATACTTTTTTTTCTATCCAGAAAATGGGAATCTCAGCAGAGAAGAGGCAGATGCAAATAAAAACAGCCGCCGTTTCTGGCGGGTTTCCAAAAACAGCGGCTTGTTTGTTACTGGGTATTTTTCCGGTACAGGATCAGAAGTCCTTTTAGAAGAAGGGCGTCGTCATATATGATTTTATGCCTGCACAGAGGCGTGATAAAGCGGGCCAGACCTCCGGTGGCGATGACAGTGGGAGCTTCGCCAAGCTCCTTTTCCATTCGGTCTAAGAGGCCGTCGATCATATCCACATTGCTGAAAATGATGCCGGCTCTCATGCAGTCAATGGTATTCTTTCCAATGACCTTATCCGGCACTTCAAGGCTGATGTAGGGAAGCTGGGCAGTTTTTCCGCTTAAAGAGTTTAAGGATACACGCAGGCCGGGAAGGATCACGCCTCCGATATAATTTCCCTGCTTATCAGCTACGCTCATGGTGGTAGCGGTACCCATGTCGATTACCACCAGAGGAAGAGGGTGCTCATGGATGGCGGCGGCTACATCTACGATCAGGTCGCTGCCAAGGGTTTTGGGATTGTCCATCAGAATATTGATGCCTGTTTTAATGCCGGGACCCACTAAAAGCGGACGGACGCCCACAATCTTTTCCACAGCCCGCAGGATGGTGGAGTTTAAGGGGGGGACCACAGAAGAGAGAATGGCTCCCTCGATGGCAGAGGGATGAATCTCATGCATTTCCAGAACGTTTTTAATCGTGACTGCATATTCGGTATCCGTGCGGTTCTGGTCTGTAGTGACCCGCTCGATAAAATATGTCTTTGTCTCATCAATTCCGCCGATCACGGTATTTGTATTTCCCATATCAATGGCTAAAATCATATAGAAGACTCCTTTCTGCGGATGGTATTTCCATCAAAGAAAAATTGTGCTATGATTGTAACATAGAAAAAACGGAAAGACAACCGGAGGAAGCGTATGTTAAAAGGAAAAACCATACTCCTTGGAGTTACGGGCAGCATTGCTGCCTATAAGATCGCAAACCTGGCCAGCGCCCTGGTAAAGCAGGGAGCAAGCGTCCATGTGCTTATGACGAAAAATGCTGTGAATTTTATCAATCCCATTACCTTTGAGACACTGACCGGCCATAAATGTCTGGTAGACACCTTTGACCGGAATTTTGAATTCAGCGTAGAGCATGTATCACTGGCAAAGACGGCAGACGTCTTTTTGGTGGCCCCGGCCTCTGCCAATGTAATCGGAAAGCTGGCCCACGGGATCGCAGACGATATGCTGACCACTACCTTTATGGCCTGCACCTGTCCGAAGATCGTCTCGCCTGCCATGAACACGCGGATGTATGAAAATGAAATCCTTCAGGATAACTTAAAGGTTCTGGAGCATTATCACATCCAGGTCATCCGTCCGGCGACGGGGTATCTGGCCTGCGGCGATACAGGGGCGGGAAAGATGCCGGAGCCGGAGCTCCTTCTGGAATACATCCGATGCGCCCTTGCTCCCAAAGACTTAAAGGGAAAGAAAATTCTTGTTACCGCAGGCCCTACCAGAGAGGCCATTGATCCGGTGCGCTATATTACGAATCATTCCACAGGGAAAATGGGGTATGCCATTGCAGAGGCGGCTGCATACCGCGGAGCAGATGTGACCCTTGTCACAGGCCCCGTATCCATAAAGGCGCCTCTGTTTGTGAAAACCGTACCGGCAGAGAGCGCAAAACAGATGTATGAGGCAGTTACAGGGGCGGCGAAAGAGCAGGATATCATTATCAAGGCAGCAGCAGTGGCAGATTACCGTCCCGCCCATCAGGCAGAGGATAAGATTAAAAAATCCGAAGGCGACATGAAGATTGAACTGGAACGCACGGATGATATTTTAGGCTGGCTGGGAGCTCACCGCCATGAAGGCCAGTTCCTTTGCGGCTTTTCCATGGAAACAAGAGACCTTCTGGCAAATTCAAGGGCCAAACTGGAACGCAAGAACATTGATATGATCGTGGCTAACAATCTGAAAACAGAGGGAGCCGGCTTCGGTACAGACACTAACGTAGTGACCCTGATCACCAAAGAAGGACAGACAGAGCTTCCCAAGATGACGAAACAGGAGGTAGCCCACCGCCTGTTGGACGAGATCAGGAACCGTCTTGACTTTACCCTTTAATCATAATAAAATATGTAGGATACCAGGGGCAAAAGGTTCGAAATCCGACGCAAGCCTGCTTGCAGGAGGATTTTGGATCTTGGGCGGTGCCCCAACATCATATGAACAGCTCGTCCCCTTAAGGGGCGCAATCAGCAGGAACGGAGGATAAGACCATTGTCACAGACAGATGATCAGATGATAGAACAGATAAAAAAGCGCAGAACCTTTGCCATTATTTCCCACCCCGATGCAGGTAAAACCACACTGACAGAGAAATTCCTTCTTTATGGAGGCGCCATCAATCTGGCAGGTACGGTAAAGGGCCGCAAGGCGGCAAAGCATGCAGTTTCCGACTGGATGGATATTGAGAAGGAGAGAGGTATTTCCGTTACTTCTTCCGCCATGCAGTTTAATTATGACGGATTCTGCATCAACATCCTGGATACGCCGGGCCATCAGGATTTCTCAGAGGATACTTACCGTACCCTTATGGCGGCTGATTCCGCGGTCATGGTAATTGACGGCTCCAAGGGTGTGGAGGCCCAGACTATTAAGCTCTTTAAGGTCTGTGTCATGCGCCACATCCCGATTTTTACATTTATTAACAAATTTGACCGTGAGGCCAGAGATCCATATGAGCTTTTAGACGAGATCGAGGAGGTGCTGGGCATCCGCACCTGTCCGGTGAACTGGCCCATCGGCTGCGGAAAGAATTTCAAGGGCGTTTACGACCGCTTTACAAAGAAAATCTCCACCTTTACCGCTGCCATGGGAGGCGCAAAGGAGGTTGCAACCAGGGAATTTGAGGCAGAAAGCCCGGAGGCAGAGTCTGCTGTCGGTTCCATTTATTACCAGCAGCTGATGGACGACATTGAGCTTTTGGACGGCGCCAGCGATGAGCTGGATATGGACCGGGTGCAGAGGGGAGATCTTTCTCCTGTATTTTTCGGTTCTGCCCTTACGAATTTCGGTGTGGAGACCTTTTTGGAGCATTTCCTGAAAATGACCACCTCTCCCCTGCCAAGAAAGTCCCTTACAGGAGAGATCGATCCATTCCGCAAGGACTTTTCCGCCTTTGTCTTTAAAATCCAGGCAAATATGAACAAGGCCCACAGAGACAGGATCGCTTTTATGCGTATCTGCTCCGGAAAGTTCGAGGCAGGCATGGAAGTGAACCACGTTCAGGGCGGAAAAAAGATCCGCTTAACACAGCCTCAGCAGCTTATGGCACAGGATCGTAAGATCGTGGAAGAGGCGTATGCGGGCGATATTATCGGCGTATTTGATCCGGGCATTTTCTCTATCGGAGATACGCTGTGCACATCCAATGAAAAGTTTGAATTTGAGGGGATCCCGACCTTTGCGCCGGAGCATTTTGCAAGAGTGCGCCAGGTGGATACCATGAAGCGCAAGCAGTTTATCAAGGGGATCAACCAGATTGCCCAGGAGGGTGCGATCCAGATTTTCCAGGAATTTAACACAGGTATGGAAGAGATCATCGTAGGCGTAGTAGGCGTACTTCAGTTTGAGGTATTAACCTACCGTCTGCAGAGCGAATACAATGTAGAGGTTATCCTGGAAAAACTGCCTTATGAGCATATCCGCTGGGTGGAGAATCCTCAGGAGGTGGATGTGGCCCGTCTGATGGGAACCTCCGACATGAAGCGCATCTGCGACTTAAAGGGAAATCCTCTGCTTTTATTTATCAACAGCTGGAGCGTAGGTATGGTATTAGACCGCAATCCGGGTCTTAAATTAAGCGAGTTCGGCACCAATTAGCAGACAGGTTTCCTGTCCGGCTGCTGTGCCCTCATAGATAAAGGAGGTTTTAGAGATGTCAAAGGTAGAAGTAGTAAGAGCCGCTATGGTACAGGCCATGAAGGCAAAGGATAAGGCAAGAAAGGAGTCCCTTTCCATGCTGCTTTCCGCTCTTAAAAATGCGGAGATCGACAAGAGAGAGCCCCTGACTGAGGCCGAGGAAAATGCAGTTGTCAAAAAGGAAATCAAGCAGACACAGGAGACGTATGACCTGGCTCCTGCAGACCGTGAAGATATCCGCAGCGAAGCTGCCCAGAGACTGGCTGTATATAAGGAATTTGCTCCGGAGGATATGAGTGTGGATCAGATCCGCCAGGTGATCGCAGAGGTTCTTGCAGAGCTGGGGATCGATGCGCCCTCTCCCAAGGATAAGGGTGCGATCATGAAGGTTCTGATGCCCAGAGTGAAGGGAAAGGCAGACGGAAAGGTTGTAAACGAAACATTGGCAGGTATGTTTAAGTAAATAAGTGCCCATACAAAAAGGGCGGCAAAAGGAGGACAATATGTACAGAAAAGAAATAGAGGGATTTATCGATTCCCACAGGCAGGAGATGATTGACGATATCTGCAAGCTCTGCCGGATTAACAGTGAGAAAATGCCCTATACCGAGGGAAAGCCTTATGGCGACGGCGCATTTGATGCCCTTCACGCTGCTCTGGCTATGATGGAGGATTATGGTTTTTCCATTACCAATTATGATAACTATGTGGGAACAGCTGATTTAAATGATAAGGAGCGCCAGCTGGATATCCTGGCACATCTGGATGTGGTTCCCGCAGGAGAGGGTTGGACCGTTACAGAGCCCTTTGAGCCTGTGGAAAAGGATGGAAAGCTGTATGGCCGCGGTACGGCAGATGACAAGGGGCCGGCAGTGGCTGCTCTTTATGCCATGCGTGCCATAAAGGAGCTTGGCATCCCTGTAAAGAAAAATGTGCGCCTGATTTTGGGAACCGATGAGGAGTGCGGAAGCAGCGATATCGAGGTGTACTATAAGCGTGAGAAGGAAGCACCCATGACATTTTCACCGGATGCCTCCTTCCCTGTGATCAATATTGAAAAGGGACGCATCCCAGGGGGCTTTTCTGCTTCTTTTGAAGCTTCTGAGGCTCTGCCAAAGATTGTTTCCATTGACGCTGGCATTAAGGTAAATGTAGTTCCCGGCAAGGCAAAGGCCGTAGTGGCAGGTCTTGAAGCAGAGGTTCTCACTCAGGCTGCGGATGCGGTTGAAAAGCAGACGGGACTTTCCTTCAGCTTTGGAGAGACGGAGGACGGAATCCAGATTACTGTTGAAGGAAAGGGCGCTCATGCATCCACTCCGGATGAGGGAAATAATGCTCTTACAGGCCTGTTATCCTATCTGGTAAGCCTGCCGCTGGCAGACTGCCCTCAGCTTCAGGCAGTAAAGAGCCTTGTAACCCTCTTCCCTCATGGTGATACCAGAGGAAAGGCTGTAGGAATCGCCATGGAGGATGAACTTTCCGGTCCTCTGACCCTGGCATTTGATATGCTCACCCTGGATAAAGACCACCTGGAGGGAGCGTTTGACTGTCGTGCCTGTCTGTGTGCTACGGAGGAGAACAGCTTAAATGTGATCCGCGCCCGTATGGCAGAGGAAGGCCTTACCTTACAGGCAGACCATATGACAGCGCCTCACCATGTAGACGGAAACTCCCATTTTGTAAAGACACTTTTAAAGGCCTATGAGGAGTATACCGGATTAGAGGGACATTGTGAGTCCACAGGAGGCGGAACCTATGTGCATCATCTGGAAAATGGAGTTGCCTTCGGCGCTTCCATGCCAGGTACTGACAATAAGATGCACGGAGCCGACGAGTTTGCAGTGATTGACGAGCTTCTTACCAGTGCAAAGATTTTTGCTCAGGTAATCGTAGATCTGTGCTGTTAATTGCCTAATTGCCTTTCAGAGCCGGATGGCAGGAAAAAATTCTTGACAAACCGGTATAAGTGCGGTATCTTTAAAACTGACATTATTCCTAGCAGTATTATAGGAAATGATTACCAGTCCAGGCAGGAGGATTTTCATGAATCAGTTCAAAGCCATGCAGAATATGGATATGATGAACAGCATGTACATGTGCTGTGTATCCGCGTGCTTTGAAAACTGAATGGGAAACGATCTGTATGGATTTGGAATCATGATATCAATATATTTTGGAGAACGTATCATTCGGGGTTGCAGGTCCGTGCAGGACTGCGGCCCCGTTTTGTTTCTTAGCCGGAGGATGGGAAACAGGGGAAGGATTAGAGAAAGGAATGAAGAAATGGATCAGAATAAAGAAGAGGCCATCATACGCCTGGAGGGTCTGGGCAAACAGTTTGCCACGTCAAACGGGACCGTGACTGCTTTAGATGACATCAATCTGGAAATCCGCCGGGGAGAGATTTTTGGTATCATCGGTCTTTCCGGAGCAGGAAAGAGTACCCTGGTGCGCTGTATCAACTATCTGGAGGAACCTACCTCCGGCCGGGTAATCTTTGAGGGAAAAAATCTTTCCGCCATGAAGGAAAAGGAAAAGCGTCTGGCAAGACAGTCCATGGGAATGATCTTTCAGCAGTTTAACCTGCTGGCCCAGAGAAATGTGCTGCAGAACGTGTGCTTCCCCATGGAGATTGCTCATATGGACAGCAGAAAGGCCAAAGAGAGGGCAAAGGAGCTGTTAAAGCTGGTTGGACTGGAAGAGCGGATGAACGCATATCCGGCCCAGCTTTCCGGCGGACAGAAGCAGAGAGTTGCCATTGCAAGAGCCATGGCGACAAATCCCAGAGTTTTATTATGCGATGAGGCAACAAGCGCCCTGGATCCCAATACGACAAAGTCCATTTTGGAGCTGCTAAAAAAGATTAACCGGGAAATGGGGATCACAGTGATCATGATCACTCATGAGATGGCAGTCATTGAGGCCATCTGCGACCGGGTGGCGATCATCGACCACAGCCATATTGCAGAGTCGGGCAAGGTATCGGATATCTTTTCCGGTCCCAAATCTGATATCGGACGCCAGCTGATTTTAGGAGATACCTCTGATCAGACAAAGAATTTCGGCGGTTCCCGTATGATCCGTGTGATTTTTGACGGACGGGAATCCTCTGAGCCGATCATCGCAAATATGATCCTGGCCTGCAAGGCCCCGGTGAATATCATGCATGCGGATACCAGAGATATCGAGGGAAAGGCTATGGGGCAGATGCTTCTGCAGCTTCCTGAGGATACCGTGGATGCAGACCGGATCTGCAATTATCTGAGAACAGCCGGAGTAACATTTGAGGAGGTGCACTAGAGATGACCTTTGATCAGACAACGATCGATATGCTTTTAAAAGGAATCTGGGAAACCATATACATGGTTTCACTTTCCTCATTTTTATCCTATGTGATCGGTATTCCCGTGGGAATTGCCCTTGTAGTCACAGACAGGGATGGAATCAGTCCCTTTCCGTTGTTTAACAAGGTGCTTGGCGTTGTGATCAATCTCCTTCGCTCCATTCCCTTCATCATCCTTCTTGTAATGGTCATCCCATTTACCCGCATGATCGTAGGAAAGATCATCGGACCCAATGCAGCGGTAGTGCCTCTGGTGATTTCCGCGTTTCCTTACATCAGCCGTATGGTGGAGTCCTCTTTAAAGGAGGTTGACGCAGGAGTGATCGAGGCAGCCAAGTCCATGGGTGCATCTGCGGGACAGATTATATGGAAGGTGCTTCTTCCAGAGGCCAAGCCATCCCTTTTAGTGGGGGCTGCCATTTCCATTACAACGATTATCGGCTACTCTGCCATGGCAGGTACGGTAGGTGCAGGCGGTCTGGGAGATATTGCCATCCGTTACGGTTACCACAGATATGAGACAGAGATGATGCTCATTACAGTAGCCCTTCTTGTAGTGATCGTACAGATTGTTCAGGAAGTATTTATGCGCATATCAAGAAAGAGCGATAAGAGGATCCGGTAAAACGGATCTTAAGCGGCTTAAAAACCGCAGAATACATATCAGGGCCCTGGGCCTGAAAAGAGGAGGAACTATTATGAAAAGAAAGACATTAGAAACAGCAGTAATCGCAGCAGCATTAGCTGCATCCCTGTTAACCGGCTGCTCCAAACCGGCCGAGGAGACAACAGCAGCGGCAGAAAAGCAGGAAAGCAAAGCCGATGCAGGACAGGAGAAGAAAGAGAGCCCTGAAAAACTGGAAGAGCTGACCGTAGGCGCAAGCCCTGCCCCCCATGCGGAGATTCTGGAGGCTGCCAGAGAGGTTTTGGCTTCTAAAGGCTATGACTTAAAGATTGTAGAGTACACAGATTATGTGCTTCCGAACAATGCGCTGGATTCCGGTGATCTGGATGCAAACTATTTCCAGCACCAGCCTTATCTGGATTCCTTTAATGCCCAGAACGGCACAGAGCTTTCCGGTGTGGCGGTGATCCACTATGAGCCCTTTGGTATCTATGCAGGAAAGAGCGCTTCTTTAGACGCGATTCCGGAAAAGGGAACCGTTCTTGTTCCAAATGACCTGACAAATGAGGCAAGAGCCCTTCTTCTTTTAGAGGCCCAGGGCCTGATCACCTTAAAGGAGGATGCAGGTCTGGAAGCAACGAAAAATGATATTGTAGAAAATCCAAAGAACCTTGATATTGTAGAGATCGAGGCAGCCCAGCTTCCCCGTTCCTTACAGGACGGCGATGTGGCAGTTATCAACGGAAACTATGCCATCGAGGCGGGCTTAAAGGTAAGCGACGCTTTGGCAACAGAGGACGCGGAATCTCTGGCAGCCCAGACCTACGGAAACGTGATCGCCGTAAGAGCGGGTGAAGAGGAAAGTCCAAAAACAAAGGCTCTCATTGAGGCGCTTACGAGTGATGAGGTAAAATCATTTATGGAAAGTACCTATGAGGGTGCGGTTGTCCCTGTATTCTAAATTTTATATTTGAAATTCCCTGTGCATAGGGAGCAGAATGGGCCGGAAATGAATACTTCCGGCTCTTTCTGCGTATATATGGATAAGAAATAAAACTGCCAGGCAGGAGGGGAAAAATGACGATTTGCGATCTCAAACAGAAAGAGGTCATAAATATAAAGGACTGCAAACGCCTGGGTTTCGTAGGAGATGTGGATTTTGATATGAAAACGGGATGCATGACCGCTTTGATCGTTCCGGGGCCCGGATGCATCTGCGGTTTTCTGGGGAGGGAAAAGGAGTATATCATTCCCTTTTGCGATATCTGCCAGGTCGGAAATGATATTATCCTGGTGGATGTGAAGGAAAAGAATGTAGAGGAAAAGGTAAAGTGTTAAACGACTGCCTGCCAGTGACGGGGGATCACTGGCAGGCAGTCGTTTTATAAGAAAAAGCTGTATGAAAAGCTTGTGCGGGCTTTTGACTTTGGAAGGGAGTGCCGGAGCTGTTGGGGGGGATGAACCGGCACTCTGTAAGGAAACACTGACTAAAAACTAACACATTTTTTGCTGAAAGGGAAGGGGAATTACTGAAAATGAAATATATTTACTATTATAGAAATACCCTATGTCTGCTACAGATTATTATGAAGAATATCCAGCACACATTTTAGCTCTCTGGCATCGATCTGTCCGGGAGCGGATGCCTGTCCTGCCAGACCAAAAGTAAGACAGGAGCCAAAGATTTCCCCCCAGACACGGCTGATGAGCCCTGTTCCCGCCATGGCCATGGTGACTACAGGACAGGTGAGCTGGCGTCGGGCTGTAACGGTAGCTGTAAGCAGCGTAAGCACATCTTCCGGACACCGGGGCATCACGGCGATTTTTGCAATATCGGCTCCCAGCTTTTCCATGTGGCGCAGCCGTGACAGGAGTTCTCCGCAGGAGGGGGTGGAGTAAAAGTCATGACTGGAAAAAATGGTTTTTACTCCTTTTTCTTTTGCAAGAGCTGTAAGCTCTGTAATGCTGTCCGGATCAGAGAAAAGTTCGATATCGATCAGATCGATACAGCCGGAGGCGATTGCCTCCATAGCCAGTGTTTTATATTGCTGAGGCGAGGCCTGGCGCTGTCCGCCTTCTTTTGTGGTACGGAAGGTGAAAATAAGAGGCGTATTTCCCAAATGTTTTCTGAGACGGGGAAGAAGACCAGTCAGCCGCCCTTCATTAAAAATATCATTCATGTAGTCTGTCCGCCATTCCACCAGATCCGCCGGATAGGAAGAGAGCGCTTTGATCTCCTCAAAAAGAGCTTCATCCGAAGCTCCCACAAGAGGAATACAGACCTTGGGAGTGCCTTCTCCCAGACGCAGATTTCTTACATATACACAATTCATTTTGATCCGCCTTTCACTGCAGTATAGTTTGTTTTTTTATTATAGCAAAAAAATTCCGATCCATCCAATGATTTTCATTGGTCTGGTTACAAAGTTCTTGCACTTGAGAAGTGTTTCGGTTAAAATAAATGCAAATAAAGACATAAATTGTCATCATTTTATATAAAGAAGGGAAGTGCAAGCCATATGAAATGCCCCTATTGTAATGAAGCAGATACGAAAGTAATTGATTCCCGTCCCGCAGACGATAACAGTTCCATCCGCAGACGCCGCCAGTGCGAGCGCTGCGGGAAGCGTTTTACAACCTATGAAAAACTGGAAACCATGCCCCTTATGGTGATTAAAAAGGATAATACCAGAGAGGCATATGACCGCTCCAAGATCGAAGCCGGTATCATCCACTCCTGCCATAAGCGCCCCGTATCTCCCCAGCAGATCGGAGTTATGATCGATGAGATTGAGAATCAGATTTTTAATCGGGAGGAGAGAGAGATATCTACTGCGGTGATCGGTGAACTGGTTATGGAAAAGCTTAAGCAGGTGGACGAGGTTGCATATGTGCGTTTTGCTTCCGTGTACAGAGAGTTTAAGGACGTGAGCACCTTTATGGAGGAGCTGGGAAAACTTCTCAAAAAATAGGAGAAAGGCAAAAGGATTATGTTTGAACCATTTTACCCTCAGGAAATTTGGGACTCCACATATGATATCCCCTTTGAAACCTGGAAGGACAGGGGGATTAAGGGCGTGATCTTTGATATTGACAATACGCTGGTGCCTCATGGCGCACCTGCCGATGAGAGAGCCATTGCTTTGTTTGAACATTTAAAAAAGCTGGGATTTAAAACCTGTCTTCTTTCTAATAATAAAGAAGCCAGAGTAAAGCCTTTTGCGTCGCAGGTGAAAAGTCCTTATATCCATAAGGGAGGAAAGCCCTCAAAGAGAGGGTATAAAAATGCCATGGCCTGTATGGGGACAGGGCCGAAGGAAACTCTCTTTGTGGGAGACCAGCTGTTTACGGACGTATATGGAGCAAACCGGGCAGGACTTAAAAGCATTCTTGTAAAGCCCATTGACCCTAAAGAGGAGATACAGATCGTGCTCAAACGGTATCTGGAACGGCCTGTGCTTTATTTTTACAGAAAAAGCCGTAAAAAGAACTTGAAAAACATGGACACATAGTATAAAATATAAAAGATTAGATATACAGGGGACCGCCAAAGGCAGGTCATGCCCTGGCGGGCGCTGGAGAGAAAAGCGTCCTGTACAAAGAACGTTAAGGAGGAATATCTTTATGATATCAGCAGGCGATTTTAGAAATGGAATTACACTGGAGATCGAAGGACAGGTAGTGCAGATCCTTGAGTTCCAGCACGTTAAACCAGGCAAGGGCGCTGCTTTCGTACGTACCAAGTTAAAAAATGTGATCAACGGCGGTGTGGTTGAGCGCACCTTCCGTCCAACTGAGAAATTCCCGGCAGCAAGAATTGACCGTGTAGATATGCAGTATCTGTATGCAGACGGCGATCTGTACAACTTTATGAACACAGAGAACTACGAGCAGCTGGCATTAAACCAGGATCTGATCGGCGATGCGTTAAAGTTCGTTAAGGAAAACGAGATCTGCAAGGTCTGCTCCTACAACGGCAACGTATTCTCTGTAGAGCCTCCTCTTTTTGTAGAGCTGGAGATCACAGATACAGAGCCGGGCTTTAAGGGCGATACAGCAACCGGTGCAAGCAAGCCTGCAACTGTAGAGACCGGCGCTGTTGTAAGCGTACCGCTGTTCGTAGAGATCGGCGACAGGATCAAGATCGATACAAGAACCGGCGAGTATCTGTCCCGTGTATAATTCATTTGTATGTGAGAAAATGTAGGATTGCTCCGGCTTCACTGCCGGGGCAGTTTTGCATCTATAAGAAGTGCAGAAAAGGAGAAACGTGGAGTGAAGAAAATTCTGGATCTGATGGAGCAGAAGCTTAAGGCGGCCTTTACAGCCTGCGGCTATGAGGATAAATTTGCCAAGGTGGTTTTGTCCAACCGGCCGGATCTGTGCGAGTACCAGTGCAACGGAGCCATGGCAGCAGCCAAGGCGTATAAAACCAAGCCGATTGATATTGCAAATGCGGTAGTGGAAAAATTGACAGCAGAAAGGGAGCAGCCCATGTTTGGCGAAGCAGTGGCTGTGATGCCTGGTTTTATCAATCTGAAGCTGTCAGAGGCGTTTCTGGCAGATTATATGAAGGGTATGGCAGAGGCGGACAAGCTGGGACTGGAAGAACCTGAAAAGAAGGAAACGATCATCGTGGATTACGGCGGCGCCAATGTGGCAAAGCCCCTTCATGTGGGCCATCTGCGTTCTGCTATTATCGGAGAGAGCATCAAGCGCATGGGCCGTTTTATGGGATATGAGATGATCGGTGATGTTCATCTGGGCGACTGGGGACTGCAGATGGGTCTGATCATCGAAGAATTAAGGGACAGAAAACCGGAACTGGTATACTTTGATGAATCCTATACGGGTGAGTATCCCACAGAGGCTCCCTTTACCATCAGTGAGCTGGAGGAGATTTATCCGGCAGCCAGCGCCAAATCAAAGGTGGATGAAGCGTTTAAGGAGAGAGCTCATCAGGCGACCTTAAAGCTTCAGAAGGGATATAAGCCCTTCAGAGCCATCTGGGATCACATTCTGGCTGTATCTGTGGCAGACCTTAAGAAGAATTACTCTAATTTAAATGTAGATTTCGATCTCTGGAAGGGCGAAAGCGACGCAGAGCCATATATTGACCATATGGTGCAGATGCTCATTGACAAAGGACTGGCCTATGAAAGCCAGGGCGCCCTGGTTGTGGATGTGGCCCAAGAGGGCGATACTAAGGAGATTCCTCCCTGTCTGATCCGTAAATCAGACGGAGCTTCCCTTTATGCTACCTCTGATCTTGCCACGATCGTTGAGAGGGAACAGGATTTTAAACCAGACCGCTATATTTATGTAGTAGATAAGCGCCAGGCTATGCATTTTGAGCAGGTATTCCGGGTGTCCAGAAAGGCAGAAATCGTAAAGCCGGATACAAAGATGATCTTTTTGGGCTTCGGCACCATGAACGGCAAGGACGGAAAGCCTTTTAAAACAAGAGAAGGCGGCGTGATGCGTCTGGAAAAGCTGATCTCAGATATTGATGAGGCTGTATTTAACCGCATCATGGAAAACCGTACTGTATCAGAAGAGGAGGCAAGGGAGACTGCAAAGGTAGTGGGTCTTGCTGCGTTAAAGTATGGCGATCTGTCCAATCAGGCTTCTAAGGATTATATATTTGATATGGATCGGTTTATTTCCTTTGAAGGAAATACAGGTCCCTACATCCTTTATACCATTGTGCGTATTAAGTCCATTCTTGGAAAATACAAGGAAAATGGAGGAAGTGTCAGCGAGCTGGCCGCTGAGAAAAAGATCCTTCCGGCAGCAGGAGCTTCTGAAAAGGCCCTTATGCTTCAGCTGGCAAAATACAGCGAGGTACTGGAAAACAGCTTTGCAGAAACAGCTCCGCACAAGATCTGCCAGTATATCTATGAGACTGCTAATGCATTTAATAGTTTTTACCACGATACCAAGATCCTCTCTGAGGAAGATGAGGCCAGAAAGGACAGTTACATCGGCCTGATCACCCTTACTAAGCGGGTGCTTGAGACTTGTATCGGCCTTCTGGGGATCGAAGCGCCGGAGCGGATGTAAACCAGAGCCTGTAAAGGCAGGATGGATTTCATGTCAATGAAGATTGAAAAAATGGAAACCAGCAGCTTTTGGAAAGGAGAGGCTGGTGTAAAGGGCCTGGTAGAAGACCAGGCCCATACTTATAAGGTTCAGCTGTATCTTAAAAATGACCAGGTAAGGGATTATTCCTGTACCTGTGCAGAAGGGAATTCTTACAGGGGCATCTGCGCCCATGGGGAGGCCCTTTTTGCATATTATAAGAAATATAAAAAGGAAGCCCTGAAGCCTCCGATCCGTACTTCTTTTCAGGCTCATGCCATGATCCGGGAGTATACAAACCGTGCAGTAGCGGATATTCTGGAAGAAGAGGAGGGCTCCCAGGTACGTATCGAACCAGTGTTGTTTCTGGAAGGCCGGGATATACAGGCGGAATTTAAGATCGGAAGAGAGCGTATGTATGCATTGAGAGATCTTCCGGCCTTCTGTACAGCCCTAGAGGGGGGAGCTTACGTATCCTATGGAAAGGAGCTGGCCTTCCATCATCAAAGAACGGTCTTTGAACCGGTATCGAGGCTGCTCGTGGATCTGATCCTGGAGCTTATGGAGCATCAGAAGGCTCTCAGACGCGTGACTTTAGGCAGACTGGACCGGGATCGGTTTTTTGAGATTTTATTAAAAAATACATCAGGAGAAAAAGGGCTGGAGGTTCGCCTGCCTCAGGGCAGCGGAGGGATATTTTCTCTGGAATGCTCAGAGCCGGAACTGGCGGTTCTGGTAAGCCGGTACGGGAGAGATGGTATTCGGGTACGTTTGGAGGGGGTTCTGGAACAGGATGGTGAACAGGAAACCCCTCAGGCAGTGCAGGCAGTTTTTGGAGGAAGCCGTCATTTATATCTTGCAGCCGGAAAGCGTCTGTATTGCTGCGGTGAAGCATTTTCACGTTCGGCAGCGATTTTCCTGGAACAGATCCGCACAGACAGAGAAAGCCAGATCCTGATAGCAGATAAGGATATTCCTCTTTTTCAGCAGCGAGTATTAAAACGGATCCAAGGATACAGCCGGATCCGTCTGGAGGAAGTGGAATTAGACCAGTATGAGCCGGAACCGTTAAAGGCAGAGTTTTACTTTGAAGCAGGAGAAGATGGAACGCTCTATATGGAGCCATATCTGTCTTATGGAGAATACAGGTTTCATCCCATAGAAGATGAAGCGCTTCCCAGAACGGTCTGTCGGGATGTACCGGGGGAATTTAAGATCAGCCAGGTCATTGGAACGTATTTTAAATGCAAAAGCAGCACAGACGGACGTTTGGTGATCCGCAAGGATGAGGATGCCCTGTATCGTCTGCTGGGTACCGGGATGGATGAATTTAAGGCTCTGGGAGAGGTTTATCTGGCAGAAAATATGAAAAACTGGAGAGTGATCCGAACACCAGGGATAAAAGCAGAGGTACGTCTGGCAGCCGGGTGGCTGGAGCTTACGGTGGATCCGGAAGAGTTTTCTGTGAAGGAACTGACAAAAATCCTGGAGGCCTACAGCCAGAAAAAGAAGTATTACCGTTTAAAAACAGGACAGTTTTTAGAGCTGGGAGAAGGGGGCATCTATACAGTGATGCGCCTGGCAAAGGAACTTGGCATAACGAAAAAAGAACTGGAAGCAGGACAGATCCGGCTCCCGTCCTATCGGGCTTTGTATGTGGATCATCTTTTAAAAGAGGGGTCAGGAGTGGCGCTTTACAGAGACCGGTTGTTTAAGGCTGTGATTCGGGGGATCCGTTCTGTAGAAGACAGCTCAGATCCGCTCCCTGAGGCTTTGGAAGGTGTGCTGAGAGAATACCAGAAAACAGGATATCGCTGGATGAAAACTCTGGATCAGTACGGGTTTGGCGGGATTTTAGCGGATGATATGGGGCTTGGAAAAACGCTTCAGACCATTGCTCTTTTGGAGGATGCCTACAGCCGGGGGGAGACGCTTCCCAGCCTTATTGTCTGTCCGGCTTCTCTGGTATATAATTGGGAATGTGAGATCAGGAGGTTTGCTCCGAAACGGCGCGTCTGGTCTTTGGCCGGCTCCAGTACGGCCAGAGGGGAACTGCTGCAGTCTGTAAGGGAAAATCCTTCGTTCTGCCAGATCCTGATCACATCCTACGATCTTTTAAAACGGGATATTTCTCTTTATCAGGACATCCGTTTCCGATTTCAGATTATTGACGAGGCCCAGTATATTAAAAATGCAGCCACACAGAGCGCTCGTGCGGTAAAGGCAGTCAGCGCACAGTCACGGTTTGCGCTTACGGGGACGCCGGTGGAAAACAGGCTGGGAGAGCTGTGGAGCATTTTTGATTACCTGATGCCAGGCTTTTTATTTGGTTCGTCGGTTTTTCATAAAGAGTATGAGGTGGCGGTTTTAAGAGATCAGGATCAGGAGGCGCTTTTGAAGCTGAAGCGGCTGATTGGTCCCTTTGTGCTGCGCCGTGTGAAAAAGGATGTATTAAAAGAGCTTCCTGATAAGATCGAGCAGGTGGTATATTCCCATCTGGAGGGAGAGCAGAGGATGCTTTATGTGGCTAAAGCCCTGGAACTGAAACGTACATTTTCTCAGGATATGCCGGGAAATGGGGCAAAGCTTCAGATCCTTTCCGGTCTTATGCGCCTGCGGCAGATCTGCTGCGATCCCGGATTGTGCCTGGAGGGATGGAGATCCGGTTCGGCTAAGCTGGAAACCTGTATGGATCTGATCCGGCGGGGAACAGAGGGAGAACATAAAATCCTTCTTTTTTCTCAGTTTACCTCTATGCTGGAGCGGATCAGCCGCCGGCTGGAAAAAGAAGGGATTGAGAGTATCTGTTTAACAGGAGCCGTGCCGAAGGAAGAGCGATTAAAGCTGGTGGAGCGGTTTTCAAAGGAGAATGTTCCTGTTTTTCTCATCAGCCTCAAGGCAGGAGGAACGGGGTTAAACCTTACAGCAGCGGATATTGTGATCCATTATGATCCCTGGTGGAATGTGGCCGCCCAGAACCAGGCCACAGACAGGGCTCACCGCATTGGCCAGGAAAAACAGGTCACAGTTTACCGTCTGATTACCAAAGATACCATTGAGGAAAATATTTTAAACCTTCAGGAGGCAAAGAGAGCGCTGGCAGATCAGATTGTCACAGGGGAAGGAATTTCCCTGTCTGATCTTACCGCAAAAGAGCTTTTGGACTGTATCGGAGAGATATCAGAAGATTCTGTTTAAGAAGAAAATAAAAAATCAAGCAGGAGGATATAGAATATGAAAGTATTGATGTTAAACGGAAGCCCGCACAAAGAGGGATGTACATGGAGAGCGCTGTGTGAGATTGCAAAGGAACTGGAAAAGGAAGGAATTGAGTCTGAAATTCTTCACATTGGCGGACAGCAGGTATGGGGCTGCATGGGCTGCGGAGCCTGTGGCACACTGGGAAAATGTGTCCATGATGAGGATCTGGTAAATACGGCAGTCGCTAAGATGAAGGAATGCGACGGTCTGATCGTTGGCTCTCCGGTTCATTATGCATCTGCCAGCGGAGCCATAACCTCCTTTTTAGACCGTTTCTTCTACTGCGGCGGAAGCGCTGCAGCTCATAAGCCGGGAGCGGCTATCGCCTCCGCCAGAAGAGCAGGAACCACAGCAACTCTGGATCAGTTAAATAAATATTTTACCTTTAATCAGATGCCGGTGGTTTCATCCCAGTATTGGAACATGGTCCATGGAAGAAGTGCAGAGGAAACCGTTCAGGACGAGGAAGGGATGCAGATCATGCGTACCCTTGGCCGGAATATGGCCTGGCTTTTAAAGTGCATTGAGGCCGGAAGAAAGGCTGGAATTACGGTTCCTGAGGCGGAACCGGAGAAAAAGCGCACCAGCTTTATCCGTTAAATATCTGAGACGAAAGATGTCACAGCCGTAGATTGGAATGCAGCAGAGCGAAATAGTTCTGCTGCATTTTTTGGATTAAAGTGAACAAATTAGAAAACAATGCTTAATTGATAAAAAATAAACAAAATAATTAAAAATTTAACGATTGGTTTACATATTGTATACACGCTTTATTTATGCTATACTGATAAGGCTGTGAAAGATCTATAAAAAATGTGAAAGATTCACAAAAAAAGAGAAAATGTACAAGAAAGAAGGGAAAAATCTATGGGTCTGGCGACTTTTAAAGGCGGTATCCATCCGTATGAAGGAAAAGAACTGTCTGAAAGCAAACCGATTCAGGTCCTGCTTCCAAAGGGCGAACTGGTTTATCCTATGTCTCAGCACATAGGTGCTCCTGCAAAACCGCTGGTTGCAAAAGGCGACCGGGTTTTAGCGGGGCAGAAGATCGGAGAGGCAGGCGGATTTATTTCTGCAAATGTAATCTGCTCCGTGTCCGGTACAGTAAAGGCCATCGAGCCGAGACGGACGGCTAACGGCGCTATGGTTCCGTCTGTGATCGTTGAAAATGACGGAGCCTATGAGACGGTAGAGGGGCTGGGAGAGGACAGAAATCCGGGGACACTGTCAAAAGAAGAGATCCGTTCCATTGTCAAGGAAGCAGGCATCGTGGGACTGGGCGGCGCAGGCTTCCCGACTCATGTAAAGCTTACCCCAAAGGACGAGAACGCCATTGATTACGTTATTGTAAACGGAGCGGAGTGCGAGCCTTATCTGACCAGCGACTACCGTCTGATGGTAGAGGAGCCGGAGAAGTTAGTAGGAGGCTTAAAGGTCATCCTTCAGCTCTTTGACAATGCCAAAGGCGTGATCGCGGTGGAGAACAATAAGCCGGAGGCCATTAAAAAGCTGGAAGAGCTTGTAAAGGATGAGCCAAGGATTACCGTATGTCCTCTGCTTACCAAGTATCCTCAGGGCGGTGAGCGTTCCATTATCTATGCAGTAACCGGAAGAAAGGTAAATTCCTCTATGCTTCCTGCCGATGCAGGCTGCATTGTAGATAATGTAGATACAGTTATTTCTATTTATATGGCGGTATGCAAGAGCACGCCTCTGATGCGCAAGATCATCACCATTACCGGCGATGCGGTCAATACGCCCTGCAACTTCAATGTAAAGCTGGGAACCAATTATCAGGAGCTCATCGAGGCTGCAGGCGGCTTTAAGGAGGAGCCGGAGAAGATTATTTCCGGAGGTCCCATGATGGGACAGGCACTCTTTACCGTGGATATCCCTGTAAGCAAAACTTCCTCTGCGCTGACCTGTTTTACAAAGGATCAGGTATCTGCCCTGGAGCCTACGGCCTGCATCCGCTGCGGCCGCTGCGTAAGCGTATGTCCAAGCCGCATTGTTCCTGTGATGATGATGCAGGCAGCTTTGAGAAATGACTGTGAGCGTTTTGAGAAGGTCAACGGCATGGAGTGTATGGAGTGCGGAAGCTGCACCTATATCTGTCCGGCCAGACGTCCTCTGACTCAGGCCTTTAAGGAAATGAGAAAGACCGTTGCGGCAAACCGCAGGAAGAAAGGGTAGGAGGGTACAAAAGTCATGAATAAATTATTAAATGTATCTTCATCTCCTCATGTGAGATGCAGCGTGGATACACAGAGCCTGATGCTGGACGTGGCCATCGCCATGCTTCCCGCGGCAGCCTTTGGCGTATACAACTTTGGCTTTCATGCGCTGTTTGTGATACTGGCAACTGTAGCTGCCTGTATTGCAAGCGAATATGTATATGAGAAGCTGATGCACCGTCCCATTACCATTATGGACGGCAGCGCCCTGGTAACGGGTATGATCCTGGCGCTGAATATGCCTCCGGAGATTCCGGTTTGGATTCCTGTGATCGGCGGTATTTTTGCGATCGTCGTAGTAAAGCAGCTGTACGGCGGCCTGGGACAGAACTTCATGAACCCGGCTCTGGCAGCAAGATGCTTTCTCCTGATCTCCTTTGCGGGCCATATGAATAATTTCTCATCCGCAAAGCTGGGCTTTGACAGCGTCTCAGGAGCCACTCCTTTAGCCTCCATGCGGGCAGGGGGAAGCGTGGATCTGGCCGCTATGGTTGTAGGACGGATTCCCGGAACCATCGGTGAGGTTTCTGTGATCGCACTTTTGATCGGCGGCATCTACCTGATCGTAAAGAAAGTCATCAGCTGGAAGATTCCTGTGACATACATAGCTACCCTGGCTGTATTTGTATTTATCTTCGGCGGCTTTGACGCCAATTATGTGCTTGCCCAGGTATGCGGCGGCGGTCTGATCTTCGGAGCGTTCTTTATGGCGACCGATTATGTTACCAGCCCCATTACACCTATGGGACAGATCGTATTCGGAATCATGCTGGGACTTTTAACCGGTATCTTCCGTCTGTGGGGCGCTTCTCCTGAGGGCGTTTCCTACGCTATCATCCTGTGCAACCTTTTCGTGCCCATGATCGAGCGCGTGACCCTTCCAAAAGCATTCGGAAAGGAGGCTAAAAAGGCATGAAAGGAATTATGAAAGACGCATTTCTTCTCTTTGTCATCACACTGGTAGCAGGCGCCTGTCTGGGTGCAGTCCACGAGGTGACCTTAGAGCCTATCGCAAAGGCCCAGCTGGCAGCCAATACAGCTACCTACAAGGAGGTATTTCCTGAGGCGGCTTCCTTTGAACAGACCGATGAGTTAAAGGCAGCAGTAGAGGCCGGAGCAGCCCAGATTGCAGAGCAGGGCTTTGGAAACGTATCCATTGACGCAGCCCAGGAGGCTCTGGCTGAGGACGGAACTCTGCTTGGCTACCTGATTACCGCAAGCTCCAATGACGGTTACAATGGCCTGGTGCAGATCTCGGCAGGCATTACTGCGGAGGGAACGCTGACAGGTATCGGCTTTTTGAGCATCAGCGAGACTCCTGGTCTTGGCATGAAGGCTTCAGAGCCGGAGTTTAAGGGCCAGTTTACAGGAAAGGCAGCCCAGACTCTGGAGGTAACAAAAACAGCGCCTTCGGCTGACAACCAGATTCAGGCCATCAGCGGCGCAACTTATACATCCAATGCAGTAACCGGAGCGGCAAATGCGGCCATCTATTTTGTAGAAAACTGCATCGGAGAGTAGGAGGCGTAAGAGATGAATAAATATACGGAACGAATTTATAACGGCGTATGGAAGGAAAACCCCATCTTAATCCAGATGCTGGGCCTTTGTCCTACGTTAGCAGTAACCACCTCCGCTACCAACGGTGCGGGTATGGGACTTTCCACCACGGCGGTTCTGGTTGCGGCAAATATTGTGATCTCCGCCCTGAGAAATATTATTCCCGCCCGTGTGCGGCTTCCAGGCGAGATCGTAGTGGTAGCTTCTCTGGTTACCATTGTAGATATGCTGATGGAAGGCTTTACCCCTTCCCTTTACAGTGCTCTGGGAATCTATATTCCCCTGATTGTTGTAAACTGTATCATCCTGGGCCGTGCAGAGGCCTTTGCAATGAAGAACAAGCCCCTCATTTCTGCCTTTGACGGTCTTGGAATGGGTCTTGGCTTTACCATCGCGCTGATCCTTATCGGCGGAGCAAGAGAGCTTTTAGGGGCCGGAACGGTTTTCGGCATCCAGGTAATGCCTGCTTCCTATGAGCCTGCTGCTATCTTTATCCTGGCTCCCGGCGCCTTCTTTGTTCTGGCCTGCCTGACAGCACTTCAGAATAAGTTAAAGCTGCCATGTGCTACCAACGGCTCTGTAAAGGATAAGAAGAAACGCAAGGGCTGCAGCGGCGACTGCGCTTCCTGCAAAGAGAAGACGGAAGAATAGGAGGAAAGAGTAGATGAAAGAATTACTTGTAATTGCCGTCAGCTCCGCGTTCGTCAGCAACGTGGTGTTAAGCCAGTTCCTTGGCATCTGTTCCTTCGTCGGTGTTTCCAAGAAGGTAGAGACAGCAGCCGGTATGGGAGGTGCGGTTATCTTCGTTATCACCATCGCATCCATTGCTGCCAGCCTGCTGTATAAGCTGATCCTGCAGCCTCTGGGCCTTGATTACTTAAAAACCATTGTGTTTATTCTGGTAATCGCAGCCCTGGTGCAGATCGTGGAAATGTTCTTAAAGAAATGCATGGTATCCCTGTATAACGCTCTGGGTGTGTTCCTGCCTCTGATTACCACAAACTGCGCCGTACTGGGCGTGGCTTTAACCAATGTGCAGAATGACTACACCATCATTGAGAGTGTGGTAAATGGTGTTGCAACCGCATTTGGATATACCGTAGCCATCGTGCTGTTAGCCGGTATCCGTGAGCGTATTGAGGGAAATGATATCCCATATAACTTCCAGGGATCTCCCATTGTCCTTGTAACAGCAGGACTGATGGCTATCGCATTTTTCGGATTTTCCGGACTGCTGTAGAAGGAGGAGACGAAGATGAATATTATGGCAATTGTTATGGCTGCCGCTGTCATTGCGGTGGTAGGTATTGTAGTTGGTATCGGCCTGGGCCTCTTTGGCGAGAAGTTCAAGGTTGAAGTGGATGAAAAAGAGCTGGCGATCCGGGAGGAGCTTCCAGGCAACAACTGCGGCGGCTGCGGCTTCGCAGGCTGTGATGCTCTGGCAAAGGCCATTGCAAACGGTCAGGCTCCCGCAAATGCCTGTCCCGTAGGCGGCGCTCCCGTAGGAGAGAAGATCGCTTCCATCCTGGGTGTAGACGCAGGGGCTGCAGATAAGAAGGTAGCCTTTGTACGCTGCAAGGGAACCTGCGATAAGGCAAAAACCCTGTACACCTATACAGGAATCGAGGACTGCGCCAAAGCCACCGTTGTTCCCGGAGGCAGCCCCAAGGCCTGCAGCTACGGCTGTATGGGATTTGGCTCCTGTGTAAAGGCCTGTCAGTTTGATGCCATCCACGTGATTGACGGCGTGGCAGTGGTTGACAAGGAAAAATGTGTGGCCTGCGGTAAATGTGTGGCTGCCTGTCCAAAGGGACTGATCCAGCTTGTGCCTTACAGCGCAAAGCATCTGGTACAGTGCAGCAGCCACGACAAGGGCAAGGATGTAAAGGCAGCCTGCCAGGCCGGCTGTATCGGCTGTACCCTGTGTACCAGACAGTGTGAGTCAGATGCCATCCATATGGACAACAATCTGGCTGTGATTGACTATGACAAGTGTACTAATTGCGGCAAATGTGCAGAAAAGTGTCCTGCTAAGGTGATTCTGGAGCAGGAGTAAAAATTACGGATGTATTGAGAAACGTATAGGCAGAAGGCCGGGCGAGAGCTCCGGTCTTTTGTTATAGGGAAAAGAAGGAGTTATTATGATTAAAATTGCATTTTTTGATATAGACGGAACACTGCTCCGGTTCAGGCACAATGATCTGTCAGAACCGGTAAGATCCGCGTTAAAACAGTTACAGAAGCAGGGGATTCTTTTATGTATGGCAACGGGAAGAAGCTACCCGTTTATACCGCGCTTTGAAGGAATTGAATTTGATGTTATTCTGTCATTTAACGGCTCTTATGTCAGAAATCGGGAGGAAGTGATCCGCAAAGAGCCTCTTACAAGAGAGGATGTAAACTGTATTATAGGCAATCTAAATAAGAAGAAACGGGCAATTGCAATCAGCAATGAAGCTGTGGTGGTCACAAATGGAACCGATCCGGATCTGGAACAGTACTTTGCATTCGGAAATGAAGAAATGATAATTTCCGAAAAATTCAATGACATTTCCAGGGAAGACATTTATCAGATTATGTGCAGCTGCACAAAGGATGAATACGAGGAAATTCTTGAAGGAACCAAACGTGCACAGATCACTTCCTGGTGGGACAGGGCGGCGGATATTATTCCGTCAAACAGCGGAAAGGGAATTGCCGTAATGGATGTATTGGATTACTATGGGATTTCAAGGGAGAAATCCATAGCGTTCGGAGACGGGAAGAATGACATCGAGATGCTGAGGGCAGTGGGGATTGGTGTAGCGATGGGAAATTCCTGTACAGAGGTAAAGGACAGCGCAGATGAAAGCTGCCTGTCGGTTGAGGAGGACGGAATTTACCATTACTTTTTAGAGCGAAATATGATTGAGGCAATTTAAAAATAAGTAAACCAGCGGGATATCGATAGAGACGTCCTGCTGGTTTACTTTTTAGGAAATGGCTTTGTCATAGAGATTCCGGTATACGCTGCAGGATTCATAGAGCGTATCGTGGGTCCCCTCTCCGCAGACAGTGCCCCGGTCCAGAACGATAATATGTCCGGCTGTCCGGGCCAGATTCATATCATGGGTGACGATGACACAAGTCACTGGGGATCCCGGACCAGCGCCCTTGCAAGAGCCAGTCTTTGCCGTTCTCCGGCGGAGAACCGAAAAGCAAATCGGCCAGTTACAAGGGATACCAGAATCAGCCACGGCACAACCACACCAATGCAGCTGGAAATGCCGTAGCTGATCCCGGAGGTATCCTGTGTGATGTGGCTGATCAGGGAGGAGGGCCTGCAGGCCTGGTACACGGACATGGGAAAGTACAAAAAATGATTCCACAGGGTTTTTCGGAGAACCTGATCGGTGTGAAAGCCGATCCATGAGCCAAAGAGGGTGGAAAGAAAACTGAGCAGCATGGAAAAGAGCGTAATCCCGGCATAATCTGCAATCAGTCCTTTGTCAAAGATTTCCCCCTGCATAATGGCGCCGGTTATCTGGGGGAGGCGGACGGTAAGCATGGAAATCACAAGTCCGAATAGAACGTCTGCCAGATACCAGATCCACGGAATACCAGAAACAGACAGAAGATGAAAAAATGGCCTCCAGGCCTGCAGTTTCTTTTGTATCATCATAAACTCCTTTCTGGAACCGGTGTGTTAAAGGACCGGCTATTTAAGAGAATGATTTCATCAACGTCCTTTACAGCGGACGTTCTGTGGGCGATGACGAATGTGGTCCGTCCTTTTCTGAGACGGGCAAGGGCCTGTTCCACCCTGTATTCTGATTCCGGATCAAGGTTCGCAGTCACCTCATCCAAAAGAAGGATTTTGGGGTTTTGGAGAAACAGCCGCGCAAGAGAGATACGCTGGCGCTGCCCTCCGGAGAGCCCGCTGCCGCCTTCTCCGATCCGGGTCATAAGGCCGTGGGGCATGGCACGTATAAAATCACTGCACTGGGAATCCTCTATGGCCTGTAAAAGCTCTTGTTCAGTTACAGGCCGGTGAATCCCATAAAGGATATTTTCGCGGATCGTTCCGGAAAAAAGATAGGGGCTCTGGGGCCCGTAGCCGATCATACGCCGCCACTGTACCAGAGGGAGTTTAAAAATATCTGTCTTACCCATGCGGATACTTCCCTGATCCGGAGAATAGAAGCGTTCCAAAAGCTGAAAAAAGTAGTTTTACCGGCCCCGCTTGGACCGACGAGGGCCGTTGTTTTCCCCTCCGGGGCTGTAAAGGTAAGATTTTTCAGTACAGGCTGATTTTCGTAGGAAAAGGATACATTTTCAAACAGGATATCTCCTTTCATCCCGTCTGAACCGGTGCAGGGATCATCAGGTTCCGTCTGTTCTGCCATAAGCTCTGTGATCCGACGGACTGCTCCCTGACTGGATTTAACGGTTCCCCAGATGCTCATGATTCTGGAAAATGAGTTTAAAAGGTTCTGGGAGTAGAGATAAAATGCAACCCAGATATCAAGGGTGATTTCATTATGGGAGATCATCCACAGTCCCAGCCCGATCATGGCAGTTGTATGGAGCAGTGAAGCAAGGTTTTTTAACTGGAGCAGAAGATTAGTGATAAGAGAATTGGAAATATTTACCTGAAACAACTGATGAATCCAGTGGTTTCCCCGTTTCTTTTCCCATTCTTCTGCACAAAATTCTTTTACCAGAGGCAGATTGGACAGGATTTCGGACAGATGACCGGTAAGCCCGGCGTTTTTTCCCTGAATCCTTTCATTCCATGAAAACTGGATTTTTCCCTGCCATACGCCGAGAGCATACAGAAGGGGGATCATAACGGCTTCCAGCGCAGCAAGCTTCCAGTGATAGGAAAAGAGGAGCACAAAGGAACCGAAAAACGTGTAGAGGGAGGACAGCACATTTCCGGGAAAAGAAACAGCCAGGTCACTGAGCTTTGCGGTGTCCTGGGTTACGCGGCTGATCAGATCCTTTGAGGGCTGTGCGTCAAAAAAAGGAACAGGAAGGCGGAGGATTTGTCTCCAGATAAGCTCGCGCAGGCGCAGAGAAACCTTTGCACTTGCAGCTGCTAAAATAAACTGGCTGACAGAGGTAATACATGCCTGTCCTGAAACAACGGCAATTACTGTACAAATAAGCGCCGGATTCAGGCTGCCGTTCATGATCTGCCGGGTATAGGAGGGAAAAAGCAGATACAGCTGGCTTGCTGCCATAGACAGAAGCGTATAGACCAGGATATAAAACCAGGGAAGTCTGGCCTGAAGCAGCAGATGGAAAAATGGTTTCCAGATAAGTCGTTTCATAGATCGCGTCTCCTTTCGTCTGACGGATCATAACATAAAAAGCCAAATCCGTGTGGGATTTGGCTTAAATGGCGTGTGCGGTGTCGTAAAAACAGGATTATAGATTGAGTTCAGGACATTTTCTGAGGGTTCAGGACAGAGGATCCTGCCATGACAGGGTAAGGCTCTGGATAAAGATATCCCCCTGAAGGCAGGAATTCAGGGTGGCATTGTGATAAGGGCTTAAAAGTTCACGGACAGTGGAAAGCCCTTTTCCGCGTCCCTCTCCTTTGGTGCTGATTCCGGCATGGATGCCCTGCTGGATTGTACGCGGGGTAACGGAATTTCGGATTGTATAGGAGCAGCCGCAGGTATTTCCTGTAATGCGGACTTCGATGATGCCATCGGGAACCAGAAGAACCTCTTCAATTGCATTATCAATCAGGATTCCCAGAATACGGGTTAGATCGATCAGATCCATACCGGTCTGCCAGGTTTCAGGGAGAACCTGAATGTGCAGGGAAATGAAACATTTTTGCTGCAAAGCCTGAGAAGTTTTTAAAACGAAGAAGGCCTGCAGAGGTTCGGAGGGCAGCTGGCAGATGGATGACAGCAGTTCGCTTTGGCGGATGGTATCCTGGGAGCAGGGAAAGATTTTTCCCCAGAAAAAATCTTTCATCTCCTGGTTTTCGCTTTCATTTACAAAATTTCCCATAGTGAAGAAAATATTTTTTATGTCATGGCGGATATTTTGCATGGCACAGAGTGTTCCGTTCAGGTTCTGATAGTAGGAGGAAAGACTTTCCTTTTCCATCTGATTAAAGGAAGCATAATCTTTATAAAAGGCGATCCGGAACAAAAGGCGGACGAATAAAAACTGCAGAAACAAGGTGCACAGAGCCGGAAATAAAAGAAAAACCAGCGGGTTCTGGGAGGACAGGATGGAAAAAGGTAAAAAGATCATCGTACAGAACACAAGGATTAAGGCGGAAAAGAGAAAATAGTAGGGTTCGATAGCGGGATATTTCTTTCCAAGCTGTATTAACTGTTCGATCGGTTTAAAAAAACGCGGACGGAAAAAAAGGATCGCTCCAAGAAGCAGGAGAGAATACAGCCCGGTAGTGCCGATGAGACCCAGCGCATAGCTTCCGACTGCTTTTTGAAGATAAGGGACGGCAAAATAGTTTACCAGAAAGAATCCGTAGGCAGAAACGGACAGGATTACAAAGGAGAGATAGCAGGAAAACTGGTTTCCGCGCAGGCTGTGGAGGCTTAATTTTACGGCAGTGTAATATACGCAGAAAATCAGCCAGAACAGCCAGAGGTGTCACAGCAGTACGGAGGCAGAGTTAAACAGTCTTTGAGAGAAAAAGAAGGCTGAAAAAAGAAAGGGGATTTCAATGAAAGACGTGGGGTTTTCATCATTTTTTGGGGGAGCGGCAAGCGTCAAACAGCGGGTAAATTCATGAATCATCTTTGGACGGTCCAGGGATTTTTCGATAAAGCCATAAGAAGGAAAAGGCCTTGTTCTGAATAACCCTGTTTTTTAAATTTGATAAAGAAATAATGCACTTGCATATTCTATGAGATTGGGGTAAAATAGACCAAAATTAAGACAGGGAGGAAATGAGTTATGGAAATTAGCGGACATACGCAAATGCTGTGCCTGATAGGAAGCCCTGTCGGGCATTCGGGATCGCCGGCTATGTATAATTATAGTTTTCAAAAATTGGGGCTGGATTATGTGTATTTGGCTTTTGATATAAAAGAAGAGGATACATCAAAGGCTATTAATGCGCTTCGGTTATTAAACGTAAAGGGCTTTAATATTACTATGCCGGGAAAGACGGCAGCGCTTTCCTGCTGCGATGAGCTTTCAAAAGCAGCACAGCTTATCGGAGCGGTAAATACGGTAGTAAATGAAAATGGCAAACTAATTGGCCATAACACGGACGGTTTGGGCTGGGTCAGAAACTGCCGGGAGCATGGCTTTGAAATAAGGGGAAAGAAAATGACGATTGCCGGTTCCGGTGGAGCGGCTACTGCCATTGAGATTACATCTGCTTTAGAAGGGATGAGTGAGATTTCTATATTTGCACGAAAGGACACTTTTTTTGCAAATGCAGAGGCTACGGTAGAAAAGATCCGCAGGCATGTTTCAGGATGCCGGGTGAATCTGTATGATTTGGAAGACAGGGATTTATTTTATCATGAAATAGAAGACAGTCATATTTTCACCAATGCCACCCGGGTGGGAATGAAGCCTATGGATCAGGAGAGCCTGATTGAAAATCCTGAAGTTTTTCGCAGTGATCTGACTGTGTCAGATGTAGTTTATAATCCGAGAGAAACCAGACTCCTGTCAGATGCTGCGGCGGCAGGGTGTAAAGTGATTCCGGGAATTGGGATGCTTTTATGGCAGGGGGCAGAGGCATTTAAACTTTATACAGGTAAGGAAATGCCGGTTAAGGAAATAATGGAAAAATATTTTGCGGTATAATGAACCGCCCATAAAATAATAAAAGACAGTTGTGCAGAAGAGAAACTGCAGCAGCTGTTTTTTTGTAGAAATTCACCAAAGTAAAGCTACTGATAACAGAAAGAAGGAACAGGGAACATGAAGCGTAATGTAGGGTATCTGTATTTGTTGATTACCTTTTTTTGCTGGGGAAGTATTTATGTTGTGAGCAAGTATGCTTTGGAGGTTATGGGGCCGGTAACAGTTTCTTTTTGCCGGTATGGAATAGCTCTGATCTGTCTGTATGGTATTTTAAAGTTAAAAGGATGTCATAAAAAAGTTCAGAAAGAGCACTGGCCGTATTTGATGATTCTGGGAGGCTTGGGATATTTTGCAGCAATTATACTGTAGCTTGCCGGAACCGCCAGATTGTCAGGATCGCTTTCTTCCCTGATGAATTCTTTGAATCCCGTTGCGATTTCTGTTATGGCGGCGATATTTTTAAAGGAAAGGATCACATGGAAAAATGCGATCGGCATTGTTATATCTCTTGCAGGCGTATATGTTATTTTAGGAACGGGAGAGCTGCAGGCTGACCTCATGGGAATCCTGTTTTCCGCAGGCTCTGTAATTCTCTGGTCAGCTGCTTCTGTATCCATTCGCAGAATCTCCGAATATTATGATCCGGTTCAGACCGCTCTTTACGGTATGGCCATTGCCCTGATTCTAAACGTACCGGCAGCAGTATTTGAGAATACGTTCATTTTCAGAAGCCATCCTACAGAAAAAGCATTGCTGGCCTGCCTGTTTGTTGCGGTAGTTGGAACTGCGGTAGCACACACCTTTTGGAATAAGAGCCTTCAGCAGCTGAGTGCAAGTACCTGTTCTATGTTTTACCCTTTACAGCCGTTGGTATCAGCAGTACTTGGGGTAGTGCTTCTTCATGAGATTATTACATGGCAGTTTGTAGCAGGCGCTGTACTGATCTGTTCTGGAATTGTGATTAATTTCCTGCCTTTTATGCCAAATAAAGAGAAAATAGCGCGTTAAAGCGATAAAATCATTGCGCTTTTTAGGTTCTGCTGATATAATTGCATTCAAAAATAATTCGTGTGACGAAGAAGACAGAGGAGAGTGCAATGGACAGAATTGAAGAAATATGTGATAAAATTGGACAGTGTGATGACAATATCATTGAGCAGCTGGTTGCCAGAATGAGATGTATTCAGGATATTATTGAATATAAGAAGGAAAAGGGAATCCCGATCCTGCAGCCGGAGCAGGAAAAAAAGCAGGAGGATAACCTGAAGCGTAAGCTGGGAGATAATCCCTTTGAGGAGGAGATACTGGATATCTTCAAATATATTGTGAAGAACAGCCGAAGGATTCAGGCTAAAGCTCTGTTTAATTATAATATTTTCCTTATTGGCTTTATGGGCGCAGGGAAAAGCACTGTGGCTAGAGAATTAAAAAAACAGCTGGAAATGAATTACGTTGAAATGGATCAGCTGATTGTGGAGCAGAGAGGAATGGCCATCACAGATATTTTTGAGGAATATGGTGAAACATATTTTCGTAATCTGGAAAGCAATGTGCTGATTGAACTCCAAAAGCGTAAACAGACGATCGTTTCCTGTGGAGGAGGTATTGTAGTCCGGGAAGATAATAAGGATCATATGAAGAAAAATGGGCGGGTTGTGTTTTTAACTGCAACGCCCAATACTGTTTATGAGCGGGTGAAAAACAGTACAGAACGTCCGATCCTGAATAATAATATGAATGTAGAGTTTATTTCACAGCTTTTAGAAAAACGCAGAGCTTTGTATGAAGAGGCAGCGGATATCACAGTAGCAACAGATGGAAAATCTGTTTCCGAAATATGTGATGAAATAGTTTCAGAGCTGATTGCTTATGACCTGAGATTAAATAAAAAAGAATCATGATAAAAGAGAGTTTCTGTTTCGCAATAGAATTATCGGACAGAAACTTTTTTATTACAAAACTATTAAAAGTGGGGGTTAATCCCATATTTCGACAGAAAATGTAAAAGGGTAAATCGTGAAGTATAGAAGGAAAAAAACGAAAAAAAGCCGCAAAACAGGTGGCATAAAGGGTTGAAATTGTATTGTTAATAAAATAACAAAATTAAATATTAACAATAATGTAATAAAAACGTAAAAATAAAATCTATATTTCGTTCAAAAAACAGGATGATGCCAAGAAAAAGTATACAATAAGCACAATATAATCGGAAATTATTTCCTGATGCAAAAAAAATGTAACAAAGTTGTAAAACCTCTGTTGACGGGTAGAACCAAATCCCATATAATACCCGTACATCCCAGCAAAACAGGTCAAAAGTGGGGAATAAACCTTATTTTGGATCTGATGAAAAGCAACTTGTTGACACATGGGATCAGACAGATCCCAGGAAAGAAAAGAGGAGTATGTATGCTTACATTGCATTCATTCCTTCAGTCGGTCGTTCTCTTTGTAAAGGCGCTTGCAGTTAAGGTCAAAAAAGAACAGTACCGCACTTCTTCTGTTGTGATGGCAGGGGCTGTAGTCATTGCCATTGTAACCTTCGGTGCAAACGGATTTGGCGGAAGCGGTAGAAATGCCATGGCTGCGCCCAGGATTCAGGAAAGCGCAGAGGAGCCGGAAGAACCGGAAGAGGAAGTGGTATCTGGAGGAAGCAGCTTTGTTACGGAAGCAAAAATACAATTTGGACTTTTAAATACAGACAGTGAAGGCCAGCATCTGGCAGGCGCGCTGCTGGAACAGGATGTCCGGGAGAAACAGAGAAGAGAGGCAGCAGCCCAGACAGAGATTGAGGCGCTGCAGAAGCAGATTTTAAAAGAGAAGGAAGAAGAGGAAGCCAGAAGAAAGGCTGAGGAGGAGCGGCGGGCCGCCAGACGGATCCGGATTTCAGACGAGGATTACCAGATCCTGCTGCGTATTGTACAGGCCGAAGCAGGCATCTGTGATGATAAGGGGAAGATTCTGGTGGCAGATGTGATCATTAACCGTGTCCTTTCCAAGCGGTTCCCCAATACGGTAAAAGGGGTTGTATACCAGAGAAACCAGTTCCAGCCCGTATCAAATGGCAGGATCAACACCGTAAAGGTGACGCCGGATACCATCCGCTGCGTAGACCGCGCCCTGGATGGAGAGGATTACTCAAACGGGGCTATTTACTTTATGAACCGCAGGGCTTCGGGAAAACAGGCTTCCTGGTTTGATTCCAGTCTTACCTATCTCTTTGCACATGACGGTCATGAATTTTTCAGATAACCGCCCATAGAAAAGACTCAAAAAGGGTTGAGTTTCCGCATCCTTTGGCGTATACTGTGAAGTGACGGGAAACTGTCCAATACAGAAGGCAAAGGAGACTGGAATCATGATTTTTGATGAAAAGAAAAATTTGAATTTTTACCGCAATCTGGGAATTGAGGGAAGATACGCAAAGGCCGTTGATTTTCTTATGAACACGGATCTGGCAGCATTAGAGGCTGGAAAGCATGAGATCGACGGAACCAATGTATATGCCAATGTGACCTCCTACACTACGATTCCGTGGGAAGAGGCAAAGTATGAGTCTCACGAGCATTACACCGATATCCAGTATGTGATCGAGGGGAGTGAGGTTATGACCTATGCTCCGACACATGAGATGGAGGTAAAGACTCCTTACAATCCGGATAAAGATGTAACGTTTTATGAGAACACGGTTCCCGGCCTTCAGGCAGTTGTAAAGGCAGGTCAGTACATGATCTTCCATCCATGGGATGCACACAAGCCAAAGGCAGCAGACGGTGAACCTGCCCCTATTAAGAAGGTAATTGTAAAAATTAAAGAAGACTAGTGTACTGTCTCATTCACTAGAATAAGGTACCGGCCGTTTGGACATTGTCCAGGGGGCCGGTATTTGTCATATCTGTACCATTTTCTGTAAAAATTAGAATTTTGTTAAAATGGAATTGTTGACTTTTTAACAATAAAGTGAGATAATAGACTTGAATTTGGTTTTATAAACCAGACATTCACATTTACATCATTTCACATCATATCACAGGAAAGAAAAGAGGTTAATGTAGTATGGCAGAGATCAATTTAAGCAAGTATGGCATTACCGGAACAACTGAGATCGTACACAATCCTTCTTATGAGCTGTTATTTGAAGAAGAGACCAGACCCGAGCTGGAAGGTTACGAGAAAGGACAGGTCAGTGAATTAGGCGCAGTTAACGTTATGACTGGTATCTACACCGGCCGTTCTCCAAAAGACAAATTCATCGTGGTAGATGAGAACTCCAAAGATACTGTATGGTGGACTTCTGATGAGTACAAGAATGACAATCATCCTGCATCTGAGGAAGCATGGAAGGCCTGCAAGGAGATTGCGTTAAAGGAGCTGTCCAATAAGAAGCTTTACGTTGTAGATGCATTCTGCGGCGCAAACAAGGATACCCGCATGGCAATCCGCTTCATCGTAGAAGTAGCTTGGCAGGCACACTTTGTTACTAATATGTTTATTCAGCCAACTGCTGAGGAATTAGAGAACTTTGAGCCTGATTTCGTTGTTTACAATGCTTCCAAGGCAAAGGTAGAGAACTATAAGGAGCTGGGCTTAAATTCTGAGACAGCTGCTATGTTCAACATTACCAGCCGTGAGCAGGTTATCATCAACACCTGGTACGGCGGTGAGATGAAGAAGGGTATGTTCTCCATGATGAACTACTACCTGCCTCTGAAAGGCATCGCTTCCATGCACTGCTCCGCAAATACAGATATGAACGGCGAGAACACCGCTATCTTCTTCGGCCTGTCCGGTACCGGAAAGACCACTCTGTCTACCGATCCTAAGCGTCTTTTGATCGGTGATGACGAGCATGGCTGGGATGACAACGGCGTGTTTAACTTTGAGGGTGGCTGCTATGCTAAGGTTATCAACCTGGACAAAGAGTCTGAGCCGGACATTTATAATGCCATTCGCCGTGATGCTCTGCTTGAAAACGTTACTCTGGATGCAGAGGGCAAGATCGATTTCGCAGATGACAGCGTAACCGAGAATACCCGTGTATCTTATCCGATCAACCATATTGAGAATATTGTACGTCCCGTTTCCTCTGCTCCGGCAGCGAAGAATGTAATTTTCCTGTCCGCAGATGCATTCGGCGTACTGCCTCCAGTATCTGTTCTTACTCCTGAGCAGACACAGTATTACTTCCTGTCCGGCTTTACAGCAAAACTTGCAGGTACAGAGCGCGGCATCACCGAGCCGACTCCTACCTTCTCTGCATGCTTTGGCCAGGCATTCTTAGAGCTGCATCCTACCAAGTATGCAGAAGAGCTGGTTAAGAGAATGGAAAAGAGCGGCGCAAAGGCTTATCTTGTAAATACCGGATGGAATGGTACCGGAAAGCGTATCTCTATTAAGGATACCCGCGGCATCATTGACGCTATCCTAAACGGTGATATCAAGAATGCTCCTACCAAGACCATCCCATACTTCAACTTTGAAGTACCTACTGAGCTTCCCGGCGTAGATCCCAAAATCCTGGATCCAAGAGATACCTATGCAGATGCAGCAGAGTGGGATGCAAAGGCACAGGACCTGGCTGGCAGATTCATTAAGAACTTCGCAAAATACGAAGGCAATGAGGCTGGCAAGGCTCTGGTTGCAGCTGGCCCTCAGAAGTAAAACAAAACAGATCGACGAAAGTCTGAAAAGGCGCGGCATTTTGCTGCGTCTTTTTTTAATCCTCTTTTCTTTGTTCAATCTCCAGCCAGGTTCAAAAACATTGTTCTTAAAAAAAGACAATGTTAAAAATAAAGTTCGTCTATATTTAAAATATAGATATTTTAGAAGATAATATTAAGATAAAATACAAATAAAACTGATTATAAAGTTAATTTTTTGCAAAATGATTGGAATTATATCAACATCTTTGTATACAATATGCGAAAGACTGAAAAAATATCAACTTATATTGTGCCAAACGGACAAATGTCTTTTAACAAGATACAAACCATGTGATATAATACGAACAATTCGCGAAAGGAAAAACAGGGCGGGTTAAAAACGGGGTATATAAAAAGATACCCGACTTAAAAAGGAGGAGAAGGAATGAAAAAACGTTTTCTCAGTTTGACACTGGCAGCTGCAATGGTAATGTCTTTAGCAGGATGCCGCAGCGCAGAACCGGCAGCGACAACAGCTGCACCGGCATCAGAGGCAACGACGGCTGCACCGGCTGATGGGGAAAAGAAAGAGGGAACCTCAGAAGCAGAAACAGCATCGGCAGAAGATTTTAAGATTGGTATTATTACCGGTACGGCCTCCCAGGGTGATGAGGAGATCACTCAGGCAAATAAGATGAAAGAAAAATACGGTGACATGGTTGTTACCTCTACCTATCCTGATAACTTCACCACAGAGACAGAAACCCTGATCTCTAATGCAGTGGCTATGGCTTCTGATCCGGCTGTTAAGGCAATCGTATGGTGCCAGGCAGTTCCCGGTACTGCAGCAGCCATTGACAAGGTTCGTGAGACCCGTCCGGATATGATCTTCATCGCAGGTACTCCCGGCGAGGATCCGGGCGTTATCAATCCAAAGGCCGATATCGTCCTTCAGGTCGACGAGCCAGGCTGCGGTGTTGTGATTCCGCCTCAGGCAAAGGCTCAGGGAGCAAAGACGCTGATCCACTACTCTTTCCCGCGTCATATGAGCTATGCTTTGATTGTTGCACGTCATGAGAACATGAAGAAATACTGTGCAGAAAACGGAATCGAGCTGGTTGACGTAACCGCTCCCGATCCTACCGGCGATTCCGGTATTACAGGCGCACAGCAGTTTATTCTGGAGGATGTTCCCCGCCAGATTGAAAAGTATGGCAAGGACACCGTATTCTTCACCACAAACTGCGTTATGCAGGAGCCTTTGATCCGTTCCGTATTTGAAAACGGCGCGATCTACTCCTTACAGTGCTGCCCGTCTCCGTTCCACGCATTCCCGGCAGCTTTAAACATTGATATGTCCGGTCACGAAGCAGACGTTACATATATGATGGAACAGCTTCAGGCAAAGGTAGACGAGTATGGAATGAACGGCCGCGTTTCCACATGGGGCGTTCCCTGCAATATGCTGTTTGTAAATGCAGGCGTTGAGTATGCAAAAAAGGTACTGGAAGGCGAGACCAACGGTGAGGTTCTTGATGAGGAAGTTCTGAAGGCTACCATTCAGGAATGTGCAAAAGAGTATACACCGGATGCAAATATGACCATTGAGCATTATGTAGATGACAGCGGAAACGAAAAGGATAACCACTTCCTGGTAATGTCAGATTTCGTTACATTTAAATAGACTTGACCGCAATGGGGCTGATATAAGAAGCAGGGGGGTCGCCGGCTGGCGTCTTTGGGGCAGAAGCTGGCGGACTCCTTTTTTCATTTTTCCCTGATGGAGGGCGGTAGAAAAAGAAGTCAAAAAGAAAGAGGTTGGTATTTTGGAAAATGCAAAAGAAACCTATGTCCTGAAAATGGATCATATTGTGAAAGAATATTTCGGGAACTGTGTCCTGAAGAGAGTTGACCTTGCGGTACGTCCCGGTGAGATTCATGCGCTGATGGGAGAAAACGGCGCAGGAAAATCCACCCTGATGAATATCCTGTTTGGTATGCCGGTCATTCACAACACAGGCGGTTTTGAAGGAACCGTTGAGATTGACGGAAAGGAAGTGCAGATCAACAGCCCGGTAAAGGCCATGGAGCTGGGAATCGGTATGGTACATCAGGAGTTTATGCTGATTCCGGGATTTTCCGTTACGGAAAATATTAAGGTGGGCCGGGAAATCAGTCATGCAAACCTGGCCAGCCGCGTATTTGGAGAATCGATGGAAACCCTGGATTTTGATTCCATGGATCGGGATGCAAGAAAGGCCCTTAAAACCATTGGGCTTGAGATCGAAGAGTATGTAAAAGTAGCAGGACTTCCCGTAGGATATATGCAGTTTATTGAGATCGCCAGAGAGCTTGATAAAACGGGACTTAAGATACTGGTATTTGACGAACCAACTGCAGTGCTGACCGAATCAGAGGCTAAACGCTTGCTGGAGGCCATGAAAGTGATCGCCGCCAGCGGAATTGCCATTATTTTTATCACCCACCGATTGGATGAGGTCATGGCAGTGGCGGATAGTATGACGGTTCTCAGGGATGGAGAATTTGTAGCCAGACGTGAGATCAGGGATACAAATGTGGTTGAGATCGCAGAACTGATGATCGGACGCAAAGTGGAGAAGCTGTTAGATGATGATATACCGGATGAACGGGTGATCCGGGACGATGAAATTGCTGTCAGCTTAAGAAATTACAGAGTAGATATGCCGGGCGAGCAGGTCAATGGGATTGATATGGATATCCGAAAAGGAGAAATCTTTGGGATTGGAGGCCTGGCAGGCCAGGGTAAACTTGGCATCCCTAACGGCATCATGGGGCTTTATAAGGCCAGCGGTGAAGTGAGGATTAATGGCGAGGCCTTAAATCTGGATAAACTGGGAGATGCCCTGGATCATAAGGTAGCCTTTGTATCAGAGGACCGCCGCGGTGTGGGCCTTCTCTTGAACGAAAGCATTGAGCAGAATATCGTCTTTTCTGCCATGCAGACCAACGGCAGATTTTTAAAAAAGATCGGTTGGTTTCATTTATATGATGCTGCCGCTGCCAAAGTTCATGCCACTCATATGGTAGAAACGCTTGATATCCGCTGTACTGGTATCGGGCAGGCGGCAGGCCGTCTTTCCGGCGGCAATCAGCAGAAAGTATGTCTGGCACAAGCACTGACTCTGGAACCGGATATCCTGTTTGTATCGGAGCCTACCAGAGGAATTGACATTGGCGCCAAGAAGCTGGTGCTTGAGTATCTGGCAAAACTGAACCGCGAGACGGGCATGACGGTGATCATCGTTTCTTCTGAGCTGGTAGAACTGCGGTCGATTTCAGACCGGATTGCGATCATTTCCGATGGAAAGCTGTCGGGTATTTTAAAACCGGACGATTCGGATGCCGACTTCGGTCTGGCTATGTCCGGAACACGGAAAGGAGGAATGGAAAATGACTGATTCTGTTAAGAAGATGATCCGTAAATTCGGCCTTCCGCGTATTATTATCGTTCTCTTTTTTCTGTTTCTGGTGGTATGTGCAGGGGCATTCCAGATGAATCTGCCCCAGTTTTTCAGTGATGTGCTCCGCCGCTGGGGAATGTACGGTGTTTTAGCTCTTGCAATGGTGCCGGCGATCCAGTGCGGGATCGGACCGAACTTTGGTATCACCATGGGTATTGTAGGAGGGCTTTTGGGAGGTCTGGTTGTGATCCAGCTGGATATTGCACAAAATCCCGCTCTGGTAGCAATCCATCCTCTCTTTGCAGCCTGGGTGGCTATTCTGGCTGCCATTGTGATCGGCGTGATTCTGGCAGTGGGCATCGGATACCTCTACGGCCAGCTCTTAAACCGGGTAAAGGGCTCTGAAATGACCGTTACTACCTATGTAGGATTTTCCGTGATCGCTTTCATGAATATGGTCTGGATGCTTCTTCCCTTCGACAATGGTGAGCTGATCTGGCCCAATGCCGGAAAGGGACTGAGAAATACAATTTCCCTTGCTTCCTCCTACAGCGGTGTTATGAATGACACCCTTGCTTTTTCCATTGGAGACTTTTTTGTTCCTACCGGACTTCTTCTGTTTTTCTTCCTCATGTGCTTTCTGGTGTGGCTCTTTATGCGTTCTAAGACTGGAATTGCCATGAGTGCGGCAGGTACGAATCCCATGTTTGCCAAGGCCGCAGGCATCAATGTAAACCGGATGCGTCTGGTGGGTACCATTCTTTCGACCGTCCTGGCTGCAGTAGGTATCCTGGTATATGCACAGGCCTTCGGCTTCATCCAGCTGTACAATGGTCCTATGATGATGGGCTTTACCTCTGTAGCAGCCGTACTGATCGGAGGCGCTACTCCAAGGCGGGCCTCCATTGCCCACGTGCTGATCGGTACGTTCCTGTTTCAGGGCATCATGGCTCTGGGCCTTCCGGTTGTAAACCAGTTCATTCCGGAGAGCAACTTATCAGAGGTAATGCGTCTGATCATCTCTAATGGTATTATTCTGTATGCACTGGCACAGGCAAAGGGAGGTGACAGCCGTGAATAAAAAAATATCTGATTTCTTATTTAAAAATAAGGTAGTGATCCTGTTCCTTCTTCTTTGTGTAGGAGCTACGGCTGCATCGAAACAGCCTCTGACCTTTGTGATCCCGGAGCTGTTTACCAGAATCGCCAGAAATGCGTTTATCGTGCTGGCACTGATCATTCCGGTTATTACGGGTCTGGGTCTGAATTTTGGTATTGTAGTAGGCGCCATGGCGGCACAGATTGCCTTATTCCTTACCACTTACTGGGGTTTTACGGGAGTTGGCGGCTTTTTCATTACCGTTGCCCTGGCGACCCCTATTGTGCTGGTGTTCGGCTTCCTGGTAGGAAAACTCTTCAACCTGGTAAAGGGAAATGAGATGATCGCGGGCCTGATCCTGGGATATTTTGCAGATGGTATTTACCAGCTGATCTTCCTGTTCGTATTCGGCGGCGTGATTGCTATGAATAATCCTACGCTGATGATTGCCACAGGAGTAGGCGTAAAGAATACCATTGACCTAAAGGATACGGTAAAATATGCTCTGGATACCATTCCCATGCTGACGGTTCTGGAAATTGGCTTCTATCTGGTAATTGCAGGACTTCTCTTTACCACCATTCACAAGCGGATCAAAAAACAGGCAGTGAACTGGAAGGATACAGCGCTTAAGGCGGCGGCAGCAGTTTTTGTCTATGCCCTGACTTTTATCGGACCGGTGGAGCAGTTCTTATCTTCTGACCGTCTGCTGCTTTTGTCGGCGGTAGAGCTGGGCTGTCTGAGCGTTGTGCTGTGGCAGCTGTTTCAGATCGTGAGACATAAAATGACGAAACATACGGGAGCCAGAAGTTTTGGCAAAAGAGACACCTTTGATATACGCAGAGCCCTTGTCTTTATCGTTCTGGCTGGTGCAGTATATGGACTTACCTATATTCCCGCACTGTTTAACGTGCTGATTGCCGTACAGCTTCCTGTGATGACCTATATCTGTATTGGAACTCTCTGCGTATTCAACAATCTGCTGATGCGGACCCGTCTGGGACAGAATATGAGGGCAGTAGGCCAGAACCGTGCGGTAGCAAACTCTGCAGGTATTGATGTGGATAAGACCCGTATTATCGCCATGCTGTTTTCTACCGTGCTTGCCAGCTGGGGACAGCTTATTTATCTGCAGAATATCGGCACCATGTCTACCTATGGTGCGCATACCCAGGTGGGGCAGTTTGCTATTGCAGCGCTTCTGGTAGGCGGCGCTTCCGTGCAGAAGGCGACAAATAAAAATGCTCTTTTAGGCATCGTTCTGTTCCATACCCTGTTTATCGTATCTCCGTTAGCAGGAAAGGAACTGTTCGGAGATCCTGTGATCGGTGAGTATTTCCGCGTATTCGTTTCCTATGGCGTAATCGCCATGGCACTGGCTATGCATGCATGGAAAAAGCCCGGCACAGACAAGTCAAAAGATGGGCCAAGTGAGTTTGAAAGCTAGATGAAGCCGGCTTCGTTAGGAAAAGTTTAGAAATGAAAAACACCTTTTAATAGACGTCAAAGAGTAAGGCATAGTGGCCTGAACAACAGGAAAGAGGGTGCTGCTCAATCATTCGATTGTGGATGATTTTGCAGCACCCTCTTTTCTGGTTTAAGTGAATACATTTCAGCTGTCGCTGCATCTGGTTCACTCCGTCTGGATACGGCATTTTGTTGTATTAAGGGTATATACAAACTGGGATTTTTAAGAACAAACCAGTCTTGCCCTAATAACTAATTTTACATTCCTTAGATTTTAACATTCCGTTTTCTTTAAGTTTTTTATCAAGCCAGTAAATTGGAATTGGCAATATTTTTTCAATAAGCACATTGTTATTTGTAATATCTACTTCCTTTGTTATTCTATTATAGACAAAATTACATCTAACATTAGCATCTGGGCACAAATCCCTTCTCACTCATATCTGGTAACACAGCACGACCGGCATTTGTCATTCGTCCGAATCGTTCCATTCTGCGGCAGCGTTCTTTGTTCAATTCAGACCATAAACTTCCCTTTCTTCGAGGCGCTAATCTTTGTGCTGCAACTCCGTTATCCATTTTCTTTGTTGTGCTGTCAATCCAACCAAAGCACATTGCTTCTTCAACTGCGTCTATATACCAAAATGTTTCATCATCAACAGGACGCCCACGCTTTGCAACTACCCAACATTCAGGCTCTTTATTATGGTTTTCCAAAAGCCATTGCCGTAACTCATCACGATTTTTTATATTCAATAAATTTCTAAATTCCATTCGCGTTATTCAGATAGCCCTTCTGCTTCTGCCGCACCTCCATATGCCATAGATTTCCCAGCAGGGATTCTTCAGGGAAGCAGTTCTTTTTGCCTTAAAATGCCGTTATAGCCGCCTTCTGTACACGTTCCTGCGGGCACAAAGCCCTGGGAGGTGTAGTAACGGGCAAGAGAAGGGTTGTCCGCTGCCGAGTCCAGACGGAGATATTTCTTTCCCTTCTTTAAGGCGTATTCCTCTGCGAACCGGAGAAAGGTACTTCCGGCGCCGGGAGCTTCCACACGGGTTACAAAATTGTGGAGATAAAGGGCGGGTTCGCTGTCATTCCAGCGGTCATCCTGCTCTTTTAATACAGCAGCGCTGATGAGCTCTTTAGTGTCCTTTGATACAAGGACAAACACCTCGCCGTTTAAGCGTTTTTCTTCATAATAAGACAGAGGATAGATCGTATCATACTTTGCAGCATTCCACTGCTGTATCCCTTTTTCGTCTATCCACTCCATCCGCTTAAGGATCATTGAAAACATCTGGGGAACCCCTGATTTTGTGATTTCTCTGAATTGATATCTGCTTTGCATGGGGAGACCTCCTGAATCTGATGCTGTTTGAATGAATTGTACCACAAACTGTCAAGAATCGTAAGAAAATTGTTATTGTATTTCAGACTGGTTCATGGTATTGTTAAATCAGGATAACTGTATTAAGAGAATTAGTACAGTTAAAACAGAGAAAGGAGAGATTCCAATGATCGTACTGGATTACAGGGATCGGAGGCCTCTGTATGAACAGGTCACAGAACGGTTGGAGGAGCTGATGTTTCAGGAAATCCTGACGGAAAATACAAAGCTTCCCTCAGTCCGCAGCCTTGCGACGGAGCTTTCCATCAATCCCAATACCATCCAGAGAGCGTATGCAGAACTGGAGCAAAGAGGCTATATTTATTCTGTTAAGGGAAAGGGCAGCTTCGTGGCGGAAGGGAGCCGGTTAAGGAGCGGGAGAAAAAAAGCCTGGGAAGCGAGCTTTGACCGTGCGGTGAAGGATGGTATACAGATCGGTATTTCTCCGGGAGAAATGACAGAGCGACTGGAACGGATGCTTAATCTTGAGAAAAATAAGGAAGAAGGGGGAGACGACCATGATTCAGGCAGTGAAGCTGACGAAACGGTTTGAGGATATTACGGCAGTTGATCATATAGACGCTGCCATCAGGGAAGGAAGCGTGTTTGGACTGATCGGTACCAATGGTGCGGGAAAATCTACTTTTTTACGTCTTGCAAGCGGCATTTTAAAGCCGGATGAGGGACACATTACCATTGACGGCCAGGAGGTATTTGAAAATCCGGCAGCTAAAAGAATGGTTTTTTATATATCCGATGAGGCATATTTTTTCAGCAATGCATCGCCCCTTGACATGATGGCTTATTATTCCCGTGTGTACGAGCGTTTTGACAAGGAGAGGTTTCGCCGCCTGTTAAAAAGTTTTGGACTGGATGAAAAGCGCAGGATCCACACTTTTTCCAAGGGAATGAAAAAACAGGTGTCCGTGATCTGCGGGATTTGTGCTAATACAAAGTATCTGTTCTGCGACGAGACCTTTGACGGACTGGATCCGGTCATGCGCCAGGCAGTAAAGAGCCTGTTTGCCGCCGATATGGAAGACCGGAATCTGACGCCTATCATCGCATCCCACAATCTCAGGGAGCTGGAAGATATCTGCGACCATGTAGGCCTGCTTCATAAGGGAGGAATCCTCCTTTCAAAGGATCTGGATGATATGAAGCTGAATATTCACAAGATCCAGTGTGTACTGCAGCCCGGAATGGAGCCGGAGGATCTGGTAAGTCTTGAAGTTCTGTCCACAGAGCGCAGAGGAAGGCTTCTTACGCTGACCGTCCGGGGAACGCGGGAAGAGATCGAGGCAAAGCTTGGAGCTTGTGATCCTGTATTTTTTGAATGTATTCCTCTGACTCTGGAGGAAATTTTTATCAGTGAAACGGAGGTGGCAGGATATGACGTCAAAAAACTTGTTTTCTGAAAAAAAGGTCTGTGGCAGAATATGGGGACTGATGAAAGAGGATATCAAACGGCGTATCTGGGTGCTGGCGCTGATGTTTCTGGCTTTTTTCTTTGCCCTTCCGGTAAAGCTGGCATTAGTTATGGAAAATGCCCGGCGAATGGAGTTTCGCGCCTATAATGACTATGAGCCGATTGAAAAGCTGCTTCCGGAGCATTTCACTGCCAAGCAGTATGAGATGATGACTGCATTTTTCAAGAGGGAAGTTGTACTGGATGAAATTTCCTATGGAAATGGGCTGATGGTCTTTTTATTCCTGATGGCTGCGGTGGTTGTAGGAGTGACGGCGTTCTCCTATCTTCACAATAAGAAAAAGGTCGATTTTTACCATAGTATCCCTGTGAGGAGAGAAGTGCTGTTTGCAGTTCAGTACGGGGACGGGATACTGATCCCGGCAGCAGCATATCTGTTTGGCTGCCTCCTGTTTACGGCAGTAGCCGCCGCTTATGGAGTGCCTGTTTCTGAATTTTTCGGCTCCATGTCAGCTGCCTTTGGAATGAACCTTCTGTATTACAGCCTTGTCTATGGAACCGTTACAGTTGCCATGATGATGACGGGAAATATAGTGATCGGTCTTTTGGGTACGGCCGTTTTTTTCGGTTTTGTTCCTCTGGCAGCCGGACTTTTGGGCGCATTTGCAGATCAGTTTTTTGTCACATCGGCAGGTGAGTTCTGGTATGCGGACAGTTCTCCTTACTTGTGGGCGATGCAAAATCTGTCCCCTGTGGGAGCATACATCTGGTCTGCTGCTTCTGTTTCGGACGCGGATGGAATCAAAATGGCTGAGGTATTAAAGGCAGCAGCCTGTATGATGGCAGTTACCGCCCTGTCTTTAGAGCTTTACCGTCTTAGACCCTCAGAGGCAGCCGGAAAAGCCATGGCATTTTCAAAAAGCAAGGCTCCGGTTCGTATCCTTCTGGTACTTCTTGGAGGAATGGCGGGAGGATGGTTTTTCTGGACGCTGCAAAGCCAGGTGAAATGGGGGCTGTTTGGAACGGCAGCAGGGATTCTCCTTGTGCACTGCATGGTTGAGATCATCTATCATTTTGATTTTAAAAAGCTTTTTTCACACAAAATGCAGCTGGCGCTGTGCCTGGGAGCGGGAATGCTGTTTTTTTGCAGCTTCCGTTATGACTGGTATGGCTATGATTCCTATGTGCCGTCTCAGGAGGAAATTGCTTCTGCCAGCGTGGATTTATCCATTGATTATTCGTTTGCCGCCAATATGCCAAGAGTGATGCGGCAGGGAGATACCCGGAGACTGATATATGAAAGTGCGGGAGATTTTATAAAAGAGAAGATGGAGCTTACCGATTTTGAGTCTGTTATTGCTCTGGCAGAGGCTGCTTCCAGAGAAGCGGCAGGATACAGGGAAGAAAAGCTGAACCGCTGGGAAGCGCAGATCAGCTTAAACGAAGTTTCCATGTCTGTGAACCATTATAGCAGTAAGGATGCCTCAGCCATATCTGTCATTGGAGGAGCAGATGGCCCGACCTCTGTTTTTGTGGCCGGCAAAGAGGAAGAGGAAGCGTATGACCGGTATTTCAGCCAGATCCTTATCCGCTATCGTTTAAAGAACGGCCGGCAGGTCAGCCGCAGGTATCACATGGATTTAGAAGATGTGCTGGAAACTTATGAAAACATTTATAATAATGAAACGTATAAAAAGGGCCTTTATCCGATCCTTTCTCAGCAGCCGGAGGAGATGGGATACGTTTCCTACCAGGGAAATGGAAATCATTCTCTGTTTAATACAATGGAAGAAGATGCCATAAAGGAGCTTCTTGGAGCCTATCAGACCGATCTTAAGGGGCAGAAACTTAAGGACCGGATGAGAGAAGATCCGGTGGGAGCGCTTCAGTTTGCAGAAAAGGAGCTGTGCCTGTATATTCAGGAACGGTGGGGAAAAAACGACGGTTATATTTCTGAATATCAGAGAGATCTGATCAAAATGCTTCTTGGCCCGGAAACATTGAAAGATTCTTATAATGAAATGCCTTCTGCGGATGAGATGGAACGGTATATGGAAAACCATCTGGATCAGCTTTGCAGATGGCCGGTTTATCCCTCTTTTACAAATACTATACAGGTTTTGGAGAAAATGGGGATTGAGCCGGGAGCTTATTTTGCGGCTGAACATGTAAGCCAGATTTCCGTGGATGTATCCTCAATTGTGAACGGGGAAGAATACGGTGATGGACTTCCGGAAGGAGAAGCCTTAAAGCAGATCCAGACGGAAAATCCCTTCTATCAGAAAGATGGAACGCTTGTTTTTACAGAACAGGAGCAGATCGAGCTTCTTATGGGAGCATTGCGTGACAGGGAGCTTGCTGATATGAATGGTATGCGTGAGCCAGAACAGCCTGCAAGGTACGATCTCTATGTTACATTGACCTTAGATGAAAGCAGAGTTTCGGCAGAGTTTTGGCCGGATGATGTCACGCCTGAAATAGAAGCTCTTTTTAAAGGGCTTCGGTAGCCGGAACTATTGTTTCATTCAAAGCCATATCAAACCTGCGCCTGTCTGAGGCCGGGTCTCGATATGGCTTTTTGATGGTATTGACAATCTTTCCCATCAAGGATACAATCAAATGAGCAGCAGCTTCTGCGTTTTCCTGTACAGAGAAAGGGAGCGGCCAGAGGACAGAACGCTGCACGTTACCGGGAAAGAGAGGACATGAGTATGATATCAGAAAAGATGAAGCCGCTTGTAAATAATAACTCCGCAATCCGGGCTATGTTTGAGGAGGGAAAACGGCTGGCAGCCATATATGGAGCAGAAAATGTATATGATTTCAGCCTGGGAAATCCCAATGTGCCCGCGCCTGAGGCGGTCAATGAGGCGATCTGCAGGATTGTGAATGAGGAACCATCTGTTATGGTTCACGGCTATATGAGCAATGCAGGCTTTGAAGATGTAAGGGAGGCCATCGCACAGTCCTTAAACCGGCGTTTTGGAACAAAGTTCCATCAGGGAAATATCCTGATGACTGTAGGCGCTGCCAGCGGCCTGAATGTGATTTTAAAGACGATTTTAAATCCTCAGGATCAGGTTGTGACCTTTGCGCCCTATTTTGTAGAATATGGCAATTATGTGAGAAATTATGATGGTATACTGGAGGTAGTTCCGGCGGACACAGAAACATTCCAGCCGGATCTGGAAGAATTTTCCAGGCGGATTACAGACCGTACGAAGGCTGTCATTATCAATACGCCCAACAACCCAACAGGAGTAATCTATTCAGAAGCTGTACTGACGCGTTTGGGGGAAATCCTGACAGAAAAGGAAAAGAAATTTGGCACACAGATCGTATTGATTTCTGACGAGCCTTACAGAGAGCTGGCATATGACGGGGCAGAGGTTCCCTATGTGACGAAATTTTACCATAATACGGTCATCTGCTATTCTTACAGCAAATCCCTTTCCCTGCCTGGAGAGCGTATCGGATATCTGGTGATCCCGGATGAGCTTACAGACAGCAAAGAGGTATTCAATGCGGCTGTAATCGCAAACCGTGTCATGGGAGCGGTCAATGCTCCGTCCCTGATGCAGCGCGTTGTTATGCGTTGTGTGGATGAGACGGCAGATATAGAGGCCTATGACAGGAACCGGAATCTTCTGTACCGGGGACTGAGGGAAGCCGGCTTTGAATGTGTAAAGCCCCAGGGTGCTTTTTATATGTTTGTAAAATCTCCGGAGCCGGATGAGAAGAAATTCTGTGAGGCCTGCAAAAAGGAACATATTCTGGTGGTTCCGGGAAGCTCCTTCGCCTGTCCGGGTTATGTAAGGATTTCCTACTGCGTATCCTTTGACCAGATCCGGCGTTCTCTTCCTGCCTTTAAGCGTGTGGCAGAAGGATATGGGTTAAAGGGGCTGGAAGATTAGAGCTGTTTGGATAAAATGGGCCGTACAGGAAAGGACAGGTGAGACCGTATGGAGGAATATAAAAACAGTCGGGAAAAAACAGAACCCCAGTGGCGGTATATTCTGCGTCTGATCTTAAATATAATGATTCCAGCCTCTGGATGGTTCTTTCTGTGTTTTCTGGGGCCGAAGCTTCTGGGGTTTTTCATGCCTTTTGTCGTGGGATGGATCATTGCCATGATCGCCAATCCGCTGGTGCGCTTTTTAGAGCGCAGGCTGAAGCTGGTGCGCAGGCACAGCTCTATTGTGATCGTGGCAGGAGCTCTGGCTCTGGTGATAGGGCTTTTATATCTTGCTGTATCCCGAATGCTTCATTTTATCTGGTCCTTTATCCAGGATCTTCCGGTCTTATATGCAGGGATTGAAGGAGATGTACAGAGCAGCCTGGGACGGCTGGAAGGTATCTTTGATTTCATGCCTGAAACCATGCGGGATGCATGGATGACCCTGGGAGACAATCTGGGAGCCTATATTGGAAAGCTGGCGGAGTCCATTGCCTCGCCTACTATGGAAGCGGCAGGAACTGTAGCAAAAGGGATCCCGGCTGCGCTGGTGTATTTTGTGGTCATCATTCTTTCGGCTTATTTTTTTATTGCAGACCGTGACCGGATCTTGTCTGTTATAAGAAGCCATATGCCGGAGTGGACCGGCCGGTATTCCAATCATCTGAAAAAAGAGTCCAGACGGCTGATCGGTGGGTATTTTATGGCGCAGTTTAAAATTATGGCTGTCGTATGGCTGATCCTGACAGCCGGCTTTTTCATTCTGGGCGTAAGCTACGGGCCTTTATGGGCGCTTTTGATCGCCCTGCTTGATTTTCTTCCAGTATTTGGCACGGGAACTGCCCTGATCCCCTGGGGAATCATCAAAGTCCTGGGCGGAGAGTATGCCTTTGCGGCAGGGCTGATTCTGATCTATGTGCTGACACAGGTGATCCGCCAGCTGGTGCAGCCTAAGCTGGTAGGGGATACTATGGGATTAAATCCCCTTTTGACCCTGTTTTTGCTTTATCTTGGCTTTAAGATAAGGGGGCTTGCCGGAATGATCCTGGCAGTGCCGATCGGCCTCTTTATAGCCAGCCTTTACCGGTTTGGGGCGTTTAAGGGCATGACAGACAGCGCAAAGGAACTGGCAGAGGAAATTTCCCGATTCAGGGGAAAATAACCTATATCAAGGAGAAAAATCGTGAAACTGGAAAATAATCTGGATACAGATCGCATAAGAGAGCTGGTATGGAAGCTTGCATTTCCTTCCATGCTGGCTCAATTTGTCAGTGTTTTATACAGTATCGTAGACCGTATGTACATAGGAAACATACCGGAAATCGGAGGGCAGGCTCTGGCAGCCGTAGGCGTCTGCGGCCCAGTGGTGACCCTGATCACTTCCTTTGCCAGCTGGGTTGGTATTGGAGGAGCGCCGATCATGAGCATCCGTCTGGGGCAGAAGAATGAAAAGGCGGCCCAAAAGGTGGTAGCTAACTGCTTTGTGCTCCTTGCAGTCATGGCAGCCGTCTTAATGACGGTTATGTATCTGTTTAAAAATCAGCTTCTGACCGTATTTGGCGCCGGTCCGGCTATTTTTCCTTATGCGGATGAATATCTGACCTGGTATCTGTCAGGAACTGCTTTTGCCCTTCTTTCCACTGGCATGAATCAGTTTATTATCTGTCAGGGTTTTGCAAAGGTAGGAATGATGACCGTGCTTTTAGGGGCTGTCAGCAATATTATATTAGATCCCGTTTTTATCTTTGTGCTGGATCTGGGAGTAAAGGGAGCTGCGATCGCTACCGTTCTTTCCCAGCTTGCTTCCTGTGTTTATGTCCTGTTTTTTCTTTTGGGAAAGCGGCCTCTGGTGCGGATTACCTTTGGAGGATATCAAAAGGAGCTTATGGCCCGTGTATTGGTACTGGGCCTGTCCCCCTTTTTGATCACGGCTTCAGACAGCGGCCTGATCATTATTATGAATATGCTGATCCGCCATTATGGAAGCTACGAAATGGGCGATGTGCTTTTGACCTGCAATACCATCGTGCAGAGTTTTATGCTGATGATCACTATGCCGCTGGGAGGAATTACCGGAGGCACGCAGACTATTTTGGGGTATAATTATGGAGCAGGCCGTCCGGATCGGATCCGAAAAGCCCAGAAGCACATCATTGGTCTTGGAATGGTATTTACAGCGGTTATGTTTGTCATTGCAATGACACTGTCGGCACAATTTGCTGAGATTTTTACAAATGACCGCTTTTTTATAGAAACCAGTGTGCGCGCCATCCGCATCAGCGTCCTTGCCATTGTTCCTCTTGCTATTCAGTATGAGGTAGTAGACGGATTTACAGGAATGGGTGCAGCGGCTCTGGCAATCAGTCAGTCGATGTTCAGAAAAGCCGTATATCTGGCTGCAATGCTGATCCTTCCGGCGCTTGCGGGAATAGAAAACGTATTTTATGCAGAGCCGGCGGCCGATGTTATTGCCAGTGCGGTGGCAGTTGGGGTTTATTTTGTATTCAGCGGACGTGTTTTGGGAGACGGGAAGCGTTTTTAGGAGGAAGGAGCAGTCAGAAAGGTTTAAGTGAATGAGTGAAGAAAAAAAGAAAAGGCCGGTGAGCCGCAGCAGAGAAGCCTTCAAAGCCCGCAGAAAGGAACGGGCCAGGGCCAAAAAGACAAAAAAGGGGTCTGTAAAGGCAGTGGGAGCAGGGATGGCAGCAGCGGTTGTTATCAGTATCGGCGGATATATTTATCAGGCAGGAGCGTATACGGATACCTATTTCCCTAATACAACGGTCAACGGTATGGAGGTGGGGGGAAAGACGGTCGGGGAGGTAAAGGAGATGATCGCCTCGGAAGCGGCCTCATATCGTCTGTTCCTGTCTATGCGCCAGGGTGAAACGGCACAGATTTTTGGAAATGAGATCGGTCTTTTGGCAGAATTTGATGGAAGTCTGGAAGAAATCCTACGTCAGCAGGATCCGTATTCATGGCCGCTTTATCTGTTAAGGGGGCCTGAGTATGACATAAAGGCTCTTATAAGTTATGATGAAACGCAGCTGGCAGCAGCCGTTTCCAAACTTTCCCAGTCAGATCCCGAAGCGGCAGAAGCGCCTGCAGACGCAGTGATCTCAGAATATGAGGAAGGAAAGGGGTATTCCATCCTGCCAGAGTCAGAAGGAGCACGTTTAAACCAGGAGCGGACTCTTAAGGCGGCAGAAGAAGCCATCTGCGGTCTTCTGCCTGAGCTGGATCTGGATCAGGCGGGCTGCTATGAAGCTCCGGCGGTGCGCTCGGACGATCCGGTTTTAAGGAAACGCCTGGAACAGATGAATCGTTTTGCCTTCATGTCTGTGACCTATACCTTTGGAAGCCGCAGAGAGATCCTGGACGGAAAAACGATCAGCCAGTGGATTTCCTATGATGAAAATGATCAGCCAGTGATCGATGAGGAACAGCTGGCTGCCTATGTAAAGGCGCTTGGTTCGGAATATAATACCGCCTATACCAAACGGAAATTTAAGACCAGCTACGGTCCAGAGGTAGAAGTGGCCGGAGTGTATGGATGGAGGATTGATGGAGCAGGAGAGAAGGCGCGGCTAAAGGAGGAGATTCTGGCCGGAGAGCCGGTGGAGAGGGAGCCTGTGTATCTGCAGACAGCTGCCAGCCGGGAGGGAAATGACTATGGAACTACCTATGCGGAAGTAAACCTTACGGCCCAGCATCTGTTTTTTTATAAGGATGGGAAAAAAATCCTGGAATCTGATTTCGTATCAGGAAACCAGTCTAAGGGGTATACAACTCCTCCAGGCTTGTTCAGTCTTACATATAAGCAGAGAGATGCCGTGCTAAAGGGCGAGGGATATGCCAGCCCTGTAAAATTCTGGATGCCGTTTAACGGAGGTATCGGCTTTCACGATGCCAGCTGGCGTAATACCTTTGGCGGTACGATTTATAAGAAAAACGGTTCTCATGGCTGTGTGAATATGCCTTATGAAGCTGCAAAGACGCTGTATGAAAATGTATATAAGGGAATGCCTGTAATCTGTTATAATCTGGAAGGAACGGAACACAGCACGGCAGGCAGTGCATCAGGGAGAGCGGAGCCTCCTGCATCTGCAAGTCCGACTGCTGTTCCTGAAACAGTTCCCCAGACCGTCCCACAAACGCCCCCCGAGGCAGAGCCTCCTGTTCAGACTGCTCCTTTGCAGCCCGCAGAAACAGTGCCCGAGACGCCGCAGGAAACGCAGCCGCCAAAGCCGTCTGAGGAAATATACGGATCGGGCAGTACGCAAAGCACTCAAAATCCGGAAACTGGCGCTGCCGGACCGGGAGTGACAGAATCGACAGGAAAACCTTCTTCAAATGAAGCGGATCCCGGTGCAGATACGCCCAAAACTACCTCGCCCAATGACGTTATCATACAGCCGGTAGGCAGATGAAACCATTCGCTCCCGAATCCGGCCATGTATGGGAAAAAGTGCAGAGAAAAGGGAAAAATCCTGATAAATCAAAGGGAAACGCGGCATATTGTGGCGGTATGTACATTGACAAAAGCAGGAAATCATTCTATAATTTTCTTATTGCATCTGAGGATTTACATAAGAACGTTTGCGCCGGATACAACCCGGTTGTATGGCCCAAGGGCCGGATACACACTACAGGGAGGTAGGATAGTATGGCAACAAGAAAAAGTACAAGAGCCGTATCTGCACAGGCAAAGAAGGCAGTAAAAGAGGCTGCTGAGGAAGTAAAGGCCGTAGCTAAGAAGGCTCCGGTAAAGAAGCCGGCAGCCAGAAAAGCAGCAGAGCCAAGCGCAGCTGTACACTTCCAGTATAATGGCAGAGATATTGCCGCAAAGGAAGTTTTGGCAGCCGCCATGGAGGACTTTAAGAAAAACCATCCGGATGAGGAGATCAAAGAGTTTGAACTCTACATCGTAGCGGAGGAGAATGCTGCATATTATGTTGTAAACGGCATTCCTTCGGATGATTACAAGATTGTGCTGTAAAACAGACAGACACGGATTTTTAAGACCGGACCCCAAAATGGAGCCCGGTTTTTTTAATAAAATATAAGGAGAACGAATGATGATCACATTGCCCGAAGCCTTTAAGAAGCGTATGAAAGAATTGTTTAAGGATGAATATGAGGCTTTTGAAGCCAGCTATGAAAAAGAACGGGTTCAGGGCCTGCGTTTTAACAGCTTAAAATCGGTGGAGGGACGGAAGACAGGCTGGGAAAAAGAAGCTTTACCGGGGCTGGCCGCCTTAATGGAGAACCGGCTGGGAACTTCTCTTACGCCGATTCCCTGGGTGAAGGAGGGGTACTACTATGAGGCGCAGGCCCGTCCGGGCAGACATCCGTTCCATGAAGCCGGTGTGTACTATATACAGGAACCCAGCGCCATGGCTGTGACAGAGCTTTTGGATCCTCAGCCCGGAGAGCGTATTTTGGATCTGTGCGCTGCTCCGGGCGGAAAATCCAGTCATATAGCATCACGGTTAAAGGGAAAAGGCTTCCTTCTTTCCAATGAAATCCATCCGGCCAGGGCAAAGATCCTTTCCCAAAATATGGAACGTATGGGCGTTTCAAATGGCGTAGTGGTAAATGAGGAGCCTTCCCGTCTGGCGGCGGTGTTTCCGGAATTTTTTGATGGTATTGTGGTAGACGCGCCCTGCTCCGGAGAGGGTATGTTCAGAAAGGATGAGGAAGCCGTAGAACAGTGGAGCGAAGAGCATGTAAAAATGTGTGCGGCCCGTCAGGAACAGATTTTGGCTCAGGCGGCCAGGATGATAAAACCGGGGGGACGGATCGTGTATTCTACCTGTACCTTCGCCCCGGAGGAAAATGAAGGTACGGTATTAAATTTTTTGAAGTGTCATGAGGATTTTTATCTTGAACAAACAGAAGGATGCGAGAAATTTTCTCATGGAAAGCCGGAATGGGCAGGGTTTGGAGATGGTGAGGAAAAATCACACGAGGAAGAGGCTGCAATATACCATCTGGAACGTACATTCCGTCTTCTGCCCCATTGTCTGGAAGGAGAGGGACATTTTATAGCGGTAATAAGGCGCAGAGAGGGAATTGAACGTAAAGAAGCAAAAAGAACGTATCCTGCTTATCTGGACCGCAGAAGGAACAGGGATGTATTTTCTCTGTTGGAAGCATTTTTAAAGGAAAGCCTTGCTGATGGAAGCTCTTATCTGAACCGGGCAGAATATGTGATGTTTGGAGATCAGCTTTATCTTCTGCCGGGTGAGATGCCGGATCTGAAAGGATTGAAGGTGCTACGGCCGGGACTCCATATGGGTACCGTGAAAAAGAACCGGTTTGAACCATCCCATGCACTGGCCTTATCGCTGCTTCCAGAGGAGGCAAAAAGGGTGTACAGGATGGAGGCAGACGGAGAAGAAACTGCCGCTTATTTAAGAGGAGAGGCACTTTCCTGCCGGATGGAGAGCTGGCCGGGCAATGAGAAAGGCTGGGTTTTGATGTGTGCAGAAGACTGGAGCCTAGGCTGGAGCAAGCTTTCCGGGGGCTGTCTTAAGAATCATTATCCCAAAGGCCTCAGACGGATGCAGGCGTCTGCGCACCCTCAGAAATAAGGGAAGCCATGTCATCCGGAAGCGGTGCGAAAAAGGTCATGGGTTCTTTGGTAAGAGGATGGATAAAGTCAAGCCGGAAGGAGTGGAGCGGCTGCCGGTTTATAAAGCGGTAATCAGGATGGTAGAGAAAATCTCCGGGAAGAGGGTGGCCGATATGGGTCATATGAACCCGTATCTGGTGGGTTCTTCCCGTGTCCAGTCTCAGGCTGATATAGGAAAGATCATTTTTGCTGTTGTAGGAAAGCTTTGTAAAATGGGTACAGGCATATTCGCCGTTTTCAAAGTCTGTCTGGCGCATGATGGTAGAGCCGGGAACCCTTGCGATGGGGACTGTGATGGTTCCTTCGGGGGGAAGGTTTCCGCAGACAACTGCCCGGTATTCCCGGCGGATCTGCCGCTTTACCATCTGATCGGAAAGGATACAGGCGCTTAACATATGCTTTGCAATGATTAAAAGTCCTGAAGTATCACGGTCCAGTCGGTTAATGGCCCGATAGACGATGGGTTCGCCCTTGGACTGATAGTACCAGGCTACGGCATTTGCCAGAGTGTGTTCAAAATGGCCCTGGGAAGGATGGATAGGGACGCCCGGAGCCTTATTTATGACCAAAATATCCTCATCCTCATAGACAATGGAAAGGGGGAGCGGGGAAGGGATGATGTGTTCAGAACTTTCTTCCTCTATAAGCGTGACGCAAAGAAGCTCTTTTTCCTTTAATATATGGGTTGTATAGGCTGTTTCTCCTTTGATGGTAAGTCCAAGAGACGTATTTCTCAGATGGACGATCAAACGGTGGGAATAGCCTCTTGTCCTTAAAAATTCTTCTATGGTCCGGCCGGCGTCCGCACCGGAAATAAGATAGGACAGACTTCGTTTTATCATGCATTCAATCCTTTCTGTCGGGTTTGTATTATTTTGTTTGGGAAAGCTGTGTTTCCAGATGCACTGATGGTATCATAACAGAAGGCGTATGCAGATGCAAGAATATGTGAAGGATTTTGCGAATAGGATAGGAGGAAGGAACCGGGGAAAGTGGCGGCATGAGGATAAAAAAGGAAAAAACGCAGCAGCGGGGCTGTATCAGACGGATCCTGGCAGGACTGTGCCTGGCGGGACAGCTGGGACTTGCGGCAGGGCTGTGTCCGGAAATCGGGCAGATACAGCGGTCTGGGATCATACAGGAAAAAGGGGTTATGTATACGGCTGCATCCGGTGGGGCAGCGGCGTCATATGAGGCAGTAGCGCTGCCAAAAGAGCAGAACGATCCAAAGCTTTCCCTGCACGCGCAGTCTGCTGTTCTCATGGACGGCCTTACCGGACGGATCCTTTATGGGAAAAATGAGAATGATATCCGCCCTATGGCCAGTACGACTAAGATTATGACCTGTATTCTGGCATTGGAGGCCGGAGGACTGGATGAGTTTGCAGAAGCTTCGTCTAATGCTGCAGCCCAGCCACAGGTCAGACTGGGGGTAAAAAAGGGGGAGCGCTATCAGATCAGAGATCTCCTTTATGCTCTGATGCTGGAATCCTATAATGACGCGGCAGTGATGATCGCAGAAAAAACAGCAGGCTCCACAGAGGAATTCAGCCGCAGAATGAATGAAAAAGCTGAGAGCTTAGGATGCAGGGATACCTGGTTTATCACTCCCAACGGTCTTGATAAAAAGGAAGAGGATGAAAACGGTACAGAGCGGATCCATTCTACCACAGCGGCAGACCTGGCTCAGATCCTGCGTTACTGCATTACACAGTCTCCCCAAAAAGAGGAGTTTTTAAAGATTACCAGGACGTCAGATTATTATTTTACAGATGAATCAGGGAAAAGGGCCTTTTCCTGCAGAAACCACAATGCCCTTCTTACCATGATGGACGGTGCGCTCACAGGAAAGACCGGATTTACAGGAGGCGCAGGATATTGCTATACAGGGGCTCTTTTTCGGGACGGACGCTTGTATATCATCTCGCTTTTAGGCTGCGGCTGGCCGCCCCATAAAACATATAAGTGGGCAGATGCCAGAAGGCTGTTTTCATATGGTCTGGAGCAATATGAGCTTACGGATATTTTTAAACCGGAACCGGAGCATACGATCTGTACAGAGGGCGGAATCTGCTGGGGTGAAAATCCCGAAGGAGTTCTTCATGCTGTGATGAAGCAGGAGGAAACGGACAGCCGTCTTGAAATCCTATTAAATAAGGAAGAAAAGGAAGAGATCAGACGGGAAGTTACGCTTCCAGAACGTATCTTTGCGCCTGTAAAGAAGGGAGAACTCCTGGGGAACATTCAGTACAGTCTGGGTGACCGCAAGCTGGGGGAGTACGGCCTGTATGCAGACAGGGATATAGAAGCGCTTACAGTGCCGGCAGCCTGGAAACATATTTGCGGGATGTTTTTTATTTTTTAAACTTTTCTTACAATTCAGCTGCATTATGTGAAGTTTTTGCGTTGCAGTTGACATAGAGCAATATTTGTCATTATAATAAAGAAAATGCCGTAAAAGGGTTTCTTGACACAGTCTTTTATGAAAAACAGGACAGGAGATACATATACACATGAAGGTTAAAAAATACAAAAGGGGTCTTGCGGTAATGCTGGGTCTGGCACTTGCTGTCCAGCTTCCGGGAGCAGTTCCGTTTCATCCGATGGATACCTATGCTTATACGGGAGCAGCCACAGTGAAGGCCTCCTCTTTAAACGTTCGCAGCGGGGCCGGAACCGGTTATCAGGCCATAGGCCGTCTGGCTGCGGGAGCATCCATTCAGGTTTTGGGAGAACAGCGGGGGACGGATGGGAAGACCTGGTATCAGATCCGTTTTTCCGGTACCGGAGGTACAGAACAGACGGGATATGTATCTGCTGAATATGTGCGTCTGCCTGTATCCTATACGACGGATTCGGATTTTGAAGCAAAACTGAGCGCGGAGGGCTTTCCGGAAAGCTATAAAAATGGCCTGCGCCAGCTCCATGCCCAGTATCCGAACTGGGTGTTCAAGGCCAAAAAAACAGGGCTGGACTGGAACACGGTAATTGAAAATGAAGCCCTTCTGGGCCGGAATCTGGTTTCATCCGGGAGCATTTCCTCCTGGAAATCCGTAGAGAGCGGGGCCTATAACTGGGATAACAGTACATGGACCGGCTTTGACGGCAGCAACTGGGTGGCAGCTTCTGAGGATATCATCAGGTACTATATGGATCCCAGAAACTTTCTGGACGATACCTATGTATTCCAGTTCCTTTCCCATGAATATAACTCCTCTACTCAGACAAGAGACGGGCTTGCGAAAATGGTAGAGGGCAGCTTTCTTTCCGGTACTACGGATTCCACAGGAACAGGAAGCAGCACAGGGAGTACAGGCGCTTCTGGCCCGTCCGGTTCTTCTGGCAGCTCAGGCGGTGTTTCCAAGGATGGCCCCGGGCGCAGCCAGGGAAAGGATCAGGATGTAAATCATGGCCCCGGCGTATCGGGAAGCAGCAGAAACTCAGGCAGTCCGGCAGGAAGTACGGGAGAGGTAAGCTTAGAGGCGCCCCATGCTTCTGTAACACCCAGAAACCATAATCTTGTCATGACCGGTATTGGCGTAGGGGAAGCGCCGGGAAGCAGTTCTCAAAATACGGGTGCACCTTCCGGTTCGTCCGGTTCTAACGCTCCGTCTTCTTCCGGCAGTCCAAACACAGGAGGACCCGGCGTATCATCGGGAAGCGGTGGAAGTGACTCAAATGTAAGTGTGGGACAGGCACCGGAAAGCGGCGGACAGGCCTCTGGTACGGGTTCTTCCCAGACATCCGGTCCATCCGGCAGTTCTTCCTCTCAGAATGCAGGCCCTTCCAGCGGCCCCTCTTCCTCAGGAAGCTCATCCGGAACTCCCTCTTCCAATACGGGTTCAGGAAGTAAGCTGTATGTGGATATTATTATGGATGCGGCAGCGCAGTCGGGAGTAAGTCCCTATGTGCTGGCAGCCATGATTCTTCAGGAGCAGGGAACAAATGGCGGCTCCCCACTGATTTCCGGCAATTATTCCGGCTATCCGGGATATTATAACTTCTTTAATGTAGAAGCATATCAGTCCGGCTCCATGTCCGCCATACAGACAGGCCTTCGCTATGCGTCTCAGTCCGGTTCCTACGGACGCCCGTGGGACACAGTGGAAAAATCAATTATCGGAGGTGCCCAAAATTACGGGGATAATTATGTAAAAGCAGGACAGAATACGTTTTATCTGAAAAAGTTTAACGTACAGGGTTCCAATCTGTATAAGCACCAGTATATGACAAATATCCAGGGTGCAGCCTCTGAGGCGGAGCGGCTGTCCAAGGCATACAGCAGCGTAAAGGATTCTGCTCTTGAGTTTCAGATCCCGGTTTACAACAATATGCTGGAAACAGCCTGTGCAGCTCCGGTAGGCGACGGAAGCCCGAACAATAAGCTTTCCAGCCTGAGCGCTGAGGGCTACAGTCTGACGCCTTCCTTTGGAAAGGATACAGAAAGTTACAATCTGATCGTAAATACGTCTGTTTCCAGCATTCAGGTTAATGCAGCTGCCGCTGATTCAAAAGCGTCTGTTTCGGGAGCAGGAAGTATTCCGTTAAATGGATCAACCACAGATATTGCGATTACGGTAACTGCTGAAAATGGAAGCGCAAGAACCTATACGATCCATGTGGTAAAGCAGGACGGAGGGCCTGTATCCTCCGGCTCATCAGGAAGTGCAGGCTCGCCTTCCAGCCCCGGTTCCTCTGAAGGCCCGGGAGGAGGAAACGGTTCGTCCGGCCCCGGTTCATCAGGAGGTTCCGGAAGTTCGGGAGGAGGAAACACTCCCGGCGGCAGCAATGTGACAATTGTGGGCGTAAGCCCTTAAGCCGCAGGATAAGCGCAGGAAACTGCGGTGGAAAAGAAATGAAATAAGAGAAAGCAGGAATGATCATGATAAAACGAATAAAACAGGGAGCGGCGGCGCTGCTTCTCATGTGTGTGATGACGGTGCTGCTGCCATGGTGCGGCATCACAGCCTTCGCCGCAACGGCGCGGATCGCATTTTCCGATCCGTCTGCAGCTGCAGGCAGTGAATTTACTGTCAGAATGAAGATAACAGGCAGTGAACCCTTATCTACGGCAGATGTGATGCTTTCCTATGATGCAGCCAGCCTGGAATTTATCGAGGGAACCAATACGGACGGCGGAAACGGAGCTCTCCGGGTTCATGGAGATGCAGGAGCAGGCGGCGCCTCCACACTGGCCTATGAGCTGAAATTTAAGGCGCTTACTGCAGGCACCTCCCAGATCACGGTTAAAGAGCAGGAAGTTTATGACGCGAATTCCAAGCTTGTTACAGTGGATCAGCAGGGACAGTCGAAGGTGACAGTGACCGCAGAGGAGGGGGCCTCTGATAATGCTTCTTTGAAATCCTTAAAGGTGTCCCCCGGCACCCTTTCTCCGGAGTTTTCAGCAGATGTGGACACTTACAGCGTGAAAGTGGGTACGGATGTTGATCAGCTGATCGTCAGCGCAGAAACGGCAGACAGCAAGGCGGCTACGCAGGTTTCAGGAGCAGAAGGCCTTCAAATGGGTGAAAACCGCGTCACGGTAAAGGTTACTGCACAGGACGGACAGACCTCAAAAGAATATGTGATCGTAGTTACTAAAGAAGAAGGCGGAGCATCTGCGGACAGCCAGACCTCTTCTGCAAATGAAGCCTTTGAGATGCATGTTTCCAGACGTTCCTTTACTGTGATGGAGCCGGATGATACGGTAGAGGTGCCGGAAGGACTGGTTTCTACCACCATTACCATTGACGATCATAAGGTGACCGGATGGGTATGGGGCGATGAGGCAGAGCATGAATACTGCGTAATTTATGCCATGAATGAGGATGGAGAAAAGGGACTGTACCGATACGATTTAAAGAGTTCTGAGCGTACCATCCAGCGATATTTTGCTGACAGCTCATCTACCGCGGTATCTGCGGAGACATACGAGCTTTTAGCCGGACAGTATGATTCCCTCAGAAAGGATTATAATCTGTTCCGTACCCTGCTGATCACAGTGATCGTGATTGCTCTTGTACTGGTTGTTCTTCTTATTGTGTCCCTGACAGGAAAGAAAGACAGAGGAAGAAGAGAACGGATTTCTGAGCGGAAGGATGAGACAGGGTCCAGACCGCAGAAGGAAGAGGCACCATTACACAGCCGGAAAGAAGAAAGAGAGAAGCTGATCCCGGATCCGTTTGAAGAGGAAGAAGCGGAAGAGATGGAGTATATCGTTGAGGAAGATCAAGGTGACACATCGGAAGAAGAACCGGCTTCCAAGGAGGAGGACGACTTCTTTGACACCATAGATCTTTCCTTTGAGGATGAGGAAGAAGAACCGGAACATGAAACGGCAGAGCCTGAGCCTAAGGCTCCCATCCGTCAGCTCCATCCGCGTCCGTCATCGGAGGAAAAGCGGGAAGATGGCGATGATTTTGAAATTTTTGATCTGTAAATAGGATTTAGCCCCAAATGTAAGGATATGTCTTTACTTTTGGGGCTGTTTTTATCGGAAACCGGTTTAAAAATCCTTCTGTTCGGCAAATAATACAATGACATTTAAAACAATTTGTGCTATACTGCCTACGGATTAAATTTGTGTATATTTTAACGTCCATTGGAAAGGAAGATTAGAGATGTACTGTATTAAAAAGATTAAAGATGATTTATTCTGGGTTGGCGGGACAGACCGCCGTCTGACTTTGTTTGAAAATGCATTTCCAATCCCCAGAGGAGTTTCTTACAACGCATACGTTTTAAAAGATGAAAAAACGGTTCTCTTTGACACGGTGGACAACGCCATCGGCGACCAGCTGTTTGAAAATCTGGAAGCTGTACTGGAAGGCCGTACGCTGGACTATGTAATTGTGAATCATATGGAGCCGGATCACGCGTCCACGCTGTCAGAGGTAGTAAGACGTTATCCGGAAGTAAAGATCGTATGCAATGCCAAGACGGTTGCTATTATCAAGCAGTTCTTTGATTTTGACATTGATTCCCGGGCAGTGATCGTAAAGGAAAACGATACCTTCTGCACCGGAAAGCACACGTATACATTTGTTATGGCTCCTATGGTTCACTGGCCGGAGGTTATGGTTACCTACGATATGACAGACAAGATACTGTTTTCCGCAGACGCCTTTGGTACCTTTGGCGCTATGAATGGAAATATTTTTGCGGATGAAGTGAATTTTGAGCGTGATTGGCTGGATGACGCCAGAAGATATTATACAAATATCGTAGGAAAGTTTGGTACTTCCGTTCAGACGCTGTTAAAAAAGGCTGCCGGACTGGATATCCAGATGATCTGCCCGCTCCACGGCCCTGTATGGCGTGAGAATATCAGCTGGTATGTGGACAAATATCTTACCTGGAGTAGCTACGCGCCTGAGGAAAGGGCAGTTATGATCGCCTACGGATCTATTTACGGAAATACAGAGAATGCGGCCAATATTCTTGCCTGCAGACTGGCGGACAGAGGCGTCCGCAATATTGCGGTTTATGACGTTTCCTCTACTCATCCGTCCGTTCTGGTAAGCGAAGCCTTCCGCTGCAGCCATCTGGTATTTGCTTCCGTAACCTATAACGGCGGCATTTTCACAAATATGGAGCGGGTGCTGGGCGACTTAAAAGCACATGCGCTTCAGAACCGCACCGTAGCCCTGATGGAAAATGGTTCCTGGGGCCTCATCGCTGCAAAGCAGATGAAGGAAATCATTTCTACGATGAAAAACATGGAGATCCTGGAGCCCTCCTTAAGCATCAAATCCAGCTTAAAGAAGGGACAGGAGGCAGAAATAGATGCGATTGCAGATGCGATTGCAGCTTCTGTTCTCTAATCCATCGTCATAGCTTAAGGGTTATGCGGTAATGACTCAGCCAGAAGTTGATCTGGATCAGATAAGCCATCATCTGCGGGCCTGCCATGAGCTGGCCGTACCAGGGCTTTCCATAGTCAGAGGTCATCTGAAGGAAACGTTCCGTCTTTTCTCTGTCTAAAAATTCCATAACAGGGGAAGAGGGATCATGGATTATTTCACGCACCTGTTCTGCGAGCAGAGCTTCATAGTGTGTATCATATGTTTTGGGATAGGGGGATTTTCTGCGCCATAATACTTCTTCGGGAAGCAGTCCCTTGGAGACATGGCGCAGGAGACCCTTTGACGTATGATCCTTTGCCTTCAGTTCCCAGGGCACATTCCAGAGATATTCAATAATCCTGTGGTCGGCAAAAGGAACTCTGGCTTTTAAGCCGGAAAAATCAGCGGCCCGATCCATGCGTTCTAAAAGAGTACGCATAAACCAGTTCAGATTCAGCCAGACAATTTCCCGTTGTCTGGCTTCTTTTTTTGTATCCTCTTTGCAGACGGGGAGATGGGACAGGGAAAAATCGCAGGCGCTTTGTACATATTCCTCCATATGGAGCAGTTTAATTATTTCATCCTTCAGCAGCGCCTTTCTGGGCGACAGATCCATCGTCCAGGGAAAGCCGTGAAATTTAAGGCAGTCTTCTTTATAAAACCAGGGATAACCTCCGAAGATCTCATCGGCACATTCACCTGTGAGTGCCACGGAGCTGGTATTTTTTACCATGGAGCAAAAGTGCAGAAGGGAGGCGTCGATATCTCCCATGGCCGGCAGATCGTGAGCTAAAACGGAATCTGTAAGGCGGCTGGCTAAAACAGTACTGCTGCATTCCAGATAATGATGATCGGTATGAAGGCAGCGGACCATCTGTTCTGCATAAGGACGGTCCCTGGAGGGCTGGAAATCGTTGGACTGAAAGCAGGCGTCATTTTCCGTAAAGTCAAAGGAGAAGGTGGTAAGGGTCTTTCCGACCGCTGCACATTTCCTGGCGCAGACGGCAGATACCAGGCTGGAATCCAGCCCGCCGGATAAAAAGGTGCATACCGGTTCAGCAGAGTCCAGCTGACGGCTGATAGCATCGGTGACTAAGAAGGAGGTTTTTTCTACGGTCTTTTCCCAGGAGTCACCGTGGGGATGGCTTTCCAGCGTCCAGTAGGGTTTTTCCGTTTTTCTTTCCGGCGTAAGGATCAGGACATGGCCGGGAAGCACCTCACGGATGCCGCAGAAAATACCGCAGCCTGAGGATCTGGCAGGCCCAAGGGAGAAAATTTCGTTTGCGCCTGTAAGATCCAGTTCCGGTTTGATTTCGGGCAGAGAAAGGAGGGAGCGGATACGGGAGGAAAAGGCCAGCTCACCGTCTTTAAGAACGGTGTAAAACAGCGGTTTTGAACCGATCCTGTCTCGAAAGAGAAGAAGCGTCTGACAGGCTGTATCACAGATGGCAAAGGCAAAAATACCGTTAAGCCGTTTTACAAAATCCATTCCCCATTCCAGATAACTTTCCAGAAGGATTTCTTTATCTGAGGAGGATTGAAAGGAGTGCCCCAGATGTTTCAGTTCTGTCCGAAGCTCGTTGGAATTGTAAAGTTCTCCGCAGAAAGCCACGGCCACAATGCCTGAACCAAAGGCTTTTGAGATAAGGCTGCTTGCGGTTTCTGGCTCCGACGGCCCGGTTTCTGAAAGGCAAATGCAGGAAGAGAGCCACAGCCTTGTCTGGCCCTTTCCGTTTTTCTTCAGGGAATCTCCCATAGCGTTCAGGCGCTCCTGAAAATAAGCTCTGTTGTTTAAGTACACCCCTTCCGGGTGGAAAAAACCTGCAATTTTGTACATTCTCTGTCCTCCGGGCAGGAAATAATTTCAGTAATCATAATATGCAATATACGGCTGCAAATTGACAGAAAACGGGAAAAACGAGAGAATGAAAGTCTTGATTTTCAACCCGGAAACTGATATGCTTAATCATCATAGTGCCTGATCGCTGGCTTTTTAGCTGGCAGCCGGGGATAGGAGACGAAATTATGAAATGGGGCTGTGTTCTTTTAAAAGGCGGCAGAGGAAGCCGTATGGGATACAGAGATAAGTCAGAGCTCATATGGAGAGGACAAACCTTCGGTTTTCGGATCAGACAGGAGCTGGAGCAGCTTGGTATACCCTGTTTTCTTTCAGAGGCAGAAAAAAGCAGCCCAAGTGAAGATGCCGGAAACAAAATGGCTCTGTGGAGCCCTGTTTTGGATCAGATTCAGCAGGCAGGTCCCATGGGAGGGATTGTGTCCTGTCTTAAGGCCTGTCTTTTAAAGGACAGTTCCATGGAAGGCCTGTTTTTTGTGTCCTGCGATCTGCCATTTTTCAGAAAGGAAATGGCTGTCCGTCTGGCAGCTGCTTTTAAAGAGGGAGATGACGGGGTTATGTGGCGCACACGGGACGGACGGCTCCATCCCGTCTGCGCTTTTTACGCCAAAAGCGCCCTTCCGGTGATGGAATCCTGCCTGAATGAGGGGGAGTTCCGGATGAGGACGCTGTGCAGCAGACTGCGTATGCGTATTCTGGATACAGAAAAGGAACACATTCCCGATACCTGGTTTATGAATATAAACCGTCCGGAGGCGTATGAAGCGCTGGAAGATAGAAAAAGGCCTGCCGTATTGGCGGTAAGCGGCAGTAAAAATACGGGAAAAACGACGCTTACAGAAGCACTTGTAAGAGAACTCTCCAAACGTGGGGTGAAAGTCGCCGTGATCAAGCATGACGGTCACGATTTTACCCCGGATGTTCCCGGAACGGACAGCCATCGCATGAAGGCTGCCGGGGCTTTTGGAACGGTTGTTTATTCAGAAAAGAGGTTTTGCGTGGTCAAAGAAGAAACAAAGCAGGCAGAAGATTTCATTGCCTGTTTTTCAGAGGCGGATCTGATCCTTTTGGAGGGGCAGAAACATTCATCCTATCCCAAGCTTGAGACCATGCGCAGAGTCATTTCAACAGAGCCTGTATGCAGACAGGAGACCGTACTGGCTTATGTAACAGATTTTGGAGGCGGAGGGATACAGGGAAAATGGGATGAGACGCCGGTGTATCCATTTCAGGATATGGATCGGATTTTAGAACTTGTTATAAAGGTTATGGATGGTTACAAAGGATAAAATCATAAGAAAAGGAGAGAACGATATGCTGTCATTTGAAAGTGATTATACAGAAGGGGCCCATGAGGCCATTTTAAAACGTCTGGCGGAGACAAACCGGGAGCAGACTCCGGGGTATGGAGCTGATCCCTACTGTGAAGCTGCAAAGGAAAAGATTGCCGGAGCCTGCCGCTGCCCGCAGGCAGATATCTATTTTCTTACAGGGGGGACTCAGACCAACCAGACGGTGATCGATTCTCTTTTAAAGAACTATGAGGGTGTGATCGCTGCCCAGACGGGTCATGTGAATGTCCACGAGGCAGGGGCAATCGAGTTTACAGGCCATAAGGTTCTGGCTCTGCCTCAGAAAAACGGAAAGATAGAGCCGGAGACGTTACGGGCATATATGGAGGCGTTTTATAAGGATCCATCCCATGACCATATGGTATTTCCGGGCATGGTCTACATTTCCCATCCGACAGAGTTTGGAACTCTTTATACGAAAGCAGAACTGACAGCTCTGTCTGAAATCTGCGGCGAGTACGGGCTTCCTCTGTTTTTAGACGGAGCCCGCCTGGGATATGGCCTGATGAGCCTGGATACGGATGTGACGTTAGAGGATATCGCCAGACTTTGTGATGTGTTTTATATCGGAGGCACGAAGGTAGGAGCACTGTTTGGGGAGGCTGTGGTATTTACAAAAAAGAATGCTCCCAGACAGTTTGTTACCTTAATAAAGCAGCATGGAGCGCTGCTTGCAAAAGGGCGTCTTCTGGGGCTGCAGTTCGATACTCTGTTTACAGATGGGCTGTACTTTGAAATTAGCCGCCATGCCATTCAAATGGCAGAGCGTTTAAAGAAAGGACTTCGTGAAAAGGGCTGTAAGTTCCTTATTGATTCACCTACAAACCAGCAGTTTGTGGTACTGGATCAGGATACGATCCGGCGGCTGGAAGAACAGGTGGCGTTCAGCATTTGGGAGCCGGTAGATGAAAACCATACGGCTGTGCGTTTTGCCACCAGCTGGGCTACGACGCCGGAGATGGTGGACGCGCTTTTGGAGCTGCTTTAAAGAACAGGAGCAGGGCAGGAATAAAATATCTGCAGAAATGAAGGGATCCGTCAGGAGCCAGAAGTTAGTGGTTCTTGACGGATCTTTATTTTCCTGTTATAGTAAAGACAGCAGGTGTTATATTGCCTGTAGAACAGATATAACGTTGATGCTCAGGCTGCGGCAGGTCCGTTCCGATTAGAGTCATAGAACGAAAGATGGTGTGCGTATGGTATTAAAGATTGATTTTAACAGCGACGAGGCGATTTATATCCAGCTTCGCAATCAGATCATCATGGGGATCGCTACAGATATGATACGGGAGGGGGATACGCTGCCCTCGGTGCGTCAGATGGCCGATCATATCGGCATCAATATGCATACAGTAAATAAGGCATATTCCGTTTTGCGCCAGGAGGGGTTTGTAAAGCTGGATCGGAGAAAGGGCGCTGTTGTCTGTCTGGATATTGATAAACTTCAGGCCATTGAGGAGATGCGCCAGAATCTGGATGTGGTTTTGGCCTGTGGTATCTGCCGGGATATTTCCCGGCGGGAAGTCCATGAGCTGGTAGATCAGATTTATGACCGGTATACAAGACCTTGTGCAGACGAAGAAGACCTGTAAATGGGCAGGAGCCCGGATGGAGGAGCAGTATGTTATGTGAAAAATGTAAGATACGGGAAGCAAATATAAAATATACGGAAATTATTAATGGAGTGAAGACAGAGCACAATCTTTGTTCTCACTGTGCCAGGGAAATGGATTTTGGACAGTATGGCGCTGTGCTCGACGGGGAATTTCCTCTGGGAAGGCTTCTTTCCGGCCTTTTAGGGCTGGAAGAAGATGAAGAGGATACAGATGAGAGGGCGGCAGTGGTCTGCCCTACCTGCGGCACCAGTTTTGACGATTTTGTGGAAAACAGCCGGTTTGGCTGTCCGGACTGCTATGGGGTGTTTGACCTTTTTATAAATGACAAGATCAAACAGCTTCAGGGAAGTGAAAACCATAAGGGAAAGCATCCAAAATTCAGGAGCAAATTTGAAAAAGAGCACCTGGATGCGTTAAAAGCGCCGGAAGAACCCATAAAAGGGCAAACGACTTCGGAAGATAACCGTATCGATACTGATCCCGGGAAAGAAAAAACGGCTGTGTCTGCAGAGGAAAGCCTTCAGGTGGTGCGTCTGCAGAAAGCCTTAAAGGAAGCTGTTTCTAAGGAGGATTATGAGAGCGCGGCCCGGTATAGGGATGAGATCCGTGCTTTAAAAGCAAAGGCAGCCGAAGGCCGGGATGAGAAGGGAGGCAGGACAGATGAGCCGATGGTATGAAGGAATCCGTGAGGAAAGCTCCAATATCATTTACAGCCGGATCCGTCTTGCCAGAAACTGGGACGAATATGTGTTTCCCTCCCGGTTAAGTGAGCAGGCGGCCTCTCAGGTGACAGAGCAGTTAAGAGAGGGGCTTAAAGAGGCGGAGACTGGAGAACATCCCCTTTTGTGGAATGATCTGGCAGCTATGAACGGAGCGCAAAAGCAGGCTTTAAGGGAACGGCGTATTTTGAACCGCACAGCAGTGGAGAAGAATGGTCCAGGCGGCCTATATTTATCAGAGGATGAGAGCTGCAGCCTGCTTTTAGGGGCAGACGATCATATCCGCATCCAGTTTCTCGCGCCTGGGCTGGATTTGGAGGATTTGTGGAAGAAAGCAGACCAGATGGATGATTTTATCAATGAGCGTTTTTCCTATGCATTTGATGAAAAATACGGTTATCTTACTACTTTCCCCACCAATGTAGGAACCGGCTTAAAGGCCTGTGTAGTGCTCCATCTGCCTATGCTGTCTCAGGTACGCAAATTTCAGAGCATCGTAGGCGACATGGGAAGGCTTGGGACGGCGATACGGGGGCTTTACGGGGAAGGAAGCGAAAATTACGGAAATATGTATGAGCTGTCCAATCAGAGAAGCCTGGGACAGTCGGAGCGGGAAATCATCGAGCAGGTGGCAAAGGCAGCCACTCAGTTAAACAATCAGGAGCTTCGGGTTAGGAATGCTGCTTTAAATGCCAGACGGCTGGAGCGGGAGGATGAAACCTGGAAGTCTTACGGCATTTTAAAATATGCCAGAAGGATTACGGAAAAGGATGCCAGGATCTTTTTGTCCCAGCTTATGGCGGGAGAGGAAGACGGCGTTATTTCCTTTGAAAAGGAGAGAAGCTTATACAGCCTGATGATCGGCATCAAACCGGCCAATCTGGCGTTGTGGGCCAGTCGGCCTCTGGATAAGGAGGAGGCCGACTGTGTGCGTGCCGCATACATCAGGGAACGGCTTCCCAGGATGATCGAAAGCGCATAAGGAGGACATAAAAGTTATGGAACGATATACACCACAGGCAAAGGAAGCCTTAAGCCTGGCAGTTGGCGTGGCAGAGAGCTTAAACCACGGCTATGTGGGTACGGAGCATCTTCTCATTGGCCTTTTGCAGGAAGGAACCGGCGTGGCAGCCAAGGTACTGGAGGAAAATGGAGTGGAAGAGGATAAGGTAGTGGAGCTGGTGAGCCAGCTCATTGCTCCCAATCCTACCCTTCAGACAGCAGATACAGCTGCCTATACTCCCAGAGCCCGCCGCGTGATCGAAAACAGCTATCGGGAGGCTGTGCGGTTTAAGGAAGCCCAGATCGGTACGGAGCATCTGCTCATTGCGATCCTGCGGGAGGGAGACTGCGTTGCCAGCCGCCTTTTAAATACCATGGGCGTCAGTGTGCAGAAGATATATATTGATCTTCTGGCCGCCATGGGCGAGGATGCTCCCACTGTAAAGGAGGAGATGCAGAGCTCCAGAGCCGGACGGCGGGGAAATGCCACACCTACCCTTGACAGCTACAGCCGCAATCTTACAAAGATGGCTGAAGAGGGAAAGCTAGACCCGGTGATCGGCCGTGAAAATGAGATCCGCCGGGTGATCCAGATCTTAAGCCGCCGCACAAAAAACAATCCCTGCCTCATCGGTGAGCCGGGAGTGGGAAAAACGGCAGTAGCAGAAGGACTGGCTCAGATGATCGCAGCAGGAGACGTGCCGGAAACCATTGCGGATAAGCGGGTGATGACCCTGGATCTGTCCGGCATGGTGGCTGGCTCCAAATACAGAGGTGAGTTTGAGGAGCGGATCAAAAAGGTAATTGCCGAAGTGGTAGACTCAAAGGACGTGATCCTCTTTATTGATGAAATCCATACGATCATTGGCGCCGGAGGAGCAGAAGGAGCCATGGATGCTTCCAATATTTTAAAACCTTCTCTGGCAAGAGGGGAGCTTCAGCTCATTGGAGCCACCACGATCAATGAGTATCGAAAGTACATTGAAAAGGACTCTGCTCTGGAACGCCGTTTCCAGCCCGTTACCATCGACGAACCCAGCGAGGAGGAATCCGTTTCTATCTTAAAGGGGCTCAGAAGCCGTTATGAAGATCATCATAAGGTAGAGATCACAGATGATGCCCTGGAGGCTGCGGTAAAGCTGTCCAGCCGGTACATCAATGACCGCTTCCTGCCGGATAAGGCCATTGACCTGATTGACGAGGCTTCTTCCAGAGTACGGCTTATGAACTATACCCGTCCGGACAAGGTCAAAGCGTTAGAGGCTCAGATTGAAAAGCTGGAGGATGAAAAAGAGGCTGCTGTCCGGGAGGAGGCTTATGAAAAGGCAGGGGAGATCAAGAAAAAGCAGGAAAAGCTGAGGGAAAAGATCGCTGCCCTTTTAGAGAAATGGCAGAAGGAAAAGGAAACACGCAGACTGATCGTCAGTGAAAATGAGATTGCAGATGTAGTGGCAGGCTGGACCAGGATTCCGGTGAAAAAGCTGGCAGAGGAAGAGTCGGAGCGCCTTAAAAATCTGGAAGGTATTCTCCATGAGCGGGTAGTGGGGCAGGAGGAAGCCGTAACTGCCGTATCAAAGGCCATCCGCAGAGGCCGTGTGGGATTAAAAGATCCCAAACGTCCCATTGGCTCCTTTTTATTCCTTGGCCCGACAGGTGTGGGAAAGACAGAGCTTTCCAAGGCTCTGGCAGAGGCTATGTTCGGTACAGAAACAGCCCTGATCAGGGTAGATATGTCCGAATATATGGAGAAACACAGTGTTTCCAAGATGATCGGTTCTCCGCCAGGATATGTTGGATATGAGGAGGGCGGACAGCTCAGCGAAAAGGTACGCAGGAATCCCTATTCCGTGATCCTTTTTGATGAGATTGAAAAGGCGCATCCAGATGTATTTAATATTCTCTTACAGGTTCTGGACGACGGTCATATCACAGATGCCCAGGGACGGAAGATCGACTTTAAAAATACCATTATCATCATGACCTCCAACGCAGGGGCAGAAAATATCATTTCCCCCAAGCGTCTGGGCTTTGGAACTGCCACAGATGCAAAGGCCGACTATGCTTTTATGAAAGGCCGTGTGATGGATGAAGTGAAGCATCTGTTTAAGCCGGAATTTTTAAACCGCATTGATGAGATCATCGTGTTCCACCAGTTAAACAGAGAACATATGAAGGGGATTGCAGATATTATGCTGCAGGGTATTATAAAGCGCAGCAGAGAACAGCTGGGGCTTACTTTGTCTGTAGATACGGCGGCCAGAGATTATCTGATCGATAAGGGATATGATGACAAATACGGCGCAAGGCCTTTAAGACGTACGATCCAGAACCTTCTTGAGGATAAGCTGGCAGAGGCTGTGCTGGATCATAAGGTGCGAAAAAATGCTCTGGTAGAGGTAGGACTTGAGGGAGAGGATCTGAGCTTTTCCGTAAAAAAGAAAGCTGTACCGCGGAAAAAGTCCGCTTCCGGCGAAATAGAAAAGCAGGTTTTAGAAAATAAGGCAAAGTAAGAAAAAATAACTGGTTATTTTGAACCGGTTGTTGTATAATCGGAGTACAGAATATCCCTGTGAGACAGGGAGTGGAGAATGGCAGTCCGCCTTATGGGACTGAATGAACAGGAGGATAAAAAGATGCCGGTTGTTGAAGAACTGATCCGCACAGAGCAGGATGGCACCATCAGTTTTGGTAATTACACATTGGGACAGAAAGCGAAGAAGTCCGATTTTGAATATCAGGGAGATGTTTACAAGGTAAAGACCTTCTATGAGATCACAAAGCTGGAGCGCAATGATCTGTTTGTATATGAATCCGTTCCGGGTACAGTTGCAGAACATTTCCTTGTGTCAGATGAAGGTGTGGAGTTTTCGGTAGAGGGCGCTAAGGATGCCCAGATCACTGTACAGCTGGAGGATGACACAGACTACGAGGTGTATGTAGACGGAGTGGCTGTAGGCAGCATGAAGACCAACATGAGCGGAAAGCTCAGTGTCAGCGTAGAGTTGGAAGAGGGAACGGCTGTAAAGGTAAAGGCCGTAAAGAGAGCGTAAGGATGGATTCTGTCTGAGAAAACAGACGGAACATTAGGAGGCCGGAGACGGCCTCCTTTTTTCAGAATTCCGCTGTCAGCGGATCAAAGAACAGGGAGTAAACAAATGGCAAAAGCAAAGACAACTGCATTTTTCTGCAGTGAATGCGGATATGAATCTTCCAAATGGATGGGTCAGTGTCCGGCTTGTAAGGCATGGAATACCTTGGTGGAGGAACCGACGGCAGGATCAGCACGGTCTGCATCCCCCTCTGGCCGTCTGTCTGCCGTAAGCGGGATCGGTGCAGGCAAGAGGGAGAAAGCTGCCCTCTTATCAGAGATATCCTTAGAAGAAGAGGATCGGATTTCCACAGGCTTTAAGGAACTGGATCGTGTGTTGGGAGACGGGATCGTAGCCGGTTCTCTGATACTGGTGGGAGGAGATCCGGGAATCGGGAAATCCACTCTTTTATTACAGGTCTGCCGTCAGCTGGCAGCAGATGGAAAAAAAGTGCTCTATATATCAGGAGAAGAGTCCTTAAAGCAGATCAAGATGCGGGCCTGCCGGATCGGAAGCGTAACAGGAGATCTGCGTTTTTTGTGCGAGACAAATCTGGACCGGATCAGTCAGGCCATTGATCTGGAAAAGCCCCAGATTGTGGTGATCGATTCCATCCAGACCATGTACCGGGAGGAGATTTCCTCTGCTCCCGGAAGCGTCAGCCAGGTAAAAGAATCCACAGGCCTTTTGATGCAGATTGCAAAGAGCCGGGGCATTGCCATCTTTGTAGTAGGCCATGTGACAAAGGAGGGGGTGGTGGCAGGCCCTAGAGTGTTGGAGCATATGGTGGATACGGTGCTCTATTTTGAAGGAGACCGGAACGCAGTCTATCGGGTTTTAAGAAGTGTAAAGAACCGTTTTGGTTCTACCAATGAAATCGGTGTATTTGAGATGCGGGAGGAAGGCCTCATGGAGGTGGAGAATCCTTCAGAATATATGTTGGACGGCCGGCCGGAAAATGCTTCCGGGGCAGTGGTTTCCTGCTCTTTGGAAGGAAGCCGTCCCATCCTTTTAGAGGTTCAGGCTCTAGTAGCTGAAACAAATTTCGGCATGCCAAGACGCACGGCGGCAGGAACGGACTATAACCGTGTGAATCTTCTCATGGCAGTGCTTGAGAAACGGTGCCGATACGAGATGTCCCGTCTGGACGCCTATGTCAATATCGCAGGCGGTATGCGGATGAATGAGCCGGCGTTAGATCTTGCCATTGTAATGGCTCTTATGTCCAGCTATAAGGACCGGCCGGTGGATCCGGGTATGCTTATATTTGGAGAAGTGGGGCTTTCCGGGGAGGTCCGGGCGGTTTCACAGGCGGATAAACGGGCAGCCGAGGCAGCCAGGATGGGCTTTACTTCCTGTGTGCTTCCAAAGGTTTGTCTCGATAAGATGAAGCCCATAAAAGGGCTTAAGATGATCGGGGTGTCCAATGTGCGGGAGGCGATCGGGCTTTTGTAGGGGTGAAATCATATGGATAACGTTCGAACGAAATACTGATTCAGACTTCTTTTTCATACGTTGCTAACCGACATTTTACAGATCCCCAAAATACACAAAATAATCCAACGTTATTTTGACGAACCTATTTTAAAGGATGGTTTTCTTTTTGGTTTTGTTCTGGTAAACTATGTTTATCAGAAAGGAATGGAAGAAGATGTCCGATGGGAAGAATCAGATTAGTATAAATATAGAAAATTTCCCGATTGGAGGCTTGTAATGAATGAGCTGAGTATTAGCACAATCTGATGCTCATTATCGGAGAGGGTACGTTGTGTTTGATGGATGGCGCAGATGCGGCAATTCGTTCTGGTGGAAACATTTAGAGAAGTATGTATTCGTTTGGATATCGGCTTCCTGTTGCAGAAACAGCTGGATGCTTATATTAGAATCAACGAAGCCCTGGCATTGTATTTGACTCAAATATGCAATCTCAGCTTATTCGAATTTCATCTTCGAATAAGGGTGATTCTGGATAGTTACGTTATAATAAGCAGAAAAGGATGATGTGTAAATGGACGCAATAAAACAAATATCCTATACAATAAAGGATATCTACAATCTTCCAGAGGGTAAACGGGCAGAGTTAATTAACGGACAGATTTATATGATGGCTCCACCAAGCACAAAACATCAAAAACTTATAAGTGCTTTGCATGGGAAAATTTATAATTATATTGAATCACATAATGGAAACTGTGAAATTATTCCTGCGCCATTTGCTGTGTTTCTAAAAGACAATGATGAAAATGAATCCTATGTAGAGCCGGATATATCTGTAATCTGTGATCCTGATAAGATAGATGATAAAGGCTGTCATGGATCGCCGGACTGGATTATAGAAATAGTTTCATCTTCAAGCAGGAAAATGGACTATTCCAGAAAGCAATTTTTATATTTGGAAGCAGGTGTCCTGGAATATTGGATTGTTGATCCTATAAAAGAAACTATTTTAATTTACAGGCAATCTGAGGATTGGGTTCCGTTATTTGCCAGGTTTGGCGAGAAAGTAAAGTCAGGAATTTATGATGATCTGGAAATAGTAATTGTATAATCTAAAAAAAATAATTTAAAAAAATAAAAAAACTGTTGACACTTTCCTGATGGTATGGTATTATAACTGAGGTTCGAGAGAACAGCAAAACAAACAACCAAATAGGGGAATAGTTCAATGGTAGAGCAGCGGTCTCCAAAACCGTAGATGGGGGTTCGAGCCCCTCTTCCCCTGCTGACTATTTGAAAAAATAGCCCAACCCGCAAGAAGTCCGGAGTACTGTAGAGTATTCCGGTTTTTTGTATTTAAACAAGGAAATCGGAACAGGAGATACAGAAATTTATGAATAAGAAGGAATGTAATGAGATCAAAAAACTTTTTACCCCTGCAAACTGTGCCATCAGCCGGATCTGCGGCTGCTATGTAGATTCAGAGAAAAACAAAAAGACAGAATTAAAGGAAGCCTTCCTTTCTTTGCCGGAGGAGGAGGCATTTAAGTATTTTACCATTTTCAGAAACGGGCTTTCGGGAACAGTGGGGAAAAATCTTTTAAATATGGAGTTTCCTTTACATACGGAATCAGAAGGGGGCACCCAGAACTTCCTTTTAAAGCTGAGAGACAGTGAATTAAAGGATGAGGCGCTCATCGAGGAGTTTTATGATAAGATTATTGCCAATTTTGATTACGGTGAGAATTATTATATCATTCTCATCCACTGTGCCTATGATATTCCTGCAAAGGCCACAGACGGTTCGGAGATGTTTGACGCGTCTGATTATGTATATGAGTTTATCCAGTGTACCATCTGTCCTGTGAAGCTTTCAAAGGCAGGGCTCTGTTATAATTCCATGACAAATGCCATTGAAAACCGCATCCGGGACTGGCTGGTGGAGGCGCCCATCAACAGCTTCCTGTTCCCGGCTTTCAATGACCGGAATACAGATATTCACAGTCTGCTCTTTTATGCCAAAAATCCGGAGCAGCTGCCGGACAGCCTGATTGACGAGGTATTAGGCTGCGGGATTCCCATGTCGGCCAAGAGCCAGAAGGAAACTTTTCAGGCGATCGTGGAGGAAACACTGGGAGAAAACTGTGATTTTGAAACCGTAAAAAATATCCATGAAAATTTAAGCGAACTGGTAGAGGAGACAAAGGACGAGCCAGTGCCTTTGACTCTGGATAAGTACCAGGTAAAGAAGCTCCTTGAAAATAACGGCGCATCGCCGGAGAAGCTTGAGGAGTTTGAGGAGCGCTATAAGGATGTGGAAAATACGCCGGAAACAAGCTTTGTGGCAGCTAATGTGGTAAACACAAAGACATTTGAAATAAAAACACCGGACGTGACCATCAAGGTGGCTCCGGATAAGACGTATTTGGTGGAAAACAGGATGATCGACGGACGCCCCTGCATTGTGATTGCCATCAATGAGCATGTGGAAATCAACGGTATTTCCTGTCGTCCCATTGCAGTACAGAAATAGGCTTTCTGCACACCCAAAGTAAGGCAGTCTATGCACACTTTATGCTGTATGGACAAAAAAAGTAATAGTTGCTATAATGACTACAGCCATATTACAAAAGGAAGGGTGAACTTACAGATGAGTCGTACAATTAAAGCAGGTCATGTATATCGACAGTATTCCCGCGACGGAATGTTTATTGCAGATTATAAAAGCTCCCGTCTGGCTTACGAAGCGACAGGCGTATCGTTAGGTTCTATCGCCAGAGCTGCCCATGGAGAGCGTAAAACAGGAGGCGGTTATCTGTGGCGGGTTGTTCCTGAAAATACTCCCGAAGATCCGATCAGCGTAGATCTTACCAGCCGGATCGGCTACCATGACAAGCGTCCGCTGATCCAGATGACGTTAGACGGCGAACCGGTTGCTGAATTTATTTCTATTGCTCATGCCAGCCGAAGTCTGGGCATCAGCAGAAGAAGCCTTTCCTGTGCTCTTACCGGAGCACAGAAAACGGCCGGAGGCTTTATCTGGAAGGAAAAAGAATCAGAAGAAAACAAATAAAATTGTATAATATACATAAAATACAGCGCAAAATACGGGAATAATCTGAAAAAGTGCTGGAAAAATCCCCTTTCCTATAGTACAATAAGGACACGAGGCAGACAGCCGGGACGGTTAAAGGTTCCCCTTCGTCTGTAAGGTTGTCTGTCCATGAACAGGAAAGGGGATTTTGTTATGGGAAAAAAACGCAATATTATCGTAGGACAGTCTGGAGGCCCTACTGCTGTGATCAATTCCAGCCTTGCAGGTGTATACAAGACTGCAAAGGAGAGAGGTTTCCATAAGGTTTACGGTATGCTTCACGGCATTGAAGGTTTTTTGGATGAGATGTATGTGGATTTGTCCACGCAGATTCATTCGGATATGGATATTGAGCTGTTAAAGCGTACTCCGTCTGCCTTTTTAGGCTCCTGCCGTTTTAAGCTGCCGGAGATCCATGAAAATCCCGAAATCTATGAAAAGATCTTTTCCATTATGAATAAACTGGAGATCGAAGTATTTATCTACATCGGCGGAAATGATTCTATGGATACCATCAAAAAGCTTTCCGATTATGCGATCGTAAAGGGACATGAGCAGAAGTTTTTAGGTGTTCCAAAGACCATTGACAATGATCTGGCGCTTACAGACCATACCCCTGGCTTTGGAAGCGCGGCTAAATATATTGCAGCCTCCACAAAAGAAGTGATCCGGGATGCCATGGGCCTTTCCTACAAGCGGAAAATGATTACTATCATGGAAATCATGGGACGGAATGCAGGCTGGCTTACGGGAGCTACGGCTCTTGCAAAGACAGAGGACTGCTGCGGTCCCGATCTGATCTACCTTCCGGAGATTCCCTTTGATGTAGACCGGTTTCTGAAAAAATGCAGTGACCTGCTGGAAAAGAAGCCTTCCATCGTAATTGCAGTTTCTGAGGGCATCAAGGTATCGGACGGACGGTATGTATGCCAGCTGGCCGGAGGAAGCGATTATGTAGATGCCTTTGGTCACAGACAGCTGGCCGGAACCGCAGGCTATCTGGCCAGTTTCCTGGCCGCCAAGACAGGCTGCAAGACCAGAGCTGTAGAGCTTTCTACCCTCCAGCGCAGCGCTTCCCATATGGCCTCACGCGTGGATATCAATGAAGCCTTTATGGTGGGAGGCGCCGCGGTAAAAGCGGCAGACGAAGGAGATTCCGGGCGTATGGTTGTTATCGACCGGGTATCGGATGACCCCTATATGAGCGCGGCAGGAATTTATGATGTGCATAAGATTGCAAATAATGAAAAGCTGGTTCCCAGATCCTGGGTAAACCGGGAGGGGAATTATGTAACCAGAGAATTTATTGACTACGTAGAGCCTCTGATCCAGGGCGATTATCAGCCATTTATGGTAAACGGGCTTCCCCAGCATCTGGTGCTGAAACGGTAGGTAAATATGAGACAGTGGAAAAAATGGGCGGTTTTCATCGGAACGGCCGTATGTCTGGTTCTTGGTTCGGTATATCTGTATACTCTGTTCCGACCCGGTTTATGGATGCAGGAAACGTTTCTGTACCGTCAAAAGGACGGGAGCTTTACAGGAGCGGATGGAGAGACGGATTATAAAATGCAGATCCGCCGCCAGGACAGGGCTGCATGGATTGAGTTTTCTGTTAATGAAACCAAGAAGCTTTATGAAGTCAGATGGGATCCTGATAACTCCAGAGGGAAGATTTTTGAAGACGGGGCTCTGGTTTTCTTGGGGGAAGCCCATCTGGTGGGAGATACCTGGCTTTTAACAGGGGATGGAGAAGAAGTATACTTTGATATGCAGATAAAAAACGGTATATCTACGGAGCATTCCGATGAGGAGCTTTTTCCTGATTACAGCTGTATCTACCGCTGGGCGGTGAATGAGAACTGTCAGAAACGGGGAAGGGTGGAAGTATTGCCTGTGATCGCTTTTTTAGGTGTACTGCTGGCTCTGGATACTGCATTCCCGGATCTGCTTTTTAAATTTCAGCACGGCCTTGCAGTAGAAGGCGGAGAACCCAGCGAGTTTTATCGCATGGGGCAGTTTATAGGAAGAATCGCTATGGTTTTGGGAATCATTGTGGGGGTAGCGGCCAGTTTTCATGCACCCTGATCCCGGTAAAAGGAACAAAGGAGGGAATGGTATGAACGAATGGAACAAAGAAATTCAAAATGAAAATGAGCTTCAGGTTGTGATTTCTGTTTCCAAAGCAGAGGAGCTGGGAAAATGGCTGGGAATACTGTTCTAGATGGTAATTCCCAGTATAGCAGGCGCTGTACTGAGCAATCAGGCGGTGGCAGCCTGGCTGCCTTTTTTGTATCTGCCGGGGCGGATCATCAGTATGGTTACGCTGTGCGCGTATGGCTATATACTTTTAAAGCTGTCTTCTGAAAGCAGCCGCTACCGTATGGCAGCGATTTGCTGTCTGGCATCCGTTGCAGTGGATGCAGGAAGCTCTCTGGTTCCGGAGGGCGCTGCTATGGCTTCGCTGATCGGACTGCTTTCCTTCCCTGTGATGATCCTGGCATTTTACGGGGAATATTCCGAGTATATGGGCCATTCCGAAGTAATCTGTGCGCTGGATGAAGAGATGGCTGTAAAATGGAAACGGCTCTGGAAGTGGTTTGTGTATTCATTTGGATTAATGATAAGCTCCGTTCTTCTGGTGATGTTAAACGGGATGCTGGGAATTACGGCGCTTTTGGTAGGTACCATCGGAACACTGATCGTAAGCGTTATGAAGCTGACCTGCCTGTACCGCACTGCAAAAATATTCCGGGAATATGCAACGGAGAGCAGCAGATAACGGGGGAGCAAAAAAGACGAAAACGTTTGCAAAACTCTCACGAAAATTTCTGTTATCTCTGATTGTATTTAAATGAGAACAAAATGTATTTTCTAAAAACAGGAAATGTAATTTGCAATTATGACGGACAAAATGAGAGCTGTGAGATAAAAATATATAAAATACACAAAAAACATCAGAAATTCATGAATGACTCGGAGGCAGAATAAAATTTGACATGAAAGTGTAATAGTGATATAACTATACAACGAAATAGAATAACACACTTTGATACAAAAAGGAGTCTTTGAAAATGAAAGAAAAGAAAATTCTGCTGACATCCATTGAGGAGGCAAAGCGCTTTGTAACGGAGGCTTCCAGGTGTGACTTTGATGTTGATGTATTTTATAATCGTTTTACAATTGATGCAAAGTCCATCCTTGGTGTATTAAGCCTGGATCTTGCAAGAGTTCTGACCGTACAGATGAATGGTGAAAATGAAGAATTTGAAGCATATCTGGAAACCATTTCTCCGGATTCCTGCACAACAGCTGCATAAATTTTATTTTTCTTTTAACGGAACCTGTGACAGGGGACGGACTGCGAACATAAGTTTGCAATCCGTCTTTTTTTGTGATATGCTGAAAGCAATTAGAGGAAAAGGGAGCATCTGCTCCAGAGGCCGACAGGAGGGAGAAAATGGCACAGAGGGAAGCTCTGTCTCAGGTACGGATTTCCGTGAGGAATCTGGTGGAATTTGTGATGCGGTCAGGCGATCTGGATGACCGCAGGATGGCAGGAGCAAAAAAGGAGGCTATGCAGGCCGGAAGCCGTCTGCACCGGAAGATCCAGCGCAGGATGGGCTCGGATTATCAGGCAGAGGTAAGCTTAAAGCATACAGTAAAAGAGGATTCGTTTGAGCTTCTCATTGAGGGACGGGCCGATGGGATCATCACAGAGCCCGGCGGAGTGACCATTGATGAGATCAAATGTATTTATATGGATCCGGGAAGGCTGGAGGAGCCGGATCCGGTCCATATGGCTCAGGCGCTTTGCTATGGAACTATATATGCCGTTCACCATGATCTGGAAGAAATTGGGATTCAGCTTACCTACTGCAATATTGAGACGGAGGAGATCCGCCGGTTTAAGGAGGTTAAAACCAGAGAGGAACTGGAGGACTGGTTTAAAGGACTGATCCATGAGTATGTAAAATGGGCCAGGTATCTGTACCATCACAGGATGCGCAGACAGGAGTGCTTAAAGACTCTGCAATTTCCCTATGCGTATCGGGAAGGCCAGAAGGAACTGGCTGCCTGTGTGTACCGCTCTGTGGCAGAGGGGAGAAACCTCTATATCCAGGCGCCTACCGGAGTGGGAAAGACGCTTTCTACCGTATTTCCCAGCTTAAAGGCCATGGGAGAAGGCTATGGGGAAAAGCTGTTTTATCTCACTGCCAGAACCATTACGCGCAGCGTGGCAGAGGAGGCCTTTGATATCCTGAGAGGAGAGAAAGAGCTGTATTTTAACACAGTAACTATTACGGCAAAGGAAAAGCTCTGCGTGCTGGAAAAGCCAAGCTGCAATCCCTATGACTGTCCCAGGGCAAAAGGCCATTTTGACCGGGTCAATGACGCGGTCTATGAGATCATTCATGAGGAAGAGGGGATTACCAGAGAAAAGGTATTACGGTATGCGGAGCGGTTTCAGGTATGTCCCTTTGAGTTCTGTCTGGATATCAGCAGCTGGACAGACGGGATTATCTGCGATTACAATTATGTGTTTGATCCCAATGTGCGGCTGAAACGTTATTTTGCTGAGGGGGAGCAGACGGGCTCTTACCTGTTTTTGGTGGATGAGGCCCACAATCTGGTGCCAAGAGCCAGGGAAATGTACAGCGCAGCCGTTGTGAAGGAGGATCTTCTTTTAGCAAAAAGAATCCTGAAGGGACTTCCCGGAGCGGCAAAGACAGTCTCACTTCTGGATGCCTGCAATAAGCGCATGCTGGAGCTGAAGAGAGCTTACGGGACAGGAAAAGAGGAAGAAGGGATCAGCCACCGGAGAGTTTTGGGCGCAGATTATGAGCTTTTGGGTGATGTGAAGCTGCTTGCCCTGGAGCTGATGGCCATGTTTGGAGAGCTGGAAGCTTTTATGAATGAAAACGGAGAATTTACGGACCGGGATCTGGTGCTGGAGCTCTATTTTAAGGTTCGTGATTTTTTGAATATCCATGACCGTTTAGATGACCGCTACAGGATCTACGCAAGGCTTTTGGAGGATGGAAGCTTTATGGTAAAGCTCATGTGCATGGATCCGTCAGAATGTCTGCGCCGGTGTCTGGATCAGAGTGAAAGTACGGTGTTTTTTTCGGCTACCCTGCTGCCGGTTCAATATTATAAGGAGCTTTTAAGCGGTGATCCGCAGGAATATGCGGTCTATGCCAAATCGCCGTTTTCACCTGAAAACCGTCTGGTGCTTGCGGCGTCGGATGTGAGCAGCCGTTACAGCAGGCGGGGACGGAGCCAGTACGAGCGGATTGCAGACTATCTGGAAGTCATTATCCGGGAACGGAAGGGCAATTATATGGTATTTTTTCCGTCCTATCAGTTTCAGGAACAGGTGGAGGCTATCCTTTTGGAGCGGGAAAGGACAGGCTCTCTGGGCTTTGACCGCATTTGCCAGTCAAACCGGATGACAGAGGAGGAGAGAGAGGCGTTCTTAGAGCAGTTTGAAGCGAAACGCAGCCGGTCTTTTGCCGCGCTCTGCGTAATGGGAGGTATCTTTTCTGAGGGAATTGATTTAAAGGAGGAGCGCCTGATCGGGGCGGTTATCGTGGGAACGGGACTTCCTCAGGTAAACATGGAGCAGGAGATTTTAAAAGAATATTTTGACGAGAGAGAGGGAAATGGCTTTGATTATGCATACCAGTATCCGGGCATGAATAAGGTCATGCAGGCGGCCGGGCGGGTGATCCGCACGGTGAATGACAAAGGAGTGATCGCTCTTTTGGACGACCGTTTTCTGCGCCCGGAGTATGTAGCCCTTTTTCCGAGGGAATGGGGGACCTATACCGTAGTAAACCGCGGAAATGTATCCCAGGCCCTGAGAGAATTTTGGGAAAAATTTCCGCGGCAGGAGGAAATGTAAGCTTCTTTTGCTACAGCATTTCCATAAAGTGTTTGGCAGCCTGGGATACAGGCAGGTTTTCGTTGTAGGCTACTACCATCTGTCTGGCAGGAAGTGTTTCGGACAGCTTAAGGATAAATAAATCCTTATCCTGCTCCGGGATGCAGAAGTCCGGCACAAAGGCGATCCCCAGGCCGATCCGAGCCAGATCAATGAGAAGGTCATTGCTGGAAAGCTCGATTTCAGGCACCAGATCCAGACGGTTTTTCTGAAAGATCTGATGGAGAAATTCGCTGGTTGTGCTTTTTCTGTCTAACATCATAATAGGGTAGTCAAGGAGCTGGTTTAGGGACACTGATTTTCCCTCCAGGTCAAAGGCCTGGCGGTTAGCTACGAATACATCGTGAAATTCATTGATCACCCGTGTGTGCAGGCTGCCTGACAGGGCAGAATTGGGATAATTTGCCACAATAAAATCGCACTGTCCGTTTTCCAGCACCTTGGCACATTCAATGGAAGTGTGGTTCGTAACCTTGATGTGAATATTGGGAAACTCCTTGTGAAAACGGTTCAGATACGTTACCAGATAGTAGCGGCAGATCGTGTCGCTGGCTCCAATGCGCAGCTGGCCTCCATTCAGGGTATGGGCCTCCAAAAGCTGGTTTTCCCCTTTTCGGATCAGGTTCATGGCCGGTTCGATATGCTTTAAAAGAATTTCGCCTTCAGGGGTGAGCTGTACCCGCTTGGTGCTTCGGATGAAAAGGGGCTGGTTCAGCTTTTTTTCCAGGACTTTAATGGACTGGCTGACAGCAGACTGTGAGATAAAGAGCTGCTTGGAAGCCTCTGAAAAGCTGAGTGTGGCGGCAACGTGGTAAAACACCTTATATAATTCATAATTTATATCCATTATTAAGTCCTCCTTATAACTGTATCTATATTAACAGCTTTGTGAGGCTTTGTAAAGTGGTTGACTTGGCGGCGGGGATGGATTATTCTTATAGAGATGTTATTTTAATGAAAAAGGAATGTAGATATTCATGGCAGAAAATTTTTATGAAATGTATCTGGAGGAGATGGAGTTAATCCGGCCTCTGGATCAGGAAGAGGAAAAGAGAGTCCTGGCGGCAGCTGCCAGGGCAGATAAAGAGGCAGGAAACCGTCTGGTAGAAGGGAATCTGGCTAGGGCGCTGGCTGTTGCAAAGGAATATGAGGGAAAAGAGCTTCCCATTTCCGATCTTGTTCAGGAGGCCAATATGGCTCTTATGATGGCTGTCACAGAGTATGACGGAAGCCAGGAGTGGCCGGACTTTGCAGAAACGAAGATCCGTCAGGCGGTTGAGGCGGCCTTGCTGGAACAAAGGAGCGAGGCGGAGATTGAGGAAACGATGGCAGCCAGAGTGAATGTGCTTCAGACCGTATCCCAGGTCATGGCAAAGGAGCTGGGCAGGGAGGCTACCGTAGAGGAACTGGCGGAAAAGATGAAGATGACGCCGGATGAGATCAAGGATATCATGAAGCTGGCGCTGGACGCCCTGACGGTAAACGGGGAAGGTACGGCGGCTTCTGACGGGGAGGCAGAGGAAGATACAGAACCGGCTCCTGCTCTCCGCAGAGACGGATATGGAAGAAGCGGCCGTCCATCCCTGGGCTATGATCCTATGAGAGACGGCTGGGATTTAAACAGTTAGGAGAAGGGCATGAAATTATACTTAATACGCCATGGACAGACAGACTGGAATATTGAGCGCAGGATTCAGGGACAGCAGGACATCCCCTTAAATGAAACCGGACGTGCCCAGGCCGCCTGCCTCACAAAGGCCATGAAGGATAAAAAGCTGACCGCCATTTATACAAGCCCTCAGATCAGGGCCTATGCCACGGCTCAGGCAGCAGCAGGAGAGAATCCTGTTCCTATCATCCCTTTGCCGGGGCTGATGGAGATTAACTACGGAGACTGGGAAGGGAAGACAGCACAGGAGCTGCTTGAACGAGACGGGGATCGCTATAAAGCCTGGTGGGACCGCCCGGCAGAGGTGGCTCCCCCCGGAGGGGAAACCGTGATACAGGTAGATGACCGCTGCCTGAAAGCCTGGGAGTTCATTAAAAGCCAGATAACCGGCGATACGGCCATTGTATCCCATGGAGGGCTGCTGGCCCATTTTATGGAGCAGCTTTTAAAGGGGAGCGGCGAAGAAGGCGGGGAGCGGGTTGTGCATAATGCAAGCATTACTACCTTTGAGTATGCCCCGGAGACGGGAAGAATAGTTTTGGTCGATTTTGACCGGTGCGATCATTTGGATTAAAACATTTTATATTGTTTCAGTAGAAAAGCTCTGTGCTGTGTCTGCAGCAAGGAGCTTTTGACATGGTGCAGCTGAGGCGGAAACTATGTAGCGCGAAAGGGATTTCCGGGTGGGACAGATTGTAAGGAAAACGTAAAACAGGCTCCGGAAAAAGGGAGTATAATAAAAATAAAAAAGGTATTGTCAGGAGGGAGTGTGTTTTATGAAAAAGCCGGTTTTTAGAGCAGAGCTGGCAGCGATGGCTTTGATTTTTGTCGGATTATCGGCAGGATGTGCAGGCCAGAGGCCGGGACGGGAAACAGAAATGGAATATAGCTCTGCTCCTGATATGGAACAGGGGAAAATGGACGAAATAGTGGAAATGGATGATGCGGGCAGGGAGGAGTCTGCTCATGGTGAGCTGCCCCTGAATGATTCGGCTTCCGTCCGCGTACTGGAGGATCTGGGAGCAGAGGCCAGCCTGCTTTCCGAACCATTTTATCTGGCCGGGGACAGCGGAATCAGCTGCATGGTTTATATCGACCCGGATGAAGGGGAGAGCTTTATGGATTCCCATAGGATTCAGCTCTTTTTTTCAGATGACAGAGAGAATGCTTCGGCTGTGGCAGAGTTTGTGCTGGAGCCGGGAAAGGACAAATACGAAATGGTCATCAATGTCCGTCCGTATGCAGACGGGGTACTGGAACGGGAAACAGAGGAGCCGGCCTGTGCTGCTTTTATAACAGATGAACAGGCAGGTACGCGGATTGAAGTAGAAAGTGAGGGAGCATATGGAGGTACTTATTATTCTTCCTGCAATTATGAGGAAATAGGACTGTCAGAGCGGTTTTATACGCGTACAGAACTTGCATGTCTGCCTTCAGAGAATCTTTCTCTTTTACGAAACACCATTTACGCACACCATGGGAGAAAATTCAAAACAGATAGCCTGAATGAATATTTCCAGCAGAAAATCTGGTACAGGGGCAGGATAGAGCCGGAAGCATTTGCAGAGGAGCTGCTTACAGACACAGAGCGGGCCAATGTGCAGCTGATCCGGGAACTGGAGAATATTCCTTTTGAGGAGCGGGTAAAGGAGGGCTATAGAGGCCCTGAGGGTATATCAGAGGCACCCTATCTTCCCTTTCTTTTAAATCAGAGGGAAGGTGAGTCATCACCTCTCACAGGAACCCATGTTTCCAGAGATACAGGCATTTCCTTTGATATGGCGCAGGCGGAAGATCGGGGAACGTATTTTACAGCGCCCGGAGTTATTTCCTGTCCTGTAACTGTTACGCAGGAACAGATGAAAGCGGTGCAGGAGGGAGGGCAGGAAGAGGTAACGGTGGATGAACTCACTGGTAAGACAAAGATATTGGAGATGGAAAATCAAATTCTTGTATTTCATGAAAAAGGGGAAACAGCTGCAGACCCAGGCTGGAATCCCTATATAGGCATTGACTATGATTATGAAAGAGGTGTTTATAAGTTGTGGCAGGACAGCGATGATACGATTATGAAGCCGGTTTATAAAGGAGAGATACGGATTGCCAAAGGCGCTGTCTGCGGCGGCCATGTGTCGCTGCTTTTGGCATCCGCTCAGCCCAGAGAGCTGAGCCTGTCTGAAGAAGAATGGGGAAACTGGATTCTCTATGACAGCAAAGGAACCATATTGGCTGTATATTATTTGGGAGATTAATGGAAGTATTTGTCGAAATGACTCTATTATGTTAAAAAAAAGACGAGATGTTTGTAAAAAAATGCCTGTTTCTATCTTGAAAATTACAAATATTGGTATTAAAATAGCAATATGATTGTAAGCGCTTACAAAATGAGAAGGCCGGAAAACGGCTGGTTTCTGAGTGAGGAAGATTCTTTAGGAGGTATCCATTATGAATGAGGTAAGAGGCAATGTGATCGTAGGCCAGTCCGGAGGGCCAACTGCAGTAATCAATTCCAGTCTGGCTGGTGTTTATAAGACTGCCAGGGACAGAGGGGCTAAAAAGGTTTACGGCATGCTCCATGGGATTCAGGGACTTTTGCAGGAGAGATATGTAGATCTGTCGGAGCATATTAAAAATGATCTGGACATTGAGCTGTTAAAGCGTACGCCTTCCGCCTATTTGGGCTCCTGCCGCTTCAAGCTTCCGGAGATTTCAGAGGACAGAGCGATTTATGACAGGATTTTTGAAATTCTGGATGGCCTGGAAGTGGAATATTTCTTTTACATCGGCGGAAATGATTCCATGGATACCATAAAGAAGCTTTCTGACTATGCTCTTTTAAATGGAAGCAAGATCCGGTTTATGGGTGTTCCAAAGACCATTGACAATGACCTTGCGGCTACGGATCATACTCCGGGCTACGGAAGCGCTGCAAAGTATATCGGTTCCATTACAAAGGAAGTGATCCGTGACGGCCTGGTATATGACCAGCAGAATGTAACGATTTTAGAGATCATGGGACGCAATGCAGGCTGGCTCACCGGCGCAGCTGCCCTTGCAAAGTGCGAGGACTGTGAAGGCCCGGATATGATCTTCCTTCCGGAGGTTACCTTTGATGTAGATGAATTTATGCACAAGGTAGCAGAGCTTCACAAGAAGAAAAAGTCGGTTGTGGTAGCTGTATCTGAGGGGGTAAAGACAGCAGACGGCCGTTATGTCTGTGAGCTTACGGACGGAATTGAATTTGTAGACGCCTTCGGCCATAAGCAGCTTACAGGAACGGCCCGTTTCCTGGCAGAGAAGATCAACCGTGAGGTGGGATGCAAGACAAGAGCCATTGAGTTTAACTCTCTCCAAAGATGCGCTTCCCATATAGTATCCCGGGTAGATATCACAGAGGCATATCAGGTAGGCGGAGCTGCCGTTAAGGAAGCCTTTGAGGGTGAAACGGGCAAGATGATCATTTTAAAGAGAGTGTCAGATGATCCTTATATTTGTGTCACAGACATTTATGACGTACATAAGGTGGCAAATGTAGAAAAGAAGGTGCCGAGGGAGTGGATCAATGAGGCCGGCGATTATGTGACAGATGAGTTTGTCAATTATATCCGCCCGCTGATCCAGGCGGAGCTTACGCCTATTATGACAGATGGGCTTCCAAGACACCTGTATTATACAGATGTGGAGAAAAAATAGAAAAAAACGGTAAAAATGCCGGACAGCGGGAACTGGAAAATCCTGCTGTCCGGCATTTAGTTTGTTCAGAATGGATCTGTTTCTCTTAGTGATACAGCTTCTTGTGCTCGTATACCGGTTCGGAGGTCAGATTCATGCCAAGTTTTTTAAAGGTTTTGATATCCACATTGGAGAGCATGACAGAGGTGTGTACCTGGCAGCCCTGAAGCTTGGGAAGCTGTCCCAGAGCTTTTTTTGCAACCGGATCCGTGGCAGCGCTCATGGACAGGGCAATGAGAACCTCGTCAGTATGGAGACGGGGATTTTTGCTTCCGAGATAGGTAGTCTTTAAGGTCTGAATGGGCTCAATGGCAGAGGGTGCGATCAGGTGGGTATCATGGGGGATTTCTCCCAGTACCTTGATGGCATTTAACAGGACTGCGGCGGAAGCGCCTAACAGGCTGCTGGTTTTTCCTGTGACAATGGTTCCGTCTTCCAGCTCAATGGCTGCTGCAGGAGCATTTAATGCCTGGGCACGTTCCAGACAGGGCGTTACCACCTTTCGATCCTCCGGCTTTATTTTGGCCTGCTTCATAAGGAGGTTCAGCTTGTAGACTTCCTCGGAATTTCCCTCCTCCTTGGCCAGATGGTTGATGGCCTGATAATAGCGGCGGATGATCTCCTGGTTGGATGCTTCTCTGCAGGCTTCATCGTCAAAGATGCAGAAGCCAGCCATATTTACACCCATATCGGTGGGGGATTTATAGGGGCTGCTTCCGTAGATGCCCTCAAAGATTGCATTCAGTACCGGGAAAATATCTACATCACGGTTGTAGTTGACGGTTGTTTCTCCATAAGCTTCCAGATGGAAGGGATCGATCATATTTACATCATTCAAATCAGCGGTAGCTGCTTCATAAGCCAGATTCACCGGATGCTTTAAGGGGAGATTCCAGATGGGGAAGGTCTCAAATTTGGCATATCCGGCCTTTACGCCCCGCTTATTTTCATGATAAAGCTGGGACAGGCAGGTAGCCATCTTGCCGCTGCCCGGTCCGGGAGCAGTCACAATGACCAGAGGACGGCTGGTTTCGATATAATCATTTTTTCCATAGCCCTGGTCGCTGACGATCAGAGGGATATTGCTGGGATAGCCCTCGATGCAGTAATGGCGGTATACCTGGATTCCCATATGCTCCAGCTTGGCCTTAAAGATATCTGCGCTGGCCTGGCCCTGATACAGGTTGATCACAACGCTTCCCACATAAAGGCCTTTATCCTGAAACTCCTGAATCAGGCGCAGTACATCCACATCATAGGTGATCCCCAGATCCTGGCGTACCTTATTTTTCTCTATATCAGAGGCGCTGATCACAATGACGATCTCAGCCTGGTCGGCCAGCTGAAGGAGCATCCGAAGCTTGCTGTCAGGTGCGAAGCCGGGAAGAACCCTGGAGGCGTGGTAGTCATCAAACAGCTTTCCTCCAAATTCCAGATAAAGCTTATCACCAAACTGGCCGATCCGTTCTCTGATGTGTTCCGACTGCATGGAAAGGTACTTATCATTGTCAAATCCGATCTTCATGTCTTTCGTTCTCCCAATATTTTATTCTTTATAATCCGCAGCAGACAGCGGATCAACTGTTTCCTAGTATAGCATAGTTCGGGCTAGTGTGCCAGAGTGTGTTTTTAAAAATGGAAATTCGGCACGAAGACTTCTGATATGTTGGAAAGCAGCGGAATATTTATAAGTATAAAAAATAACAGTAATTAAATATATTAACTTTACTAATTTATACCACCTGTGTTATGATATAGGCAGATCAATGGTAATGTATGATTCTGTATTCTGATTTTACAGAGTGCAGGTATGGCGAACCACAGGAGGTTTTTAAATGAGCGTAAGACGAATTTTCGTAGAGAAGAAGCCAGACTATGCGGTAAAGGCTGGTGAGCTGAGAGAAGAACTGGAAAGCTATCTGGATATAAAAGGGGTAAAAAATGTGCGGGTTCTGATCCGCTATGATATTGAAAATCTGTCAGAGGAAACCTATAAAAAGGCTCTTGTGACGATTTTTTCAGAGCCTCCGGTAGATGAGGTATACGAGGAGGAGTTTCCGAAAAATCCCGGCGATCTCGTATTTTCCGTAGAATACCTGCCGGGTCAGTTCGATCAGAGAGCCGATTCCGCAGAGCAGTGTGTAAAGCTGCTAAAGGAAGATGAGGAGCCGGTGATCCGCACTGCTACAACTTATGTGATCACTGCGCCTTTGACCCAGGCACAGGAGGAGGCAATCCGCCATTTCTGTATCAATCCGGTGGACAGCCGTCAGGCTGAGGAAACCAAGCCGAAGACCCTGGTGACTGAATTTGAGGTGCCGGAGGATATTAAGAGCTTTGATGGCTTTGCCCATGCATCCAAAGAGGATTTGAAGGAACTTTACGGTACACTGAATCTGGCCATGACCTTTAAGGATTTTCTTCATATCCAGAAGTATTACGCAGAGGAAGAGCACAGAGATCCTACCGTGACAGAGATCCGTGTGCTGGACACCTACTGGTCCGACCACTGCCGTCATACCACATTTTCTACAGAGCTTAAAAATGTGACCTTTACAGAGGGAGAGTATAGAAAACCAATCGAGGATACGTATCATCAGTATCTGGCAGACAGAGAGGTAATTTATAAAGGAAGAGATGACAAGTATGTCTGCCTGATGGATCTTGCGCTGATGGCCATGAAGAAGTTAAGAAGCGAGGGAAAGCTGGAGGATATGGAGATCTCCGACGAGATTAATGCCTGCAGCATCGTGGTTCCCGTTGAAATCGATGGCGTAACGGAAGAGTGGCTGGGGAATTTTAAAAATGAAACTCACAACCACCCCACAGAAATCGAACCCTTTGGCGGCGCTGCCACCTGTCTGGGAGGAGCAATCCGCGATCCGCTGTCTGGACGTACCTATGTATATCAGGCCATGCGCGTAACCGGAGCAGCCGATCCCACCAGGCCATTAAATGAGACCTTAAAGGGAAAACTGCCTCAGAGAAAAATCGTAAACAGCGCGGCCCAGGGATATTCCTCCTACGGCAATCAGATCGGACTTGCAACCGGTTATGTAAAGGAATTGTACCATCCAGGCTATGTGGCAAAGCGTATGGAGATCGGCGCTGTTATGGGCGCTGCCCCCAGAAAATATGTGATCCGCGAAAATTCTGATCCGGGAGATATTATTATCCTGTTAGGAGGAAGAACCGGCCGTGACGGCATCGGCGGTGCAACGGGTTCCTCCAAGGTTCACACAACCGCCTCCATCGAGGTCTGCGGCGCTGAGGTACAGAAGGGAAATGCTCCCACAGAGCGGAAGATCCAGAGAATGTTCCGCCGCCCGGAGGTCAGCTCCATGATCAAGAAATGCAATGATTTCGGAGCTGGCGGCGTATCCGTTGCCATCGGTGAGCTGGCAGCGGGTCTTCAGATTGATCTGGATCGTGTTCCTAAGAAATATGCCGGCCTGGACGGCACAGAGATTGCCATTTCCGAGTCCCAGGAGCGTATGGCAGTAGTGGTAGATCCGAAGGATGTGGAGCAGTTTCTGGCATATGCGGCAGAGGAAAATCTGGAGGCTGTAACCGTAGCTACAGTAACGGAAAGTCCAAGACTTGTGATGAACTGGCGTGGAAAAACCATTGTAGATATCAGCCGTGCCTTCCTTGATACAAATGGAGCACATCAGGAGGCAGATGTTACCCTGGAGGTTCCGGGTCGTGAGGGAAGCCTCTTTGAGCGCAGAGAGGTAGGAGATGTTAAGAAGGAATGGCTTACGATGCTTTCCGGCCTGAATGTATGCTCTCAGAAGGGCCTGGTAGAGCGGTTTGACGGTTCCATCGGTGCTGGATCTGTATTTATGCCTTATGGAGGTAAATATCAGCTTACCGAAACTCAGGCCATGGTAGCCAAGCTTCCGGTATTAAAGGGACATACGGATACGGTAACCATGATGAGCTACGGCTTTGACCCCTACCTGTCCAGCTGGAGCCCCTATCACGGAGCCGTATATGCAGTTGTGTCCTCTGTTGCAAAGATCGTGGCAGCAGGCGGCGATTACAGAAAGATCCGCTTTACCTTCCAGGAGTATTTCCGCCGGATGAGTGAGGAACCATCCAGATGGAGTCAGCCTTTTGCGGCCCTCCTTGGCGCATACAGCGCACAGATGGGCTTTGGACTTCCTTCCATCGGAGGAAAGGACAGTATGTCAGGAACCTTTGACGATGAAACAGGTGAAATCAATGTTCCGCCTACGCTGGTTTCCTTTGCAGTCGATGTAAACAGCAGCAAAAATATCATTACACCGGAGTTTAAGAAGGCCGGAAGCCGGATTGTGGTATTTAAGGCGCCAAGAGACCAGTATGATCTGCCGGATTACGGTCAGATCATGGAAGGTTACCACAAGATTTTTGAGGACATTAAGGCTGGAAAAATTCTGTCTGCCTACGCAGTGGAGGGCCATGGAGCCGCTGAGGCAGTGAGCAAGATGGCCTTTGGAAATAAACTTGGCGTAAAGATCGAGCACAATGTAGACCCAAGAGATTTCTTTGCCGCTGCATGGGGCGATATTGTCTGCGAGGTAGCAGAGGGCAAGATGGGAGAGCTGTCCATTCCATATACCGTGATCGGTGAAGTGACAGACCAGGGCGTATTTGAGTACGGAAACGTACATATTTCCATGGACGAGGCATTAAAGGCCTGGACAGGTACGTTAGAGGCGGTATTCCCGACGGTAACAGGAAAGGAAAAGACAGGCGAAGAGGCCAGAGTAGAAGAAAAGCTCTACCATACAGACGCAGTGTATATCTGTGACCACAAGATCGGACAGCCAACCGTATTTATCCCCGTATTTCCAGGCACCAACTGCGAATATGACAGCACAAAGGCCTTTGAACGGGCCGGTGCAAAGGTTGTGACAAGAGTATTCAAGAACCTGAGCCCGGAGGATATCCGTCAGTCTGTAGAGGAGTATAAGAAGGAAATTGCAAAGGCTCAGATCGTCATGTTCCCTGGCGGATTTTCCGCAGGTGATGAACCGGAGGGCTCTGCTAAATTCTTTGCGACCGTATTCCGCAATGCAGTAATCAAGGAAGAGGTTGAGAAGCTTTTAAACGAGAGGGACGGCCTGATGCTGGGTATCTGCAACGGCTTCCAGGCGCTCATTAAGCTGGGTCTTGTACCGGAGGGAACCATCACGGAGCAGAAGGCAGATTCTCCTACGCTGGCTATGAATACCATCGGACGCCACATTTCCAAGATGGTTTACACAAAGGTAGTTACCAACAAATCCCCATGGCTGGCAGGAGCCGAACTTGGCGGCGTGTACTGCAATCCTGCTTCCCACGGCGAGGGACGTTTTGTAGCAAATGACGCATGGCTTCACCGCCTGATCGCAAACGGGCAGGTTGCCACCCAGTATGTGGACGACAAGGGAAATGTAACCATGGACGAATACTGGAATCCAAACGGTTCCTACATGGCAATCGAGGGCATCACCAGCCCGGACGGCCGTATCCTCGGCAAGATGGCCCACTCCGAGAGACGGGGCGAGGCAGTAGCGGTCAATATCTACGGCGAACAGGATATGAAGATCTTTGAGTCTGGTGTGAAGTATTTTAAGATCTGATAGAGAAGTGAATATAGGAAGATAGAAATTGAGTGAAAAGACGGCGCCTGGGAGTGGTTTTTGGAATCCTGGGGGGCTGTCTTTTTGCGTGGGTATATATGGATTTTGCGGTTAGGGCATGGTATAATTGTATGCTATAAGCGAGATAAAAAGCAGAATGGAGAAAAGGAATGGTAACAGGAGCAATAAAAAATAAAGTAGATAAAATCTGGGATGATATAGCAGCAGGAGGAATTACAAATCCGATTACTGTAATTGAACAGCTTACATATTTGATGTTTATTCGATCTCTGGATGAAAAAGAGTTGGAAAATGAGGAATTTGCCAATATGATGGGAGAGTCTGGAGATTATATTTTTCCACAGACAGAGTCAGGGCAGTCTATGCGCTGGAGCAAATTTAAGGATAAAGATCCAAGAGATATTTTTGATATCGTATCTCAAAGGGTATTTCCGGCAGTAAAGAAAATAAAAAATGGAAAATTACCGGATTTTAATGCAGTAGGTGAGCTAATTGAAATAGATGAAATGAGCGCAGATTTTAACAGCGTAAATACAGCATTTTCCAGATATATGGAGGATGCAATGTTTCTTATTCCAACTCCACAGGTGCTGCAGAAGATCGTTACAGGCTTGGAAGATCTGTATACACATGATATTGCAGACAGGGATATGCAGGGGGATTTATATGAATATATGCTGGGAAAATTGGCAACTGCAGGGCGTAACGGGCAGTTTCGGACACCAAAGCATATTAGAAAAATGATGGTTGAATTAATTGCACCGACTCCGGATGATATCATTTGTGATCCGGCTTGCGGAACAGCTGGTTTTCTGGTATCTGCTGCGGAATATATCAGAGAACATTACGAGGATACAATGACCAGTGACCAGTGGGATGCCTATGCCAGCACCATGTTTTCCGGATTTGATACAGACCGAACGATGCTGAGAATATCTGCAATGAACCTGATGCTGCATTCGATCAGTAATCCGGATGTGGATTATAAAGACAGTGTTTCAAAACAGAATGATATCAGCTCCAAGTATACGGTATGTCTGGCAAATCCTCCCTTTAAGGGAACTATAGATGCAGAAAGCATCAATGATAATTTAAAAGCGGTTACAAATACCAAGAAGACAGAGCTGCTGTTTTTGGCGTTATTTCTCCGTTTGCTGAAAAAGGGCGGAAGATGTGCCTGTATTGTACCAGATGGCGTATTGTTTGGCAGCAGTAATGCTCATAAGTCCATAAGAAAAGAAATCATTGAAAACCACCAGCTTCAGGCAGTTATATCCATGCCTTCCGGTGTTTTCAAACCGTATGCGGGAGTTTCAACAGCAGTGCTTGTATTTACAAAGACAGGAGCTGGCGGAACAGAGAATGTCTGGTTTTATGACATGAAAGCAGACGGATACAGCTTGGATGATAAGAGAAGTGAGATCCAGGACAATGACATTCCTGATATTATTGAGGGATTCCATAATCTGGAAAAAGAGGTCAGCAAGGAAAGAACAGAGCAGAGCTTTTTTGTTCCAAAGCAGGAAATCGTGGATAATGATTATGACTTATCAATCAATAAATATAAGAAAGTTGAATACGTGCCGGTAAATTATCCGCCAACCCATGAAATTATGGCTGAATTGAGGAGACTGGAAAAAGAAATAGCCGAGGAAATGGCTGAGTTGGAGAAACTGCTTTTGTAGGCAGGGGAAGAGGTGCAGAATGGTTGATAAGATTCAGAAGTGCAAGGATGAAATTGTGACGCGAAAACGAATTCAATTAGGAACGTTCATTAGCGAATATTCTGTCCGTAATAAAAATGATTTGAATATTCCTGTATACAGTGTTACAAATAGCCAAGGTTTTTGCAAGGAGTATTTTGGAAAAGAGATAGCCAGTAAGGATAAGACAACGTATAAAATAGTGCCATATGGTTATTTTGCATATAATCCTTCTCGAATCAATGTTGGTTCAATTGATTGGCAGAGATGTGAGGAACAGGTAATTGTTAGTCCGCTTTATAATGTATTTTCCGTTTCGGATAGTATTGATCGTCAGTTTTTGTATTATTTTTTGAAAAGTGATATTGGCCGTCAAATAATTCAAGCAAAAGCTACTGGTAGCGTTCGAGATAATCTTAAAATTAATATGCTGAAAGAAATGACAATACCAGATATATGTTTAGAGGAGCAGAAAAGGTGTGCAAATATTTTGGATAAACTACAGAAGATTATTGAATTTCGCAAACAGCAACTTAATGAATTGAATAATCTTATCCAATCCCGACTTTGCGGTGAGATGGAGGTGCCAGCATGAGTGCAATATATAAAAAGTTGGAAGAAGTGTGCGAAATCCTCGATTCTCGTCGTGTACCGATTACAGCAAAGAATCGCAAGACTGGTATTTATCCGTATTACGGAGCAAATGGGTTGCAGGATTATGTAGCAGAATACATATTTGACGATGAATTGGTGCTTCTTGCAGAAGATGGGGGTAACTTCGGATCCAAAGAGCGACCGATTGCATATCGTGTTTCTGGAAAGTGCTGGGTAAATAACCACGCACATGTATTGAAAGCCAAGCCGCTTGTGAATGCAGATTATCTTTGCTATGCACTTATGTTTTATGACACAGAGGGATTGGTCAATGGTGCAACACGACAGAAGTTAACGCAGACGGCAATGCGTCAAATGATGATTCCATACCGTAACATGACTGAACAGTTGCAAATTGCTGATGAAATCAACCAAGTTATAAGGTTGATAGACAAACGAAAAGAGGAATTGAGTCTTCTTGATCAGCTCGTCAAGTCCCGATTTATAGAGATGTTTGGTTCAGGTAGATATCCAACGGTAATAGCCTCAGAAGTTTGTGATTTTATAACTAAAGGAACAACACCACCTACAGGAGAAATCACTGAAAAATATGAAATTGGAATGATTCCGTATTTGAAAGTGTATAACTTAAGTTTTACTGGAGAATTGTTGTTTGATAATATGCCGCAATATATTTCGGCTGATACCCATAATAAGCAGTTAGCACGTTCCAAAGTTTTACCTAATGACGTGCTAATGAATATTGTTGGCCCACCATTAGGAAAATTTTCTCTTGTTACTGATGAATTTTCTGAATGGAATATAAATCAAGCAATTGCAATTTTCAGAGCCAAAGACAGGGTTCTTCCAAGATACCTTATGGCAGCACTTATGCAACCGAATGTATTACGGCCTTTTTTGGAACAAGCAGTTGGTATTCGACAACTCAATCTGAGTCTTGAACAATGCAGAAATCTCGAATTTCCATTGCCTCCGATAGAAGAACAAAGAGCTTTTGTGGAGCTTTCGGAACAGACCGACAAATCGAAACTGGCAGTGGAAAAGAGCCTGAAACAGTTAGAAATTTTGAAAAAATCACTTATGCAGCAGTATTTTAGCTGATTATTGGGGAGGGATTTATGGAAAAAACAGGAATTAAACAGCAGGTAATTCATGAGATACAGAATCTGGCCCAAAAATATGAAGTCAGAAAAGTGATTTTATTTGGATCCAGGGCCAGGGGAGATTTTAGAGAAAAAAGTGATATTGATTTGGCGGTCAAAGGCGGTGACTTTACTCGATTTTCTATTGATGTAAATGAAGACACATCAACCCTTTTAAAATTTGATATCATTAATTTGGATGAAAAAATACAAGAGGAACTTATAGAGTCGATTCAAAAAGAGGGAAGGGTATTATATGAAAAAATTTGAACATTTTAAATCAAATTTAAGGGTATTAGCTCTGGCAGAGAAAGAGAATCTGTCCAATGAGTTTATCATTGGAGGGATTATTGACAAATTTTTTATTCAGTTTGAGCTTGGATGGAAGGTATTAAAAGAATTACTGAGCTATGAAGGGCAGAGTATTTCCGCCAGCGGATCTCCTAAAATGATATTAAAAACAGCATTTACCATTTATGATTTTATCGATGAAGATATTTGGTTGGGGATGCTAAAGTCAAGAAATGATATGACGCATATTTATGATGCATTAGCGGCCAGACGCCTGGTTGATATGATTTTAAAGCAATATATCCCGGAATTTCAAAAGATGGAAAAGGGAATAGAGCTGTTTTATAAGGATGAAATAGACAATATGTAAAATGGGGCGAAAAGCTGGAGAAGGATGTTGGTATACAAGTAAAGGAGTGTACCACAATGAAAGAACAGCTGATTACTGAGATTACCCGCCAAATGCTTCCATATCTGGATAATTATCAGATGGAACAATTACAGGAGACATTATCGCACTGTTTTTGGGGAGTGCAGGTTTCGCCGGAAGAAGAGACAGATCAGATAAAAGAGAAAGAAACAAATTCTGAGTTGTTGGATATGTTCATTTCAGCAAAACGTGTAGAGGGATGTAGTGAAAAGACATTAAAATACTATCAAGCATCAATCATGAGGCTTTTTTCAACGGTAGATATTCCGGCAATTCGTATGAGAACGGATGACTTAAGAGGATATTTATCGGAATATCAGCAGACCAGTCAGTGCAGTAAAAGTAATATTGATAATATTCGCCGTATCCTTTCCAGTTTTTTTGCATGGTTAGAGGATGAGAATTATATATTGAAAAGTCCGGTACGCCGGATTCATAAGATAAAATCAAACCAGCCGGTAAAAGAAACGTACACAGATGAATCTCTGGAAATCATGAGGGATCAATGCGGGTGTTTGAGGGATCTGGCATTGATTGATTTGCTGTCATCAACGGGGATGCGAGTAGGTGAACTGGTACGATTAAACAGATCTGACATAGATTTTGAAAATCGGGAATGCGTTGTATTTGGTAAGGGAAGCAAAGAACGTCCCGTATATTTTGATGCAAGAACGAAAATTCATTTGAAAAATTATCTTGATAGTCGAACAGATAAAAATCCTGCGCTGTTTGTGTCTTTGATTCAACCATTTAAGCGGTTAGAAATCAGTGGAGTTGAGATACGTCTGCGTAATTTGGGAAGGAAACTGGGAATTACAAAAGTACATCCTCATAAGTTCCGGCGAACACTGGCAACACGTGCTATTGACAAGGGAATGCCGATTGAACAGGTACAAAGATTGCTTGGACATGCTAAGATAGATACCACAATGCAGTACGCAATGGTAAATCAAAATAATGTTAAAATCTCTCATAGAAAGTATATAGGGTGATTTCCAATCCCGATTTGTCGAATTGTTTGGGGATCCTGTATCGAATCCATACAGTTTACCAGAAGATACATTACCTAATTTAGGAAAATTCGGTCGAGGAGTATCTAAACACAGACCAAGAAATGATATTAAGTTGTTAGGTGGTAAATATCCATTGATTCAGACAGGAGATGTTGCAAACGCTGGATTATATATTACATCTTATAGTAGCACATATTCGGAACTAGGGTTAAAGCAGAGTAAAATGTGGGAAAAGGGTACTCTTTGTATTACGATCGCTGCCAATATAGCAAAGACGGCTATACTGGAATTTGATGCCTGTTTTCCTGATAGTGTGGTTGGATTTATTGGGAACGAGAGGACAAATAATATTTTTATTCATTATTGGTTTTCTTTTTTTCAAGCAATCCTTGAATCTCAGGCTCCAGAGTCTGCTCAGAAGAATATAAACCTGAAAACTCTTAGTGAATTAAAGGTGATTGTGCCAGAAAAAAAGAAACAGGATCAGTTTGCTGCCTTTGTTGCCCAGACCGACAAATCGAAATATCTATTTTACTGCTTAGAATATATACGCAATAATTTCAACGCAATGCTAGAATTTTATATGGGGGGATAAATCAGAGATGGCAAATTTTGAATTTTTAAAGAACCAAAAAGAATATATATTATTTGCAAATGCTGCGATAGAAGCAGAAAAGGTTTATGCGACTTCTCCGGCCATGTCAGCTGTTGGGAGCAGAAAAGCATTGGAATTAGCTGTGAAATGGGTATATTCTGCGGACGATTCCATGCAGATGCCGTATAAGGATAATCTGCAGTCACTGATTCATGAGCCCAGCTTTCGGTTTTCGGTTGATTATCATACCTGGGGTAAGCTTCCATTTATTGTAAAATTAGGTAATCTTGCAGTACATACAGAACGCAGTGTCAGTGCCGGTGATGCCCTTATGTCGCTGCGTAGCTTATTTGAGTTTATTGAATGGGTGGATTACTGCTATGGGCTAAACTATGAAGAACGGTATTTCAGAGAGGAAGAGATTCCAAGAGAAAGAGTGATTGTTGATACCAGGAAGATAAAAGAGCAGGAGAGTCTTCTTGGGGAAAAAGATGCAGAAATAGAGAAGCTTCGCAAGAAAATTGCATCTATGTCAGAACAGTTCACTGCTTCCAAGGAACAGAATCAGCAGAGCCGAAACTTTGAACCGGAGGATATTTCTGAATTTTTAACCAGAAAGAGATTCATAGATGTTGATTTGAAGCAGTTAGGATGGAAATTTGATGGAAGTGATGCCGACGTATGGGAAGAGTATGAAGTGGATGGCATGGCAGGTGTCCTTGGTCAAAAGGGATACGTTGATTATGTGTTGTTTGGGAAAGATGGCTTGCCTTTGGCTGTGATTGAAGCAAAACGGACCAGCAAAGACCCTAATATCGGACGAAAACAGGCGATGCTGTATGCGGATTGCTTACAGAGAAAATTTGGCCGGAGACCTATGATGTTTACCACAAATGGATTTGAGACCTATTTTTGGGATGATCAGACGAGTCCGCAGAGACGGGTGAGTGAGGTGTTTGGAAAAGAGGATCTTCAGCGTCTTATGAACCGCAGAACGGAAAGAAAGCCATTAAACGAGATTCCGATTAATGATAAAATTACAGACAGGTATTATCAAAAAGAAGCAATCCGGGCAGTATGCGGTCATATTGAGCAGGGATTCCGGAAAAATCTTCTTGTTATGGCAACTGGTACCGGAAAAACAAGAACTGCCTCCAGCCTGACGGATGTATTAAGCCGGGGCGGATATGTGACAAATGTTTTATTTCTGGCAGACAGAACTGCTTTGGTGAAACAGGCAAAGGATGATTTTAAAAACTATCTTCCTGATATGTCTCTTTGTAATTTGTGTTCAAGTAAGGATGATAAAACAGCGAGGATTGTATTTTCTACCTATCCGACCATGCTGAATGCCATTGATGAATGTAAGACAAAGGATGGGCTTCCGCTATTTACGCCCACGCATTTTGATTTAATTATTGTTGATGAAAGTCATAGGTCGATTTTTAAGAAATACAGGGCTATTTTTGAATATTTTGACGCATATTTAGTAGGGCTTACGGCGACTCCAAGGACGGATGTGGACAGAAATACATATGATTTTTATGAAATGGAAGACGGTGTTCCGACCTATGCATACGATTATGAAACGGCTGTCAATGAAGATCATGTGCTTGTTCCGTATTATAACTATGAGGTCAAGACAAAATTTCTGGAAGAGGGAATTACATATGATGATTTATCAAAAGAGGATAAGGAAAGATATGAGGATGACTTTGCTGAGGACGGATATATTCCGGACTTTATTCCTTCTGCTGAACTGAATCAGTTTGTCTTTAACGAAAATACGGTAGATATGGTACTGCAGGATTTAATGGAGCGGGGTATTAAGGTTCAGGGCGGAGATCTCATTGGAAAAACGATTATTTTTGCTCAAAATAAAAAACATGCAGAATTTATCCTGAAACGGTTTAATCAATTATATCCTCAGTATAAAGGAACATTTGCGCAGCGGGTTATCTGTGATGATGCCTATGCGCAAACCATCATAGATGATTTTAAACAGCCGGATAAGGAGCCGAGAATTGCCGTGTCGGTTGATATGATGGATACGGGTATTGATGTTCCGGAGTGTGTAAATCTTGTATTTTTTAAGAAGATCCGCTCAAAAACAAAGTTCTGGCAGATGATTGGCCGCGGCACCCGATTAGCGCCTTACTTAAATTGTGTCGATGGTATAAACGGTGAATATACCGGAAAGAAATATTTCATGATTTTTGATTATTGCGGAAATTTTGAATATTTCAGACAGAAGCCGAATGGAATGGAAGGAAATGATACAAAATCGCTTTCAGAAAATATATTTGGAAAAAAAGTGCGGCTGGCTGCTGCCATGCAGGAAAGCACATTTGCAGAGGAGTGTTACCAGGAGTGGAGAAAGGAGCTGGTAACAGAATGCAATGCCCAGGTTCTGGCCCTTAACACAGAGCTTGTATCTGTGCGGCTCAGGCGTGAATATGTAGAGAAATATCGTAAGCTGGGAAGCTTTACCTATATAAGTGAAGGGGCAAAGGGAGAGTTGATTGACCATATTGCACCATTGGTGTATATGAATGACCCGGATGAATATGCAAAGCGTTTTGATAATTTTATATATGGAATGATGATTGCATGTTTGGAAGCGATGCCGTCTTTCAAATATGCCAGAAAACAGCTATGTGAGATTGCAGCATCATTTGAAAAAAAGATAACCATTCCTCAAATTAAAGCCAAACTTTCAATTATCAGGGAAGTTAATACAGACTCCTATTGGGAAGCGAATGATATTTTGGTTTTTGAGAAAACAAGGAGAGAACTTCGTGATTTAATGAAATTCCTCGTTGATGATGCAGAACCGAAAAAACGGATTATTACAAATCTCACAGATCCTGTGATTGATACGACAGAAGGGAAACAGCTGGATCCTGCATATGATTTTGAGGATTACAAAAAGAAGGTAAACCGCTATGTAAATGAACATGGCAATTCCATTGTGATTCATAAGCTTACACATAATATCCCGCTGACCGCAGGGGATTATGAGGCGTTGGAGCGTGTGCTCACAGAAGAGCTTGGAAGTAAAGAGGATTATAAGCGGGAATATGGAGATACACCCTTTGGGCTTCTTATCAGAAAAATTGCAAAGCTTGATCACGATGCGGCAATGGAGGCATTCTCCGCGTTTATCAATGATGCATCACTGAATCAGAAACAGATTGCATTTGTACGTAAGATTATAAATCACATGGAGCAGAGCGGTTATATGGAAGACATTAAGGAGCTTATGAAGCCGCCTTTTGATAAGCCGATCAGCTTTGTTAAGCTGTTTGATGCCAAAACAAGAACCGCGCTGATGAAAAAAATTATTGAAATTAAAGAAAATGCAGTTAATATTGTAGCTTAAGACAGGTTAGCCGAGAAGCTTTAGATAGAGAGGCAGATATCAAATGGCAAAAATGACAGTTTATCACGGTGGTTACACACCGATTGAAATCCCGGAGATCCGTATTGGAAAAAACACAAAGGATTTTGGAAGTGGATTTTATTATTGACTGCAGGAACGGAAAGAAACATGCATATGATATTGTAATTGGGGCAATGGCAGATGATCAGATTTATAATTATATATCTGATTATCTGGATGGGAGCATTACAAGAGAACAGTTTTGGATATTGGCAAAATTTAAGTACCCAACGCATCGGATTAACTTCTGCACAAAAGAAGCGCTGAAATGTCTCGAATACAGAGGTTTTGAGGAGGTTTTATGATGGAAAATCCAGGCAGAGAGTCGGCAAAGGATAACGATCTGTTTTTTACATGCAGCCTGATTGATTATATTGCAAGAAAAACGAAAAATACAAGAGCAGATACCGTAAATGCATTAGGGAAAAAGAACCTTGCGAAAATCTATGATCTGGCGGATGTCTATCACTGTGACAATATAGAGCGTGTGAGTGATGATTTTATCAGAGAAGCAGGAATCAAAATGGGAAATTTTGACAATGTAGCAGCTTGTGGATATGCCATTCCGTCCCATTGGGATATTGGAAAGGTTTATAAAAGACTGATAAAGTCTGTGGCAGAGTGCGAGAAGATAGAAGTGACTGACGCCCTGATAAAGGTCTATAATTCATTTATCAGCAGTAAAATTGATGATTACAACAGCAGTATGTATTATGAAAATCCCTCGTATCTGTTGGAATGTTATCTGGAAAATAAAGTAATCTGACCGTTTGGAGATGCCGGGAAGCCCAGGCGTCTCTTTTTATTTTTTTAGACCGGGATTTTTGTCCAAAACATCAAGAAATCCATCCCTGTCCCGTAGTATACTAAGCTCCGCATTTATGTGGTTCTGCACACAATCAACAGAAGGCGGTGGCAATATGTACGGTATTCTTTTAAAATTCGGCTGGAGACGGCAGATCCAGTACCGGGCCGGGATGGCTCTCAGGCTGGTGGGAGATATGCTGAGGCTCTATATCAAAGGCTGTATCTGGCTGGCGCTCCTGAAAGACGGTTTTTCGGAGACAGCAGCTTATACTCTGATCAGCCTTCTGATTCTGATCCTCACGGATACCAGGATCAGCGGAGAGCTGGCAGACCGGGTAAAAAGCGGAATGATCGCAGTGGATCTGATCCGCCCTATTTCCTTAAAATGGTATTTTTTCTTTGATCAGCTAGGGGAGAATGTACTGCGCTTTCTGGCAGAAGGGTTAGTGCTGATTCCCTTTGCTTTCTGTCTTTGGAATCTGCCTCTGCCTTCGGTTTCTTCCATGTGCTTTGGTAGTCTGGCTGTGGTTTTCGCCGTGATTTTATGCTACAGCATCCAGTATACCACCGGACTTCTGGTGTTCTGGATGAAGGACGGAACCTATACCCGGATGATTACAGACAGCCTGTTTACGCTGTTTTCCGGTCTGTCCATTCCTTTGTGGTTTTATCCTCAGTGGCTGGAGAAGTTCTGTGGTTATCTTCCTTTTCGCCTGACCGTTTATGAACCTGTCTGTATCTGGCTTGGCCGGTATACCCATGCAGAATGCATCAGGCTGCTCATTTTGGAGCTTATCTGGATTTTGGCGGTAACGGTGCTTGAAAAATGGCTTTGGAACCGGATTGGAACGGTGCTTGAGATAGAGGGAGGATGAGAAAATGGGAGTATACGGAGCGTTTCTTAAAAATGGTTTTCTGACACAGATGGCCCACAGGGGACAATATGCCATGCGGATGCTTGCAAAGATTATGGGCTGGTCTACGGGAATGATTATGGTGCTGATCCTTTTGGAACGGTTCGGACAGATCGGGGGCTGGAACCGGGAAGAAATCCTTCTTCTTTATGCCTTTGATATTTTGTCCTACTCGGTTGCAGCGACCTTTTTTATGGGATCATTTGGAAAACTGCACCGGCTGATCCGCCAGGGAGAACTGGATCTTGTGCTGACAAAGCCGGCTGACCCGATGATATATCTGGCAGCTTCCCATGTAAGCGCCGGCTATACAAGCAATTATCTTATGGGCGGAGCTGTGCTTGTGATCTGCCTGATCCGGCTGGATATTGCCCTGACGCCCGTTCATCTGTTCTGGCTGGCAGCGGATCTTTTGGGAGCATCTTTGATACAGGCGGCGGGCTTTGTATTTACAGCGGTTCCTGCCTTCTGGATTGGGGAGAGCGAGGGCTTGTATCGCCTTCTCTATAAAAATCTGACGGAATTTATCCAGTATCCGTTGTCTGTTTATCACCGGGGGATCCGGGAGCTGCTGACCTTTGTGCTCCCATATGCATTTATCAATTACTATCCCGTACAGTATTTCATTGACCGCCAGGAGGGGATCTGTCCGGGAATTCTGCGGTATCTGACACCCCTTGTAGGCTGCGGTGTGTTTTTGCTTTCCAGGCTGTTCTGGCGGCTGGGTCTGCGGGCCTACAGCGGGGCAGGCTCATAATTAAAACAGAAAGAGGGGAAAATAGAATGGCATATATTGAGGCTGAAAATCTGCAGAAAACATTTAAGGTGTATGAGCGTCCAAAAGGCGCAGGGGCAGCCCTTCGGTCGCTGATCCACAGAACCTATACAGAGAAACGGGCAGTGGATGGAATTTCATTTTCCATCCAAAAAGGGGAAATGGTGGGATATATCGGGCCAAACGGGGCAGGGAAATCCACTACGATTAAAATGCTTGGAGGGATTTTGGTTCCTGATGGAGGAAGCGTTCTGTGCGGCGACCGTGTTCCCTGGAAGGAGAGAAAGGAAAATGCCCTTCACATGGGGGTGGTTTTCGGCCAGAGATCTCAGTTAAACTGGGAGCTTCCCATGGAGGATACCTTTGAATTGTACCGAAAGATGTACCGAATCCCGGAGTCAATCTATAAACGTAATGTAGAATGCTTTACAGAGCTGCTGGGAATGGAGGAATTCTTAAGAAAACCGGTGCGAAGCCTGAGCCTGGGGCAGAAGATGCGGGCAGAGCTGGCGGCGTCTCTGCTCCATGATCCGGAAGTGCTGTTTTTAGATGAACCCACAGTAGGACTGGATGTGGTGGCGAAGGACAGGATCCGGAAATTTTTAAAGGAGCTGAACCGGGAGAAGCAGACAACTATTCTCTTGACCAGCCATGATATGATGGATATAGATGAAATCTGCAGCCGGGTGATTCTGATCGATCACGGAAAGAAGATGCTGGATGAACCGCTGGAAGACTTTTACCAGATTGGACGACAGGTCTGCAGAAAGGAAAAAGCAGGGCTGGATGAGATGGTGCGGAGCCTGTATGAAAGCCCGGAGGGCAGCCATGAATGAAGAACAGGGATTAAAAAATGTAATTGATTATATAGAAGCGCATATAAGAGAATCTCTTTCGGCAGAGGAGATCGCGTCAGCCTGCTATTATTCCAGATCCAACACAAAAGCTCTTTTTAAGAAAGTATTCCAGTATGGGATGATGGAGTATGCAGCCAGACGGAAGCTGACTCAGGCAGCAGGGGAACTCTTATCCACCTCACAAAGCGTCTGCGAGATTGCCCTGGAATATGGCTTTGCATCCCAGGAGGTATTTACAAGAGCATTTAAGAAAATGTGGCAGGAAACACCGGCCAGATTCAGAAAAAGACGCCGGTTTTGGCAGCTTTTTCCCAGACAGGATTTTTTCTGTGATGACTGCGGCGTATTCAGACGGAGATTCTGTCTGGAGGATATGAGAAAGATGCTGGAACACAGGGAGCACACCTGGATTGTGTGCTTTGATATGGAGGCGCCGGGAATCCGCTATCTGAAAACCGTATTTGGCGGAGAAGGAGGGGAGCGTTTTGTGCTGGATTGCCTGCAGAGAATAGAAGGAGAAATGAGAGAGGGAGATCATTTGTTCCGTATTGCAGGCGATAAGTTTGTGCTTCTGGCATCATCAGAGGCGTATGAGACGGTTTTGGATCAGGCAGAGCGGGTATTCCGAAGAAATGGGGAAAAAGTGCATTATCAGGGGAATGCAGTGGAGCTGGCTATGTTTGGCGGACTTATAAGGCTGGATCAGGGGGATGCCAGGTCTGAGCGGCTTTTTGAGAAACTGGATGGTGTCCTTGGAAGGCGCTGGGAACTGACAAAGCGCAGACGGGTTCAGGAGGATACGGATAAGAGAGGAAGCAGAGGAAGCTGCCGCTTTGTATATCCTGAACAGGGATTTCCTACAGGAACCGTGTATCATGGATATGAAATCTGGAAAAATGAGTTATGGGATACAGATGGAACGGATTCAGACCGTTTTTGGGGGTACGGGGCAGATATTAAAAGGGAAAGGGAGCATCTGTCATTTCCTTTAATGTGTATGAAAGAGGAAAACGACTGTTTTGAACAAAATGCTCCGCAGATTTTCTGGAAACTGGATCAGCCGGGTGGCCGAATGCTTTTTCCCAAGGGAGAAAACTGGTGCGTGTTTCAGGTCATGGGATCGGAGGGGCTGGTTGTCCGGGAGCATTTTATGGTGATCCGTGGGCTGAAAGCAGAAAAGACAGCGGATGGGTTCACGCTGTCTTTTGAAAAATTATTTTTGGAGGCCGTGCGTACAAAAAACGGCTCATGGCTTCGGCTCAATGAAGGGGAGCTGAAGGAAACGGTTCATGATCTGGGGCTTGGAGCAGAGGAATACCGTAAAATCTGCCGTACAGAAAGAGAAATACGGACCAGATTTAAAAACAGTCCCCTATTTCAGACAAAGCTCCCGTAAATATGCCTCCATTTCCTTTGGCGTCTGTACCATGTGATCCCACAATTCTGCATCCGCTGCATTCCATGGAGAAACAAGGAGGGTTGAAGCGCCGCATGTTTTGCCGGAATACAGGTCAAAATAGCCCTGGTCACCGATAAAAAGCATTTCCTTTGGAGAGAGATTAAACTGTCTGCCCCACTGTGCAATTCTCTGGGGAAAGGTATGGGGTTTGTCTGCGTCAAAGCACAGCTCTTCAAAACAGGAGTCATCAAAGCCAAGGTAATCTAAAAGCTCAATACAGTTAGTCTCCTGGGCGTTGGAGCAGAGAACCACATGGATTCCCTGCTTTTTTAATTCCTTAAGAAGGACAGGAAGAGCCGGATTCGGTACAGGCCCCCAGTATGGATCGATCAGATCGTTCCGCACCAGCCGGAACCGCTTCCAGAAGTCTTCTCCTTCCCAGCCGATTCTGCGGGCCAGATACATACCCAGGGTCCAGCCGTCGGAAATGTAGGAATAAAGCGTTCGATCCAGCCAGGGGGAGGGATCAGGCAGAAGAAGGGCTGCCGTGCCCGGTACATCAAAAAGATCTTCAGGAGTTTTTGGATGTTCTGCCTTCTGCTTGGGAACAAACTGCCCGCATCGTAAGGAACTCTGGCCGGAGAGTACCTGTTTCATCTGCTCCTGAACCGGAAAAATCCAGTCTCTGTAAGGCGTGTCATGAAAAAAATGATCAATCATCCGCAGGTATACGCAGGAATCCAGATAAAGGGTTCCGTCAAGGTCAAAACAGATGAAGCGTGGTGTCATAGGGCCCTCCTTCTTGTTACAGCCTTGTCATCCAGGTAAACGGGGTTCCGTCCATATGGTTTTCTGTAATACCTAAAAGACGCAGGAGCGTAGGTGCTTCATCCACCAGGTATCCGCCCTTTTGCACCTTTCCGGGGATTACATCCGGGCCGCTTAAGATAAAGGGCGGTTTGTCCCCTTTTTCCGGCAGATGGCCGTGGGTAGAAACAGAAAGCTTGTATTCGCGGATTTCATCCACAGAAGTAAAGTACTCAGTGGCATTGGCTGTCTTATCAAAGGCTGTCCGATCCCCGGCTTCTACTACAAAGTCAAATTCTCCGGTCAGATGCAGGTCTGCCGCCTGTTCTTTTGTAAAAATCTGGGAAATACTTCCGGGATACTGGTCGCGGATTTTACAAAGGGTTTCATAGACCAGTTTAGGGTCTACATCCGGCTGGCGGTAGATCTGTGCGCTGAAGGCGCACTGGGCGGCATATATCTTCCAGGAGGTCACGGTTCCGTTTTCCTCTGTCAGAAAGCCCATATCGCGCAGCACGGTATTTAAGTGGAACATCTGGTCGCAGTAGAGCTGGCCGTGATCCCCAAGGACGGCGATATTGGTATTCTCAAGGCCTCCTGTTTCATCCAGGGCGTCAAATACCCTGCCAAGCTGTTCATCTACAAAAGCAAAGGCATGATCCAGCTGTTCGCTTCGTACCCCCAGTTTGTGACGCTGATGATCCACATAGGATAAATGCAGGAACATAAGGTCAGGCCGGTATTCTTTTATAATATCTACGGCACACTGGGCGGCAAATTCGTCCATCTGGGGCGTTTTCATCCAGCGGAGCATATGCTTGTTGCGCTCAAAAATCTCTTTGGCCTTTGGGCTGTCTGCTAAGTCAAAGTAAGGAGTGGGGTCATCCTCTTCATGGGGAGCCCAGATTTCCGCAATGTTGTAGTCTGCCCCGCAATCACCCATTACAGGCCAGGTAATGGCTGCAGTGGTCAGCCCGGCTGCTTTTGCATAGTCAATGAGAGTAGGCGTTTTGATATCCTTTCTGAACCAGTACCATTCCGGCCGGTCTTTTGACAGGGGTTGGAACTTTTCATTGTTGCAGATACCGTGGCGATCCGGCCAGCAGCCGGTGGAAATGGTTACATGGCAGGGATAGGTAAGAGTGGGGTAGCAGCACAGGATATCCTCTGCCCAGGAGGCCTGCTTCATGATACGCCCCAGATTGGGAAGTTTTTTTAAACGTTCGATATCAGCGCTGATCAATGCATCGATGGAAATGACAAGTGTCCGGTTCATATGTCTTCCTCTCCTTTCCGTCTTTCTGTAAGTTCTGCTTCCCAGCGGTCATTCTGACCAGCTGTACTGTCATTTAAAACGGCTTCCGGGAAAACGACAGCCGCCTGAGAGATAAAATGTTCATAGGAGCGGCCACGATTCTGTCCTTCGATGGTATGCATGTCAAATACATAGTCCGGAAGGGGGAAGGGGACGCGGTCGCGGATCCGCCGCTTGGTCAGACTGGCCAGAGTGCTGGAACCCCGTTCCTTGGGACAGCTGCACAGATAGCGGACTGCATGGACAAAAAACAGAGGGTAATCCATGCTGTCTGCTCCAAGCTTTTGGCTGGCGTGGTACAGAGAAAGCACAACCGACGGTGCAGCCGGCTGTCCAAGCCCCACGTCCTCTGCGCTGATGACTAAAAGCCTCTGCCACAGATAGTCGCGAAGCTCCTCGCCGGACAGATAGAGCTCATAGGCAGCACGGGCCGCTTCCTCCGTTTTTCCCCTGCGGATGAATTTCTGCAGAGCTGAGATGATAATATCTGCCGGTTCTCCGCAGGGAGTAAGAATATGATGATAGAGAATCTCCATAAATTTGTTCCTCGTCTTTCTGACAGAAGGACGGAAAATCAATTCAGTCCTACGGTCTGTTTTAAATTGTCCAGAGCAGTCTGCGGGTCTGTACCGTTTTCTGCAACCTCCTGCATCATAGTACGCACGGCGCTGGTAACGGCACTGGAGGTAGTGGTATCGTTGGTAAAGGCCGGCTCGTAGAAATAGCGGTCATTCTGCTCTACTGCGGCGGTAAGAAAATCATGTCCATCGGCAACGTAAGCTTTATATTCTTCGCTGTCAGCCACAGACTGGCGGATGGGAAGATAGCCGGTGCCTGCGGTTACCACAGCCAGATTGGCTTCTTTGGAGGTTAAAAACTTGATCAGCTCATAGGAAGCATAGGCTTTTTCGGGATTTCCGGACTGGTTTAAGGCCGTGATGACATGACCGGCGCTTAAGTTGGCTGCCGTATCATCGCTTACCTGTGGGATGGGAGCGGTTGACCACTTAAGTTCCGGATTTTTGGCAGGAATATAGCTGGCTTCTACGCTGTCTCCTACATACATGGGGATCTGTTCGTTTGCAAAGGGCCCGGAGAAAAACATATCCTCACCCGCAGTCCTCCAGATACCGGATCCTACATTTTCCTTCCAGAGGTTTAATACCTTTAAAGCCGTTTCAGAATCCTCTTCTGCAAAGTAAATATTTCCTTCCGGATCTGTATACCGTCCGCCGTACTGCTTTACAAGGGTCATAAAGCTTCCGGCCAGATTGTCCCAGCCAAAGGCAGGAGCACCGGTGATCTCATGGATTTTTTTGCTGGTTTCGATCAGCTCGTCCCAGGTGGCGGGAACCGTTAAGCCGTTTTCCTCAAAAAAGGCGGTGTTGTAATAAAGCACTTCTGAGTAGGAGTGGATGGGAAGAGAATACGTTCCTTCCTTGGCATAGGTGGTTCCGCCGTTTCTCAAACCTTCAAATATATCTTCGTAGTCAGGCATTCCCACAGTTTCATCCTGGATGTAGGGGGTAAGATCTACGACTAGGTCGGTCTGAAGATAATCGGCCACATAGGGGCGCAGAGCCAGAGTTACATCCGGGGCAGTTTCTGCCTTAATGGCAGCGATTACATTGGAATATAAGTCGGAGCTGCTTCCGTTAAAGGTAGCGGTTACAGTGATCTGCTTTTCCTTTCCGACGGTATCATTAAACTGGGCGATCAGCTTATCTAAAACCTCTGCATGGACAGGATTGGAAATAGAATGCCAGAACTGAAGCTCTACAGGCTTGGTGATTTTTGTGACAATCTCATCAGATGTCTGGGAAGGCGCGGACTCAGAGCCGCAGGCAGCAAGAGACAGTGCAGCGGTTCCTGCTAAAAGAAGACAGGTCATGTTTTTCATTTGTTTTCCTCCTTGGTTGGTTGACTTGAAATAAATATTATCCTTTGATTCCTCCGCGAGATACTCCCTCAATGATCTGTTTGCGGAAGATCAGATAAAAAATCAGCATAGGCAAAAGGACAATGGTGGAACCGGCCATCTGCAGATTGATCTGGGAGCTGACGGCATCTTTAAAATGTAAAAGACCGATTGCCATGACGCGGTGGGCGTCATCTTTGGATACCATCAGAGGCCAGATAAAGGAATTCCACTGGCTGATAAAGGTCAGGATGCCGATGGTGGCAATGGCATTTTTGTTAATAGGCATCATAATGCGCCACAGATAGCGCCAGTCCGTACAGCCGTCGATTTTGGCGGCCTTATAAAGCACAGAAGGGGTTTGAAGAAAGTATTCCCGCATCATGTAGATATAGAATCCACTGGCAATGGTCGGTATGATGATACCCTGGAAGGTATTGACCCAGTGGAGCTTGGAAACGGTGATAAAATTCTGGATGATCAAAAGCTCTGCCGGTATCATCATGGTGGCAAGACAGCAGAAGAAGAGGCCGGATTTTCCGGGAAACTCAAAAACCGTAAAGGCATAGGCGGCTAATACGGTGATGACCAGAGTAAGGAGCGTCCCCAGCCCGGCTACCAGGATGGAGTTAAAAAGGTACCGTCCAAAAGGCGCCATGGTGAAAGCTTCCGCATAATTTGCAAAGACAGCCTTTGCAGGAAAGAGCGTAGGCGGAATGGCAGTGGCTTCCGGAAGCGTCTTTAAGGAGGTGGCTAACATCCAGATAAAAGGAAACATCATAACCAGTGCTCCGGCTGTTAAAAGGATCCAGACGGCTGCTTTTTTCAGTTTTTCTGTCATGAGGCGTCTCCTTTCTTATACATAGTGAACGAATTTTTTCGATACCCATTTCTGCAGGGCAGTCAGCGCCAGTATAATGATGAAAAAGATAATAGCGGCGGCTGATGCGTAGTGCACCTGAGAACGGTTGAAAAACATATCGTAGATATAGTAAACAATGGTAATGGCACTGTTTCCGGGGCCGGCCCCGTTTCCTCCGAACATGGAGTAAACTTCATTGTAGGTCTTAAAGGCGTGAATGACCGATACAATGGTTACCATCCAGAAGGTAGAGGATAAAAGAGGCATGGTGATTCGGAAAAACACACGGGAAGGCGGAGTTTCGTCCATGCGTGCCGCCTGATAATACTGAGGATCGATCTTTTGAAGTCCTGCCAGAAACAGAACGATCTTAAAGGCCATTCCGTTCCAGATCGTAAAGATCGTGACGGAAATGGTAGTCAGATTGGGATCTGTAAGCCATTTCTGAGGCGGGAGGCCAAAAAAGCTTAAAACATGGTTGATGTAGCCATAGTCTGAGTGGAACAGCCACCGGAACACCAGGCCGATGGCAATGGTGGAGGTTACATAGGGAAGGAAGTAGATCGTCTGAAACAGCCCTTTTCCTTTGCCCAGAGAGTTGATAAACAGGGCGCTTCCCAGCGACAGGATGATCGTAATAGGAACGCCGATAAAGGTGATGATCAGTGTGTTGCGTACCGCAGACCGAAAGGCTGGATCCTTTAACACATAGCGAAAAGAAGCAAGACCAAAGCCTTTTCCTACATCGGTCAGATAGACATAGCTTTCATAAAAGCCCATCCGCAGGGTCATTATAATAGGGAAAAATACAAATACAGCTAAAATAAGAGCTGCAGGAAGCAGATAAAAGTAAGCCTTCAGGCTGTATTCTGTATTTCCCAGCGGATTTTCAGGACGGGGCTTTCTGCAAAAACCTTTAACTTTCATAGGCTACCTCTGCATCGATCCGAGTTTCGTTTGCTTCATTAAACAGGTACAAAAGATCCTTGCGCTTTAAAGAGAGTTCGACCGTATCGCCGGTGCGGACCCGGTCTGTAATGCTTAAGAGCGCCTTGCCTTTTGCGCCTGTCAGGGTAAAACCGGCCAGTACATCACGGCCTCTCTGTTCCAAGGTTTCAATTGTTACCCGTATTCCCGATCCAGGCTCCCAGGCTTCCGGACGGATTCCTGTAAGTACGGTTCCGCTGGCGGTTGTGCGGATGGGAAGTGCATAGCTTTCTGAGAGGATCAGGCGTCCGTCTTTTATGGGAAAATGGAAAAAGTCAATGGGAGGATTTCCCATAAAGGATGCCACGAAACGGTTTACAGGCTGTAAGTACATATCAATGGGAGCACACTGCTGCTGGATGATGCCCTTTTTCATCAGTACGATCTCGTCGGTGATGCTCATGGCTTCCTCCTGGTCATGGGTAACGAAAATAGTGGTAACTCCCGTTTCCAGCTGGATGCGGCGGATTTCCTCCCGCATTTCCAGTCTGAGGCGCGCGTCCAGATTGGAGAGAGGCTCATCTAAAAGAAGGATGTCCGGTTCTTTAATTAAAGCCCGTGCGATGGCAACCCTCTGCTGCTGGCCTCCTGAGAGCTGTCCCGGCTTTCTGGACAAAAGCTCCTCTACCTGCACTAGCTTTGCCATCTGCTGCGTTTTTTGCTGGATGAGCTCTCTGTTTTCCTTGCGGTTTACCAGAGGAAAGGCGATATTCTGCGCAACTGTCATGTGGGGATAAAGGGCATAATTCTGAAAAACAAGGCCGATTCCTCTTTTTTCCGGAGGAAGCTCTGTCACATCCCGGTCTCCGAAAAAGATCCTTCCGGAGGTGGGTTTTAATAAACCGGAGATGAGGTAAAGAAGGGTAGATTTGCCGCAGCCGCTGGGGCCTAAAAGTCCGGTGAGTTTTCCGTCTGAGATTGAAAAGCTGCCGGTGTCAACGGCCTTTGTCCCGGAGAAATCCTTGACCAGGTCTACAAGTCGCAGTTCCATTTTGTACTCCTCTCTGTTTGAAAAATGGTAAAATGTTGTATAAAAATATTGTAATTCTTATCATACTAATTGTCAATATTGCAAAATAAAATTGATAAAATGATAAAATGCTATCAAAAAATATGAAAAAATGTTATATTTATGATGGATTGAATCATTATAGCAGAGGGAATTAAATGTTTTGATCATTTTATATCAGCAGCATAAAAATTCTTCAGTATAATACAAAAAAATACAGATTAGAAAAAGGAGGAAAACAGGATGAGCGGCAGGAAAACAGACCGGTTGGACCGGATGAGAAAAATGCTGATGACGGAAAACGGGATTACTATCAGGGAGTTTGCAGGGAAGCTGGATGTGTCGGAGATTACCGTCCGAAGGGATTTAAAGCTCCTGGAAAAACAGGGCTGTCTGCGGCTGGTAAACGGAGTCGCCATATATCATGCGGCAGAAAAAACGGCTCTGTACCCGGAGTACAATTTAAATGATGAGTGCCTGGTATTTCCGCAGAAAAAGGAGAGGATTGGAAGACGGGCGGCTTCTCTTATTGAAGCAAATGACGTAGTTGCCATTGACAGCGGATCTACGGCCGCCTATCTTGCCAGGGCTCTGCCCTATGATATCCATATGACGGTCCTGGCTTCCAGTTTTAATGTTCTTCTGGACTTAAATGACCATTACAACTGCGATATCATCTGTTCCGGCGGTTATCTTTATTCCAATACAAAGACCTTTTACTGTCCGGAGGGAATTTCCATGATAAACCGAACATGCATCAATAAGACCTTCATTACGGCAGCCGGCATCAGTGAAAAGATGAATGTTACCTGCATTGCCCCCCATGAGATGGATTTAAAGAGAGCCCTGATGGAAAGCGGACAGACAAAAATACTTCTGGCGGATTCTTCCAAGTTTGGAAGGATTTTTCCAACAGCCTTTTCTCATCTGAAGGATTTTGACAGTATCATTACAGATGACGAGCTTTCTGATGAGTGGAGAAGCCTTATTGAGTCACAGGGGATCCACTTGTACTGCGAATAAAAAGTCTTTATCACGCGGACAAATGTGCTCAGTACACAAAGTTTCTGAGTAAAAACTATTGACTTTTTTATAGAAGTGGGATATCATTTCCAGAAAGCATTACCTTCGAAAATGTGGCAAGAGGAGATCTACGATTATGAAGAAAGTGTCTAAATTCGGCGGCAGTTCACTGGCCAGTGCAAAGCAGTTTAAAAAGGTGGGAGATATCATCCGGGCAGATAAGTCAAGGAGGTATGTGGTTCCCTCCGCACCGGGAAAACGCAATGACAAGGACGAAAAGGTAACGGATATGCTCTATGCATGCTATGATGCAGCATCTGAGGGGCGTTCCTATAAAAAGATCCTGGAGAAAATCCGAGGCCGGTATGAGGAGATTATCGAGGGCCTGGATTTAAACCTGAATCTGGATCATGAGTTTGCAAAACTGGAGGAGAATTTTCTTGCCGGGGCAGGCAGGGATTATGCTGCTTCCAGAGGAGAGTATTTAAACGGTATTGTGATAGCAAATTATCTGGGATATGAATTTATTGACGCTGCAGAGGTGATTTTCTTTGATGAGCAGGGAAACTTTGAGGCAGATCTGACCGATAAAGAGCTTTCTGAGCGTCTGTCCCATGTGGAACGGGCTGTGGTTCCGGGCTTTTACGGTTCCCGTCCGGATGGGAGCATAAAGACCTTTTCCAGAGGCGGTTCCGATGTGACGGGCTCCATTGTGGCAAAAGCGGTTCATGCAGATCTGTATGAGAACTGGACGGATGTATCCGGCTTTCTGGTGACAGACCCAAGGATTGTAGAGGATCCGGAGGTAATCGAGACCATTACATACAGAGAACTCCGGGAGCTTTCCTATATGGGAGCAAGCGTTCTTCATGAGGATGCGATCTTCCCTGTAAGAAAAGAGGGGATCCCCATTAATATCCGCAATACCAACCGTCCGGAGGATAAGGGAACGCTGATCGTAGAAACGACCTGCCGCAAGCCGCGCCACACGATCACAGGCGTAGCGGGAAAGAAGGGCTTCTGCGCCATCAACATTGAAAAGGCCATGATGAATACAGAGGTGGGCTTTGGGAGAAAGGTCTTAAGCGTGTTTGAAAAGTCAGGTATTTCTTTTGAGCATATGCCTTCCGGTATCGATACGATGACAATTTTTGTTCATCAGTCTGAGTTTGAGGATCATGAGCAGTCTGTGATCGCAGGAATCCACCGGGCTGTTGAGCCGGATGTGGTGGAGCTGGAATCCGATTTGGCTCTGATCGCTGTGGTTGGAAGAGGCATGCGCTCTAATCGCGGGACAGCAGGCCGTGTGTTCTCCGCCCTGGCTCATGCAAGAGTGAATGTAAAGATGATCGATCAGGGTTCCAGTGAGTGGAATATTATCATCGGCGTTAAGAATGATGACTTTGAGAAAGCAATTCGGGCCATCTATGATATTTTTGTACTGGCAGATCTGTAGGGATCGGCCGGGAGTTATACAGTGAAAACAGCCCGGGCGGGATTTTTTGGCCTGGGCCGTTTTATTTGATGGAAAAATGTGGTATACTTACGTTCAACACAGAATATATGCCGCGGCAGAGAACAAGAGAGGATTCATGAATAAAGAAAAGCATATTATCATCGCAGGCGGAGGTGCGGCAGGAATGATTGCCGCAGTAGCCGCTGCAAGAGAGGGCTGTAAAGTCAGCCTGTATGAAAAAAATGAAAAGCTGGGAAAGAAGCTGTTTATTACAGGAAAGGGACGCTGCAATGTGACAAATGCCTGTGATATGGAAGAACTTTTTGGAGCCGTTGTGACAAACCGCAAGTTTTTGTTCAGCAGCTTTTACGGCTTTACCAATGAGGACGTGATGGAGCTGTTTGAGGAGGCGGGGCTGCCTCTTAAAATCGAGCGCGGAAACCGTGTGTTCCCCTGCTCCGATCATTCTTCCGATGTGATTGCCGCTCTGGAGCGGATGATGCGCCAGGCAGGTGTAAAGGTATACTTAAGGCAGGAGATTAAGGGGCTGGCAGTGCGAAGCGAAGAGGATACGGATACCGGAGCGGTCCGGCAGGTCTGTTGCGGGATCTGTCTGGAAGGGCTGGACGGAAAGGAAAAAGAGGTGCCGGCGGATCGTGTGATCCTGGCTACGGGAGGTGTTTCCTACCCGTCTACCGGATCCACAGGGGACGGACATGCATGGGCTAAAATGCTGGGCCATAAAGTGACGGATCTTCTTCCGGCCCTGGTTCCCTTTGAAGCGGCGGAGAAAGAGGAGGTAAAGGCTCTTCAGGGGCTTTCTCTTAAAAATATTGAAATTGCTGTCTATAACGGGAAAAAGGAGCTTTACCGGGAATTTGGCGAGATGCTGTTTACGCATTTCGGAGTCAGCGGCCCCGTGATCTTAAGCGCCAGCTCCTTCTGTGCAAAGGCGGTGTCAAAGGGGGCCTTAAAGCTGGTTATCGATTTAAAACCGGCTCTTTCAGGAGAACAGCTGGATGAGCGTATCCTGAGGGATTTTGCAGAAGCGAAAAACAGGCAGTTTAAAAACAGCTTAAGTCATCTTTATCCTGCAAAGCTGATTCCGGAGATTATCCGCCGCAGCGGTATTGACCCGGATAAGCAGGTCAATGAGATCACCAGACAGGAACGGCGCAGGCTGGTGGAAGCTACAAAGGGACTTACCTTTACGCTCACCGGTCTTCGTCCGTTTAAGGAGGCTATTATTACCCAGGGAGGCATCAGCGTGAAGGAGACGGATCCTTCCACCATGGAGTCAAAACGGGTAAAGGGTCTGTATTTTGCAGGAGAGCTTCTGGATCTTGACGCAGTAACCGGAGGTTTTAATCTGCAGATTGCCTGGTCTACGGGCTGGCAGGCGGGAAAGGCTGCGGCTAAGGACACAACCCTATAATAACAGGAGGAAACAATGGAACACTTTAATATTGCAATTGACGGACCTGCGGGAGCAGGAAAAAGTACCATCGCAAAGCTGGCTGCAAAACGCCTGGGTTTTGTATACGTTGACACCGGGGCCATGTACCGCACCATAGCGCTGCATATTTTAAGAGAAGGCATCGATCCTCAGGATGAGGCGGCAGTCAGCGCAGCCTGCAGAAATGTAAATGTAACGATCGCCTATAAAGACGGCGTCCAGCAGGTTCTTTTAAATGGGGAAAATGTTTCCGGCCTGATCCGCGCCGAGGAGGTGGGAAAGACGGCTTCCGCCACCTCTGGCTATCTTCCTGTGAGAGAAAAGCTGGTGGAGCTTCAAAAGGAGCTTGCAAAGCGGGAAAATGTTGTTATGGACGGAAGGGATATCGGAACCTGTGTGCTTCCCGATGCTCCGGCTAAGATTTATCTGACTGCATCTGTAAAGGTACGGGCCGAGAGACGTTATAAGGAGCTGACAGAGAAGGGCATTGACGCTGATTTAAGGGAGATTGAGCGGGATATCGAAAGCCGGGATTATCAGGATATGCACAGAGAGCATTCTCCGCTTATGCAGGCAGAGGATGCGGTTTTGCTTGACAGCTCAGATATGACTCTGGATGAGGTGGTACGGGCTATCTTTGTTATTGCGGCAGAGAAGGGCTGCAGCGCAGCTGTCAGTGCTCTTGGAAATAAGGGGGAGGACAGATGAATGCGCAGGTAAAAGGGGCTGCTTCTTTTGAAATTCCGGAGGGCCGTACGGTCACCGTGGCAAAGACGGCCGGGTTTTGCTTTGGTGTAGAGCGGGCGGTAAATCAGGTATATGAACAGATTAAGGCAGTGAAAGAGGGAAAGGCAGAAGGCCCCATTTATACCTACGGTCCCATTATCCACAATGAAGAAGTGGTACGGGACTTAGAGGAAAAGGGCGTAACCGTTCTGGACACAGAGGAGGATTTAAAAGCTCTTCCTGAGGGAAAGGGGACAGTTATTATCCGTTCCCACGGCGTCAGCCGCCATATCTATGATATTTTAAAAGAGCGCGGGATCCGGATCGCAGACGCCACCTGTCCCTTTGTAAAGAAGATCCACCGCATTGTAGATGAGCATGCGGCGGCTGGGGATGCGGTTGTTATCATAGGAAGTCCTTTTCATCCGGAGGTGGAGGGTATAAGAGGCTGGGGCAATACATACACCACAGTGATTGAGAATGAGGCGGAAGCGCAAAATTATGTGGTTCCGGAGGGGAAAAAGCTGTGCGTAGTGTCTCAGACGACATTTAATTACAACAAATTTCAAGATTTAGTTGAAAAAATTTTAAAAAAGGGTTATGATAGTAGTGTTTTAAATACGATTTGCAATGCAACACA